>Ga0114129_10015033_pt1 | contig 11019 bp, 3 predicted proteins | sample RhiMetdeltSRZDD1_FD_80071 | JGI IMG/M metagenome (GOLD analysis project Ga0114129, IMG submission 80071) | Populus rhizosphere microbial communities from Tennessee, USA - Rhizosphere MetaG P. deltoides SRZDD1 (version 2) (version 2) | ecosystem: Host-associated > Plants > Roots > Rhizosphere >... | reverse complement strand
CTGTTTTTCAAGGTCTCGGTGAGTGTCAATCATCGGTTTGGTGTAGATGAGCCAGGGCCTCTGCCGGCACCGGTCGATGTTTTGACGTTGCTAGTGGAGGCGGTGAGGGATGCGCGGAACTGGAGCAGCGAGTTACGGCGGGGGGAGCATCCGCTGGTGACGTTTGGGGAAGGGTCAGGGGGGGCGAGTCTGCGGGCGCATCCGCGGGCGGAGTTGGTGGTGCGGCAGCGGGTGGTGCCGCTGAACGTGACGATTGCCAGGTTTGGGAATGCACCGGTGAGTGGGGAGAATCGGTTTACACTGGCGGCGGTGCGAGCGGACGGGGGTGGGGGGGAGTTGCCGCTAGCGGCGACGATGCTGCAGGATGCCTTTGCCCTGGGACAGTACCTGGAGATGGACGATGATGAGAAGCTCTCACGACCCTCGTTTGAAGGGCAGGATGCGGGGTTACGGCTGGGGAGTGAAGAGGTCAGCTACCAGTACGATTCCCTGGTGGATGGGGAGATTGAGTATGAGACACAGCTGGTGGTACCGGGGCAGGCACCGCAAGAGGACGCTCCTTCCGCACCTAGGTATGTGATGGCAGCGACGGTTCTAGAGGCAGTGGCGGTGACAGGAGCGGCCGGGCAGGCAGCCATTCGCCGTTCCGGCAATGCCCGCTATCGAACCCTCCAGTTGGTCGCCTAATGGTAGCGCAAACTCGTGCTGTCTCAGCCAGTCTGCGGCTCCTTTGGTTCACATGTCGTTGAAACTCAGCTCCAGAAACCGCAGCGTTGCAAAACCGCAGGCCTGCGTTAGCTCCACCATGGATGAATTGCGTCATTTTCCTTGCCCAGTGACGCACCCATCGGGTCTGCTGGGGTAAGGACTTGCAGAAGGGAGCCTCGCCAGAAGGCCGGTCTCCTCAACTTTGCAGCCCCTTTTGGCTAAGGGAAATTTTCTAAGGAGATTTGCTCATGCCAGAGACTTCGACCACAGCTGTTGCGCGGCTATTCTCCTGGTTGCGCCAAGGCCTCCATGCTGGGATCACGGCGGCGCAAGGATCCGCTGTTACAACAGACGGCCATCTGCCCGTGCCCATTCGACTCCGGATAAACAATGCCGACGAGATCGATGTTCCTGTACGGCTTTACGGCCCAGGAGATGTGACGGGCATCGACCCACGCGAAGTGATACGGACAGAACCACATGCTCAAGTGACGGACTTCGAACCGAATTACTTTCCATTCATCGAATTTGATCTGCCTGATTTCCCCTGGCTCTTTACGCCTGCCGCCCCTGATACCGCGGGACACCTACAACCTTGGATCTGCCTGGTCGTTGTGCCGAAGGAGTCTTCCTCGGTCACAGTAACTCCCAACCAACCATTGCCGGTCTTGCAATGTCCGCGACGGGAGCTTCCGAATCTCGCGGAGTCATGGGCTTGGGCCCATTCACAGATTGTAGAAGGAAGCACACCAGCTATGGACCCCTCGTTGGACGAAAAGGCCCAGAAAAACGCACTGGGAGACATGTTGAAGCGTTATCCAGAGCGGTCAGTGTCGAGAATACTCTGCCCACGGCGTCTCGACCCAAACACCAGATATCATGCCTGCCTCGTTCCCACCTTTGAGGTCGGTTGCAAGGCTGGACTTGGAGACCCAGTGACCGTGGACGACGAGCGAACACTGAAGCCGGCCTGGCTGTCGACTACTGATGCCCCCGGCACCGACTCAATACGGCTTCCAGTCTACTTTCATTGGGAGTTTAGCACCGGATTCGAGGGTGATTTTGAGGCGTTGGCGCGCCGTCTCGTGCCTCGGACACTTCCACCCACGGTAGGGCTTCGCCCCATGGACATCAGCAGGCCAGATTGGGGAATGCCGGAACTCACGCCGGATTCTGCTGGCACGGTGCTTGGACTCGAGGGTGCTTTGCGTACACCTGACACAGAACCCACACCCTGGCCTGATGCTGCGCGTGTATCGTTTCAAACGGCTCTGCGGAATATTCTCAACGCCCCAGCTGAACACACGCCGTCGGGTAGTGAACCTGCAATTGTGGGACCGCCGCTCTACGGACAGTGGCACGCGAAACAGCGCATTGTGCCGGATGGCGGCGACCCACCCCATTGGTTCCGTGAACTAAATTTGGATCCTCGACATCGCGTTGCAGCAGGACTCGGGACCCTGGTCATTCGCTTCGAGCAGGAACAGCTTATGGCGTCTGCGTGGGACCAACTGGCTCAGCATGAGCTGGACGACCGACGGCTTAGACGGGCACAACTCTCGGAAGCTGTTGGCCAGGCGTTGGACGAAAAGCATTTCCAGCCGCTGCCTCCCAGCCGATTTCTGCAAGTTACAGCGCCGGTTCATGCGGTCCTCGGGAGGGAGCGCGTGCCCAAGCAAGTTCCCAAACTGCGGCCAACGCAACCTTTGGTCTCAGCCGCGTTCCGGCGCATGGCTCGTCAAAGAGGTCCTCTCGCAAGACGACTCGCGTTCACAGCCCGCCAGAAGCCGACTATAGCGAGTGGCCAGACCACCGTAACGCAGCACCTCCTGGAAGGCCTGGCCGGCCTGGGAACGCTGGCGGGGTTTCTGGGGATGGTGGCAAAACCGCGTGCAGCCCTGCTGCGGAGCGTGTCCGCCACCGTGGTGGCACCCCGAACAGAAGTGCCTACCGACACGGCAATGATACCCATTCATTTGGCAAAAACCAGCCTGCTCAAAGAGCTGGAGCCTCGGTTGACAGTATTGGCTGCGGTCCGCGAAGACATCCCCGAAGCTCAAAGCACCGACCTCGTCCGCTTTGCTCCTGAGTTCCCTCAGCCAATGTATGAGCCCTTGCGAGACTATTTCGAGGACTCGTTGCTCCCAGGGTTAGAACAAGTCCTTCCCAATACGATCACCCTACTGGAGACCAATCCACGCTTTATCGAAGCTTACATGGTGGGTCTCAATCACGAGATGAGCCGTGAGCTCCTTTGGCGCGGCTTTCCGACTGACCAGCGAGGCACCTGCTTCCGTCAGTTCTGGGATATCCGAGGCCGGGTGCCACTGCCAACAGAGGCGGAACGAGAGGGGCTCATGGATATCCCGCCGATTACGGACTGGCCAGACAGCACGGAGCTGGGCGAGAACGCTGGACAGGGAAGCACTGAAGGTCAAATCGTTTTACTCCTTAGGGGAGATTTGCTGCGCCGTTATTCTCGAGCGATCATCTATGCAGCAGAGGCGGCCTGGTCTGAAGATGGAACACGCCGAGAACTGGGCAGCGAAGAGCGCTACCCGCTTTTTCGGGCGACACGCCAACCGGATGTTACTATGCTCGGCTTTCCCCTGACAGAAGAGCAGGTCAAGGGTGCCGACAGCGTTAGCGAGGGACATCCCGGATGGTTCTTTGTCCTGCAGCAGCAACCCACAGAACCGCGTTTCGGCCTGGATGTCCCCACCAGCTACGGCGGTTTGCCTGAGCACTGGAGCGATCTCTCCTGGGGCCACATGGCTGCGGACGAAAAGGCTCTCCAGGAGCTGGTCTATGTTCCCATCGACGGGTTGCTCCAAGGCAAGACGCTCGATAACGTTCCCTGGGGCAAGAATTCCGCCCATATGGCCTTTATCACGCGGCAGCGACCGTTCCGAGTTGCGATTCATGCCAGGACTTGGCTGACGGGAGCATAGAGGGAGCCAGCCAGATGCCCCTCCACCGGAGGGGTGCAGGGGTGGGTGGCCGCGAACGGGAAGGACCCACCCCTGAAGGCTGAAGCCTTCTGCCCCTCCTAAGAGGGGACTTTCAGAGGAGAGACTGCCATGCCATACCTGCAAAACGAAAAGACCCGCGCTCAGACGGAGATTCAAGCGGCAGAGGCTGAGGTAACGAGCCTCACGGCTCAACTCGATGCCCAGCAGCAGGCCGTCGCCAGCGCACAGGCTGCAGTGGAGGCAGCGCGCAGCAAGTTGGCCGGCACAGAAGCCCAGCGGCCTGCCCTCGAAGCGGCAGTCGCCTCTGCCGATGGACGCGTGGCGGACGTCAATGGCCAGATCAACGAGCATCTGAGTGACGAACCCGAGCGCTTCATCGAAGGGAACGGTAAACCGGTTCCTAATCCTGAATGGAAGATTTGGAAAAAACGTCTTGACGAACTGACCAAGCAGCGCGACCAAGCTCAGGCCGGTGCTTCCGTGGCACATAGCCGTCTGAACGATCTCAATTCGGCGATTACCCAGGCTGCACTGGACCTAAACACGGCAGAGGCCCAAGCTGCCCAGGCGACAGCAACTCTGGAGCAGTTGAATCAGGCCCTCGCGGCCGCGCAGACTCGGGTGGCGGCGGCCCATCAAAGGTTGGACAAGCTCACCCAGATGAGCGACGAAATCGATCGTGAGCCAATGAATCGGACAGACCTGGAGCAAGCTGCTGCTGAGCTGTCCGCACTCGTGATGGAGTTGGAGGATGCCTATGCAGCGGCGCGCGCTACCTCTCGAGCGGCGGACGCCGCACTCGCCTCATTGATGGCCCGGCGCGATCAACTGACGGCTGCGCTGGCCGACGTTAATAACCAATTACCAACAGCCGACACCGAGGTGAGCGTTGCCGATAGTGCAGCCGCCGACCTCGCTCAGCAGATTGATGATCATCTCAGTGGAGGGCTCTAAAGTGAAGAACACTGGCACAGACTTCGGCGACGATGTGGACCCTCAGGGCCCGGCTCTTGCTAGATGGGGGATAGAGCTCAGACGCCTTCAGCGATTGTATGATCAGGCCCTCGATAGGGCAGAGAATGCGCATCGTCGACAGAATGATTTAGTTCAGAAACAGGTTCAATACCAGACGGAATTGAATCAGGTCAACAGTCAGATTCCCGGCGCTCAGACAGCGGCGGACAATGCCAGGATGCGCGTGGTCGATTTAGCTGCGCGGCTAGAGGAACACCGCACAGCGCGCGACGCTGCAACAGCACGTCTTTTGGGGATGATGCAAACCAGTCATCCTCTCGTTCTGTTTCCTGTGCGTTTGGAGACCCGCTTCGTCGCTCGCCCGGCGGAGGCCGGTGAGGTTGATTTCCTGATTCGTGTCTACCCCGACGACATCCACGTGGACGCCCACGAGCAAGCCCTTACCAATGAAGAAGAACGATGGGGGAAGCAGTTCTGGGACAATACAACGGCCGCAGGAGACAACAACGAAAAGCAAAAGCTGGCCTGGCGTCAGCTGGCCGACCGGTTCGGCGTGCGGCGAGCGGCCTGGATCGCCCGCCTTCTGGATCCCAAAAATCCTCAAGCCATCACGCATCGCGACGACGCCTGGACGCGCGCGCCCCAGACGGAGATTCTGCCGGATCGCTGGGTTGCAGCAGGCTATCGCAATGGCCGGCCTGTCTTCACCGCTTGGGGGAACCCCATCCCCGATCGCTTGGCAACGGGGCTGTCGCCACAGGCTGCCACCGACGTGGTTGCGGATAACCTGCCGCCAGTGGACAAGGAGATGCGCTGGATGATTGATTTTGATGCGGCCATCGCGTCTGGGATGGGATTGCGCATTGCGCTGACTCGTGAGCAGTTCGAGGGTGGGTTCGATCGGCTCCTGGTTGTGGGAGTGAAGGCAGGCGTCGATGTGGAAGAGTCAGCAACGCGGCTGACCAGCTTGTTAGATGCGCAACACTACACGCACGATTTGGCTTTTGTACCGCAAAATGCAGCCACCAACAATACTGCTGAAGTATCTTCCGGGTATACGTCGGGCGATATCAGTGGTGACCGTGACTATGACATTGAACGGGGTGTCCCTCTGGTTCACCCTGGTGACGATTCGGACGGTGATGCAGTTGCGGCCACACTTGGCATCGCTGTTGAAGTTTTCGCTCACGTGTGGGCCGCGGACCAGTCGGAGCAACGCGCTTCGCGGGCAATGAACACGGCTCTTTGGCCGGTCTTGGATAGCCGGCTCTTGCATCAGCTTTCAGCGCAGCCCGCCGCCGGGTTTGTCCGTGACCATTTCATTGAGTACCTCCGCGCTCGCGGCCCTTTACCTTCCATCCGGGTAGGCAATCAGCCCTACGGCCTTCTGCCCGCAACCTCGCTGAATCGTTGGAGGCTCCTGGAACAGAGCGATAGTGATGCACTACTGGTGAGCGGGATTCGCTCACTATGGCAGGTCTGGATGCTCTATACGAGGAGCGCGCCCAGTATCGCTTCCGGTACTGACATGCCGACTTTACTGCGCCAGGAGGCAAATTCCTGTAGCTATCTTCTGACTTCTCTCGCCAATGGTTCGCCAGCGGTCGGAGATCCGCTGCTGCTGCGACGTTCGTCAATACCCATGAACGATCCCGCTCTCCAGTTGCCACCGAGCCCAAATTATCTCAGTCTGTTGCGGCAAAGCGGCCTCGAGACGATCCGAGACGAAAACTATCCCGGCTGGGACGCAAAGAACGCCCCAAAACCTCACCCACTGCTTTATTTGCTGCTCCGCCAGGCCGTCTTGCTGCTATTGAATTCTCAGGCTCCTGAACTTCCTGCTTTTCAGCAGAGTCTGACGCAGCTTGAGAACCAGCCCGTCGCGGCGCTTCAGTTTTTGATGGCTGAAACACTGGATCTCTGCACCTATCGATTGGACGCCTGGATCACGTCTCTGGCCACCAAACGGCTGAAAACGCTGCGGCAGAATGCGCCTGTCGGTCTTCGTCTCGGGGGTTACGGTTGGCTGGAAGATGTGCGACAGGGCCCACCTCTTCGTCAGATTGTGCCGCCGGCGGGAGATACGGGTGGCCCCCTGTACGTGTCCGACACTAATCAGGGCTTTGTACAGGCGCCTTCCCTGACCCATGCGACCACGGCAGCTGTGTTACGCAGTGGCTACCTGTCACATAAGGAAGACGCCCAAGGTGATCCCCTGGCGGTTGACCTCTCTTCCGAGCGGGTTCACCGTGCCCAGTGGCTCCTGGATGGGGTTCGTCAAGGGCAGTCCGTAGGGGCTTTGCTAGGATATCGATTCGAACGCGAACTGCACAACAACGGGTTGGACCGCTTTATCTATCCCTTTCGTGCGCTGGCAGGCCTAAAGGCCGAAGACGAGCTGGCGCAGGCCTATAACAACCTGAACCAGGCTGAACAGTTGGCCCAGGAAGTAGGTGAGCTTTACAGTCAGAGTGCCGAGGCAGCGGCGCGGGCCAACCAAGCCCGTCTTCTAAAACAACAGCTGGAGGCTGAGCGACAGCAGTATGTGGACGAGATGAATGCGATCATCGCACTCGATCAGCTGGCAACCGCGGCAGAGTTCGCGGCGACTGAGCTGGGACAAAGCATTGCCCGTCACATGGCCGCCAAGCCTCGAAGCAGCGCCCAGCAAAAGCCCGGCAGCCCCAACTATGACGTGGAAATTCTGGAAGAGAACGACCTCAATGCCTGGGTCGACCAACTCGTTCAGCTACAGCAAGAACGCCAGCAAGCACTGGATGAAGCCGCTTTGGCCCGCGCGAAGTTCAATGAGCGCATCGGAGTTCGCGACTTTGACCAAGCAAAAATCAATGCTCTCAATGACCCGGCTAGTCCAAATTCCATCCCGGCCGTTGAGGCAGAAATCGCTAGAGAAGAAGCGATCGCCAGTGCTCTCGATCAGGAAGCCCTCAGCAAGGAAGGCACACGCGGCAAAGCGGAAGCCGATTTGGCGGCCGCGCGCGTGGCTCTTGGGGAGCTTCTAAGTCAGCAGTGGGAGAAGGCGCTGGAATCAATAGCAGCCAACAACGTGGTTGATGGCTTAGAGCTGCAGCGGCGTTGGAAAGCCGGTAAGCAACGTCAGCCGCCTCAACAGCCATGGGACGCCACGACCATTCCGTTCGGGAATGCCGCTCTCGGCTTCCCCGATCCAGAAACCGAGGATTACAAGGCCTTGGATGACCAGTTGCAGGCCCTTGACGAAATGGTGGATGCAACGAGCGATGTGGTCCTGGCTGAGAGTGTCTATCATCTGGTGCAAGGGAATCCACTGCGCTCAGGTGCTACTTTGGATGCGATCGCCACCGGCGAGATGGCTCCCCCTGAACTGGAGGTGATACGCACGCCTCGAACTGGAATCGGGATAACCCACCGACTGCTCGCGCTTTGGTCAGCGTCCGTGGAGGTAGACGACGCTCTGTCTCAGTGGACCACCAACGTTGATCAGGCGCGTGGAGAGGCAGAACCCCGCTTGAACGGCTGGGCTGCCAGACTGTTGGGAAATCCGACGCAGGTTCGCTGCCGCGCAGAATATCTGCATCCGCAGATTGGCCAAGTCTTAGCCAACACAGAAATCGCACTCAACACGCTTCAAGTGTCCCCGCTGGATGTGGTCTTCATGGCCGAGGGGAATGAAGAGGCGCAGCGGTCCGAATTGGAACAACGGCTGGTCTATCACCTGCTGCGAACCAGACCCGATTCAGTTCCGGATAAAGCGGAGGTTCGGCTTACGTTTGGGCGGGACCCGGCCTGGCCAAGCAACATTGTGAGCTTTGGTGAACTGGTCGAGATAACCCGTACAATTCGCAAGCTCATTGCCAGCACTCGGGCTATCGATGGCCGCGACCTGTCCTTGCCCGAAGCTCCTGCGCCTGCTGCAATTGATGGCGACGAGCTTGCACGCAGGGCAGATCGTGCCGTGACTCGCCTGCAACAGGCTCAGCAGGCCCTAAAGGCCCTGTCATCGCAAGCCAATGGTGGAGCTGCGGGAACAGCTCCTTCGATCGATGATCTTCGCGCTGCGCTAATTCGTATGGCTTCTTTCGGGATTCAAGGCGCTATTCCACTCTCGGCGACGGGAGATACACCTGAGAAGAGAGCGGCCTTGCAGGCTCAGGCCCAGTCCATTACCAAAGAAGTGAACGGCCGCCTGGACAGGATAGCCAAGTTGAGCTTGGCTACTGGGGCGTCGATTGAAGCGGTACGTGACTACCACCTGGCTCGGATCCGCGAAGTTTTCGGGACGGACTTTCGCGTGGTGCCGCGTCTCACGCCGGTGAACAGCGCTGTGCTGAACCAGGCTTTCGGCGATAGCACCGTGATCCAGGGTGACGATCCGCTGTCGGCTATTACCTGGTTCCAGCGGGTCGCCCGCGTACGCGACGGAGCTTCACGACTGGATGCTGCCCTCATGTATGCCGAGGCGCTGGGCAACAGCGCCCCACTGGGGTTCCAGGTTGGACAGCTTCCCTACAAGCCTCAGGATCGTTGGGTCGCGCTTCCGATGGGAATAGATCAGCGAATTCCGGGCGGGCGGCTCTCGCTAGTGGCCCATCTGCCCATGCAGCCAACCATTCCGTTCGATCAAGCGCTTGGCGGCCTGTTAATCGACGAATGGGTGGAGGTTGTACCCAGCAGACGAGAGACGACTGGCCTCAGCTTTCACTATGATCAGCCCGGCGCTTGTGCCCCTCAGGTTGTCCTCATTGCTACCGGATCGGACAATGCCAGAACCGTCTGGGATCTCGACATGCTCGAGTCAACACTCAACGAGACTTTGGACCTCGCTCAAACGCGCGCTCTCTCCCTGGATGGTCGAACGGAAGGGGTGTGGGTCGAAGATCAACTGCCCGTTGGAGCAACTGCTTTCGGCAATGGAGAGACATGGAATTGGGTAACGACCGACCCTGCCCCCTTTTTTGGCAAGCTCGCACATCAGTCGATTGTGGCGGCTGGAATGCATCAGCACTTCTTTCAAGGCGCAACCGATACCCTGCTGGTGAGTCCGGCTGAAGTTCTGTTTGCCTATGTCTATCTTGACCCAACCCAAGTGCCCAGCGAAGTGATGCTTCAGTGGAACGACGGTTCCTGGGAGCATCGCGCCTACTGGGGTGCCAACAATATTCCCTGGGGTATTGACGGGACAGCTAGCCGCCGCTTCATGGGGCCACTCCCTCCCACTGGCCAATGGATACGGCTGGAAGTACCGGCCGAATTGGTAGGCCTGGAAGATCGGGAAGTCAACGGAATGGCCTTTACCTTGTGGGATGGTCGCGCAACCTGGGATCGTGCCGGCAAAAGCTGGCGCCCAGCTTTGATCTTTGACCCTGAAACCATTGACTTGTCCCGCGCGGCCGCCGTTTGAACAGGAACCGCCGGTGTCGCTCAGGAAACACGAAGAGATGAGAATATGACTTGATCGTCCTCGTTCTCGTCGTCATCCTCGGTCGCCTTAACAGCCGAGTGCGAGGACGAAGACGATTCTCAGTGGAGGATAGCTATGCCCTCGAAGGTACAGTTGGAACCTCGGACCGATTGTCTGGAGATGCAAGATGGCTTGCAAGCCCGAATCCATGATCCCCTTTGGCTCCTGGCGCGCCAGTGGCAATTCGGAGAGTTCAAGGGCGATGACAGTGGCTCCCCAGCCGCCGCTCAACTCGTTGTGCAAAGCGCCCCGATCAACCGCTTTCACTCGGGCCCATTGCCAGAGGATCCTGCTCAGGCTAAGGCTCACGCCGTAGATTACTCCCCGCTCAGTGTTCCGCTCGAGGTCCTGGCCGAGCGCGAACCTGTCCGTCGCGCCGGCCCGCCGCAGCTTCGTCTGGTGGCCGAGGCCGGCCTGCACTTCCTTCGTCTGCTTAATGCTCATAAGATGGGAACCTACCGCGACGTCTACCAGAATGCTTACCCGCTCAAGCCGCTTCCGGAAAGCGCGGGCCAAACACCGGATGGCGACACCGTGCGCTTTCTCGGGGTTATGGCCGGTCGAGTCATAGACGGAGCACAGCTGTATGCAAAGCTAGCTCCGCTCCAGAGAAGCGGGGGCCTTGCGCAACTGTTCGATGAAGCCCCGTTTAATGGAATCTCCGGCGAGCACCGGCCTCAGGTTGTTGAGGCGATGACGGCGTGGCTGACTTGGTACGAGACCCTCTTTAATCAATCCGGTGACAACCAATCCTGGCTGCGCGAACGTCTCGAGTATGCCTTCGCTGTTTCTGGCCAGACTTCTGTGGGTGAGATGGTATTAAGTGCCCCTGAGTATCTGGAGGGGCGCCTCGACTGGTTTTCCTTTGTTACCACCCCGGCAAACTCCTTGGGTGCCGCCGGG
>Ga0114129_10015032_pt1 | contig 11020 bp, 8 predicted proteins | sample RhiMetdeltSRZDD1_FD_80071 | JGI IMG/M metagenome (GOLD analysis project Ga0114129, IMG submission 80071) | Populus rhizosphere microbial communities from Tennessee, USA - Rhizosphere MetaG P. deltoides SRZDD1 (version 2) (version 2) | ecosystem: Host-associated > Plants > Roots > Rhizosphere >... | reverse complement strand
TCACGGTTTTCCCGAGCTCGCCGTTTTGTGAGTTGGTCTTAGTTGCGGAGCCCGCGTTTGCTGCGGCGGCTGTGGCGCCGTCAACTCGACGTGCGCGCCGGGTTGCAACTTGTACTGACCATCTACCACCACTTGCTCCCCCGGTTTTAATCCGTCATCTACCAGCGCAAGATTTCCTTCCGTTTGTGCGACTTTAATTGGCCGCATCTCCACCGTTTTATCCGGCTTGATCAGGTACGCGTACGTTCCCTGTGGCCCACGTTGTACTACGCTCGAAGGAATAACCGTCGCGGCCTTTCGCGTGGTCAGGATTAGTCGCGCGTTGACGAATTTTCCCGGCCACAGTTTCAGCTCAACATTGGGAAACGTTGCTTTGAGCTTCAACGTGCCGGTCGTCGGATCAATTTCATTGTCCACGACAGCCAATGAGCCTTCGTCGAGCGTGCTTGTGTTTCCGCGGTCGAGGGCGAGAACCTTTAGTCCGCCGTTCGCGCCGCCCTGGTTCAAAATTTCCTCTAAATTCTGTTCGGGCAATGTGAAGACAACCGAGATCGGATGCAGTTGTGTGATCACAACAATGCCGGTCTGGTCGCTCGCGTGCACGATGTTACCGACATCGACAAGGCGAACGCCCGTGCGTCCATTGATTGGCGATTTGACTTGAGTGTAATCGAGTTGCGTGCGCGCGTTCTCAATCGCGGCCTGATCAGCCTGCACTGCTGCCTGCAGCGCATCGGCCTGATATTTTGATGCGTCGAAATCCTGTTCGGCGATTACCTTCTTCTTGATCAGATCGGTATTGCGTTCGAGGACTACCTTGGCATTGGCCAGTTGCGCTTCGTCCTGAGATTTTTTTGCAATCGCCTGATCGAGGGCCGCTTGAAACGGGCGCGGATCGACAACGGCCAGCAAATCACCAGCCTTCACGTTCCGGCCTTCAGAAAAGAGCACCTGCTGCAGCTGGCCGTCCACGCGAGTGTGGACCGTGACGGTGTTAAACGCCTGAACCGTTCCCAGACCATCCAGATAGATCGGCATATCCTTTTGCTCGACCTTTCCTGCGACCACCGGCACGGAACCACCGCCGGCTCCCGTCCCGCCACGCCTGCCCGAAGGTCCTCCGGCAGCAGCTGATGCCGACTGATCAGGCGCGGCGCGATGATGAAAACTCCACGATACGATCAAAAGCACGAGAGCGCCGATGATTCCAAGAATGAGTCGCTTAGACATTTTTTTGCATACCTCGTCTGCATGCTGCAGCGCCTTATAGGCTATGACCTCTCGGAGGATGGTTTGGTTACGAATAACTCGAGCGTTGTCACGAAATGAATCTCTTATACAAATCGTTCGGCCAAACCCATGAGGCAGCCAGGCGCTCTGCGATGTTTGAACTTAACCCAATGCGCCAAACGCAAGTCCCAACCCGTAAGTGACGACTGCGACGATGATTCCGATCCAGGTCATCTCCAGGCCGGATGCCCACCAGGAACGGATTGTGATCAGTGATTTCAATGCGCCGACGAGAAAGTGCGCGACTAAACTGATGCCAAAAGAAATGATCACCGCTGTCACTCCGCCAGAAAAAAAGAACGGAATGATTGGGACAAAGGCGCCAATCGCTGTGGAGATTCCAGCCGAGGTCGCAGCAGTCCATTGATTTGGAAACCGATGCTCAGACAAGCCCAGTTCACTCTGGGCCATCGCCTGCACAAACTGTTCGGGTTGCTGCGCGAGACGCTCTGCCATCTTCTGCGATTCTTCGGGCGTGAATCCCTGCAATTGATAGAAGAGCGACATCTCTTCGATTTCTTCCTCGGGATTTTCTTCGACCTCTGCGCGTTCGCGCGAGATTTCAGCTTCATAAACCTCCGCTTCGCTCTTTGCGGCCAGATATGCTCCTGCCCCCATTGAGAGAGTAGACGCGAGCATCCCGGCGAGTCCCGAAATCAGAATGTAATGTTGCTGATTATTCGTCGCGCCGGCTACGCCCGAAACGATTCCAAACACTGCGCCCAATCCGTCGTTCGCGCCGTAGATCGCATCAGCGACCCAACTGCCGCCTCGCCCGTGCCAGCGTTCGCGCTTCAGGATTTTGTCCAGGGCCGTGCGTGGGCTAACCGGCGGCGCCATGGCACCGAGGGCCCGCGCGTGCGCCTTTTCCTCGATTGCGCTTTTCCGCAGAAATTCCTGCACGTCTTCTTCGCCGGCCAAGGCGCGCTGGGCTTGCTCGTGAAATTCCGCTTCCTGCCGTTCTTCCGTCGCTTCCATCCGGCGAATGGCGATTTCTGCTCCAGCAATTTTGTTCCACCAACGGCTGAGGCGACGCTTGATGGTGTTCTTCAGAACAGGCGGTTCTGCGCCCAGATCTTGTAGTTTTTTTTCCCAGCGTTGCGCATGGCGCTCTTCCGCTTCGGCCATGCGCAAAAGAACGGCCTTGCGTCTCTCGTCCCGCTCGCGTTCGGCCAAATCGCGATAGGTTTGGGCGGTCTCCAGTTCTGCCTGCCAATTGCGTTTGACGACCTCAACGGCCTGGCGCCGATCTTTCGCATCACGAGTTGGATTTTCGCTGTTCACATGCGAACTCAATCCGCCGGCTCGATCGCGGCTGTCATCGCTGGCTCTGCTCTTGCCCTTAGTTGTTGCATCGTAATCACAATCGCCACTGAACCAATAATCAACGCCGCAGCAATTAGAACGCGCATACTCAATTTTTCGCCTGCAAATCCTGCGCCTAACAGGACCGCTACAATCGGATTCACATAGGCATAGGTGGCGACTTTCGCGGGATCACAGTGACGCAACAACCAGATGTAGGCCGTATATCCGACCACTGCGCCAATGACTACCAGATAAACAAATGCGCCGAGCGATCGCGGCGAGATCGAGCTAGGATGAAATCGCTGCAACTCACCAGTGACAACGCCTGTAAGTAAAAGGAGCAGGCCACCGCAAAGCATTTGTTGGGCAGCAGTGAGAAAAGGAGAGGCTGCGTGTTTCGCGCTGCGCGAATAAAGCGACCCGGCCGACCAGATGAAGGAAGAGACAAGGAGAATCGACATTCCGATCGCAGGATGTTGTCCGCCATTTGAAGGGAGACGCAAAGCTGGTCCGAGCAAAATGCCAACACCCACGAAACCTCCGATCAGGCCAAGCCAGATGATCGGTGCAGGCCTGGGCGCCATTCCGGTCGCCCAGCCAAGAATCACAATGTAAATCGGGACGATCGCCACAATCAGCGCCGCCAACCCTGTATCGATATATTGTTCTGAAATGGTGACGCCGCCATTGCCTGCAAGCAGCAGACACGCGCCGACGACCAGCGATACGCGCCAGTTCGCCCAGGTCGATTTATATGTGCCTTGCGACCACGCGATGGCAAACATGATTATTCCCGCGAACAGGAAGCGCGCGCCAGCCATGAGAAACGGCGGGATGCTCTCGATGGCAAAGCGGATGCCGAGATAAGTGGAACCCCAAACGAGATAAAGCGCGACGAAGGCTATGATTGTCCGGGTCTTTGTCGGCGCAGCCATGAAGCGAGCACAATCTGCCAATCGCGCGGCAGAGCAAACGCGCTCCCGTTAAATCGTTAAGGCGTTGCGGAGGCGAACAACGCTACAACACGCGATGCGACTGCTACGCGCCGCGCTTGAAAAACAATCTATACAACAACAACAGGATCATGGCCCCAACGACAGACATGATCCAGCCGGCGATATAATTTTCTCCAGCAAAAATGCGACCGATCCACGTTCCAACGAAGGCGCCAGCAACGCCGAGCAGAATCGTAATGATGCAGCCACCGGGATCTTTTCCCGGCATCAACAGTTTCGCGATGGCACCAACCACAAGACCGATCACGAGAACCCAAAGAATAGAGTGAGCGCTAAAGTCCATAATGAAACCGAGTTCTATCGAGTTCATCAGCTGCAGGCAAGGAAATTGGTTTGATTGTGCAAGTAATTGCACGCGGCTGTTGTAACCACGCGCCTGCGGCCCCGCGGAGCCGTGGCTACAGCCGAATCACTTGCGCAGAGTGAATATCTTCGCTCGCACAAATTTCCTTTAGCAACTCTTCGCCCGGCGCGGTATCCAGGTTCAACACCGTCAGCGCCGTGCCACCTGCCTGATTTCGACTGAGCGACATTGTGGCGATGTTTACGCCATGGCCGCCCAGCAATGTCCCAATTCGTCCGACCATTCCAGGCCGATCTGTGTTTTCCAATACCAGTACAACACCATGCGGACGCGCTTCTACCGGACGGCTGTTAATGCTTATGATTCTTGGAGTCGCACCAAAAAAGGCGCCGCCGACCGACACGGTTTTACCTTCGCCGGCAGCGGATAATTCGAGCATGTCGGTGTAATCTCCGGGGGCGCTCAGACGCGATTCGCTTAGTTTCAAACCGAGACCTTCGGCGAAACTGGGCGCGTTGACTTCATTGACTTCGCTGCCGCCGGATATCTGCAGGAACCCTTTCAGGATTGAGCGCGTGATCGCGGTCGTATCGACTTCGTTGACTTTGCCACTGTAATTGATGTTGAGAGTTTCCACGCGCCTTGGTGCAAGCTGTGATAGGAATCGCCCTAATTTTTCGCCAAAGCGCAGATGCGGCCCAATGATTGCGAGGGTTTTCGCATCGAGACTGGGCATGTTCACTGCGTTGCGAATCGTGCCTTCGAGCAGCGCGGCACGAATCGAGTGCGCGATCTCAATTCCAACGCTCTCCTGCGCCTCCGTAGTGGACGCTCCGAGATGTGGCGTAAGAACAAGATTCGGAGCGCCGCGCAATGGTGAATCGGCCGGGAGCGGTTCGACTTCAAAAACATCCAGCGCCGCTGCAGCGACATGCCCGTCCTGCAGCGCTTTTACGAGCGCAGTTTCGTCAATTAAGCCACCACGCGCGCAATTGATGATGCGCACGCCGCGTTTGGTTTTCTGTAACCGCGTTGCATTGAGAATGTGACGGGTTTCCGAGGTAAGCGGTGTGTGCAACGAGATAAAATCCGCACTCGTGAGCAGATCATCGAGCTCGTCCACGAGTTCCACCTGCAGACTGCGAGCGCGCGTTGCGGAAAGATACGGATCGTATGCAATCACGCGCATTCCGAAAGCAATGGCGCGCCGGCTCAGTTCGCTCCCGATCCTCCCCATTCCAATTACGCCCAGTGTCTTGTTGTAAAGCTCGACGCCTTCGAAATTCTTTTTGTCCCAATTCTTGCTGCGAACGTTTGCATCGGCCTGCGGGATCTTGCGCGCCGCTGAAAGCAACAGCGAAAACGCATGCTCGGCCGTGGAAACGGTGTTTCCGCCAGGCGCGTTCAACACAATGATGCCGCGGCGAGTGGCCGTCTCAACATCGACGTTGTCCACTCCTACCCCAGCGCGACCGACCACGCGCAACTTCGTGCCTGAATTCAAAACATCGGCGGTGACTTTTGTCTGGCTGCGTACGACGAGCGCACTGAACTCTGGAATAAGGTCGACAAGTTCCCTTTCGCTTAACCCGGTTTTGACGACAGCCTCAATTGCGCCATCGCGAGAAAGCTCATCCACTCCACGCTGCGAAATTGCGTCGGCTATGAGGACCTTAGGCGGAGTCATCACAAGCTCCCAATCTAAAACTCAAATCTTAAAACTGAAAAGTTCTTCTCGGCACCTGTTAGCCGCGCCTTGCTTGATGAATTCGCGATCAATGGATTAGCCACCCGCTGAGGTTGCGTGATCAGTCACCGCCCAATTATGTCCGCGCCTTCCCCGACCCAAGTGCACCATCATTAATATTCTTTGCATCAGGCGCATGAGGAAATGATGATTTTGCGCAAGCTCGCATTTCGAGGGCAAATTCGAGGACAAACCATAGAGCAATAAACTGCGCGAGGAGAGTGAGAAACATTTGCACGGTGATGAAACGGCGAACATCCAGTGACTGAATGACTGCTACTTCGACGCACGCTGCTGCGTTATATAAGTACCCGAGCAAAACCAAAGCCGCGAGCCAGCCCAAACGTCTCCGACGCCTTTCCTGCGTTAAGACTACCGCGACTAACGCAAGGGCGATCAAAAGCAATGGCAGATGCGTTCCGGCCATGACAGAGAGTATCCACTGGATATAGCGCGGCTGATAAATAACCGGCACGCTCCGTGCACTCGATTTCGTCCGGCTCATAAAATCCATGGCTGGGGGATAAGCCACAGAAACCTTGTGATAGGGCTGGATGTCGAGGGACGTTATACCTCGTTTATATGCATCGAGCGACAGAGATTTACCGCGGTTGTAGACGGGGCAGATCGGTGCATAAAAAATCGCCATTTGTCGCGCGATTTTTTTGAGGACCAGAAGCGGTCGTTCCCGCCAAATTCGCCAGTAATAGAATCGATAAAACGCGCAAAGAGCGCCGACATTGTTGCCGAAGTCTTTATGTAATTGCGCCGCGATTGAGGTCTGACCGTGCCATAGATAATCGGGATTAAAGCCAAGTGTCGAATAAATCCGGGACCTGGCCGCGGCAGATTTCGCAATTTCGTCGCTGAGTGCGCGCTGAACATGCCCAAGCCACTCCCGCGGATACGGAACTTTCGCACCACCTGTGAGATCGTCAGCCATTTGGTCACGGATTAGACTGGCATGAATGACGAAAAGCGTAGTCGGCAAAAATGTCTGGCTCGCCTCGTCATTGCGGCCCAGGAAGTGCTCCGGCAATAACAACAACGCTGCGCTCAGCGCCGCGCCACCGCCGAGCGCGATCTTTTGCCAGATCAACCCCCGCCGAACGAAAAACATCGCGACCGGCAGAAGCACCGTAATCGAGGCAAGCCAGAAGCTTGGCTTTACCGAGGCAAGCAGAATTGAGCTGAACACTGCCGCGATCCCATACGCGACCGAGGCGGCTTGGCGACGCTCGACGAAAAAGCAGGCAGTAAATTGGATGACGAGGTAAAGATTGACGCTGATAAGAAACGCACACACGCCTTCGGGCCGAAGCTGCGCCTCGAAGCGAATGGGCTCACTCGCGAGGAGAAAAATCGCCGCCGCGAGCAGCCCCATTCCAGCCTGAACCGCGTGACCGACTCGCGGATTTGGAACGAAAACACGGGCACGACGCCATGTGAGCAGTAAAATACCGCCAGCCAACAGCCCCAAGAAATGCTGAGCCACCGTGATAGCGCGAAAATCTCTAAAAACACGCAACAGCAGATACAGGAATCCCGGATAAATAAAGTTCCGTCCATTTGTGTGGCCAAACTCAGCCCCGGTTAATTTGCGCAGCGCCGGCGAGAGATATCCCCACGTGTCAGGATCAGCAATTGGATCAAGAGGTAGCGCAAATCTTGCCCAGGCGGCCCAAGAGAATAGGATGAGGACGCCGGTCCAGTAGTAGAATTGGAAAGACAAGCGTTCCATTATCTCCACGCATCGATTGGGTCCGCGTTTGGTTGAATGATTTGTTCAATCGTTTCCAAAATGTGCGTCAATGGTTGAATTGAACAACGAACGATGAGAGCGCAAACGTGCGCCGCCCGTTGCCTCGAAATCTTTCACAGGCGATCGAGAGAGTCATCGACGTTGGCGCTGGCATTCAAGAGGCGGTCTTTGGTTTCGAATTGGTTAACCCTTAAGCGGGCGCCACAAACTTAAAACTTAAAACTTAAATCTGTTCTGTTTACGCTGTTGCTGTCATGCAAGAGCGCACAAAATCCTTCTACGTCGTATTTGCCATTGCGGCGGTGCTCATTGTTCCTGCTGGCATCGCCTTGCAGACCGTCATTCATCCGGTAATTCTGCAAGCCACTTCTGACAATCCGACACCGCTCGGATATACCTGGAGCCTGGCGCTGTTCAGTATTCCGATTGGGGCCCTCGCATGGTGGTTTGCCTGTCGGCCTGATCTTAAGTTCCCACGAAAAGCATTTTGGCGGACTATCGCGGTGCTCACTCCGCTCGGATTCGCCCTGGACCTTCTTTTCGGCAACGCGTTCTTCACTTTTCCAAACAAAGCGGCCACGCTTCGCTGCGACATTCCTGCGCTTGGCGGAGCGATTCCAATCGAAGAATTCATTTTCTACCTGACCGGCTTCATGCTCGTTCTGCTGAGTTATATCTGGTGCGACGAATATTGGATGGCCGCTTACAACGTGCCTGACTATGAGGAAGCGGCCAGAGATGTACCGCGCATCGTTCGTTTTCATTTTGCGTCCGTCGTCCTCGGTGTTGTGTTGATCGTAGCCGCAATTGTGTACCGAAAGTTTATATCCAGCGTATCGGGAGGGTTCCCGTGGTACTTTTTTTATCTCGTCTGCGCTTCGCTCATTCCGTCAGCCGGCTTTTTTTACACCGCTCAACGGTTCATTAACTGGCGCGCATTCAGTTTCACGTTCTTTCTGCTTCTTCTTATCAGCTTGCTTTGGGAAGTGACACTCGCTTTGCCATATGGCTGGTGGGAATACCGCGACAATATCCTGATTGGGCTGCAGATCGGAGCATGGTCCGGCCTGCCGATCGAGGCTGTCTGCGTCTGGCTTGCAGTCACTTTTACCACCGTCATCACTTATGAAGTGATCAAGATTTGGAAAGCCCTGGGCACCCGTGCACTGGAAGCGTTTTTTGGAATCGGAAAATAAACCCCGGCACCTGAAGCGGCCGACCCTACGATGCAAGACTGCTCTCAGGTTATCCGAAGATGAGCAATTGAATCGAATCGGGCAGATGCTGGGCCACGTTGGTGGCGACGCTGCCGCGCAGCAGCTTGGCCATAGCAGGCCGTTGCGACGCGCCGATCACGAGGAAATCGATTCCCATGGTAGCGGCCAGATCGACAATTGTCGCGGACGCATCCTGGCTCACAGCGTAAAGCGGCACTATGTTGATCCCACGCTCGCTTCCGAGCTTGAGCATCGAGCACATGATAGCATTCGCTTCAGGATCATCTTGCCATTTGGAGCGGCCAAGCGGTGTGCCGGCTGCTGTGAAATAAACAGCCACTTCCTTGACGTAGAGAACAAAGAGCGTGGCCTTGCGCAACTGCGCTTCATCCATTGCGAAGCTGAGCACCGGGGTAATCCCGCGCGCTGCCACCATGATTTTTTTACCTTCTTCTAACCGCGTTCGCATGTTCGCCACGAGATCGGGCGTGACCATCTTGGCAACTTCGCGCGTGACGGTAAGCGTTGTGAGGCCTTGAAGCTTCAATGTATAAGCGCGCAACGCCAGCCCGCCGATTAAGACCGCCAGCACGAATTGAAGTGCATCGAGTTTCGTGTGGGCCAGCGTTAGCTCGACGAAAGCCAGAATCACGAACGTGATACCAAAGAGCACGTGATCGTACCACGCAAAACCTATGGTGCGATTGAATGTGCACGAACCGAGATTGACTGTTATGGCACCGACTACACCGATGGCGTAAAGACCCGCCAGCGCGGTGAAGTTAGCGGCAAAAAGCAACACGATCACCGGCAGGCCGGTAGCGATGGCGAGCGGCCAGATCGGAACACCGTGACTATTGAGCAGTTTAAATTGCCGTGGCATCTCCCGGTCACGCGCCATCATGTAAAGCAGACCGATCATGGCCACGATGGCAGTATTGGCTGCGCTTAAGAGCAGAAAGAAGAAGACAATTCCGACGATCCAGCCGAACACCTGTCCCACTGCGGGTGAAAACGTGGCGGTCGCAAATTGTTCGCCGATAAACCGCAACATGTCTTCGCTGCGTTGTCCCAGAACCGCTGCGATTTCGCCATGGTCTGTGAGATGCAATGTCTTGCCGAGCACAGAAGGCAGCGAAAGCATCGCCCATCCAAGCAGCGCTGTGCCTAACACGACTTCGATTGCTACCGGCGTAATCGCCTTGAGCGACTCGCGTGCAACGCTCGGGCGTTCCATCGTCGATCCGGGATCGAGTTTCATTACGCCGGTGAGATTGGCGATCGATTCCGCGCCCGACAACGCCAGGATCACGCCGACGAATTGCACCCACACTGTGCCCAGACTTTGGTGTCGCGGCTCAAGGAAATGAGTCGTGAAATGCGGCGCGCTAAGTGCGATTAACAGAATCACTATCACCGCGGTCGGCAACGCCAACGCCACAGCGAAACTGCCCGAATGCTTCGGCCCATAATAATTGATCAGGCCCATGATCAGCAGCACGCCAATCGTCGTGAGCGCGATGTGGTCGCGCGCGATTTTGATCCATTCAATGTTTTCTGCGCCCGAGGTGATGTAGGTAAGCGCTGACCAGCCGCTCAACGCCGCGGTAACGGTGAGGTCAGCCAGTAACAAAAGGGCGCCGACTACCGCGAGCAATCTCCCTTGCGAGCGCGCCGCGGAATAAACGCCTCCACCGTCGGGAAAATGACGGCAGATGACCGCGTAATTGATGCCGACCAAACCGGTGAGCGCACAGACAGCGAGAATGATTGGCAGCGACGAAAATCCTGCCGCCATAAACGCCAAGCCAATCACGTACGCTTTGCTGGTGCCCCAATCGCCGTAGAGCAATGCGGCGGCGCGTTTCCAGTCCAAATTCCGCGGCCGATGCACGCCCGCACTCGCGTCGAGAATAGTATCCTCTACAAGCTGCGCCATCGCTTATTGGGGGTGACTCTCCATTGCACACTTGCTCACTGGCAAGTTGTTTCTTCCGGCAGCGACACGACCAGCGTAGTCCCTGGACGACAGGAATCACCATCCAGCAAATCGGTAGCCAATCCCGGGCGCGGTCTTTATCAGCGATGGCTTCGCTGGGTCCGACTCAATCTTTTGCCGCAGATGCGTGACGTAGACGCGCAGATATTGCCGATGGTCCTCCGATTTCGGGCCCCAAATTTCGCGCAGGATATATCGGTGGGTGAGGACGCGTCCGGGATGCCTGACAAACAAGCGAAGTAAAGCGTACTCGGTAGCGCTCAGTTTGATTTCGCGGCCCGCGCGCGTCACCACCCGCGCCGTAAGGTCGACAATCAGATCACCATTTTTGAAAACGGTGATTTCTTCTTCTGGACGTGTTTTTCGTTGTGCTGCGC
>Ga0114129_10015031_pt1 | contig 11020 bp, 9 predicted proteins | sample RhiMetdeltSRZDD1_FD_80071 | JGI IMG/M metagenome (GOLD analysis project Ga0114129, IMG submission 80071) | Populus rhizosphere microbial communities from Tennessee, USA - Rhizosphere MetaG P. deltoides SRZDD1 (version 2) (version 2) | ecosystem: Host-associated > Plants > Roots > Rhizosphere >... | reverse complement strand
CGACGCCGAAGTGCGCCAGGATCTCGCCGCCGAGCAGTGTGGTCGGTCCCCGTCCGTCGGCGGCGCGCATCACCGCGGCGAGCGCTTCGCGGCCGATCCAGTAGCCGCTTCCCTCGTCGCCGATCATGTGGCCCCACCCGCCGGCGCGCGCCGCTTCCCCGGCCGTGTTGCGTCCGTACACGATCGACCCGGTGCCGGCGATGATCACGATGCCCGGCGCGTCCTGCGCGCCGGCGACGAGGGCGATGAGCGCGTCGTTCACGACGAGCACGCGCGACTTGTGGCCGATGCGGCGCATGATCGCGCGCACCGTGCGCGCCTCGTCGTCGCGATCGACGCCGGCGATGCCGAGGCAGATGGCGGCCGGCGTGATGTCGCGCTCGCCGATCGCCGCCTCCATCACCTCGTGGAGAACCTTCTCGACTTCGAGCTCGCCGGCGACGTGCAGATTCGCCCCCGGCCCGCGCCCTTCGGCGAGGATCGCCCCACGTTCGTCGGCGAGCAGACACACCGTCTTCGTGCCGCCCGCGTCGATGCCGAGCACGTGCATGGGTTGCGAATAGTATGTTACTCGCCGTGGTTCTCACCTGGATCGACTACCTCGTCATCGGCGGATACCTCCTGGCGATCACGGCCTTCGGCTCGTACTTCGCTCGATTTCAGCGAACGACGCGCGACTACTTCCTCACCGGCCAGTCGGTGCCGTGGTGGGCGATCTGCTTCACCATCGTCGCGACCGAGACGAGCACGCTGACCTTCATCAGCGTGCCCGCGACGGCCTACGGCGGCGACATGACGTTCCTGCAGCTCGTGGTCGGGTACGTCATCGGACGGGTGATCGTCAGCGTGCTCTTCATTCCGGCGTACTTCCGGCGCGAGCTGTTCACGTCGTACGAGCTGCTGCAGCGGCGGTTCGGTCCGCGCGTCAAGAATCTCTCCGCGGTGATCTTCCTGATTACGCGCGCGCTCGCCGACGGCATCCGTCTGTTCGCGACCGCGCTCGTCATCTCGGTCGTCACGCACGTGCCGGTGACCTGGGCGGTCGTGATCCTGGGCGTGGCGATGATCATCTACACGGTGCGCGGCGGCGCCTCGGCGGTGATCTGGACCGACGTCGTTCAGTTGTTCGTGTACATCGCGGGCGCCGCGGTCGTCTTCGTCTCGCTGCTCGCGCTGATTCCCGGCGGCTGGCCCGAGGTGATCCGCGCGGGCTCGGAGGCCGGCAAGTTCCGGGTCTTCGATTTCAGTACGGTTTTGACGCGGCCGTACACGTTCTGGGCGGCGATCACCGGAGGCATCGCGATCACGCTGTCGACCCACGGAACGGATCAATTCCTCGTGCAACGGTTGCTCGCCGCGCGCTCGTCGGCCGAAGCGTCCCGCGGACTCGTCCTCAGCGGTGTGCTCGTGTTCCTGCAGTTCGTGCTGTTCCTCCTCATCGGCGTCATGTTGTTCACGTACTACCAGCACACGCCGCTGCCGCGCGCGCTGGCGCGCAACGACGAGCTGCTTCCGACCTTCGTCGTCACCGCGCTGTCGCACGGCGCCGCCGGTTTCATCGTGGCGGCGATCGTCGCGGCCGCGCTGTCGCCGTCGATCAACGCGATGGCCGCGACCACGGTGAACGACTTCTACGTGAAGTATTTCAGACCCGACGCGGATGAGCAGCGGTTGATGCGGGTCTCGCGGCTGTGGACGGTGATCTGGGGCGTCGTCCAGATCGGCGTCGCCATTGCGGCGCAGTGGATGCAGCGATCGGTCCTCGACGTGGGCCTCGCCGTGCTGTCGTATGCATCCGGCTCCGTGCTCGGGGCGTTTCTGCTCGGCACGCTGGCGCCGTCCATCACGGAGGGCGAGACGTTCGCGGGGATGCTCGCCGGGCTCGTCGTGATGACCATCGTGTGGGGGTGGACGCCGATCGCGTTCACTTGGTACATCTTCATCGGCGCGACGACGACCGTGATCGTCGCGTGGCTGGCTCGCATGGCGAGTCCACGTCCCCGCGCGGCATGAGCGCCTTCGACGCCGCGGCGCGGGTCCTGCGCGACGCCATCGACGCGCACGTGTTTCCCGCGGCGGCCGCCGAGGTCGGCTCGAGCGATGGCGTCATGTGGCAGGCCTCGCTCGGCGCCCTCACCTTCGACGACGCAGCGCCGCCAACCGAGATCGCGACGCCGTTCGATCTCGCGTCGCTCACGAAAGTCCTGGGCACGACGACCGGGATCATGCGGCTCATCGACGCAGGCGCACTCGATCTCGGCGAACCGGTCTCGTCGTTCTTCGAGGAGTGGCGCGGGTCCGACCGCGAGGCGGCAACGGTGCGCGACCTGCTGGAACATGCGTCGGGACTCTCGGCGCGCCTTGTGGATCCTCCGGGCAGAGGCCGGCGCGAATTCGAACACGATATTTGCGCCATGCCTCTCGAATGCCCGCCGCGATCCCGTTCGATTTACAGCGATCTCGGATTCATTCTGCTCGGCTTCATCCTGAGCGATCGCGGCGCCCCATTGGTCTGTGCCATGACGCCCGAGGCGCGTCGACGCGCGGCGCCGACGCGGGCGATGGACGAGGACGTCCGGCGCGGTCAGTTGCTCGTCGGCGAGGTGCACGACAGCTACGCGGCGGCGCTCGGCGGTCTCGCCGGCCACGCCGGCATGTTCGGATCGGCGCCGGAGGTCGGTCGGATCGCACGAACGATTCTGCGCGCGGCGCGCGGTGAGACCGGCATGCCGCCGCCGTTCGGGCCGGCGTTGGTGCATCAGTTCACGACGAAAAGTACCGTGCCCGGCAGCTCGCGCGCGCTCGGGTGGGATACGATGCTGCCGACTTCGTCCTGCGGGACACGAATGTCCGCGTCGGCGTTCGGCCATGTCGGCTTCACCGGGACGTCGCTGTGGATCGATCCCGCCCGCGATCGCTACTTCGTCCTGCTGACCAATCGCGCGTGCGGCGGCGGAACGATCGATCAGATGCGCGACGTCCGGCGAGCTTTCCATGACGCGTTGAGCTGACGCAAGCCAATGACTCTCACCGTACTCGACTGGTTCGTCATCGCCGCCTACTTCGCGCTGAACCTCGGCATCGGCATGTACTACATGCGCCGGGCCCGCGGCAGCACCGCTGAATTCTTTCTCTCGGGCCGCGACGTTCCATGGTGGCTCGCCGGCACGTCGATGGTGGCGACGACGTTCGCCGCCGACACGCCGCTCGTCGTGACGGGTATGGTCGCGCGCTACGGCATCGCCGGCAACTGGCTCTGGTGGAACATGGCCGCGAGCGGCATGCTGACCGTGTTCGTGTACGCGCGGCTGTGGCGCCGCGCCGGCGTGATGACCGACGTCGAGTTTGCGGAGCTGCGCTACGCGGGCGGACCGGCCGCATTCCTGCGCGGCTTTCGCGCGCTGTATCTCGGCATCCCGATCAACTGCATCATCATCGGCTGGGTGAACCTGGCGATGCTGAAGATTCTGCAGGTGACGCTCGGCCTCGACGCGACGCGGGCGTTATGGGTGCTCCTCGGGATGCTCGCGTTCACCGCGTTCTACACGACGATTGCCGGCTTGTGGGGCGTGCTCGTGACCGACCTCGTGCAGTTCGTGCTCAAGATGGGCATGGTCGTCGCGCTCGCCTACTTCGCGGTGCGCGCCGTCGGCGGTCTCGACGCGCTGAAGCAACAGGTCGCCGCGCTCGATGCGGGATCGGGCGGATCGCGTCTCGCGTTTTTTCCCTCGACCGATTCCGCGTGGATGCCCGCGATCACGCTGTTCGTGTACCTCGGCGTCAACTGGTGGGCGAGCTGGTACCCCGGCGCGGAGCCGGGCGGCGGCGGGTACGTCGCGCAGCGGATCTTCTCGGCGCGCAACGAACGGCACGGGCTGTTCGCGACGCTCTGGTTCAACATCGCGCACTACGCCGTCCGGCCGTGGCCGTGGATCCTGACGGCGCTCGCGTCGCTGGTGTTGTATCCGTCGCTCGCGGACAAGGAATCGGGTTACGTCCGGACGCTGATGGATCCGGCGGTGTTTCCCCCGTCGCTGCGCGGCGTCATGCTGGCGGCGTTCGCCGCCGCGTACATGTCGACGATCGGCACCCAGCTCAATTGGGGCGCCTCGTACGTCGTCAACGACTGCTATCGCCGATTCCTGCGTCGCGGCCGCACCGAGCGCGAATACGTCGTCGCGTCGCAGCTCGTGACGGTCGCGCTGATGCTCCTCTCGATTTACGTGACGCTTCATCTCGCCTCGATCGAGCAGGCGTGGAAGCTGCTCATCGTCACCGGGGCGGGAACGGGAACGGTGCTCCTGCTGCGATGGTTCTGGTGGCGGATCAACGCCTGGTCGGAGGTGTCGGCGATGGCGGTCGCCGCGGCCGTCTCGCTGTACTTGCAGATCGTGTTGAAGTGGGACAGCGATCGGCCGCGCGACTTCGCGTACATCATGCTGATCACGGTGACGCTGACGACGGTCGCGTGGCTCGCCGTGACCTGGATGACCGCGCCCGAGCCCGACGAGACGCTGCGAAATTTCTATCGTCGCGTGCGGCCGCAGGGCGCTGGTTGGGAACCGGTGAGACGCGCGCTCGATGTCGCGCCTGCCCGAGGATCGCTCGGCCGAGAGCTCATGAACGCAGCGCTCGGCTGCGTGCTCATCTACGGATCGCTGTTTGGTGTCGGAGAAATTCTTCTGCGCAGCGCGTGGTCAGGTCTCGCGCTCCTCGCGCTTGCGGTCAGCGCCGCGATCGGAATTGCACTGAATCTCGATGCTGAGGTCGATACGCGCTCGGCCGCGACCAACGTTTCGACGTCCTAACCCTCAAGATCGTCCGCGAGGCGGCGGAAAGATCGGCTGCGGTTGAAATGGATTCGGCGGTCCAGGGCGGCCACCGCCACCGGGTCCGGGCCCACCTGGACGCCCGCCGCCGGGTCCGAATACTGGACCTGGACCACCTGGACGCGCAGGGCCAGTGCCAGGCGCGCCGGGTCGGCCGGTTCCAGGCGCTCCGGGCACCGTGCTCCCAGGCGCACCCGCGCCAGGAACTTGCGCGGGCGTGAAGACAAACGCCCACTCGTTGTAGTGACTGCGCCCGTTGTAGAGACGAATGGATTTTTCTTTGCTCTTGCTCGTGACACCCATGATGCCGCCGACCGGACCGGCGCCCGGAGTGCCGATCGGTGAAATTCCCCGGTTCGCGCCGGCGGCCGGTGAGGTCGCACCGGGATTCGGTATGCCGGCGCTGCCCCGAGGCGCTGTACCCGGCGCCTGCGGCTGGGCTCCGGGCGTCGCTGCGCCCGGTGCACCAGCGCCCGGTGCTCCCTGCCCAGCCAGCAGCGGCTGGAAATCCTCACCGGTAATCGGGTCTTTGAATTTCTTACGAAGGAAACGCTGCTCGACGAGCACATCGATCGTCGGCGGATACGCGTTCGCGTATTTCCTCTGGAACAACCCGATGGCGTGGGTGTACTGCTTCCCGCGGAAGATCAGTTCTTCTTCTTTCTCGCGCTGCGCCGTCTGCTTCCACACCGGCATCGCCACCGTCATCATGATCGCCATAACGGCCATCGCGACGATGAGCGCGGCCATCGCATAGCCGCGCTGATTCTGCCGAGCTTGACCCTGTAACGTCATGGATACTAACATGTTAAGGCTTTTCATGATATCACGCCTGCTACAACGTGCCCCGATCGTTTGGACTCTCGCCGCACTCGCAGCGCTTGCGTCGGGGTGTCAAAAAGTCCCGCTCCTTGCGCCCTCGGGGTCGACAATTACGCTGACGTCCACCGCCACCGCGCTTCCGGTGAATGGGACGGCGCAGATCATCGCGCAGCTTGTCGAGCCTTCGGGCACGCCCCCTCATAGCGGTACTCAGGTGTCATTTACGACGACGCTTGGCAGCGTTGAGCCGGCGACCGTCGAGACCGATATCAACGGCCGCGCCGTAGCGACGTTCAGGTCTGGTGCGACCAATGGCACGGCAACGATCACAGCCATCTCGGGCGGCGTCAATGCGACCGGCAACAACGCGCTGAAAATCGCCATCGGTACGGCAGCCGTCGGTCGAATTGTTCTCTCGGCCAGTCCCGCCCTCGTCCCCGCGACCGGCGGTGTGTCGACGGTTACGGCAGTAGTGCAGGACATCAACGGCAACGCACTTCCGACGGCGCCCGTTTCCTTTTCGAGCACAGCCGGATCGCTCGACGTCAACGTCGCCACGACGGATCAGAACGGTGTCGCGAGCGTCAGGTTGACGACGTCGACGACGGCGACCGTGACGGCAAGCGTGGGCGCGCAAGGCGGGTCGACCACAGGCGGCGGCACTGGAACCGGCACAGGCACCGGCGGGACTGGAACCGGCAGTGGCGGATCCTCTTCAGGTCAGGCGTCGGCGACAGTCACGATCAACATTGCCGGCGCACCGACTCTTGTCATCGGTTCGCCAACGCCGAATCCTCCGATCTCGGGACTGCCGTCGACATTCCCATTCACCGTGACTGCTGCAGCGGCGAACGGCAGCGCCATTCGCGATCTCACGGTGAATTGGGGTGACGGGGCGATTCAGGATCTGGGTGCCGTGACGACCAGCGCGGTCGTCGCGCACACGTATCGGAGTCCCGGCAGCTACACGATCACGGCCACGTTGCTCGACAGTTCGGGCAACGTCGTCACCGTGTCGAGCCCCGTGATCGTGAATCCCACGGCACTCAGCATCAGCATTACTCCACCGACGACACCGCCCGGCGCTGGCTTGCCGGCGCCGTTCGCGATCGGCATCGGCGCGCTGCCGGCCGGCGACACGGTGCGGAACGTCCACGTCGACTGGGGCGATGGATCGGCGCAGGACCTTGGAGCCATCTCGTCGAACACGACTGTGACGCACGTGTACACCGCGTCAGGGACGTACACTGCCAGCGCGACGTTGAGCGACACCGCCGGGAACACTCAGAGTGTCTCGACGTCGGTGACGGTCGTCGCGACGGCAACGCCGACGATCGTCATCACGGCTTCGGTCCCGACCGGCTCGAAAAGGGCGACGTTCACGATTCAGGTAACGCCGCCGAGCGGCGTCGGCATCACGAGCGCCGCTCTCAATTATGGAGACGGCAAGGTCGATCAGCTCGGCGGCCTGAACGGCACGACCACCGTTTCCCACACATATCCGAGCCTGCCGCCGAATCAGGATTACCCGGTGACACTGACCGTGACCGACACGCTCGGCCGAACGACGACCGGCTCGACCACCGTCAATGTCCCGTAGAATTACCAGTCTGAATACTTCGATCCATCAAGAGCGGTTCCGTCGGAGCCGCTCTTGATGTCGTACACGCCCGGTTCGGCGGTGGGATTGTTCGGATCGGGTTCGGCGGGAACGCTCTGCCACGACGTCGAGCTCTTCGTGAACGGATCGTCCGGCAGCTTTCTCAGATAGCCTTCGCTGACGAGCGCATCGAGCGTGCTCGGCCACTGATTCTTGTCCGCGTAATACTGATCGATCGCATCGCGCATCCGAAAGAGATCTTCCTTCAGCACCGCTTCCCTCGCGTGAATCTGGCTGTTGCGGTACTGCGCGAGCCCCATCGACGCGAGGATGACGAGCAGCGTCAGGACGACCATCAGCTCGAGTAGCGTGAAGCCGGATTGAGAGGTTGCCGAACAACGGGCGCGGCGAAGAATGATCAATGGCCCTGCTCCTACCAGTCGCGGTACTTCGTTCCGTCGAGCGCCGTGCCGTCGAACGTGGTGTAGACATCGAAGACGTTCTGCCCGCCCCAGCGCGTCGTGTCCGGTTTGTCCTGATAGGAGCGCCGGCCCCATTCCGTGCTGTGCGTCATCGGATCGACGGGAATGCGCCGCAGGAATTTCAGCTTCCGGCCCGTGGGATCGTTCACGACGCTGACGCCGTCGACGAGGACCTGGAGATCGGCCGGGTAGCCCTCGCTGCCGGGCTTGATGTCGAGCGAACCGATCTGGTTGAGATCGGCGGCGTCCTTGAACTTGTCGATCGCGGTGCGCATCTCTCGCAGGTCGCGGCGCAGCTCCGCCTCGCGCTGACGCCGCGCCGTCACTTTCGCGAGCGGCATGATCGCCGACGCGAGGATCAGAATAATCCCCGCGACCACGAGCAACTCGACGAACGTGTACCCGCGCGAGCTCCTGATTCTCATTGCTGCACCGTCACCGTCACCGGTGTGAAACGCAGGCCCATCGGCGTACCGCCCGGACCGGTCGCCGTTCCGCTGCTCGTAATCGCGGCCGCTCCGGGCGCGATGGCGTCGAACAGCACCGCTGCGAGCAGGCCGGTGCCCGAGGCACCGGTCGCATCGGCGGCGCGCGCGAGCGTGATGTCGATCCGATTTCCGTTGACCTGCTGTCCGAAGGTGACGCTCACGCCGCCCGCGCGCATGAAGCTGCCCTCCTGCACCGTGCGCACGCGCAGCTTCGTCGCATCGAAAATGATCGTCAGCGTGATCGTCGAGATGCGTGACGCGCCGGAGATCGAAATCGGCACGACGTACGGTCCGCCACCGACGCGGAACGTCGTTCCGCTCGGCGACACGATGATCTGCGCCTGCCCGAGTCCGGCTGATGTCGTGCCTGGCTCACCGCCCGGCGGCGTCGCCGGTTGTGCGGTTGCCGGCGGTGTCGTGCCGGTGGTTGTCGGCGCCACCGGCGGCGGCGTGGTCGCAGGCGGTGTCGTCGCTGGAGCCGGCGTCGTCGGCTGTCCCGGTGTCGTCACCGCTGATGGCGCCGCACCTGGTTCGGTCGGCGTCGGCGGCGGCGTCGGTGCCGCTGGTGGAGGGACGAGCACGGTCCCGGGCACCGGCGTACTTCCCGGCGGCGGCGCCAGCGTCGTGCCGCCGGGACCGCGCATCACCGCCGGCGCCGTTGTGCCGGGCACGGTCGCGGCCGGGGCGCCGGGCTGCGGCGCCGCCGGCGGCGGCAGCGGTTCGACGGGCGGCGCGGCGATCAGCGGCGGCGGACCACCGACGCCGAGATTTTGCTGCGACCCGATGTAGATCGGCTTCAGATCGTTTTCGGTGAGCTCCTGCGTGCGGACGATGTGCGGCGTCAGCAGCATGATGATCTCGGTCTGATCGTTCGAGCTCGTGTTCGACGAGAACAGCTGCTTGAAGAACGGCAGATGAATCGCGCCCGGAAATCCCGAGACGCTGTTCTGCTCGCTCTCCTGGAGCAGTCCGGCGAGCAGATTCGATTCGCCGTCGCGCAGGCGCAGCCGCGTCGTCACCGTGCGCTGGACGAAGGACGGGACGGTGACGCCGGCGACCGCTTTGTCAGCACCGAGCTGATTGTCTTCGAGCGTGATGTCGAGAATGATGTCGCCGTCGAGCGTGACGCGCGGCGTCATGTCGATCGTGACGCCCACGTCCTTGTACTGATACGAGCTCAGCGGATTGACGCCGGCGCCGCCCGTCGCAATCGGCGTGTAGCTGGTCGACACGATCGGAATCTGCTGACCGACCTTCAGCGTCTGCTTCGCGCCCTCCGCGCCGCGCAGCTGCGGCTTCGCCACGACTCTCGTGTGCGAGTCGGTTTCCAAGAAGCGGACGACGGCCGTCGGCACCGCGAGATAGAAATCCGACGTGTTGATGCCCCGCGAGATCGTGTTCAGGTTGAATGGCGGCGGAGATCTCACGCCTGACGGATTCGTCGATTGACCGCTCGCGGTTGTCGTCGGTCCGGTGGGGGTCGTCGCGCCGGTGCCCGGCGTGGTCGTGCCAGTACCGGGCGTGGTCGTCGCGCTCGGCGACACTTCAGGCGAGAACACGACACCGAGCGCGTACTCCGACAAGTTGAGGCCGTACGCCTTCGTCCGCTGCCGATCGACTTCGAGGATCTCGACGTCGACGACGATCTCCGCGCGCGGCTTGTCGTTCTGCTCGATGATTTTTTCGAGAATTTGCACGACGGCGGCGGTCGCGCGCACCGTCAACGTGTTGGTCGTCTTGTTGACCGCAATCGCCGGCTGCACGGCGATGCCCGGCAGGCGGATGATCACGCTCAGGAGCTGCGAGATTTCCGTCGGGTCGGCGTTGGAGAGATAGAACGTGCGCACGACCTGCTCGTCGTACTGCGCGTGCTTCGGCGGCGTGTCCTGGAAGACGAAGATCGATCGATCGCTCACCACCTTGTACGACAGCTGGTTCATCGCCATGATCTGGTTCAGCGCCTGTTCGAGCGTGACGCCGTCCAGTTGGATCGTGATCGGTCGATCCTGGACTTCGCGGTCGTAGGTGACGTTGATTCCGGTCTGGCTGCCGATGAAGGCGAGCACGTCCTTCAGGCTCGCGTTGGTGAATCGCAGCCCCGACAACACTTCGTTCGGGTTGATCAGCGCCGGCGGCGCCGAAGCGGCGCGCGCGCGCTCGCGAAGCTGCTGGATCGCCGGCGCCGGACGCGAGGCTTCGATGCGCTCGCGGATCGTGCGATCGAGCGTGGCGATCTTCGAGAGCGCCAGGCGATTGCTCGGATCGTACTCGCTCGCCGCCTTGTATTCGCCGAGCGCCGCTTCGAGTTGGTCCTTCTGCTCGAAGTCGCGCGCTTTCTCCAGATGCGCGCGCGAGGCGGCAAGCGACGCGCGTTCGAGCGCAATCCGGTAATCGGGATTGTTCGGCGCCGCGAGCACGGCGCGGCGATAGGCGGCCACCGCGTCATCGAGATTGCCGGCGCGCGCCGCATCCTCGCCCTGCCTGAACGCTTTTCCTGCGGCGCAGCCCGTGGCGACGATCGCGAGCACGAGCACGACGCCGAGTTGCTTCAGCCGTATCGTCATAATCTGCAATCTAAAATGTCGCTCACGATCCGCTGAGCCGAATCGTCTGACGTCCGCGGCCATCGAGGTAAGCCATCTCAATCGACTCCACACCGATTTTCAGCACGCGATACCGTCCAAACGCCACGTCCCCTTCCCGGACAGACTGCGGCGGACCGAGACCGTCGGTCAACACCGCGACCTTCGGCTTGCCGGGCCCCACGTCCGCCATGCCGATGAACTTCAACGTAATCGG
>Ga0114129_10015030_pt1 | contig 11020 bp, 9 predicted proteins | sample RhiMetdeltSRZDD1_FD_80071 | JGI IMG/M metagenome (GOLD analysis project Ga0114129, IMG submission 80071) | Populus rhizosphere microbial communities from Tennessee, USA - Rhizosphere MetaG P. deltoides SRZDD1 (version 2) (version 2) | ecosystem: Host-associated > Plants > Roots > Rhizosphere >... | reverse complement strand
TGGGGGTTGGCACGTTACGATTGGAGCCCGGCATGGGGAAAACGAAACAAGCGCGGACCGTCTACTTAACCCCGGAACTGGACCTGATGATTATGGAGCAACTCGACCGGGTCGCGGCACTGGAGCGGCAACTTGGCCGAGCGATGCCGTACCTGTTCCCGAATCCCTGCCGTGGGAGACACTGGGGACACCAGCTCCAAGATTTCACCCAGGCTTGGCGGACTGCCCGGCGGAAGGCGGGACTCACGGGAGCCTTGCGTCACGATTTTCGGCGGACGGCCATCCGGAACATGACACGAGCCGACGTGGATCAGGTGGTCGCGATGCGAATTTCTGGACACCGAACCATTTCGGTGTTCAACCGATACAACATCACCTCGGATAAAGACCTCAAAGATGCCACCCAGAAGATCGCCGGGCACAATTTGGGCACAATGCCCGATGCGCCCACGCGAAACACTGGAGCTGGCGAGAGGAATTGAACCTCCAACCTGTGGTTTACAAAACCACTGCTCTGCCATTGAGCTACGCCAGCCAGATGTCTTGTGAACTTTTGCAGCTGAATTGAGCGAGTCCTGCAGCGAAAACCTAACAACTGCTGCCGAACCTGTCAAGCAACGATGTGGCCTGGCTGATTATCGATTGGGTGCGTGATCGTAAGAGTCGAGGGCTTGGTCCAAAAGTCGAAGCGAGTCATTGAGCAAATCACTGGCACAGATCAGGGTGATCTGAAACTGCCTCATCGCCTCATTCAATCGTCCTTCGTGATGCATGGCCTGAAATCGACGATGATGCTCATCCAAAATAGCCTGCTTCGCATCTAACATTAAACAATCGACCGACGTCATGCTGCCCTCCTGGTCTCTCCTTGAGAAGACAAGTTAGCAGACTCAGTTGATGCCCACAATCCTACTGAGGAGTGGTTAATCTTTCAGTTGAGATAATGATCATAAGTCGATGTTCTTACATTATTGCATAGGCCAACTTTATAGATTTGTTAAAGACATGGGTGCCTTTTTAGGAGGTGTGTGTTCGTATCGTCTTTGGCTTGACGCTGATTACGGCAGCGGGTATGGTGCCGGACTATTGAACTCATAGAGGAGGACTTCATGCGCGCTTTGTTTCCACTGGTGCTGACTGTAACCGCCTTCGGTTTCGCCGCTTGCACCTCGACGGAATGGGTCAATCCCAACAAACCGTCCTCCGAATACTTGAACGACTACAACAAATGCCAAAATATGGCGATGCGAGACCCCAAACTCCAACAGGGAAGCCAACTCATGGTTCTCAATGCCACCGAGCGTTGCCTTCAGAGGGAGGGCTGGCGACTCGTCGAACAGTAACCCGGGCCAATCATGATCGGAGAGAGGCGAGTGCGACGAGAGAATGAGCAGGTTTACTTTCGACTAGAAATGATAGGCCAGTCCGGCGACGGCATTGAAGGCAGAATATTGGCCGCTGAGACCAAGCCCGCTGGGATCTAAATTTGTGAACGTCGCGCGGTTGTATTTCCCTTCTATAAATAGTCCCCATTCCTCTGTGATGAGTACTTTAAGTCCCGTGGACAGATTCAAACCTGGGACTACCTGATGGCCATCAACCTGTCCACTGCTTGAAAAATAGAAAGCGCCGCCGCCGATCCCAATGTATGGTTGAAACACTTTCCCCGGATAACGGGCGACTACATTAAAAGCTACCGCGATGAGCCGCATCGATGATTGTTGGAGCTGAAACTGCGAGGTGCTTCGGACTTGTTGTGGACACGAGGGAGCCTGGTTCCCAGCAGTAGTACAATCGAACTGAGGAAACTGCTGGGGGTTCGGTGTGTATAGGATATCCTGGACCGTGGAAACAGTCTGGCTTTTGATGCTCGGTTTCGTTGTAAAGGCCTCAATCTCGACACCCAGCCAACTGAATCCCTCATCTGAGAAAAAGTATCCGGCCTTCCCGCCGAAGATAGGAGAACTTTTCAGAGAGACAGATGAACTTGAGAGAGTTTGATCGACGGTTCCAGAATTTGTCTCCATGAAGTTTTTAAATCGCGCTGGCAAGAGCTGCTCACCCAGTGCGTTCATATGTACATCTTGCAGGGCCTGTGGCCAGTTCCACCCGCCATATCCACCCACATACCATTCAGCATAGGCGACGTGTTGGAATCCGATCATCGTGATAAATATCGCACTCCGGATCCCGTGATACCAAAATAGTCTTGGACTCAAGGTCTGCCCCTGTTTCTGCCTGTCAAAACCCTACAGCAAATCGCACGCGACGCGCACGATGCTCTGAAGACGTGACGCAGCCATTACGCAAACATTAACTTTCGGTTAATTCGAGCACAGGAGGGTCAACGAATCTCGTAGGAAAGGGTTTGCGGTTGATCGTTTCGAACGATGTCCACGCGCACAGATCGTTCCTGCTTCAACTGCTGGAGAATAGACATCAGCGACCCAGGATCACGGATCTCCACCCCGTTAATCCGCTGAACAACATCGTTCGTCTTGAGACCGATGCTGTCGAAGAATCCTGAGGGAAGCACCGAAAGAAATCGGAATCCGTCGATCTTGCCGTTCGTAAGATTGGGCATCGCCTGAGCGTGGGTAAGGAGGCGAGGCAAGTCCGCAGTGACCTCTGTTACATAGCGACGGTCCAACATACGCTTCGCAGGTGTTTCCTCCCGTTTTGTCACTGGAGTCACGACACCTCCCGGCATAACCAGAGGAACATTTCCTTTCTCAGCTTTTGTAATCAACAAGTCCAACCATTCCTCTTGCACATCTTGTCGTAACAACACCCGATCCTTTTCTATCGCAGCGAGAGTTCCGATCGTCAGAACGGCTTCATGCAATCGATACAGTCGCTGTTGTTTGCTCGAAAGCTCCTCGAGGATGGCCATGGCTTCCCCGTCTTTTCCCGTCACCGTCCCGAGCAGTGACACTGTTTTTGCGACTTCCATCGGCGGTAGCGCCCGCGTGGGTTGGGTAGTCCCACCGATCGTATTGACATTCGGAGGAAGTAGAAACAAATGACCATCAAGAATCTCTTGAGCCATTCTCTGAGGATTCTGTCGAATCATGCTGTCTTCCTGCAACAGCTGCGGCGTCGTCGAGATCAAGATAGGCTGGTTAATGGAATAGGCGACGTAGGCGTTGATCGTATGTGCAGCGAGAAATGTAGCGATCAACATGAACATGGATAGCAAGACGTGTCGCCCTAACCCAGCACGGATCTCTCTGGTGTTCAGCAAGGGAAATTCCTTTTCGAATGAATCGGTCGTCATCATACGCGATTTTGCCGCAGAAGAAGACCCGCAACTGCTCGAAATCGTGAAATTAACAGCTCACCAATCGCTCGATAACATGTACGTAACACCTGCCGCGTAGCTCTCAACGCACATGCATCAGGACTTCTCCGGCATGTGCCGGAGGAGGTCTGTCGAGAAACTAGGACGAGATAGGTCGTGCCAGTGAGTGGTGAGGAGTGAGGCCTCAGAATAGTGATCGTGCATGACAAGCAACAAATGGGGGAGTTGGATTGTGTTGATGGGATGCACGATGTTCAGCTTGATTCAAATGCCTCTCGATGCGAGAGCGCAACCTCCTCAACGGGAGTCGAAACAGCCTCCCTTGTCTGGCACACAGACAGATATCGAAAAGAAACAAGGAGCTAACCCTGCAGACCCAAATGCCAAGACGCAAACGACAGGGTTCTCGGTCATGCAATTCGTGGTCGAAGGGAACACGATACTTTCGGCGGACAAGATTGAAGAGGTCCTTGAGAAGTACAAAGGCCAAGGACGCACAATGGAGGATTTGGACAAGGCAAGAAGCGAACTTGAGAAGACCTATAATACGGCCGGTTATCCGACCGTTCTCGTGAACATCCCCGAACAGACGATCGATCAGGGTGTCGTAAAGCTTCAAGTCGTCGAGGGACGTCTCGGATCAATCAAGGTGACCGGCAACGAACATTTCAATCGATGGAAAATCTTGGAGAAGCTTCCGTCTCTGAAGCACGGCGAGGTGCTCTATGAGCCGGCGTTTGCCAAGGAACTGGCGGCCGTGAATGCCATTCCTGACCTCAAGGTCGCACCGGTGTTGAAACCGGGCGACGAACCAGGCTTGGTCAATCTCGAACTGAAGGTCAAGGATCGGCTGCCTGTGCATGGCAAGCTCGAGGGGGACAACAAGGGACCGATCACAACTCCCCGGAATCGTCTCTTGGCTGAAATCCAGCATGCGAACCTCTTCGGGAACAATGAGATCTTGACGGTCTCAACCGTGCAAACGCCGACTGATTGGGGGGCCGTCCAGAACTATGGATTCAGTTTTGTCGATCCAATTATCTGGCCGGATCATATCCTGGCCCTCTATGCCTCTCGATCGAAAAGTACGTCGACGCTGGCCGGCAATGCGCTCAACGTCGGCGGAGGAGACATCGCGATTGCCGGCAACGCGATCGTGGCGGGCATTCGATACATGTTCCCGCTGACTCGCAATACCATCAGCGTGCATCAATTGGCCATCGGTCTCGACTACAAGCGGCTGGAAGACACGAATGCACAGTTTCCCGGAAGCCTCGGCAGTCTCACGATCCTCAGTGCCATTCAATATACACCGGCCTTTCTCGGCTACACGGGGACCTTACCAGACAGCACGGGCCAAACGAGACTCTCGACATCCGCCAAGGGTTACATCGCAGGGACGATTCCGGGAGGAGACGAATCAGATTTTACGGGAGACGCAACGAAGCCAGGCCTTGCCAGGAAGGATGTAACGGGCACCTTTGCCGTGCTGCAAGGCGGCATCGATCGTGTGCAATTCTTTCCGGGAGACTTTTCGCTACTGCTCCATGTTGACGGACAGTGGGCCACCGGACCGTTACCCCCTGCCGAACTATATTTTGCCGGCGGGATGGACACCGTACGAGGCTACGACAACTATCAGGCGGTTGGCGACTATGCCATCAGAGGGAGAGCGGAGCTGACGACTCCAGAGTTGCTCAGTATTCCCATCGATCGAATGTGGCAGCGGAGGAAGAGCGCCGACTGGTTGTTTCGAATCAGAGGGATCGTGTTTTACGATGCCGCCAACTTATGGACGGCGAAGCCACAGCCGGAGCAAATCAGTCAGTTCAGACTCGAGGGGACCGGGATCGGAATCAGAGCCAAACTTCCCAAGGACATCGGCGAACTCAAGGTGGACAACGGTTGGGCGCTTCGCACGACTGCTGTAACACAGCGGGGCGATACTTTCGTGCATTTTTCCGTCAACATCGGGTTCTAGGGAGGACTTAGCATGACGAGGCGTTTACGGGCGGCGGTCACGAGCTTCACGCTTGCGTTCTACGTGTTGCAGCTGATCGTGCTTCCCGTCGTCCTGGCCAATCCCGCAGGGCCGAATGTCGTGGGTGGGCAGGCGGCCGTATCGGGACTGGGCACGTCTGCGGTCACAATCACGCAGGCTTCCCAAGCCGCTGTCATCAACTGGCAGTCGTTCAACATCGCCCCCAACGAGGTCACGCGATTCGTTCAACCGAACGTGCAAGCGATCGCCTTGAACCGTATCTTCGACGCCCATCCCAGCCAAATCATGGGCCAGTTGCAAGCCAATGGAACCGTGATTCTACAAAACAGCAACGGGATTTGGTTCGGGAAAGACGCACAGGTTAATGTCGGCGGCCTTGTGGCCACCTCTCTCAATCTTTCCGCCTCGGATTTTCTTCGCGGCTACTATAGCTTCCAGGGAACCGGTGTTGAGGGCTGGGTGAAGAATGCCGGCAGCATCCATGCTGCGCAAAACGGTGTGTATCTGCTTGCGCCGAATGTCGAAAACAGCGGCATCATCACCAGCCCAGGGGGCCAGATCGTCCTCGGCGCCGGGAAGACCGCCTTCTTGTCCAACCATTCAGATGGAAGCGGGTTTCTTGCCGAGATCACTGCGCCAACGGGGACGGCTGCCAATATCAAAGATCTGATTGCGGACGGTGGCCATGTCACGATGGCGGGTCAGGTCGTCAATCAGTCCGGTCTGATCCAAGCCAATAGCGTTCGAGAAAAAAACGGAAAGATCGAGCTGTTGGCAAGCGGGGCCATCACGCTGGCCGACGGAAGCCGCACGCTTGCACGCGGCGGGAACGAAGGCATTTCCTCAGGTGGAACTATTAAAGCCATCGCTGATCTCAAGAGTGGAACGGCGACGTTTGAGAAAGGTGCAGTGATCGATGTCTCCGGTGGCAAGAATGGCGGAAACGGCGGATTCGCCGAAGTCAGCGGGGCAACCGTGAGATTAGGCGGCCAGTTCCTCGGTCACGTCTTGCCCGGATTCACGGGGGGAAAATTTCTGATCGACCCCACCGTTGTTGGGTCCACCGTAGGGCCCACAGAGTTCGCCAGTTTCGAAGGCAGTGGCGCTTCCAGCGTGGAGTTTCGCTCACCGGTCGGATCGGATTTAACTGTGACCGGAGCTTACGATCTCTCGCGCTGGCAATCGCCCACTGTCACGTCAGGGACTCTCACTTTCACAGCGGGGAACACTCTAAGGTTTGTTGATGTCAAACTGACAAACTCTGGTCCAACCAAGTGGGACTATGTTGCGAACGCGGGAGGCGACATTCTGTTCACGAGATCCACCTTATCGACTGGCGCTGATCCTGCTATCACCGGAACTTCGTTAGGCGCAGGTGGCAGCATCAGCCTCACGGCTGCCGGCAATATCAGTCTCGTCAATTCAACGGTCCAAACAGACGCTCTTAGCGGCATCACACCGATCTCTTCTGTACGTACATTCGGTGGGGGAGACATTACTATCAATGCGGGCAAAGATCTGATCGCCACAACTGGCTTGGTGACCACCCCTGAAATAGGACTTCCGGAAATTGCAGGAATCCACATCGAAGGCACGGGGAAACTCAACATCACGGCCGGGGGCAATTTCCTCGGAGGCACCGTTGATGGCCGGGTGGCCGGACCAGGATTCGTCATTCGCAACACGGATCCCACCGTCACGCCGCTGCACACTATTAATGTAGGTGGCTCGATCGGCCAAACGAACCTGCCATTGCGTGCAGATGGATTGCCCGACACAACGGTTCCGATCAATCCAACAACAAATCAGCCCGATCCAACGCTTCGGGTCAAGGAATCCAACCGTGGGTACGCAGATTTCGCCATGTCGAACGGCAATCTTAACGTGACGGCCGGTAACAATATTTATATCAGGCGTGTGCGGGATGCGGGTTTGATTGAAACGTACGATCCTCGTGATGCGTCGAGTCTATTGACACCTCAGTTCACCCCTGGCCTCGACAAAAACAGCGTCTCCTTCACCTCGAACAAGGGACATATTCTGATTAATACGAATACCGTCGAGTTCACAGACGAATCGCCGGAGCTGAAGACATTAGGCTCCTGGCTTCCGGCTTCATTCACGGCCAAGGCTACTGAGGGGTCGATCCAAATCCGATCAGACCTGAAGTTCCTCTCTTCGCCGACCGGCATAATAGAGTTCAACGCGAAGGGCAATCTGGAAGGCATTCCCGGCAAATCGATCATTCCCGACCCAAACTGGGATTTCTACTTCGTCCGAGGCGGGAGTGCCCCAGGCGTACCGTTTCAGGGCATGTGGGTGGCAGCAGATAGACGTACGCTCGGCCAACACGCAGAGCTCTTTCCGATCGACGTGTCGGACACCCATGCCGGCGTTCCGAAACCTAGCCTGATCAATGATCCCCGGATTCCCAAGATCGAGATCGATACGTTTGTGCCGTCCGTCGGTTTCGTCGGTGGCAAGCCTTCCGATTTGGCCGGCAATCCGAACTTGAGTCAGATATTGGCACTGGCAGATGGTCACCTACCTGATGCGGGGGCAACCGCTTCCGGGTCTGCGATCTTCAAGGCCGGCGGAGATATCACAAAATTGGTGCTGCAGCTTGCCTTGACTCCATTCCCCAAGCACGTTTCAATCGAGGCAGGCGGGGCCCTGTCGGCAATGAGAATTCAGAGCTTTCTGCCGGATCTTGGCTCAGACAATGTCATAGTGACCGAAGTGGTCCCGCTCGTTCGCGATGTCACGACCAATCAACTCCGCCTGCTCCAGCAAGGTGAAACCGTTGGGAACGATGGTGTCGTAACGATTACGAAGGCAACCACTAATGGACAGGTCGCGGTGAAGACGGGAGATATTGTCATGAGCCAGCCTCGCACGATCGACGTGCCAGTCCCCAAGGCCGCCACCACGATCTCGGCAAACACCATCAACCAAACCAGACCCATTGATAGCGGTGAGTTCAACAATAGCGAAATCACTTTCTTCGGGCCGGGCACCGCCAAGATCGTCTCGAAGACCGATCTGAACCTTGCCGACGGCCGAGGCATCCAGCTTTTGCCGCCCTTTCCTCAAATGGGACAGAAGGGAGGGCTCCTCGACATCTCCGTCGGCGGCAACCTCAAGATGGATTCGTCGCGCATCGACAGCTTCAATGGAGCCGGCATTTCCATCCATGGGTTGACCGACGGCACCGGCTACGTCATGGGATACAACAACATCCCTTTGCACCCGCTTGCGGTGCCCGTTGCTTTGCGAGGCACGGACACCTACAATGCGCCCCCCGTCGGAGGCTCAATCAGTATCGGCGGCAGCCAGAGCCTTTCCGCGAAGCAGCTGGACAATCAAGGAGCGACCGGGATCAAGGTCATTCAGGGCGGATCGCTTGGAAAGCAGGCACAAGTCACCTCCATTGGACAAGACGCGACCGTGACCATCACGTTGAAAGACGATCCGACAGCAATCGGGATCCATGCCAACGGCGATGTCAATGTCCTCACCTCCCGTGTGGCCACACTGGGGGGCGGCGATATCTACATGCGATCCTACAACGGGAACATCAACGCGGGCAGCGGAAGCAAGGACGAGATCACGGATTTTCCCGTGCGCATCCCCGTGTTGGACGCGAACGGTAATCCTATACCCAACAGCTTCACGACAGTCACCTTCCAAGTTCCAGGGAGCGGTATTTTTACGTTCCATCCAACAGACCCCCGGCCGCTGGTGTTTCCCGTGTTCAACGATCCTCAAATTAATGCGTTGCAAGCGGAAGCGACGAAGCTGACGTTTTTCGGGAGAGACCCGACGCCATTTCTAAATCAGGCCAACGCACTCAAGGCAATTCGAGAGCCGATCTTCAACGAAACTGTGAAAAAGCCGTTTATCGACGGATTGAAACTTGGCGATATCACGCTCGTCGCAAGGAACGGACGCATCGTTATTCCGCCGGCCGGCATTCGCGGGAGGAACGTCACTCTGGATAGTCCGTTCCTCGATTTTCAAGGCGGGGTCGTGTCAGGCAACGTCTTCGTGCCCCCGACCACAACTCTAGGAGGCAGTCCGTCCTTTACCGGAACAGGCACTGGTGCCGCAGCAACCGGAATTGCGTCCGTATCAGGCAGTACGGCGACCGCCTCGACCGCCGCAACCTCCGCCGCCGTGAGTTCTTCCTCCAAGTCGACGGAATCAGTCCAAGAGTCCGCGAAAGACACTGCGAACCAGCAAAGCGAATCACGCGCGAGTCAAGTGGCGGACAAGGGAGAGGGGGACAGGAAGAAAAAATACGCACAATCCATCAAAGTGAAACATGGAGTCATCATTCAGGTGGAAGTCAAACCGCAATCGGGCTCCTAAGGAGACGACATTATGGACATGAGTTCAGGCGGCGTGGCGTTTGCGTTGAGTCATGCCACGCTGGAAGGCAAGATCACCATTTCGGTGCTGCTGTTCTTCTCGCTCGTCAGTTGGACGGTGATCATCAACAAGTTCCGACAGCTCGCGAAGGCCCGCAAACGCAATCAGCTGTTTCTGGGGTACTACTCGAAAGCCAAAGGGCCGCTGGTGATCTTCAGCAAGGGGCCGATTAAACAATTGCAGGGCTCGCCGATGTACGAGCTTTATTATGGTGGCTGTGAAGAGCTGAAATCCCAACAGGAGAAGTACGGGACCGGCAAGATCCCCCATCACGGCATGAATGCCGTGCGCATTGCGCTGGAGCGGGTGCTCGGGGAGGCGGCGGTCGGATTGGAATCCGGCATGATCATCCTGGCGACCGCGATCAGCGGCGGGCCTTTCATAGGTCTGCTCGGCACGGTCTGGGGCGTCATGGATACGTTTTCTGGCATTGGCCGGGCGCAACAGGCGACGCTCACGACGATGGCGCCGGGCGTCGCTTCGGCGCTTATTGCCACGGTCGCGGGCCTCATGGTCGCGATCCCCTCCCTCTTTTGCTACAACTTCCTCGTGACCAAGACGAAGACCCTGACGATGGAACTCGACAACTTCGCCGCCCATCTCGAGACCATGTTCATGACCGAATATCTGCAAGACAAAAACGGCGCGGGCGCTGGTGTGGAAGATCTCGAGGAGTATCGGCCCGGCGCGCATCGCCAAGAGGCCGAACCCTCTGGCGCGGCTACGGGGCATTGAGAAGTGCTGAGTATCCAGTGCTCACTGCTGAGCAATCGGTCTCGCCACACGGAGACTCAGCACCCAGGACCTTAGAACTGCCTTTCAAGAGGTCTATATGAGACGCTTTTCTCGGAAATCACACGGTGCAGTCTCCGACATCAATATCACGCCGCTGCTCGATCTGGCCTGGGTGCTGCTCGTGATCTTCATCATCACGACGACGGCCATGGTGCAGGGGATTGAACTCAAGCTGCCGGAATCGACGCCCCACGAAACCGAAATGGAAACCAACACGCCGACCATCTCCGTGAAGAAAGGCGGCGATGTCTATATGGACGAAGAGCGAGTCAAGCTCAGCGAGCTGGAAAAATTGATTCGCGATCTCAAAGCAGCCAAAGGCGGCAAACTGCCGCTCGTCTTGCGCGGAGACGCTGGCGTAGAATACAAGCATGTGGTCGCAGTACTGGACATTCTCCAGCGCATTCCGGTTGAAGACTTGGCGATCGCGACGAAACCGATAGATCAATCATGACGAGATAAAACTCAGCACCCACCACTTCGCATTCGGC
>Ga0114129_10015029_pt1 | contig 11020 bp, 8 predicted proteins | sample RhiMetdeltSRZDD1_FD_80071 | JGI IMG/M metagenome (GOLD analysis project Ga0114129, IMG submission 80071) | Populus rhizosphere microbial communities from Tennessee, USA - Rhizosphere MetaG P. deltoides SRZDD1 (version 2) (version 2) | ecosystem: Host-associated > Plants > Roots > Rhizosphere >... | reverse complement strand
ATTGCTGATTGCGGATTGCTGAATGAAGGGCGTTTATGCGCGACGATGTTGTCCGTGTAGTCGAATCGTATCTTCGCGCAATGGAGTCGGGCGATCTGAACGACGTGCCGCTTCACCCCGATGTCGAGTGGGAAGGGCCCCTCGGTCACTCAATTAAAGGCGCGACGATGCTGCGAGCCACTTTGTCGGTCCTCGCCTCGATTGTGACGCGTGTCACGATAATCCGTCACATCGTCGAGCATGAATGGTGCGCGACGCTGTTCGAACTCAGTACGACTCAGGGCGCGGTGTCGATTTTCGATTCGTTTCAGGTAGTCGATGGACAAATCCGCTCGATCCGTGTCTTTCTCGACCGTTACCCGAGTCCAGGTCTTGCGTCCGGCGAACGTTTGTCATAGCGTTCCCCCTTTGCCCGAAAGGGGGGCCGATGGCGTCTGCTGACTTTCCAAAAACTCCCACCGACTTCTTCGCCTACGCCAAGAAACACGAAGCGGAAATGGTCGACTTGAAATTCGTCGACATGCTTGGCAGCTGGCAGCATTGTTCGTTCCCGATCGATCACCTCGACAACGATACCTTCGACGAAGGTCTCGGGTTCGATGGATCGTCGATTCGGGGTTGGATGGGTATTCATGAGTCCGACATGATGGCAGTGCCCGACGCCACCACGACCCGTATCGATCCGTTTTTCTCTCGCCCGACGGTCAGCGTCATCGCCAACATCATCGACCCGATCAGCCGGAAAGAGTTCACGCGCGATCCGCGGCATATTGCGCGCAAGGCGGAGGCATTCCTCAAAGAGACGGGCATCGCCGATGCCTGTTTCATCGGACCGGAGCCCGAGTTCTTCATCTTCGACGAAGTCCGCTACGAGCAGAACCAGCATCGGGGCTATTACCAGATCGATTCGGTCGAGGGGGCATGGAACACCGGGCGCCTCGAGGAGCCGAACCTCGGCTACAAGCCCAGCTTCAAGGGCGGGTACTTTCCAGTGAGCCCGACCGACACCTTCCACGATCTGCGCGGGGAGATGGTTTACGAAATGCGCAAGATCGGAATCGTCGTCGAAGCGCATCATCACGAGGTCGCAACCGCTGGTCAGAGCGAAATCGACATGAAGTTCCAGCCGCTGCTGGTGATGTGCGATCAGTTCATGTGGTACAAGTACATCTGCAAGAACGTAGCGAAGCGGCATGGAAAGACCGTTACGTTCATGCCGAAGCCGATCTTTGAAGATAACGGCAGCGGCATGCACAGCCACACGTCGCTGTGGAAGGACGGCAAGCCGCTTTTTGCCGGTGACGGCTATGCTGGTCTGAGTCAGTTGGCGTTGTACGCGGCCGGTGGACTTCTCAGGCACGCTCCGGCCATCCTCGCATTCGCCGCACCGACCACGAATTCCTACCGCCGTCTCGTGCCAGGGTTCGAAGCGCCAGTCAATCTTGCGATCTCGGCCCGCAATCGTTCGGCGTCAATCCGTATCCCGATGTACTCGAAGAGCCCGAAGGCGAAGCGCCTCGAGTTCCGCTGTCCCGACCCGAGCTCGAACGGGTATCTGGCCTGGTCGGCGATGCTGATGGCCATGGTCGATGGCATTCAGAACAAGATCGATCCCGGTGCGCCGCTCGACCGCGACATCTACGAGATGACTCGGGATGAGATGAAGCATCAAGGGATTCGAACGACCCCAGGGTCGCTCGAGGAAGCGGTGACGGCACTCGAGGAAGATCACGACTTCCTGACGCGCGGCGGCGTGTTCACCGAGGATCTGGTGCAGACGTGGGTCGCATGGAAGCGCGAAAAGGAGCTCGATCCAATTCGGCTCCGGCCGCATCCGCATGAGTTTTATCTGTATTACGACAATTAAGGACAGCCGGGATCCGTGGTCCGGGGTCCGCGATGCGAGGAATCCCGACCTCCGGATCATCACGCTCGCGACATGAGTTCCATGGTCCGGACGTCGGAGTTGCCCTCGAAATACTTGTCGACGATCTGTTGGAACACCGATCCGTCCGGCGACACTGACGCGAACAATGTCGCCGACGATCGGAGTTTCATGTCGTCGGGGGAGCCGAATATCTCGTGAGCTGAGCGATTGTCGATCCCAAGGACTGCCTCAGCACACTCGACGAGCCGTCGCCCGAGTACGGGATGCGCGAGATACTGCTTCGCCTCTTCTCGACTCTTGATCGCGTAGTGAGCTGACGTCGGACTGCTTCCGAGCCCCGTGAACTGCGGAAACACGTACCACATCCAGTGTGACCGCTTCCGACCTGCGCGAATCTCCTCGAGCGCGTTCTCGTAATCGCCTTCCTGCGCCTCGATGAAGCGGTCGAGGCGATAGGGATCGTGTGTCATCACCCGTGCCGAAACGGCTGCAGGAGCGCGCCGAGCTTCGACGTTTCGCCGTTCGCCGGCGTGGGGGCCGCCGCGGTGAACGTCACCCGCTTCAATGCCTCATCACCCCAGTGCCTCGCGATCGCCTCGACAAACTGGAGATCGGCGCGCACCGCCTCGGGCAGATCCCGGTCCGACAGCATCCGTTGCCGTTCGTCGGATGTCATCTCGCGCAAGTGCACCGTGCGTCGCCCAATCGCAATCGCATGATCGGCGACGATTGCGGACTCGACCAGCACGTTGAGCATACGGTCCTGCCACTGCGTTGACAGCCGTGGAAACACCGAGCGGAACCAGAACGTGCCCAGAAGCTTTCTGAGTTCTCGTCCATCCATCGTCACGTCAGCTTCAACGCCGTCCGATGCCAGCTTCAGCGCCGCGGGGTCTGACCGATTCACCGCTCGGGCGAAGTCCCAGAAGGACGAGAATGCTGCAGCGGGTTCGGGACTGATCGGCGGTGGCGCAGTTGCAGCCGGTTGCACGTCAACGGCTGGCAAAGGGCTGCTTGCCTTGACCATCACAGGCTCTTCCACGATTTCCGCGACCGTGTCGTCAGAGTCCAATCGGGTGTTCAGAGGCACCGCTGTTCGACGTTCCGCGCTCCAGTCAATCTCGAGAGGTGCATGATTGCCGGTGTACTCTGCAAACAGAGTGGTCACACCCCACGGACGCGGGGCATGCACAGCTCTCGCGTGTAGCGGGTTATACGGGCTGTCGCCACCGTTGCGCAACGCGAGCGCGGCAAGCTGTCCTTTGATCTTGCCGTCCACGACATTCGACCAGTGGCCCTGAATGCAGATCAATGATGTCCCGACGACGCCGTCAAACGCGGCGTACGGATTCTCCCAGCACGCGTGCACGGCCGCAGCGATCTGAGTGTCGCTGGGCTCCTGGCCGTTCTCGGGATTCAGTTCAGAGAAGCCCATGCGCAGCCGGCCGTGGCCGGCAAACAGGACGGAAAGATCCGACGGGTCGACCTGGGATAGATCCCACAACACGTACAGGAGACCGCGAAGACCTCTCGCGATCGGCAGATTCATTCGCTCCCAGACAACCGGTTGTGGTTCCGGGGCCGACTCACGGTAGCCGCGATCGTTGAGGATCTCCATCAGGCGAATCCCCGCAGCGTCGAATTGCTCGGCGACGGCGAGCGCATGATCGTAGCGGCGTTTTTCGACTTCGTGGCGCTCGAACGACGGACGAACGAAGATCGGAATGACCAGCTTCTTCTGCTGCCTCGCCATCTCCGCGATTGGAAAGATCGTCCCCGCCCCGGTTCCCTTGCCGCCCGTGCCAATCACAATGACAACCGAGTGCCGGCTCAGGAGCGATGCCACTTCATCCCGCGACTCGTCGAGCGCTTTCCTCGCCAGATCCGGATTGTGCATTGAACCCATCCGCCGGGTCGTGCCGGCGCCGATGACCAGCCGCTCTTCTTTCGGAAGATCGTTTAGAGAGAATTCGTTGGTGTCGAGAAACTTCGTGGTGATGGCGCGCCGGAGCCGCTCGGCGTACCTGGCGTCGCTCTTCTGGGTGACGAGCAGGTCCCGCCGGAACAAGGCCTTCAACGAGCGCAGGATGTTTCCGCCGCCGCCGCCCGAACTGAGAAGAAGAATATTCACGTGACACCTTCTTGTTACTTGCTGGTTTCGATCCGGCAGGGAATGACGACCCACCGGCCTTCTGCGTAGGGAGCTTCGCCGATGAATGGTTCGTGCCGGAGGAGACGAAGTACCCGCTCGACGTCGTATTCCACGTTTCTTCGATGATCGACAAGATTCGGGTATGTATGCCCGTTGGCGGGCGCGAGAAGGATCTCGACTTTTCGCTGGCCCGCGGCGCATCGCAGCCTGGCACTGATCGGGCGCTTCTTCACGCCCCGCGACAGCGGCCGTTCGAATTCGGAAATGAACCTGTTGCCGAATCGCTTCATTACCTCGACGCGCGCCCGTCTCTCGTCGATGTACTTCCAGCTCCAGGCGAGCAGCAGCCCGGAGATCAACACGAGGAGCGGCGTCGCCCACCACACCATGCGCCGATCGAGCACGGCCGCTCTTACTGGGACGGCTGTCGCCGGCAACACTCCTGGCAATGCAGGAAGGCCAGGCGAAAAGGCGGAGTATCCGGCGGGTATGGATCTCAGTCTCAGCATGTCGGTCGCGACACAGACATGCCATCCCGACTGAATGACGTTATAACGAGACTTGGCAATGAAGGTCCTGGCGACCGGGTCGAAGATCTGAAACCATGTCTGGTATCGATTGAACTCGTTTCCGGTGAACCGTTGCGCGAGCCGGGCGGCGGTATCGCCCGACCTGATTTCGTAACACGTCGACGGCCTGACGATCCGGACCTCCGCCGCCGGGCGAACCATCTCTGACGTCGTCGACGCAACTCCGCTAACGGGAGCAACGGCCCCTCTTCCAAATCGAATTCTGATCGACTGATTGATGAAGTCTGGAGTGTCGAGCCGGAACGCGGCCACCCGATGGTCCGGAATCTTATCGGCCGCCAAGACGCACGTCGACCCGATTGTGAGCGCGCAGAAGAGGAGCGGAAGAGCTCGAGGCCCGGTTGACACCATGCTCGATACCCGACGGCAGAGGCCCATGGAAGCTGTCAACTCGCGTACCGTCCCACTCTACCGAAAGACAGCGGGGCTGGACAGGCATTTCGAATTCCGTGGCTAGCTCAACTGTCCGAATGATGTGGCAGCCGGCGACCGCAGCTCAGGACACCAGGGATAAGACGTCATGGAACAGCAGAGGTTTTTGACCGTCTAACGTCGGCAGCAATCCAGCCCAGGAGAGTGCCGTGATCCGATTGTCCGACCTGCGCTATACCCTGCGACTCTGGCGCCGACATCCAGCCATGGTGACGGTGGCGGGACTCTCATTGGGCCTCGGTGTTGGGGCAACCACGACGATGTATGGCGTGGTGAATCGTGTGGCGAACTACCGGCTTGGTTTCGCCGACGCGGACCGGCTCGCGGTGCTGTGGACAGGAGACACGGAAAAAGGCATCCAACAGCAGCCGCCCAGCTGGAACATCGTCAAGGCCGTCCTCGAGCACGGACAGTCCTTCGAGTCGTTTGGGTTCTTCCAGAGCTTTGGCGCGCCGGTCACGTTATCGACCACAACCGAAGCGACGCGCGTTTCGCAGATGCCGGTCGACGTGAACGCGCTGTCGATCGTCGGCGTGAAGCCGCTGAGGGGACGTACGTATCGGCTCGACGATTTCAACGATCCGGTCAAACAAAAAGAGGCGCGTTCGATCGTCATCAGCTACGAGACCTGGCAGGAGCGGCTCGGCGGAGCCGCGGACGTCATTGGCAAGTCTATTCACGTGGATGGCGAGACGCGGTCGATTATCGGCGTGATGCCCAGGGACTTTTCGCTCGTCCCGTGGGAAGACCGGATCGCGTTCTGGATTGCCAATGACCTGAGAAAGATTCCCGAAGCACGCTGGATGATCGCAGTGGGTCGGCTGAAACCAGGCGTGTCGCTCGCATCCGCGCAGGCGGAAGCAAACGTCATCGCGCGGCAGGTGATCGAAGCACGCGGCGAGAAGCCAGGCGGCACGAAAGCGGAGGTGGTGTCGTTGCACGACGCGTTCTTCCGCGGCGCAACAACCGGCCTGAGTTTCTTTCTCGGTGCAGTGAGTTTCGTCCTCTTGATCGCGTGCGCGAACGTGGCGAACCTGTTGCTCGCGGCTGGAACCGCGCGCAAAAAAGAACTGGCGCTTCGCGTCGCAACCGGAGCGGGAAGAGGGCGGTTGATGCAGCAGTTGCTGACCGAGAACCTCCTGCTCTCGCTGGTCGGTTGCGCGCTGGGTTTGATTCTCGCATTCTGGGGCACCCGATTGTTCGCACTGACCATTCCCGTTGGGTTTCCCGAACTGATCAAGCACATTCCCGTCGACACCCGCGTGCTCGGATTCGGCATCGCGATCTCTGTCGCGTCGAGCCTGGTCTTCGGCCTGCTCCCCGCGCTCCGTGCGTCGCGCGTGGACCTGAACGAAGTGCTCAAGGAAGGCACGCGCGGCTCGAGTGGAAAGGGAAGTGGCGGGCGCAGCGCGCTGCTGGTCACCGAGGTCGCCCTGTCGATGGTGCTGCTGGTCGGCGCCGGCCTGATGATGCGCGGATTCCTCCGCGAGCAACGCGATCTTCCAGGCTTCGATACGACGCGGCTGCTCACAGCGGACATCCTCCTCGGCGGGACAAAATACTTCGACAAAACCCCGCAGGACATGAACCTGGTCACTCCGCAGGCTGAGATTTTCTATGACCAGGTTCTCGATCGCGTGCGCGCGATACCCGGCGTCACTCGTGCCGGGGTCATCAGTCATCTTCCTTTCGAAGTCTGGTATCAGCCGTTCACGATCGTTGGCCGTCCCGCACCGGAACCAGGCAAGGAACCGCTCGCGGACGTCAACGAGGTCGACGCACAGGCGCTCGACACGCTGGCGATCCGGTTGCTGCGCGGCCGCCTGATCCAGGAGCGCGACACCGCCTCGACCCCGTGGGTCGCCGTCGTCAATAAGACGTTCGCCGACCGTCATTTCGCCGGACAGGATCCACTCGGACAGGCAATTCGAGTCTCGATCGGACCGCGTGGCGACGCGGTTGTCGAACCGCAACCCAGACAAATCGTCGGCGTCGTCGCCGATGTCACCTATCCAAGTTTCGAATCCGAAAAGCCCGCGGCGGTGTACATCCCGTTCCGGCAGCACCTTTCCCAGTACGGGCGCGAGGACGAGTGGATCCACACACGCAAAGTGCTCGCTGTGCGAGCCGCGGTTGAGCCGCTCACTCTCGTGCGTCCGATTCAGGATGCCGTGGCGCAGGTCGATCGCGATCAGGCGGCGCACGATTTCATGACCATGGAGCAGCGAGTAACGTCGTCACCGTCAGTGACGAACAGTCGCCTCTTCGCGTCGCTGCTGTCGACGTTCGGGACGCTGGCCATTTTGCTCGCGATGGTCGGCGTCTACGGCGTGATGTCGTGGGTGGTTGGCCAGAGAACAACGGAATTCGGGATTCGCATGGCGCTCGGCGCCCGCGCACGCGACGTTGTCACCATGCTGATGGTTCAGTCGCTCAAGCCAATCGTCACCGGTGTCGTCCTCGGCATCGCCGGCGGGTTCGGTCTCAGCCGCGCATTCAACAGCCTGTTCTGGCGGATCACGACGGTCGATCCCGTCGTCATGGCGGCGATTTCAGCGGTGATGCTGGTTGTCGCACTGCTGGCCGCGTGGGTGCCGGTGAGTCGCGTGACGCGAATCGATCCGCAGGCGGCACTCAGAGAAGGCTGAGAAAATGCTGATTGCTGAACGCTGATTGCTGATTGATCTTAAATTCGCAGGAAGATCTTCCTTCGATACATCCAGAACAGGATCAGCCAGAACACAACGAGCACGGCCGCGCCGCGCAGTACGGGCTCAAAGGGCGGACCCATGACGGCGAATGGCGCCCGGCCCAAGTGACGGACGAGTGCCGACGAAATGAAATGCTCGATCGTCCAGCTCATGACGTAAATCGCGATCGAGTTCGCACCAATCACGAGCAACGGGAACGACCACTTCCTCCAACCCTTCCAGTCGATCAGCGCGTAGAACCCGGCGAGAATGAGGACGACGAGACCGCCGCTATAAAGCGTGTACGACGAGGTCCAGATGCGTTTCACGATCGGGTTGATGTGCAGCCACTGGAAAATGAGGCCGGCAAGCGTCAACGCAACGCCGGCGATGACGAGCCCCTTCAGTTTTTCGACGGTCGAACGATTCGTCTGCAGCCAACGGCCGGTCCACAGGCCAAGCATCATCGTCGCGAGCGTCGGGATGAAGCTGAGCGTCGACCAGCCACCCGAGTTGTACAGGAATGGCTTCTCGCGCGGGAAGAGATTCAGGAACCAGACATCGAACGCCCACGAGAGATTCGAGTTCTTATTGAAGTGGGCCAGAAATCCGGTGTAGAGATAGGGCCAGTCGGCGCGCACGCCGACTTTTGTGTAGTCGAAGTCTGGACCCGGCAGCGGATACAACGCGAACGCCGCCCAGAAACCCACGAGGATCGTGACAAATACCGCAATCTGGACGCGCAGCGACGCAAACGCGATTAAGAACAGAAGCGTGTAACCGAGACCGATCTGCGTCAGCGTGTCTTCGAACGTCCAATACGTCTGCTGACGCTCGAGAGAGCGAAGAAAGATGCCGAGGAAGATCAAGGCGACGCTACGCCAGACGGCGTGGCCGAGCAAACGCTGGAAGCTTTCGCCACGAGCGCGGCGGTTGAGTAGCGAGAAGGGAAGTGCTGCGCCGACGAGAAATGAAAAAGCCGGTTGAATGAGGTCGTGGAGCGAGCATCCCTGCCACGGCACGTGCGACGTGTTGTAGGCGATAATCGACCAGAAGCGGCTGTCGGGAAATGCGTTGCGGAGTGCCGGCAGCCGCATCGCCTCGGCGAGCATCAGAAACATCACGAAGCCGCGAAATGCATCGATTGCGGCAATTCGGATTGTCGCGGGCGGAGCAATCGGTGCAGCCTGTGCCGGCTTCGGCGCTGGACGCGTGGCGCGACGCGAGAGGGTGCCCGTCATGGTAGCTTCAGCCCGTCAGGCTGCCCTTTCAACGAACTCAGATAACTGACGATATCTGCAACCTGTTGGTCGCTCAACTTGCCTCGAACACTGGGCATGAGACCCTTGTCCACGATCGTGTAATCGCGAATGACCGCACGCAAGAACGTTTTCAGCTCTTCCTTGGGCGTCATCAGCTGCACGCTGAGCGCGTCCTGGTTGAGCAATCTGCCGGTAAGCGTCGCACCGTCTTTCGTGACGAATCGCACGTAGCGATTCTCGAAGAGGACTTCCTCGTCGGGGGCAAGGAGCGCCTGTTGGAGGCGCTCGGGTGTGCGGCGGGTGCCGATGTCAGAAAGATCGGGCCCGACGCGGGAGCCGCGTTGATCGATGCGATGACAATCGAAACAGGCATTCGATTCGACCAGCGATTTTCCCCGGGCCTCATCGCCGGAGCCTTGGGCAAGCGCTGCCGCAGCGCTTGCCAGCCCAGCCAGAACGACGGAAAGCGCTACTCGCGTAAGGTCCATGTCGTCCCTCGCAGGGCGGAGGATATGCCAGGCGCACCCATTGTTCAAGGGCAGCATATCCGTGTTCTTCCGTGTTCATCCGTGGCTTTTTCCCTGTTCATCCGTGGCTCGGGTTCATCCGTGGCTCTTGACAAGGCGGCGATCCGATCCACAATCTCTCCGGCAACGATTCCCGGCCCGTGAGAGGTGCTGCCATGATCGTTCGCGTCCTGATTTTCACACTCCTCGCCGCGGCGTCAGAAGCGCTGGTCCTGAGCCAACAGGCGGGCACCAGAGTCGAAGGGCCCGTCACCTATGATCGGCTGCTTCGCGCCGATCGAGAGCCCCATAACTGGCTGACCTATTCGGGCAATTATTCAGGCCATCGCTACAGCCCGCTGACGCAGATCAACCGTACGAACGTCAAGTATCTGCAGCTCAAGTGGTCGTACCACCCGCTCTACGCGAAGAACTCAAACGCGCAGAACAAGATGGAAAACACGCCGCTCGTTGTCGACGGCATCATGTACACCGGGACCGCGCTCGAGGCTGTCGCACTCGACGCGGTGACGGGCCGGCAGTATTGGAAGCTCGCGCGGCCGCTCGATCCCAAGGCCTACTACAACGCGTACGAAGTGAACAAAGGAATGGCGATTGCCGGCGACACGCTCTTCTGGGCGACCGTGGATTGCCATCTGCTTGCAATCGACGTCAAGACTGGCAAAGTCATCTGGGACAAGCTGCTGGCGGACTTCAAGAAAGGGTATCAGTACAACGTCGCGCCACTCGTCATTCGAGACATGGTGCTGCTCGGTCCCGCCACCAACGAAGCCGGCGCGAATTGCTGGGTCGCCGCATATGACGTCAAGACCGGTAAGGAGATCTGGCGCTTCGACACGGCGCCGAACTCTGCTGATGATCCCGCGGCGAAAACATGGGTCGCTGACTCGTGGAAACACGGCGGCAGTCCAATTTGGAACGGAGGCAGCTACGATCCCGAGACCAACCTGACTTTTTGGGGAACCGGGAATCCGAACCCAGGCTGGAACGGCGACATACGGACTCCCGCCGACAACCTCTACTCCGATTCGGTCGTCGCGCTTGACGCCGATACGGGAAAGCTGAAGTGGTACTACCAGTTCACTCCGGGCGACGAATACGACTGGGATGCCACGCAGGTGCCAGTGCTCGTCGACATGGTGTGGCAAGGCAAGCCACGCAAGCTGATGATCTGGGCGAATCGTAACGGGTTTTTCTACGCCCTCGATCGCGTCACGGGGCAGTTCCTCACGGCAAAGGCGTTCGTGTACCAGACGTGGAACGACGGCTTCGACGAGACTGGCCGCCCGATCAAGAACCCGAAATTCTGGCCCAAGCCAATGGGCGGGATCGTGGTCAATCCGGGCACGCAGGGTGGCACTAACTGGTATCCGCCTTCGTATAGTCCACGGACGGGGCTCTTCTATGTTCCTACGTGGGAGAACTCCGGTGGGCGGTCCGCAAAATATCCTGTCCCTGAATGGGTAGAAGGGCAGCGTT
>Ga0114129_10015028_pt1 | contig 11020 bp, 10 predicted proteins | sample RhiMetdeltSRZDD1_FD_80071 | JGI IMG/M metagenome (GOLD analysis project Ga0114129, IMG submission 80071) | Populus rhizosphere microbial communities from Tennessee, USA - Rhizosphere MetaG P. deltoides SRZDD1 (version 2) (version 2) | ecosystem: Host-associated > Plants > Roots > Rhizosphere >... | reverse complement strand
TCGGCTGGCGTTGCTCGCGTAGCCGAGCAGGAAGCTGGCGAAGTCGAAGCCGGTGTTCGACTGGGTGGTGCAGCCGCTCGTGATGCCCGCGCAGTTCGACGTCAGGTTCTGGTTGAAGTCGAACCGGCCGACGATGGTGTCGGCATTGAGAATCTCGCGCGAGCGGAGCGTGAGGCTGCCGCCGGCCTTCATCGTGTGCTTGCCGGCCACGCGCGTCACGTTGTCGAAGAACTGGAAGTCGTTCTGGTTCGTGATGAGCGGCTGATTGCCGTTGGAGCCGATGTTCCGCATGCCGCCGTTGTTGAACATGATCTGGCTCATCGCCGACGTCGTCTCGCCGAGGTTGACGTTCCGGAGGCCGACGGCCTGCGCGATGTTGGACCCGTAGTCGATCGGCGTCATCAGGAACTTGATCGAGCTCCAGCCGAAGCGCACCTCGTTCAGCCAGTTCGAGTTGAACGTGTGCGTGTCGTTCATCGAGAGGCCCTGCGCCTTGATGTTGCCGTCGCCGGCGCCGAAGGTGAAGCCCGCGTCGCCGTGCGGCAGCGTGGCCGGCAGGATCCGATGCGTCTTCTCGTAGCTGTACCGCGTCGCCAGCCGGTTCTGCGATGAGATGGAATGATCGACCTTGATGTCGATCTGGTTGTCCTGGCGCTCGAGCGTCGGATTGATCAGGTAGTTGTTGATCGTCTGCCCCGATGCGCTCAGCACGCCACCGGTATTCGCCTCCGGAATCAGCTGGCCGAGAATGTTCTTCGCCACCGGATCCCACCGGATCTGCGGAATGACGTTGCCAGCGAACGGCAGATGGGAGACGGGATCGTAGATCACGCGATTGAGCTCCGAGAAGTCGCCTGCGCGCATCTTCGCTGACGGCACGGTCGACAGGTACGTCGCGCCCTGATTGATCTTGTAGCCCTGGTAGTCAAAGAAGTAGAACGTCTTGTCCTTCGCGAGTGGACCGCCGATGGTGCCGCCGTACTGATGCTGGCTGAAATCTGGCTTGGCGCGGCCTGCGCGGTTGTTGAAGAAGTTGTTCGCGTCGAACGCGTCGTTCCGCAGGAACTCGAAGGCGCTGCCATGCATCGTGTTCGTGCCGGACTTGATCTGCAGGTTCACGACGCCGCCGAGCGATCGGCCGAACTCCGCTGAATAGGTACTCGTCTGCAGCTTGAACTCGTCGAGCGCGTCGACGCTGGGGAACAGCACGACCGTCTGCAGCCACGTCTCGTTGTTGTCCACGCCGTCGAGCATGTAGTTGTTGTCGCGCGGTCGCTGTCCGTTGGCCGAGAACGATGCGGACGCGCGCCACGCGAGGCTGCCGGCGCCGTCGATGTTCGCGCCCGGAATACCGCGCACCACGCCGGGCACGGTGCGCGTCAGATTCACGAAATTACGGCCGTTCAGCGGCAGCGTCTTGATCTGTTCTTCCTGTACCGTCGTCCCGAGCTCGGAGGTCGATACCTGCACGAGCGGCGACGCGGCGGCCACGGTCACCGTCTCGGAGACCGTGCCGACTTCGAGCTTCGCGTTGACGCGGATCTTCTGATCCACGCCCAGCTCCACGTCGGTCAGACTCACCGTCTTGAAGCCCGTCAGCTCCGCGACCACTTTGTACTTGCCCGTTGGCAGCGACGGCGCCGTGTACTCACCGGCGGAGTCGGTGACCACCGTGCGGGTCAGGCCGGTGCCGGCATTGGTCAGCGTCACAGTGGCGCCGGGCACCGCCGCGCCCGACGAGTCGGTGACCGTCCCCAGAATGGTGCCGGTGACGGCTTGCGCCGCGAGCGCGGCTGGCAGCAGACATGCGGCGATGACGAGACCCAGAGTGACTCTCTTCACTTTCTCCCTCCATGCGCCGGTGTCACGGCGCGGTACGAATCGGCTGTTCCAAAGTCGTCGGTGGCGCCTAGATCGATCGAAATCGCGCGCGCTGTCGCCACCACCGCGGATGCGATCTCGCTGTCGGTCAGATCCCGCGGCAGCCGGTCGATCGGCGCCGCGATGCTCACCGCGGCGACGACATCGCCGTGATGGTTCCGAATCGGCGCGGCCAGGCACCGCACGCCTCTTTCCCGCTCTTCATCGTCGATCCCGTAGCCGCGCTCGCGGATGACGCGAAGCTCCTTCAGCAGCCGCCGCGCCGACGTGATGGTCCGCGACGTCAGCGCCGGAAATTTCTGCTTGGCGGCCCAGGCCTCCACCTCGGCATCGGGCATATAGGCCAGCAGCGTTTTGCCGAGCGCCGTGCAGTACGCCGGGAGAATGGCCCCGGCGCGCGAGCGCATCACGCCGATCGGAAAAGGCGACAGCATGCGCTCGAGGTACACGACCTGCCAGTGGTCGAGGATGGCGATCTGCGTCGTCTCGCGTGTCGAATCGCGGAGCGCGACGAGGTGCGGATGCGCGGTCTCGCGCAGGTCGAGGCCGCCGGCGACGATGTTGCCAAGGACGAAGCACTTGATGCCGAGCTGATACGCGCCGTGATCCTTCGCGAGAAAACCGGACTGCTCGAGCGTGGACAGCAGGCGGAACGCCGTGGCGCGGGGAATGCCGGTGCGCGACGCGAGATCGGCGAGCGACAGCCGCGGCTCGCGGAATGAAAAGACGCTCAACAGCTCCAGCGCCTTGGCCGCCGCGTCCACTTTATAGCGCGCAGCCGAGACGACTTTCGGGGCCCGTTTCATTCAGTGAAACGGTATATCAAACGGTGAACTGCTGAGTCAACGGCAAATCGGGCGCGTCGGGGATAAAGTACACGTCAAAACCAAAATGTTGTATGACCTTGTCGCAGTCGGCGAAACGATGACCGCTCTCGCGCCGCCGCCGGGCGAGACACTCGCAACCGCCGCGCACTGGCTCGTCGACCACGCCGGCGCCGAGAGCAACACCTGCGTCGGTCTCGCGCGTCTCGGCTTGCGCGTCGCCTGGGTGAGCCGCCTTGGCGCCGACGCGCCCGGCGATCGCATTCACGAGGCGCTGACGGCTGAAGGCGTCGACACACGATGGGTCGGCCGTGATGCCACACGACCCACGGGCATGATGCTCAAAGAACCCGGCTCCGGCGTTCGCTACTACCGCACTGGATCGGCGGCGAGCGCGATGGGCCCCGAGGTGCTCGACGGCGTTCCATTTTCGGAGGCTCGTGCGGTGCTCGTGACCGGTGTCACCGCATTGATTGGTGCGAGACCACACGCGGCAGGCCTCGCTCTTCTTGGATCGGCGCGCGGCCTTCGGATCGTCGATCCAAATCTTCGTCCAGGACTCTGGGGATCCGATCGACGCGTCGATCTGGTGCTGCCATTCCTCGAGCGCTGCGATCTCCTGCTGGCGGGCGCCGCCGAATTGGCGGAGCTCCTCGGGAAAGGCGATGTGCATTCGCTGGCACACCGGGCCGGCGCTCGCGGACCGAAAGAGGTCGTCGTCCGCGACGCGTTCACCGTCGGTGCGCTGTCTGCCGACGGGTGGCAGGAACTGGACATCCGTCGCGATGCGGTCGTGGACGCCATCGGCGCAGGTGACGCCTTCAACGCCGGCTACATCGCGATTCGACTTCGGGGCGGTACTGTGGCGGAAGCGCTCCGCGGCGGCGTGCGATGCGGCGCGGCGGTGACCACGACGCCGAGCGACACGGCTGGATTTCCGCGGAGCATCTGATCGCGGTCGCCAATCGGTGACGCTATGAAATCTGCTGTACCGCAGGCCTTTGAGCGCCGCGCACCGTCAATACCAGCAACCCTGAAAGAAGCGCGCTGCCCGCGAGCGCGGTGAGGCCGGTCGCGAAATCGCCGGACCAGTCCCTCAACCCCCCCATCAGATACGGACCGATAAAGCCTCCGAGATTGCCGACCGCGTTGATCAGACCGATCCCCGTCGCTGCCCCATCTCCTCGAAGGAACGCCGTCGGCAGCGACCAGAACGGAGGCGTATACGCGTACAACCCGACGGCCGCGATCGCGAGCAGCAGCAGCGCCAGCGCCGGCGAACCGGCGTGGGCCGCTGCGGCAAGTCCTGCGGCCGCCGTCGCACCGCACGCGGCGACATGGATGCGCCGCTCGCCGGTCCGATCGGAGTGTCCGGCCACAGTGGCCATGCCAATCGCCGCGACCGAGAATGGCAGTGCCGTGAGAGCGCCGACGGCGAGATCCGATCCGCCGGACAGCGCTTTGACGATCTGTGGCAGGAAGAAGCTGAACCCGTACCCGCTGGTCACGATGAGAAACAAACACAGAGCGAGCCGCCACACGAGCGGATCCGTCAGGCCGGCGCGGACCGTTGGCGCGCTTGGGCGCGACGCCGCTCTCCGCTCTTGCGCCAGCGCATCGACGAGCCATGCCTTCTCATCTTCCGGCAGCCAGTCAGCCTGCTCCGGTCGATCGGTCAAGTAAAAGAAGGCGACGATGCCCAGGACAACGGCCGGCGTGCCTTCAACCAGGAACAGCCACTGCCAACCGTCGAGGTGAGCGACGCCGCGCAGCGACAGCAACGCACCCGACAACGGCGCGCCAACGATGCCAGCCGCCATGCTCGCCATCGAGAAGCGTGCGAGCGACAGCGCGCGCTCTTCGGCTGGGAACCAGTACGTGAAATAGAGCACGACACCGGGAAAGAACCCTGCCTCCGCGGCACCCAGCAGAAACCGCATGACGTAGAAGCTCTTTGGACCGGTGATGAACACCATCGCGATCGACACGAGCCCCCACACGACCGCGATCCGCGCGAGCCAGATGCGCGCCCCGATCCTGGCGAGCGCGAGGTTGCTCGGCACCTCGAACAGAAAGTACCCGAGAAAAAAGATGCCGGCGCCGAACCCGTAGACGCTTCCCGAAAAACCGAGGGCGGCGTTCATTTGGAGGGCTGCGAATCCGACGTTCACACGATCGAGGTAGGCGACGAAGTACAGCAGCGCCAGAAACGGCAAAAGCCGCCGGCGGAGCCGCCTGATGGCGCGCGCCTGGACTGCGCTCGTCGACACAGCGACCCATCATGGCGCACCTGTCAAGTACGCCGTTTGTGGTTTTCTCCTGAGCTATACTGCGCCCCCATGCGCACCTTCTTTTTCTGCATGTTCGCGCTCGCGATTGGCGGCGGTGCCATCGGACGTTCCCAAGCCGCGCGACCGCTCGAGGTCTATTGGATCGACGTCGAAGGCGGTGCCGCGACGCTGATCGTGACGCCCGCGGGCGAATCGGTGCTCGTGGACGCCGGCAATCCCGGTGGACGTGATTCGGGCCGCATCCTCCACACGGTCAAAGACCTGGCTCACCTCGATCACATCGATGCGCTCGTCGTGACGCATCTGCATGGCGATCATTTCGGCGGCGTGGCCGAAGTCTCGTCGGCGCTGCCGGTGCGCGCGCTCTACGAGAACGGAATCGAAAATGCGCCGGCCACAGAGCAGGCGCAGGCGACCATTCCCGCCTTTCGAAACGCCGCGGTGGCGAAGCGGGTGGTCGTGCAGCCAGGCGACCGAATTCAACTGAAACAGGCGAGCGGCACGGCGCCGGTGGCGCTTCGCGTCATCGCCGCACGGCAGACACTCGCACCAGCAGGAGCGGCGCGCGCCAACGCCGCAAACTGCCACGATCTCGTTCAAAAACCGGTCGATACCACCGACAACGCGAACAGCATCGTCATGGTGCTGGAGCTCGGGGCGTTTCGCATGTTCCTTGGCGGCGACACGACGTGGAACGTCGAAGAGAAGTTGGTGTGCCCCCAGGATCGCGTCGGCACGGTGGACGTCTATCAGTCGGTCCATCACGGCCTCGATTTGAGCAACAACCCGGTGCTCGTGCGGACACTGCAACCTCACGTCGTCGTCTTCAACAACGGAGTGCGGAAAGGGAACGAAACGAACGCCGCCGCGACGATCAAGGCGACGCCCTCGGTGCAGGCCGTGTACCAGATGCACCGCACGCTGCGTGAGGGTGCGTCAAACACCACCGACGACCGCATCGCGAATCGCGACGAGGCGTGCAAAGGCGACGGCATCGCGATGAGCGTCGCGGCGGATGGCAAGAGCTACACCATCAAGGTTCCCTCGACGGGGCATCAACAGACTTACCAGACACGACTCTGAAGTCTGAAGTCTGAAGTCTGAAGTACGAAGGAGATCTTCAGACTTCAGACTTCAGACTTCAGACTTCTGACTTCGCTTCTCCCACCCTTCCTCGAAGAGCTTCAGCCTGCCGCCGGTGCGCGGATGCGCGCGGCATGCCTCGTGGTTGAGGCGCAGGCCGAGGCCCGCGCGCTCGGGCAATCCAAAACAGCCGTCTTCGACCGCCACTTCGGGCGACACGTCGACGAGCTCGCGGACCCACGGATCCGCGAAGTCGTTGAAGTGCTCGAGCGTCTTGTAATTCGGCGTCGCGATCGCGAAGTGGACGTTCGCCATCGTTCCAACCGGCCCGCAGACGTTGTGCGGCGCCATCAGCAGGTAATGCGCCTCGGCCCACGCGGCGACGCGCTTGATGCCGAGGAATCCGCCGAAGTGCGTGAGATCGACCTGCACGACGTCTGCGACGCCCGACTCGATGAATTCGCGGATGTCGCCGACGGTATGCGCGCGCTCACCCGTCGCGATCGGAATGCGCGTTCGGTCGCGGACTCGTGCGAGCGCCGCGGCGTTTTCCGGCGGCACCGGCTCCTCGATCCATTCCGGATCGTAGGGCTCGAGAAGAGCGGCAACGCGCACCGCGGTCGCGGGCGTGAAGCGCCCGTGCATCTCGATCAGCAGCTGGACGTCTGGACCGACTGCGTCGCGAACGGCTTTCATGATCGCGTCCACGCGGCGTCGATCGGCTGACGACAGCTCGGCACTCGCCGCGCCGAACGGATCCAGCTTGAGCGCGTGGTAGCCACGGCGTGTGACCTCCCGCGCAAGCGCCGCAATTTTCTTCGGATCGCGCTCGGCCTGATACCAGCCATTGGCATACGCAGGTACCCGGTCGCGAAATTTTCCGCCGAGGAGCTTCCAGACGGGAACACCGAGCGACTGGCCCATCAGGTCCCAGCACGCGACGTCGAACGCCGCGAGGGCCGACTGCGTCACCTCGCCGGGCCGCCCGTACTCGGCACGCTGAATGTTCCAGGCGAGGCGTTCGACGTCGAACGGGTCGGAGCCGATGACGTATCTCGGCGCGAGCTCGGCGATGCAAGCGGCGAGCGTCTCGGTTTTGTTGACCATGCGGACTTCGCTGAGGCCGACGAGGCCGTCGTCAGTCGACAGCTCGAGGAACAGCAGTTCGCGCCAGGGAGTGCCGACGATGGTGATGCGGGCGTCGAGGATTTTCACGCGCCAACGATATCGCGACTGTCAACGGAGGCCTACTTGTTGGCGTGAAGGAACGCTCGTCCACCGGCCGCAAGCGCGAGGGCCAGGGCGGCGCACAGAAGGAATACCGTCCGCACGCCGAAGAACTCGGCGAACACCCCGGACAGCAGCAAGCCGACGATCTGGCCGAGAAAGGCAATCGAGATGTTCGTGCTCGACACGCGGCCGATCATCGCGTGCGGCGTCTCGCGCTGCAGCAGCGTCTGCGCCGGCACCATGATCGCCGCGAAGGTGAAGCCGATCGTGAACGATGCGAAGAGCGTGGCGACGGGAAACGGCGCGGCGCCAAGGATGAAGACGCCCGCGCCGACGCCGGCAAGTCCCGACAGAACGAGCGTGTCCTCTTTCATGCGGCTGGCGATCTTGCGAATGGCTTGCGTGCCAACCAGCAGCCCGACCCCGATCGTTCCGCTGACGTATCCAAACAGCTGCGCGCTGCCCCGAAGATTGTCGCGGACATAGATCGCGATCAACGGCCCGAAGCATCCGATGATGAACAGGCCGGCCGCCATCGCGAGCACGACGAACAGGACCGCCGCGTGGTGAAGAATGAAGCTCATGCCTTCGCGCATGTCGCGCCAGATGGCATGAATGCGGTTCGACTTCGACTCCGTCGCGTCGGCAGGTGCCACCGGCCGCGCAATCATCACCGACCCGATCAGTGCCGCGGAGCCGACAAAGCTGAGGACGTCGAGCGCGTAGCAGGTTCGGGCGCCGAACCTGCTCGCGACGTAGCCAGCCGCGGCGGGACCGACGATGCGGCTGCCCATGAAGGCGATCTGCATCAGCGCATTGGCCGACACCAGGCCGGTGGCGGGTACGTGAGTGCGAATCGTCACCTGCTGCGCCGGGCCGAAGAACGCGGACACGCAGCTCAGCGCCGCCAGGACCAGATAGACCTGCCAGATGGCGGTTGTGGGAATCAGCATCAGCGCCAGCACGGCCCGAATCAGATCGCTGGCCACGAGCGTCGGTTTCAGCGGCCATCTGTCAACGAAGACTCCGGCGATCGGGCCGACGAAGACGATCGGCAGCATGTAGGAGATTTGCACTCCGATGATCTGCCTTGGCGTGCCGTGCATCGCGAACGACACCATGGCGATGACGGCAAACAGGGCGAGCCAGTCGCCAAACAGGCTGACGATCTGCGCGTACCACACGCGTCGCATCACGTCGATGCGCAGAACGTCGCCAAACGTCATCGGGGCGGCGGACACCGCCGCGGCCGCAGTGGACATATGGGTTGCTAGATCGACTCGGCCGAAAGCGCCGAGCGAAGGTCGCTGTAGGACTGAAGCAGCAGCCGACCGATTCTATCCCAATCCGGTTGCTTCGCCTGCGCGTCGCGAAGGGCCGCCGCTTCCGCGCGCAGCAGCGCCGCTGCTGCCACTCGGGCGCGCGTCGTTTCGTACAGCAGCGCGTACTCGTCGGCGATCAACCCGCCGATCTGCTCCGGGCTGTTCTGTCCAGGCACTCGCCGGGCGACCCACCACGCCAGCTCCGCGCGGGCGACCGCGCGTGGATCGAATTCAGCGTGCATCCACGACTTCGCCCTTGCGTACGCCGCTTCCAGGTCGGGCAGCACGACGTCGTATCCGCCGCGCAGATCGCCGAACGTTGCGGCCGCGCGGGCGAGATGGAAGCCCTCAACCGTCGCTGTTGCCCACGAATAGTGGTACTGCTCGTGGAGCATCGTCACGAGCAGCGCGAACAGGCGCGCGCGTTCTTTCGCGTAGTAGGCCTGCCACATGCGGACTTCGAGATCGGCGAGGCGTGTCGGGTTGAACACACGCATCGATCGCGGGCCGCGCGGCGGCGTCAACACGAACGCCAGCGCGAAGGCCGCAGCGATTGCGCATGCCACGAGAAGCCTACCCGCCCGGAAACGCCGCATAGAAGGGATGGCGGCGATTATATACAGCCGGCCGAGGTTGCGATTCGCGCACAAGTCGGCGATCATGGAGGGCCCACCATGTCCAAGGGAAAGTCGGGGCCATAATGTCCAAAGGGAAATCGGGTACACCTCTACAGGGCCGCGAGCTGATCTCGCTCGCCCAGAAGCTCGCGCGGGATGCGGAGCGCCACGCGATTCTCTCCGCCTCGCTCGCGAGCCAGGCCGATCGGCTCATGATCGCCGGCCTGCAGACGCTGGACGCGCTTCCCAGGCCGCGGCGGCAAGCGCGCCCCAGCCATTAATCTGAGTCCGACCATTAGCTACTGACAGCTCGGCTGTGCGAGAATCAGGGCGTGCGCACAATTTGTGCGGCCGCACTGGCGGTCGGAGCCGCCGCCCTCTTCACGATCGGCTGCCGCGGCATCGTCGATCCCTCGCAGAACCAGATCGAGACATTCAGCGGGACCGTGAATCCCCAGGGCTTCTCGCAGCATCCCTTTTCAGTCAACCGCACAGGGGAGATTTCGATCAAGATCACGGCGCTCGCGCCGCTGAACAACGTGCCCGTCGGCATCATCTGGGCGCAGGCGTCGAGCGCTGGGTCCTGCGTGGCTGTGATCCAGAGCGCCATCGCCAATCTGAACATCCCGGCGATCGCCGGTCAGATTTTCAGCGGCAACTACTGCGTGCTGGTGTACGACCTCGGCATCCTGACGGCCCCCGAAACCTACACCGTCATCGTCTCGCATCCCTGACACGTGTCGATCGACACGAAGATCGACGAGCTGTATCGGCAACCGCTCGACGGGTTCATCGCCGCCAGGAACGCGCTCGCCAAGACGCTCGGCGGCGACGACGCGAAGCGCGTGCGCGCGCTGGTGAAGCCGACCGTCGTACCTTGGGCGGTGAACCAGGTGTACTGGCAGGCGCGCGCTGTTTACGATCGCGTGATCAAGAGCGGCGAACGGCTGCGAGCGGCGCAGATTGCGTCGCTCGAAGGACGGAAAGGCGCCGACGTCCGTGACGCCGGCGACGCGCATCGCCGCGCGATCGCCGACGCGGTCAAGGAAGCGGAACGGCTCGCCAACGCGGTCGGCGCGAAGCCGGCCGCGGATGCGTTGATGCGCACGTTCGAGACGTTGTCGCTGGCGTCGGAACCGCCAGAGGCGCCCGGACGGCTAACGAAGCCGCTGCAACCGTCCGGATTCGAGGCGCTCGCTGGTGTGACTCCTGTAGCGCGGCCCTTTCAGGGCCGCGAGGCCGGCGCGGCAGGTGTCGCGCGGGCCGCCCTCCGACCGTCCGGAAAACCGCGATCCGAAAGCGACCGCCGAAAGGAACAGGCGGCCGAGGAAGCGGCGCGAAAACGGGAGGCTGCGATCAAGGCTGCCGCCGCCGCACTGACGCGCGCGGAAGCGGCGGAACAGCTCGCCCGCACCTCGTGGGAGCGCTCGCACGACAAGCTGCTCGAAGCCCGTCAGGCGCTCTCGAAACTCAAAACAGAGGCGTGAAAGTCCTGCTCAAGCCGGGCACTACGTACGCTGAGAGTTGACAGTTGAGAGTTGAGAGTTGAGAGTTGAAAGTTACACGAACTCCAACCCACTCTTCTTGAAGTTGCCTCCGAGCACGGCCACGGAATCGCCGCCGAGCCAGTTGTCGATCACTTTCGCATAGACGGAGCGGAAGTCGGTTTCGTATTTCACGTCGGCTGTGTTGTTCTCGAGCGTCGGATTCTGCGGGTCCGGCGTCAGCAAAGGTGCCGTGCCGAACAATCCGCCGCGCACGCTGCCTCCCAT
>Ga0114129_10015027_pt1 | contig 11021 bp, 11 predicted proteins | sample RhiMetdeltSRZDD1_FD_80071 | JGI IMG/M metagenome (GOLD analysis project Ga0114129, IMG submission 80071) | Populus rhizosphere microbial communities from Tennessee, USA - Rhizosphere MetaG P. deltoides SRZDD1 (version 2) (version 2) | ecosystem: Host-associated > Plants > Roots > Rhizosphere >... | reverse complement strand
ATAGGTGGGTATGGCAAATGCCGAGCCTGATTCTTTTACACCGCGTAAATTCATAACCATAATGAACAGGATGAAACCAACCGAGAGCAAGATGCGCTGATCATAGAGAGCGGGAAACGCCGAAGTGATTTGTGCCACCCCAGATGCAATCGACACGGATACGGTGAGAATGTAATCAGTCAGAAGGGCTGCTCCCGCAATAAGGGCTGGAAACTCACCAAGATTATCTCGCGCGACAATATAGGCACCCCCACCGTCCGGATAGGCATGTATGGTTTGCTCATACGATATGGTCACGATTCCCAGCAAAAGGACGATGGCCATGGAGATCGGAAATACCATACCAAAGGCCATCGTGCCCGCCGCGGCCAGGATGACAAGTATCTCCTGCGTGGCATAGGCCGTGGAAGAAAGGGCATCGGACGCAAAAACAGCCAGACCCACTGCCTTGCCGATGGTCTGATGAGCGGCATCCGCAGTGGACAAGGGCCGACCAATGAACCATGAACGCAGCGTACGAGGTGGTTTGGAATGAACAGGGCGTTCAATAATCGCGTATTGTGAAGTATCTTCTTGTTTGATCATAGCAGGGTAGGATCGAGAAAATTGGTTTCTTCCGTGTATTATTGAAGCCAACTATTCAAGACCCAGATCAGCCAAAATTCCGGAATGATGGAAAGGATAAGCAAAATACTTTGGAGGCCGCCTTTGGATACTTGAACGATATTTATCTGCAGTACGAAGAAGCCGATCATGATTCCAAGGAAACCTGCCCATGCCATCGTCTGGGAAAGCAATTTCGATTTTGGTTTCGGCAAATGTCTACCTGAAATGATATAGATCGGGATGTTCAAATTCGATTGCAGGATTTGGCTCAATGGTTTGTGCAGCAGCCCAGCGCGCTGCTCTGCAAAGCAAACGATCAGGTCGCCCGTTTGATAATTCCGGTTTACGAGATCCACCCAGTTTGTTCCCATTTCAGTACTCACTTCGGCGGGTACACGGCCATCCTGCAGCATGGCGCACATGGTTACCAAACCGCGGCGAAGACCGAGTTCCTGCCTGCTGTCTTTATAAAGGCTGAGCAGTAGCACACTCGCCTGCTGGGCAACGGCTAACTCCCAGATTTTGCCTATAGCAGGGATGTAGTCCGATCCCATGTCAGGAATCAGAACGATTAAACGTCCGGCACATTCAGGCCCCAAAAGGGAACTGGATGCTGAAGTCAAGGAGGCAGGGATTATGTCAATCTTGGTCATATCACCTCAATAAACAAATCCTAACAAGCGGACATAAAACGGTGACAAAAAAAATGACCATATGCATAAAGGACAAATAAAAAACGCCCGTCGTTAGGGCGTTGTAAGGTGGAGAATTATGATCCCAGTGAAGCACGGGAAATGCCTGTCTCCTTAACTTTCAATGAGCTGTGCTATCCCACCTCGTGTGAACCCTTTTTCGGCCAAACCTTGATGGGCTTGCTGTATACGGCACAGAACATGGCACCGTAGCTGATTCCCCGCCGGATCTCCTTCGGCGTCACCTGTTGGATCTCCAACACGGATTGCCACTCCTCAAAGTGTGACCATCCTAACTGCTGGAGGCGTTTCAGCAGACTGTCATCCAAATCCTTGCTCATTGCCTGGATGGTATTGGATACCCGAGAGACCTTTAACAGGAGATGAATGGAGTCATCCCAGCTGCTGGGTCTGCGCCGTGTTTCTTCGAACCTGTAAACAGCCTGAATACGGCCGCCTTGCATGGCTGCCAGTTTCCCGGCGATCCTGCGCTCCAGCGCGAGCCGAAACGCCTGGAAAAACTCACTGCGTTTCTCCAGGCGTTTCAGTTCAATATGTCTCAACAGCGGATGTAATTGTGTCTTGGCATCGGACAATGCTTGTTCGCAAAGCTCGTTTGCGATCTGATCGAAATCCTTCGGGGCGGTTGCATTGTTTTCTGTTGATACATTCGATCGTCCATACTTGACATAATTCACTTCAAACCATCCAAAGCCAGATCTATTTCTAAGACGTTGACCGTCGGTTCAGGCGGTCCTTCATATTGTTTGACGAGGGAATGTATCGCTTCATTACGCAAGCCGCGGGCTGCTACCACACGATCAACCTGGGATCAGGTCAGTGGGAATCAGTAGCGTCATTCGGTCAGCGCGTGGCCGGCTTCATAGGCACGACCAGCACTTTGTCCACGCGATGTCCGTCCATGTCCATGACTTCAAAACGAAAATCATGCCATTCAAAGGTATCGCCCGCCGCTGGAACGCGTTCCAATTGGGCCATCAAGAAGCCTCCCAGCGTATCATACTCGTCTGAGTCATTGGGCAATTCATCCAGGTCCAACAGCATCTGCAGTTCATCTGTTGACATCAGCCCATCCAGCAGCCAGGAGCCATCCTCACGCTGCACGGCCTCAGGTTCCCCGTCAATATCCAGCGCGGGTATATCTCCGACGATGGCTTCGAGCACATCCGTCAGCGTGACCATCCCATCTATGGTTCCATATTCATCCACGATGAGCGCCACGGGTGATTTGTCCCGCCGTAAGCGTTCCACGACCTCCAACGCGTTCATTCCCTCGGGCACAAAGGGAGGCATTTGGAGGGAGGCCGGAATAGAAACCGAACCTCCCCTGGCATATTCCCTCAGCAAATCCTTGGCTCGCAGAACCCCAATGACCCGCTTCATATTGCCCTTGCAGACCACAAAATTGGAATGACCAGAGGAGATCATTTTATTGATGTTTGCCTCAATGGTGTCCTCCACATCCAGCCAGACCATCTCTGAACGATGGGTCATTAAGGAGCTTACGGTCCGGTCGCTCAATCGAAAGACCCGTTCTACGATCTCCTGTTCGACATCTTCAAACACACCCGATTCCCTTCCTTGTTCGATCAGGATCTTCACTTCCTCTTCCGTGACCGCGGGTTCACTGGCAGGCTTGATTCCCAAAAGGCGCAGGGTAACATCTGTGGAAGAGCTCAGGAGGCTCACGATTGGCTTGGTCACCCGGGCGACAAACTGCATGAACGGAGCCACCAGAACGGCAATCCTTTCTGCATTACTCAAAGCCAGACGTTTGGGGACCAGCTCACCAATCACGAGGGAAAAATAAGTGATGACAGTAACCACGATTCCAACCCCGATCGCTTTACTATATGGCTCCAGGGCCGGATTCTGTGCAAGATAAGCCGACAGTTTTTCGGCAATCGTAGCGCCGCCCAGTGTACCGCTCAGAATGCCAATCAGTGTGATCCCGATCTGAACGGTGGAAAGAAAGCGAGTGGGCTGCACAGCCAGCGCAAGTGCGGTCTTTGCGCCTTTGCTGCCCTCCTCGGCGCGCTGTTGCAGCCTGGCCTTGCGCGCCGAAACGACTGCCATCTCTGAAAGTGAAAAAAGCCCATTCGTCAGGATGAGCAGGATCAAGATCAGAATTTCTTCTGTTAGAGAATTCATTTTGTTTAGAGAATGAAACGGGAAAACCAGATGCCCAAAAGAATTTTATCATAGGCATGAATCAAATCCTCAGAGATACGCAAATGGGCTTGTTGTTTGCTAGAGGAAGCCTTCAGTTTTGTGCGATAATGTGGTTATGGGTTTGATCCCGCTTCATTTTCTGGACCAACCGATTGATGTTCTCTTTCACATGCCTCCTGTACGTGAAAAGGCTCCTGAGTGCCCCAATGGATTTATCTGGGAGGATAGAACCTATCGCATCACCGAGATGCTTTCCTCGTGGACCGATTTCAAGCGCCGCGGGCGGATGGCACGCAATATGCAGCCGGCGCACGCGGCCGTCGCATCTTCGCGCGGGTCATTGAATGTTGGGCGGTATTATTTCCGGGTAAAAGTGGATACGGATCAAATCTTCGACATCTATTATGATCGCGCGATGAAAAATGTGGATGACCGCAAGGGTCAATGGTTTGTATACCGGGAGCTTGGAGAAAACTAATGGAACCGAATCAAATACCCGTTAAGGATGAGGCGCCGGCATACTCCGTCCCCTGGTCCGTTACGGATACCTGGCTCGGAGTCGGTTTGCTGGTTCTATTAAGTATTGGCATGCTCAGTATCTTGTTCCTGGGAGTAGGCCAGCAATATCTGCAAAATGTTGGCGTCCTGATTCTGGAACTCGTTTATCTTTTGCCCATCCTTCTAGTCTTCGGCTGGCGGCGCATCTCGTGGAAGCATCTGGGTTTTGGCAAATTTTCCCTGAACGTAATGGGTATCGGCTGCGGACTCTTACTGGGTGCGTATTTAATCATTCTCCTGCACAATGCGGTTTTATACATGCTTGGCATCGATACCCAGGGGGACCAGATCTTCGATATCTTCAGCCAGCTCGAATCGCCCATCTGGTTCTTCGTAGTAGGCGCGGTCATTGCCCCCATCGTTGAAGAACTTTTCTTTAGAGGCTTTCTCTTTCAAGGTTTCCGTCAGTAATATGGCTGGGTGCCTGCACTCCTGCTCAGTTCTGCCATTTTTGGTGCCGCGCATCTTGACCCGGTCTCGCTGATTCCCACATTCCTTCTGGGCTGTGTGCTCGCATATGTATACCACCGGTCGAATTCGGTGTGGCCTGGAATTGTCTTCCATTCCGTGATCAATACACTAAGCCTGATTGCTGTTTATGTGATCTCGCAAAACCCATCGCTTATTCCTGCTTAGGATGGATTGTCGAAGATACCCGAAGGGTACAATCCGACTTACTCCTTTGTGATCAACCGCACCTGATTCTCATAGAAGAAGTACTCCCACGCCCAATTGATCAACACCAGCAAGCGATTGCGGAACCCGATCAGCCGGTAGATGTGCAGGAACACCCAGATCAGCCAGGCGATGAATCCGCTGAACGAGAGTCCCCAAATTCTTGCAACCGCTGCGTTGCGCCCGATGGTGGCCAGCAAGCCCGGATCTTTATAATGGAAATCTTCCAACCCTTCGCCTTTGACAATTCTGCGGATATTACGAGCCGCGACTTTACCCTGCTGAATCGCCACTGTGGATAACATGGGCAAAGGCCGACCATTCCCGTTCACCAGATAGGCCGCGTCCCCAATGACAAAGACCTCCGGATGATTCGGAATCTGCAAGCTGTCGGCGACGCGTACGCGACCGGAACCTGCCTGCTCGACCCCCAGCTGATTCGCGATCCCCGCCGCTTTCACGCCCGCCGTCCAGATCACCGTCTTTGTCTCGACACTTGCACCTACGCCAGGTGCAGGCGTATGAGTATCATCACCCAGCGTGACGCGCCGACCATTGTAGTCAATAAGTTTGTTATTCGTCAGCACTTCCACCTTTTTGCTTTTCAACAATCGTATGGTCGCCTTGCGAAGTTCATCGGGATAACTTTCCATCACGTTATTGCTGGCTTCGAGTAAAAGCACGCGCACTTCGTTCAAGTCCATATGTGGATAGTCCCTGCTCAGCACATGGATAATGAGCTCGGCCAGCGCGCCGGAAGTCTCCACGCCGGTGGGCCCGCCGCCCACGACGACGAATGTCAGCAAAGCTCTACGTTTCTCGGCATCGGCTTCACGGCTGGCTTCCTCGAACGTCTCGAGCAGGTGATTCCGAATCTCAATGGCAGACTGGATATTCTTGAGCTGGAAACCGTTCTGCTCCACAGACGGATTCCCAAAAAAGTTGGTTTCTCCACCGGCGGCAAAGACGAGATAATCATAGGCGATGACCGAGCCATCCATTTTGATATAGCGTGCTTCGAGATTGATTTCCGTCACTTCACCCATTTGGAAGGTGAGATTTTTCTGCCTGCGGAAAATCGTCCGTAGGGGATAGGCAATCTGGGAGGGCAGCAAGCCTGCAATCGCGACCTGATACAACAAGGGCTGAAAGAGGTGGTAGTTATGCCGATCGACCAGGGTAATTCGCACCGGCGCGTTTGCCAGACCGCGTGCCACTTCCATGCCGCCGAAGCCGGCGCCGATGATTAGGATATGGGGAAGAGCTTTTGTGTTCATAGTTGTCTCTACTTTCCTAGACGCGCTTTGATTGTGAAATTTTACACAATTATTATAACCAATTAGGTCTGATTTGTAAAGATTGTCTGTAGGCGGACCAGTACTCAGAGGATCCCTTGTTTCGCAAGTAACTTAATCCCTTCCGTTGCGTCTCGATATTTGGAATTAGAGAAAGGAATTAATCCCAGTGGTGGGAAACACATGAAGCGAATCTTTTCGTATCCCTTGTTGTTCATATCAGCCGTCGTTTTAGACCGGGTCGTTATCTCCATGACTCAAATTGACCCGAAACAGAGCTTGCGCGCTCTATTCATTTTGCTCTCTCTATGCATCGTATCTTCATTTATTATTCAGCGTTTCGTGAAGGATTGGCACCGCACGGATTTCATTGCGTTCGTCTTGGTAGCCCTGTTCGTCCTCTACCGCTCTTTATACGGCATGATTGAAAAGTACGTCCCCCGGCAAGCAAGTTATCTTGGCCTGGTGCTGATTCCATTGCTGGGATGGCTGTATGCCCTCGTCACACGTCGCAAAGTATGGCTGTCCATTAGGAGGCCGGCGCAGATCACGTATTGCTTTAATCTTGTGTGTACGTTTCTGGTGCTTGTGCAAATAGTCCAACTGGGAAAGAATTTCTATACGCAACTCGGCTCCCCGCATCAATTGACAGCGATCTCACCACTGACGGAAGAGATTCAACTGAAAAGTGATAGGCAACCAGATATCTATGTCATCATTCTTGACGGATATGGCCGCCAGGATGTTTTGGAAACCATCTACGATTACGACAATTCAGAATTTATTGGCGAATTGGAAAAACGCGGCTTTTATGTCCCCTCGAACAACCATAGCAACTATGTCCAAACAACCTATGCAATGGCCTCCCTCTGGAATTTCGAGTATCTGCAGCCCTGGATCCCACCTGCTGATTACCGCCAATATCTGATACAGCCCATCCAAAATAACCGGGCCTTTCAACTCCTGGATGAAATTGGTTATACAACGGTCAGCTTTGAGGGAACAGTGGGATACACTCAGATTGACCAGGCCGATGTGCTTTTATCTGACTTTCTACCGATCAACAAGTTCGAGGCCCTGTTGCTCATGGATAGTCCGCTTGAACCAATTTCGAACATTTTTGATCTGAAGATGCCACTCCCAACCCATCGGACCCGTCAGTCAACTATTTTATATAAACTCGATACCTTGAACGAAATTCCCACATCCATCCCAAGCCCCAAGATCGTATATGACCATATCTTGTTACCTCATCCTCCATTCGAGTTTGATCGCAATGGGAATATCCTGCCCCAAGAGCAACCGTATAAAATGTGGGATGATAGTGAAACTGCTGGGGGTGAGTATGAATATCAAAAGGGCTATCGTGAGCAGATAATTTTCGCAAACAGGAAAATCCTCGAAGCTCTGGATGCCGTCCTGGCGAAATCCGAGACGCCACCCATCATCCTGGTAATGGGCGACCATGGACCCGCATCCATGTTTCATTTTGACATCGATTCGCCCGGTTGTCTCTGGGAGCGGACAAGTAACTTGTATGCACTGCTCTTGCCCGGTCATCAGCATGATGGCACAGTGTATGAAACCATCACGCCCGTCAATACGTTTCGGGTAATTTTCAATACTTACTTTGGTACGGAGCTGCCTTTGCTGGAGGACCGAACCTATTTAGCGTCGTCAGCCTACCGAGATACGATCAAGGATATTACAAATAGTCGGGATTCCCTGGATGGCTGTACAGTTTCAGATCACTAAAAGTCTGGTGGAGACGATCGGTTCACACAACAGTAGCCTGGGAATCACTTGAGAGATCTTTACTCAAGATTTCCAGCGGAATTTCGTCAAAGTTTCAGGGTGGTAGGCAACTGGGAGAACAGAATCGCTGCTGGACTGAGGCGTGAATCGATCACAGTCTGAAGAATCCGAGTAGATAGTCACGTCCCTGTGCAGCCAGTGACAAATCCACTCCCAGCGTCACAGAGATCAGAGTGACGATGAGCGAGAAGAATCTACCAACGACGGGGATGTACCAAAAGACCAGGATAAGAATCCAGATGGCATACCCGCGGATACGGTTCATCTGCATCTGAATGGCAGGGTTGAGGAAAGGCTCGATCACACCATAGCCATCCAGTCCGGGAATAGGAATAAGGTTGAAAAGGATGGCCCAGATTTGCAAGACCAGTAGAAAGGATAACCCGGGCCAGATGTAGGAAGTGGACTCGGGTAATACTCTCAGCAGTCCTGCTAGGACGATGGCGACCAGTCCATTTGCAACGGGGCCCGCTAGTGCCATCGCGCTGAGCCAGTAACGATTGCGGATTCGCCAGGTTTCGATATAGACCGCGCCACCGGGAAGACCAATGCCGCCCATAAAAAGAATCAACAACGGCAGGATAATGGAAAGGAACGGGTGCGTATATCTCAGCGGATTAAACGTGAGATATCCCTTTTCCTTTACGGTGTAATCGCCGCCATAGTAGGCAACGATGGCATGAGAGAACTCGTGCAGACAGAGTGAAAAGATCCAGCCGAAGAAGATGACGACAAAGTTCATGCTGTATATCCTTTTGGGTGCCATTTGTGCCAGGCCCAGGCGCTGGTGACAATCTCGTGTAGGTTATCGTGTTGGGGTTTCCAGCCCAGTTCGCGTTTGATCTTTTCAGAGGACGCCACCAGGATCGCTGAGTCGCCAAGCCGGCGTGGATTTTCAACGGCTGGGATGCGGTGCGCTGTGACCTCACGCGCAGTCTCGATCACCTCACGAACGGAGTACCCGTTGCCGCTGCCCAGGTTGTAGATCATCTGGTCGCGTTCTCGTAGACCCTCCAGTGCCAACAGGTGCGCGCTAACCAGATCGGCGATGTGGATGTAATCGCGGATGCAGGTGCCATCGGGAGTTGGATAATCGGTACCGAATATGCTGATCGATTCGTTCTGCCCTAAGGGCACGCGTAATACCAGAGGAATGAGATGCGATTCGGGCTGGTGAGCTTCTCCACGCCCAGGCAATGCACCGCAGGCATTGAAGTAACGGAGGGAGGCATAATGCAGGCCATGGATCTGACGATACCATTCCAAGGCCTGCTCGACCATGAGCTTGGTTTGCCCGTATACATTGATAGGACCCAGCGGTGACTCTTCGGTCAATGGCTCATCGCTGGATCGATAAACGGCGGCGGTGGAGGAAAAAACAAGGCGCTTCACGCCAGCCCGAATCGCATTTTCCATCAATATCAAAGAATTCGTGAAGTTGTTCTGGAAGAAGCGACCGGGTTCCTTCATGCTTTCGCCGGCTTCGATGAAAGCGGCAAAGTGCATGACTGCGTCGAACTTTTCACGGGTGAGAGTCTCTATCAACGCATGGCTGTCAGAGAGATCGGCCTGGACGAACGTGGCATCCGTCGGAACGGCTTGTGGATAACCGGTGACGAGTGAGTCATATACCGTGACGGCATGTCCCGCTTTTATCAAGGCTTCAGCTGTGGCAGAGCCGATATAGCCTGCTCCGCCGGTGACGAGGATATTCATGGAAGAATTCTCCTGGTGTGTGTCCCAGTAATATACGAACGTTGACTGCCTCTATATGGCATTCTACAATGGACAGGATTATAAACTGTTTACGGGTCCTTCCAATGACTTGCATACCATTCGATATATTCCTGTACATGGGCCTGCCAGTATTCCTCCGTGTGGGCGCCGCTATACAGATGCCATTCATGTGGCAGCCCATACTCGTTGAACAATGACTCAGCCCCTTGAGCCTTGGCCAGTTCCGGGTCGTTGTCGCCGATATCCATGAAGATGACGGGATACGAGGCGGCTGGAATCTCTTTCAACCATCTTTCGATGCGTGAACCGTCCGCCTGGAGTATGGCAAGGGAGTGCAAACCGATGATACTGAATTGATCCCAGTGAGCGAGACCCAGGCGCAGGGCCCAGCCGGCGCCGCGCGACATGCCGCCGATGGCGCGGTGCTCGCGCGTTGGAATGGTACGATAGTTGTCATCGATGTGTGGAATGAGCGTCTCGACAACACGGTCGCCGAAGCCGGAGCCTGTTTCTGTGTACCAGTAACGGTCATTCGGGAAGACGATGATGAAAGGCTTAGTGTCGCCGGAGCGGAGGAGGTCATCCAGGGCTTGCACAGCGCCGAGACGAATCCATTGATCGGCAGTGTAGGTTTGTCCGTGCAAGAGGTAGAGCACCGAGTATCGCTGTTTCGGTTGTTCGTCATAGCAAAGTGGCAGGTAGATGAGGAATTCCTGTGGAGGTGTGGCGGCCTGGACCGTGCCTGACTCCACGCGGCCGGGATTGGAGCGGCAGGTTGGCTCAGGAGATTTTTCCGTTGAGCCGTCTGTAGTGGGCGAAGGAGTGAGAGTCCCGTGGGGAGCAGAAGTGGATAGCTGCAGTGTAGATGTTGAGATAATCGAATTGGACGGCGAGCAGGCCGTGATGAATGCGAGCAAAGCGAGCAACGTCAGGAGCAGTCTCTTCGGTTTTGTCGCTTGACGTGTTTTCATCCTTCGCATTATACCCACCGCACTTAATCGAGGCGTAGTACGGTCGTTTTGCGATCGGGCTTTCTGCGCGTTCATAATTTTTGTAACGCACATATACGTAAACAAAACCACACAGAAACGCTACAGCAAAATACCCATACCGGTCGCGGCGCTGCATTTCTTCGTCGTGGCCACGTGGCATTGTGCGGGCATGCCCTGGCGCGGGTGTTAGGCAATTGCAATGGGCTCGCAAACTCTCTGCAAAGTCTACAGCCAAGAAAGTGCTATATACTAAGCACACTTCCTTTTGGATGAAATTTATTTTAGCCTTCCCCAGGCAGGTGCACCTTGAATTCAGGAACAAAGCAGGTTCAGAATTACGAAAATTACCAATGGGCAGCACGGTACGATCGCCCGGTGTACAGCAGACGGAAAGTCCAACGCAGCCCGGTGCAGAACTTTCTGTTCTGGTCCGCGATGGTCATTCTGATCGGCACCCT
>Ga0114129_10015026_pt1 | contig 11021 bp, 7 predicted proteins | sample RhiMetdeltSRZDD1_FD_80071 | JGI IMG/M metagenome (GOLD analysis project Ga0114129, IMG submission 80071) | Populus rhizosphere microbial communities from Tennessee, USA - Rhizosphere MetaG P. deltoides SRZDD1 (version 2) (version 2) | ecosystem: Host-associated > Plants > Roots > Rhizosphere >... | reverse complement strand
CCTCGGCAAGCAAAGCAAAGAAAAGGTCTGGCTCACTGGCCAGACCTTGGGAGGTTGTCGGAGAGGACGCTCGGGGGTTCGTCCCCTCCGGCAACCTGTGCGGCCCAGGCTACTAAATAAGTCGAAGAAAATGAACCCCAAACATTTGCGGATCAAGTGGGGTATAGTTCGCCGCCGCATCCAGGCTCGGCAGCTTCCGCCGTCACCGCAGCCTCAGCCTTCGACCAGACCGATCAGCGCAGCCTCGACCGCGAGAAGCGGCGCAACATTCCCTTCCAGCGCAGTTCGGCAACCAAGCAACGCGTCGATCCGATGCAGAGTCGACTCAGGGGTCGACTTCCGCGCCAGCACAACGATCTGGGGCCGGAGATCCTCATTGATCAGCGGCATACCAGAGCCGGTCTGGATGCTCAGCACATCGCGGTAGAAGCCGGTCAATTCAGTGAGCGTGCGATCGATTGCGTCGCGTTGAAACCTCTTGGTTCGGGCCCTTTGCTGATCTTCCAGCTCCTTGATCGCAGCCTGAGCCTGACGCGGCCGCGCCCCCTTCGTGCCGAATCCCAAGGCTTCCTCCAGTGCCGCCCGCTCCTTGGCATCCAGCTCGCTCGTCGCCTCGGCCGCCTCGGCCGTAGACGACTCGACGATCTGAGCGGCGGCGATCAGACAAGCGCCCAGCCCATGCAACTGGAAAGGGATCTGCAAGACCTGCTCCCGCCGACTCCGGGCGCTGGCATCACGAGCCAGGACGCGCGCACGTCCCACATGTCCCTGCGAAACCCGTGCAGCGTACGCCGCGAGCTCCGGTTCGATGCGGTCGCGCGTCTCCAGCAGGCGCGCCACTGCTGGGATCGTCGGGGTCTGCAGCGTCAGCTGGCGGCAGCGCGATCGAATGGTTGCGACCACATCGTCGGGTGTCGGTGCGCACAGGATCCAGACCGTACGCGGTGCTGGCTCCTCGATGCTCTTCAGCAGGGCGTCAGCACCGCGTTCGGTGACCCGATCAGCATCCTCGATGACGATGACCTGCCAACGTCCCAGGATCGGTCTCATCACGGCTCGCCGGACCAGCTCGCGTACCTCATCGACACCGATCGATAGCAACTCGGTACGCACCAAAGTGACATCGGGATGCGCGCCGGACAATGCCGTACGGCACGCGGTGCACCTCCCGCATCCGCCCAGGCCGCACTCGAGCGCCGCGGCGAAGGCACGCGCCGCATTGGAGCGCCCCGAACCCGGTGGCCCGGTGAACAACCAGGCGTGACTCATTGCGTGGGGTTCACCAGCTACGGCGCGTTGCAGGATGGAAACAGCCCCAGCCTGACCGATCAGCTCCGCCCAGACGCCAAGATCAGCAGCTGATTCAACTGTCGAGGAATCGGTAGGCGTGGCAGTCACGCGACCACTCTGCCATCCACCGCCCACAGCGGGAGCTGCCCGCGCAATGCCGACGCTCGCAGCTCGCTTGAAACGTCATCCGCGAGCGACCGACGAGAGCAACGGCACGACCCGTGCCGCGACCCAGGCCGCGATCTCCTCTCGTGATGCCCGCGCGTCCAGCACCAGGTAGCGTTCCGGCTCCCGACGCGCCAGCTCGAGGAAGAACAACCGGGTCCGCTCGTGGAACTTCTCTCCGGCCGACTCCAGGCGATCCTTGTCCGACTTGGCGTGGACTCCGTCCCGCAGTTCAGCGTCGAGCACCACAGTCAGATCAGGTTGGAGATCCTCGGTAGCCCAATGCGCGATCCGCTCAAGGTCGGCAAGCTGCAGCACCCGCCCAGCTCCCTGATAAGCCAGCATCGAGTCGACGTATCGATCACACACCACGACGGCACCTCGCTCTAACGCCGGCCGGACGACGGCGAAGACGTGCTGCGCCTTGTCGGCCGCATAGAGCAATGCCTCCGCGCGCGGAGACATCTCACCGGTGGCCGGGTCGAGGACGATCTGTCGGATCATTGCCCCGACGGTCGAGTCGCCGGGTTCGAAGGTCTTCAGGACATCATGACCAGCATTCGCCAGCCATTTGCACAAGATGTCTACTTGGGTCGTTTTGCCGAGCCCATCACCGCCCTCGAAGACGATGAAGATCCCGTCTGCTGTGCTCACGCGCCAAGCTTCTTCTTGGTCTTGGCCCACACCTCCACGAATTCGCGCCGGGCCCGACGCGTTCTCCGGAACTCACGTTCGAAGTCACGCCCGGCGGCAAACGCTTGGACCGGAAGGAGCTTGGCAACCTGCTCCGCGGTGACCAGCTCGCGACGATGATCGTTGTGGATTTCGGCTAGCAGTTGCCGGGGCTTGAGCAACTGGTGCTGGATCAGGGCCGCTTCCTCTGGGAGCACTTGACCTGCGACGCCAACGACCCACTCGAGGCGTCCCATCTCCTGCCAGGCCTCCTCCCACTCCTCGTCGACCGAGTCGGCATTCAGCTGATCGGCACACCTGCCCATGCGGGTAACGGCAATCGAGACCAAGCCGGCGAGCACCTCGCTCGTCGGATCGGATCGCTGATCGGCCAGCTTGGGCGAGCGGACCGCGGCAACGAGTCGTTCCAGCACAGTGAGATAGCGCTCGCTGCGGAGTCGCGAGGTCAGGCGATCATGACCATCGGAGTTGGATGAGTCTCCCTCAAGAGAGATCCAACCAAGCTCGTCATAGAGATCTTCGACCCACTCTGAGTCGAGGACCACGGAGAGTCCCTTCAACTCGAGCCGCAGCCGAGCAGCTTGATCAGCAAGCCGGTCAACCGCTGCAAGATCGCCGCTGCGGATCGCAAGATCAGCTTCCACGATCTGTCTCAGCCTGACGGCCACCAATTGTGAGACAAACTTCTTGAACGGAGCGGTGGCGTCGAAGGGGCCGGGCACCGGGAGGTCGGTGGGCCCAGTCGCAGGCGCGCCAAGGCGGGAGGGCAGTCGCGGGAAACGCGGGAGCTGGGTGGCTCCAGACTGCACCAGGGCACGGTCGAGCCATGCCATCTGCTCATCGGTGAGGCCAGGCCCGACGGGAGTGATCAAGACCTCGCGATAGCGCGCCGTGGTTAGGCCTCCGCGGCGTACGGTGACCTTGTCATCGCGCAGCAACGCAAGAGTGATGCCCAGGTCGTCACGGAGTGCGAACTCGCGTCGATCACAGGTCAGCGCCGCGACTGGGCCGAGGGTCGCGCGGCGGCGCAGCGGCCGGATCATGTCGGCCAGCGCTTCGGGGAGATCGGCGTGGCCCATCAACTCGATGTGGTCTATCGGCAGCAGCGGGTGCCAGTCCGGGGCTGTGATGTACCACTCACCGCGCCCATCCAACACCCGGTGGGCAAGCAGTACGCCGGAGCGGATCAGTCGGTGATCGGGTGCGTCCAGTAGCGTGACTGCGATCTCGTACGCGCCATTGTGTCCAACCCGGGCCACCAGGTTGTGCAGACCAAGATCAGGATTAATCATGCGCGGGGCTTGTGCGCTATACGGCATGTCATAGCAGCGCTGCTCGGGCGGATTCGTACTCGAACCCTCCGGAAGCTGCGCGAGCGGAGCAGGAACGCGCGCGCTGTCATTACGCGCCTTGGGCTTACGCCGCTTTTTCTTACCCATGGTCGGATTCACGCTCATACGCAGTTAGGTTGTGCTCAGTCAGACACTAGTGCTCGGGTTCACCCGCGCGCACGAGGTCTAGCCGGCTTTGGCGCGTACGTTCTTCGCCGCTACCCGCTTCGCGGCCTGTTTTGGTGCCGACGTGCTGGCCGCGGCGGCACCCTGGGTACGCTTCGCCGGGCGTTTCTTGGGCGCCGGGCCCTTCGCGCGCTTATCTGCCAACAGCTCGGCGGCGCGTTCGGAGGTGATCGTTTCAATATCGTCGCCACGCCGCAACGTGGCATTGATCTCGCCATCGGTCACGTAAGGCCCGAAGCGACCTTCCTTGATGATCATGGCTCGGCCGGAAGCCGGATCAGCACCGAGATCCTTCAGCGGCGGTTTGGCGGCTGCCCGGCCGCGCTGCTTGGGTTGGGCGTAGATGGCCTCTGCTTCCTCGACAGTGATCGAAAAGATCTGATCTTCGCTCTCCAGCGAGCGGGAGTCCAAGCCTTTCTTCAGATACGGTCCATACCGCCCGTTCTGCGCGGTGATCTCGACACCGTCCACGTCCTGGCCGACCACTCGCGGCAGGCTCATCAGCTCGAGCGCCTGCTCCAAGGTGATCGAGTCGATGCTCATGGACGAGAACAGCGACGCGGTGCGCGGTTTGACACTCTTGGGCGCGTCATCTTCGAGAACTTCGGTGACGTAGGGACCGAAGCGGCCGTTTCTGACGACGATCATGCGTGAGGTTTCCGGATTCAGTCCTAGCTCGCGTTCCTCGCCCACCGGCTTGGCCAGCAGTTCCCGGGCAAGATCAATAGTGAGCTCTTCGGGTGGAAGATCATCGGCGACATTGGCGCGGCGACCTTCCTCATCCTCGACGTAGGTGCCGTAGCGGCCGACCCGCACCACAACCTTCGGGGCGCCAGTCGCGAGCGCGTCGGGATCATAGATCTCGAAGGTCGAAAGCTTGCGAGCGTCAATCTCGCCGAGCTCGGTCACCAGCCTATGCAAGCCCTCACGGTTGTCGTCACCGAAGTAGAAGTCGGTCAGGACTCTGAGCCGCTCTGCATGCCCGTCGGCTATCTCGTCGAGAACCTCCTCCATCTCCGCTGTGAAGGCATAGTCCACCAGCCTGGGGAAGTGCTCCTCGAGCAACCCGGTGACCGCGAAGGCCAGCCAGGTCGGCACCAGAGCGACCCCCTTCTTGAACACGTAGTCCCGAGCGGTGATGGTGCGGATGATCGTTGCGTACGTCGAGGGCCGACCGATCTCCAGCTCCTCTAGCTTGGCGACCAATGACGGCTCGGTATAGCGGGTGGGTGGGCGAGTTTCGTGCCCCGATGCCGTCACCGATTCCGGCCGCAGCCGCTGGCCGGCAACCAGGCGAGGCAGTCGGGTCTGCTCGTCGTCGCTGTGTCCATCGGTCTCCTCGACCGATTCCACATACGCCTTGAGAAATCCATAGAAAGTGATCGTCCGCCCCGAAGCGACGAAGGTGCACAATTCGCCGTCGCTGGGCTGGGCGTTGATCTTGACCGTGATCGAGAAGCCCTCGGCGTCCTTCATCTGGGAAGCGATCGTGCGCATCCAGATCAGCTCGTAGAGCCGGAACTGATCGCCGCTCAGCCGAGTCTCGGCCGGGGTCTGGAAAGTCTCACCCGCAGGGCGAATCGCTTCATGGGCTTCCTGCGCGTTCTTGACCTTGGAGGTGTAGATGCGCGGCTGATCCGGCAGGTAACTGGCGCCGTAAAGCTGGCGAACCTGTTGCCGGGCCGCGGCGATTGCGGCGCCCGACAGTGTGATCGAGTCCGTCCGCATATAGGTAATGAACCCAGCCTCGTACAGGTCCTGTGCGATCGACATCGTTCGCTGGGCGGTAAAGCCGAGTTTGCGGCCCGCCTCTTGTTGCAGTGTCGTGGTTCGGAAGGGCGCGTACGGGCGCCGGGTGTAGGGCTTGGACTCGACGCTGTCCACCGCGAAAGCGGCTGAGCGCAGCGACTCCGCGAGGTCCTTCGCCTGCGTTTCGTCCAGGCGTATCAGCTGATCGCGATCCTTGACGATCATGGAACCGCGACTGTCGAAATCGCGACCCTGCACCACCCGGCGCTGGCCGACACGAGTCAATCGGGCAGGGAAAAGCGGAGGTTCCGCCTCAGGCCCGGCGTCCAGGATCGCGTCCAGATCCCAGTAGGAGGCACTTCGGAAGGCGATGCGTTCCCGCTCCCGATCAACGATCAGTCGGGTTGCGACCGACTGCACGCGTCCGGCGGACAGCCGCGGCATGACCTTCTTCCACAGCACCGGTGAGACCTCATAGCCGTAAAGACGATCAAGAATGCGGCGGGTCTCCTGGGCGTCGACAAGATCCTCGTCAAGATCACGTGGGTTGGCGACTGCCTCCGCAATGGCCGTCGGAGTGATCTCATGGAAGACCATGCGCTTTGCCGGCACCTTTGGCTTCAGCTCCTGCAGCAGGTGCCAGGCAATCGCTTCGCCCTCACGATCACCGTCAGTCGCCAGCAATAACTCATCGGCACCAGCTAGCGCGTCCTTGAGTGATCGCAACGTGGCCCTTTTCTCTGGGCTGACAACGTAGATGGCCTCAAATCCGTTGTCGACGTTGACGCCGGTACGCGCCCACTTCTCGCCCTTGTACTTGGCCGGGACTTCGGCAGCACCGGTTGGAAGGTCGCGAATGTGACCGCGGCTGGACTGAACGATGTAGCCGTCGCCCAGGAAGCTCGCGATCTTGTTCGCCTTGGTCGGGGACTCGACGATGACGAGCCGTCTGCCCCCTGCCCTCACTGCCACCGAATGCTCACTTTCTCTTTACCACTGATCCCGCGCAGGCCTGACGTCAGATCGTCACCGACAATCCAACGAACCTCGGCTGCCCCCCAGCGCGCTTACTCTACGGCCCGGGATCAACTACGGCCGTGAACGTCACCGTTTCGGAATGAATTCCGAGTGTCGAGTTACGGAGCAGGGTATTGGCTGAGAGGGTAGGCAGGCGCCGGCGGTAAGCCTGGTGCGCTCGCTAGGCCGGTGGCTGGCTGGTAGTAGTTCTGGAGCCGCACCCGCTTGGCTTGCCAGAGAATCAAGGCGAGCGCGGTTCCGTTCACCGCAGCCGATAGCACCAACATCATGGGAGTGCCGCTGGTCTGAGTTCCGACGAACGCCTGGGACCAGCCTCCAAAGATCACCACCACAAAGAACGTCAGCACATTGTTGACCGCGTGCATCGCAATGCCGGCCTCCAGGCCCCCGGTCCGCCAGGCTGCAAGCCCCGAAGCCACCGCGAGGCATGCAATCGTGCCGAGTACCCACGGATCCGGGCTGAGGTGCGCAGTGGAGAATGCGACCGCAGACACAATCAGTGAGGCGACGAGTCCAACAGTCGGCCGGGCGAACCAGGCTCCGACGTTTTGCATGATCCAGCCGCGGAAGAAGTACTCTTCCCCTGCCGCCTGCAAGGGCGTCATGACCAGCACGATGACTAGCAGCGCTATCCAGTGATCGGGTCGGGGTGAAGTGAAGGGCTCGACGAGTACCCCAAGCGCGGTGTAGAGCGCCCACAGCGGCAGCAGCACCGCGACGCACCGCAGCAGCCATCCCCACCGGATGCCACCGGCGACAGATGACAGGTACCGCGGACGGATGCCGTGCACAATCCAGATCGACAGGCCGCTCGCCGGGATCAGCACGATCAGGGTGAGGTTCAGGTAGATGAAGCCGACTGGACCGAGGTTGGCGATGTCGGTTGTGGCACGAGTGGTGTATTCGACGAGGTCGGGAGCACCGCTGATGAGGCCGGCGACGATGACGGGCACAATTGCGACGCCCATCAAGATCCCTGCCAGCGGCACCACGAGGAGCAGACAGAGCAGCGGCTTCCACCAGCGATACAACGGCCCGCGAAGCATCTGCTGGTACACCCGTGGACCGTCAGGCATTGCGCTGACCCGCCGGGGTGGGGAGTACGCCGGTGGTGGCGGGTACGGGGCCGGATATCCGTATGGCTGGCCAGGGCCAGGGCCAGCCTGGCCGTAGCTCACTGGGCCGAGCGGATGTGCTGCCTGCGGCGGCGGGTAGCCTGCTAAATCGGGGTCAGGCTGGTACGCCTTGGGCGGCAGCGGGTCGAACCCGCGGGTGAAACCGTCACCGGAGGGATTGCTGGTCATCGCAATCCAGTGTGCCTTGCGGGCGGGATCGGGCAGGCACCCGCGACCGGCGTCCCTCATTTAGCTAGTTTGTCAACCTTTGTGTCAGATTGCTCCATCGGAACCTCAACGGTTTCCTCACGAGTGTGCTCCGCGCTGTCCTCGCGAGTGGCGTCAGACCCCAGTTCTTTGGGCGCCGGCTGGTCATCTGAGCTAGCGATGGCGACCTCGCGGCGGGTGCTGATGGTGACCATGACGATGATGATGACTACCGCAATGCCTGCGATGACGTAGCGGACGGCGGTCGGTGTGGTGCTGAGCGGCGACATGGCGACGACTGCCGGCGCGATGAGCAACGACACCAGATTCATCACCTTGATCAGCGGGTTGATCGCGGGCCCTGCAGTGTCCTTGAACGGGTCGCCGACGGTGTCACCGATGACTGTGGCAGCGTGCGCGGGCGAACCCTTGCCACCGTAGTGGCCGTCCTCGACCAGCTTCTTGGCGTTGTCCCAGGCGCCGCCGGAGTTGGCCAGGAAGACCGCCATCAACGTGCCCGCGGCAATCGCACCAGCGAGATAGCCGGCCAGCGCCGGTGCGCCGAGGCCGAAACCGACTGCGATCGGGGCGCAGATTGCCAGCAGCCCTGGGGTTGCAAGCTCACGCAACGAGTCCTTGGTGCAAATATCGACAACTCGTGCGTATTCCGGCTTGCCGGAACCGTCCATGATTCCCGGGATCTCCCGGAACTGGCGGCGCACCTCGAAAACCACGGCGCCGGCAGCACGCCCGACGGCGCTGATCGCCAGACCGGAGAACAAGAAGACGACAGCGGCGCCAAGCAGCAGACCAACCAGAGTCTGCGGCGCGAAGACCACGGCCTGCTCGATGAACTTGCCGTAGCCCTCAGCGAGAACGGTGTGAACGGCATCGGTATAGGAGCCGAAGAGAGCCGTGGCGGCCAGCACGGCGGTAGCAATCGCAATCCCCTTGGTGATGGCCTTGGTGGTGTTGCCTACCGCGTCCAACTCGGTCAGCGCCCGCGAGCCCGCGCCGTGGACCTCGCCGGACATCTCGGCGATGCCCTGTGCGTTATCAGAGACCGGGCCGAAGGTATCCATCGCCACGATCACACCGACGGTGGTGAGCAGCCCGCAGCCGGCGAGTGCGATGGCGAACAGGCCGACAACACCCGAGCCGCCGAGCAGGAACGCGCCGTAAACAGCAGCTGCAATGACGATGGCGGTGTAGACCGCCGACTCCAGCCCGACCGAGATGCCGGCGAGCACCACGGTCGCCGGGCCGGTCAACGAGGTCTTGCCGACATTGTTGACGGGACGATCCTCGGTGCCGGTGTAATACCCGGTCAGGCTGAGGATGAGAACCGCAAGCACGATCCCGATCACAACCGCCCCGATGGCGACGATCCGGGGATCGCCGATGACGCCCGGCACGACACCGGGCACGTTGAGTGCGGCGAAGGACGACGGCAGGTAGGCGAAGGCAGCGATCGCTACGAGTACCGCAGAGATGGCGGCAGAAATATAGAAGGAGCGGTTGATGGTCTTCAGGCCGTTCTCGCCTGCGCGCGGGCGCGTCAAGAAGACGCCGATGATGGCCGTGATGACGCCAATGGCAGGCACGATGAGCGGGAAGACTAGGCCTGACTCACCGAACGCCGCTCGGCCAAGGATCAAAGAGGCAACCAGGGTGACGGCATAGGACTCGAACAAATCGGCGGCCATGCCGGCACAGTCCCCGACATTGTCTCCGACATTGTCGGCGATCGTGGCGGCGTTGCGTGGGTCGTCCTCAGGAATGTTCTGCTCGACCTTGCCCACCAGGTCGGCACCCACATCGGCCGCCTTGGTGAAGATGCCGCCGCCGACACGCATGAACATCGCGAGCATGGCTGCGCCGAAGCCGAAACCCTCGAGAATGGTCGGAGCGTCGCCCTGGAAAATGAAGACCACCAGCGATGCACCGAGCAAGCCCAGACCGACGGTGGCCATGCCGACGTGTGCTCCGGTACGGAAGGCGATCTTCATCGCGGGATCGCGGCCGTCGGTCTGAGCGGCGGAGGCGACGCGCACGTTGGCGCGAACGGCCAGCCACATCCCAAGAAAGCCGATCAGTGCAGAAAAGACCGCTCCGGCCAGGAATGCGACGGAGCGGCAGATACGCAATGTCAGGCTGCTGAAGTCAGCGCTGGCGTGCACGGGTAGCAGCAGCAACAGAAAGAAGGCAGCTACCGCGAACACGCTCAGGGTGCGGAACTGCCGAGTCAGATAGGCACTGGCCCCCTCCTGCACAGCCCGAGCGATGGACTGCATTTTGGGGGTGCCGTCATTGGCCGCGAGCACCTCGCGGCGGAAGATCATCGCCATCACAAGGGCGATCAGGGCGATGACCCCGACCACGGCGACAAAGGTCAGATTGACTCCAGACAAGCTGATAGAAGTCACTTCCATTGGCACTGGAAGTAGGGACATGCATCGTCCTCCTGAGACTTTCGGCACTCGCGGCTACTGCCCTTAGCCGCTCGCGAAGTCTAAACCACAAGTGGCACTGGTTTTTTGTCGAGGCGTGCACGCAAGCACATCGCAATCGACCCGGTGACCAGGCCGGATCCTGAGATCGACCTGCTGGGCCCCGCGAGTGACGATTGGGAAGACACCTCGTCGCGTCGGTGCCTCAGAGGGTACCTCAGGTGAATAATGGCGGCATGATCGCAGTCGCATTGATACTTCTTGTTTTGGTGGCTGTGCTCGTTGTCGCGATCGTGGTCAGCAATCCTCAGACCTACGAACTGTCAATCTTCGGCGCCGTCATCCCCGCGAATAGCGCCGGGATCTTTATCACCGGCGCTATCGCCATGGCGGTCACCATCCTGGCGCTGCTGATGCTCCGCATGGGTATCCGGCGAGCCCGAGCGCGGCGCAAGCAGCTGAAGGCACTCGAAGCCTCCGATCAAACTGCTCCGACTGAGACAGCGCGCCCTGCAGAGACCTCAACGACGACGAGCGACACCAAGAGTTCGACCACTCCGGTAGCAGGCGATGGGACCGAGTCGGAGGTCGCCAAAGAGAAGTCAGCCCTTGATCTTCAGAGTGAGTCCTCGACAACGACGGCCGAGCGGAAAGCAATGCTTGATGAGGCGGATGAGCTGACCCGCGAGGAGCCTCCGAAGTAAGTCGAGTCGTACTGAAGGACCGACTCAGCGCACCGGGCCGGCATGCGCCTCCGCCGTCACGGTTTTCGGCAGTTGCGGAATCCGTGTGCGCGT
>Ga0114129_10015025_pt1 | contig 11021 bp, 9 predicted proteins | sample RhiMetdeltSRZDD1_FD_80071 | JGI IMG/M metagenome (GOLD analysis project Ga0114129, IMG submission 80071) | Populus rhizosphere microbial communities from Tennessee, USA - Rhizosphere MetaG P. deltoides SRZDD1 (version 2) (version 2) | ecosystem: Host-associated > Plants > Roots > Rhizosphere >... | reverse complement strand
TTGAGTCTCCTAGGATACGTCTCTAGCACATCTAAATCCAGCAAATAGTATTCTTTCGAACGGCTTGAAGTAATTCCTATAGCTACACCTAATCTGACCTTTCGCCGTAGCAAAGCTACCACCGCGCAGAACTTTGTGCCCTATTGCCCATTTGTCAGTATATTCGGGAAATCTTGATTTAAAATTAGGATACAAGACGTATTCAGATGAAGTCCACTCCCAAACGTCGCCAACCATCTGGTAACAACCATAATAACTTCTCCCAGCAGGATATGACCCAATTGGAGATGGTCCCCATCGCCAAGATTCAAGGAGATTGGCATGACTATCAGATGGTTGTTCGTCTCCCCAAGGATATTTTGTTTTTCTATTCAGATCATCATTCCAGCTTGAGGCTTTTTCCCATTCTGCTTCAGTAGGCAGTCTTTTTCCAATCCATCTTGCGTATGCATCTGCCTCGAAGTAGCATACATTTACAACCGGCTCTGCAAGGTCAACTTGAGATAACCCGCGAAAATCTTTCTTGTACCAGTTAGATCCATTTTTCTGTTCCCAATATAGCGGGCATTTCAACCCGTTTTGCATGATCAAATCCCAACCGTCGGCCAACCAGTAACGATAATTTTTGTATCCACCATCCTCTATGAACCGAATGAAGTCTCCATTAGTAACAGGGTGTTTGTCAATCTCGAATTCATGAAGATATACCTTGTGTTCTGGAAGCTCATTGTCATAGGTAAAGCCTTTAGAAGACGTCCCTAAATCATAAAGACCGCCCGGGATCTTTACCATGCCATTAGGAATGTTATTAGATATCCTAGATCTATGTACTTTATTCATTTTGGGCACGTAATTATCTGCAGCATCAGGAAATCTATTAAAGTAGTGTTGTATATCATAGATCATTAATTCCTGATGCTGCATCTCGTGCTGGTTACCTAATTGGATATCATACTTGCAATTATCATCTAATACATTTTTGTTCTTGAACGTATCAAGGAATTTTAAGAGGGCATTTTCCACAATTGTTCTATATTGCCTTGTCTGCGAAACTGTAGGTCGGGGGTAGCGTCCACGCTCTGACTTTGGTAGAATAGACTGGAATCGTTGATAGTAAGAATTGAGGTAGTCAAGATTGACAGTTTTGTCACCCACGGATATCTTGACTCCGTATTTTTCGAGAATCTTTTGAAAGAACCAAGTGACGTGTGCTAAATGCCAATTTGGAGGACTTCCAAAGCTGTCAGATTGTATAACAGCATCCTCCGTAGACAGTGGATCAAATATGGACATCGTAGTATCCCTAACTGACTGAAATTCCATGCGAAGTTGTACCAGTTCTGAGGAGATAATTTGGGCCAACGTAACAATTACATATGAAAAATACTATAAATTAATTTGTTTCACTCCCATAAGTAATCAGACCGCTAAGTATTCGAATGGGGACCTATGAAAAGGATACTGAATTACGAATTTCAATTAAATCCCTCAAAATTGAGCTAGCCGTTTCCATGCCGCCGGCACCCCTCCCTATGATTGTTTGCTTCCCAGAATGTTCAGAAGTGAACGTAATGGCATTTAATGTCCCGTTAACACATAGAGGATCTTTTTTTGAAAGGCGTTTTGGACGCACCTCGAGAGTCTTCCCGTCGCAACTCGCAATTAACTTAATTGCTTCGTTGTTTTTGGCCGCCATTTTCACGTCCACCAAATTTACATTACTAATACCAGTCCTACTAACATCCCTCATAGTTGTTTTCATTCCCAAAACCCAATTAGAGGTGATCACAAGCTTGGCAGCAGCATCGTAACCTTCAATGTCCAGGGAGGGATCTTTTTCTGCATACCCCATTTTGGTGGCATCCTGTAGGGCGTCCGAAAATGAGAGACCTTCGTCCATCTTACTCAATATATAATTTGTGGTTCCATTGAGTATACCCTCAAATGAAAGAATTCTGTCTCCTTTAAGACTTCTTTTTGCGAAATCCAAAATAGGTGTTCCACCACCTACAGTACCGCTGAACCTAAAAGCGATTCGGTTATATTCAGCTAATTCAATTAACGACGGAAATTCTAGCGCAAGCGGCCCCTTGTTTACTGTAATCACATGTTTACCTGACTTCATCGCAGCCACTATGTGGGCCTTACCAGGTTCACCATCTGCAATATTTGTGGGAGTAAGCTCGATAAGTACTTCAGCGTCATTTTTCTCTATTACATCGAAAATATCATTCCTACTGCCCTGTTTATCATAATGTACTACTGATTTTAATTTCCGCTTTGTATCAAGTAATCGCTGTAGGTCCAAACCGTCTGCTGAAGTAGCAACACCTCCGCTATCGGCGCAGGCCACTACTCGAGGTTTTAGGCCAAATGAACTATACAGGTCGGCAGTTCTTGATAGGATTAATCTTGTTAAATCTTGACCTACTATTCCAAATCCGATCAATATTAATCTCAATTATTCGTGTATCTTTGTTGACAGGATAAATATGTTTAAGAGGAACATAAATTAGCAAATGTAAAGATTTGAAAAGCAAAATTGCCTAAACGATCACCTGGGTGTCAAATCATGATAGCCAGATATACATAATTTTTAACATCATAATTTAATACTAATTGGTACATGCCAGATTATGCGAATATGCGGAAATGATCGACGTGTACTTAAAATTTTGAGAGGAGTATTCCAAAATGTCTAGAGGACTAGCAATATTCTCGTTCTGGCTTCTTGGTTTTGGTATTGGATTCATTGGATATCTTTCTTTGCCGGCAATCTCAGATTGGTTTTCAACCGTTCTGCCTCAGTTTGTTAATTCGGCAATTATTGGAGCTTTGATAGCAGGAATGGCGGGGTCAGCAGTAAGTACAATTATGGTAGTAACATGGGCAAACAGAACTGCCCCTTGAGTACAATTCAGAACGAATCGGGTCAATGCAATGAGATTCTTGACTCGAAACGCGCTTTCGACACACTAACCCTCAAATTGATCCTTTCAAAATCGAGATCGTAATTTCCTTTATAAGAAAACAATATTGAATTATTCAAAAGAATTAATAGACTCTGCGAACATTTTGTGTTCTCAATGTATAGCGGGGAGATGGAAGTTCAAGCAAAAAGGAAGGCACTGGCTGTATTGCATGAAGAAATAACTGGTATCTTGAATGCTGCGAGAGATCTTTCCTCACTTACAGAATCAATAATTAGTGGCGGGGAGAAAAACTTGCAATCATCCCTCTTAGGCATCCGGTCAACAGAAGAAGTTGTTGAGAATCGCCGAAGGAAAATGACACGGGCTGTATCTGAAATAGGTAGTTTAATGGTTTATCGAGAAGATGTGCTTAGAACCGCCTATATTGTTGATGATATAGCAGGTTACATAAACGGAATTGCCTTTAGACTATACAATATAAAAATCTCTTCAATAAAGAAAGGAAAATTTGACCATGATCTTAAGGAACTGATCAATATGGTTGTGGAAGCGATCTTCAAGATTAATGAAATGGCACGGGCTTTGAGCATGAATCCTCAAAGTACAATTGAAATTGCGCAAGAAGTTCAGGTCTTGGAGCGAAAGGTAGATGAAGCATATAGGGAAATCATCATTAAAGCCCTTAATGAAATACCTAATGTAAAGGATCTTCTTTTGTTCAAGGATGTAGTAGAAGGTATAGAGGGAATGGCAGACAAATGCCAAGCGGCCTCTGATTCTCTTACAATATTGGCATTGAGCATGTAATGATTAGATATGAAGGAACTCTTGTTGAGAACAGGATAGTAATACGTGACATAGAGGATTCTCGTTCCATTTATTCCATGGGTTATTATGGCAAACCATTGGGGATTCCGAAGCCAAAGAATGCAGAGTTCGAATCCCCACTAATTCTGGATGTGATAGAAGCGTGCTATCTTGTGGATTCTAAAAATTTGAATGTATTTCATATGACGGGAAAAAGAATATCTCTAAGCGATATGAAGGTAATTTGTAGGAAGCAATACGCAGAGTTTGACACAAAATATTTAGTGTTTAAGAAGCTGCGTGACAGTGGTTATATCGTTTCCCCAGGTATAAAATTTGGCTGTGATTTCGCAGTATATGAACATGGACCGGGGATTGATCACGCCCCTTATTTAGTTCAAGTAGTAAAGCCATCTAATAATTTGACGACTACTGGAATAGTCTTGGCAGGTAGACTGGCAACCACTGTCAAAAAACAATTCATACTTGCTGTACCATTTGTCAAATTAAAAAAGGTTGATTTCATAGGATTTGATTGGTGGAAGGCCTGAATCGGTAATAAATTTGAGTTCGATTGTGTGGTAATTATTTGTGAGGTAAGTCAAATTTTACAAAGTTCTCTCCGGATATGGTCATCCTAGCCGTAAATTTTTCTTTGCCAGATTCTAGCCACCCTTTATAGCGTATAGAATTTTTTACAATATCAACAATGCTAGGTTTTTTATCATTCACTTCTTCATAAGAAGTTAATATTTCTCCAAATTTAACCTCTTCTAGATGGTTGAATTTCAATAAATAGTACACAAAAACGGCGACCTTTTCATAATGGTTCGATGGCTGCTTTTCCTTATAAAATTCACGAAGTCCTATTTTGTTGTCACTTGCTTTTAAATCCACGGGCAAGGGTGTTATAATCACCGAAGACTTGGAAAGATGTTTATGGACATGTGTAAATTTCTTATTCGACTCGCTATCTGATGGGACGGTATGTGAAGGCAAACTAAGAGAGGCTTGGCTATTTACCTCACCAAGATTTCTTTCAATCTTAAATTTTAAAGCATCTTGGATAGCTATTTTAAAAATCCCTTCAAACTTTTCCAAATGTTTGTTAACAAATTGTTCGTTTCCTTCCAGTTCGACACTACCTTCTTTAACATTAATCTTAAATTTTGCCTCTGGCACGCTCAATATTCACTCTGAGATGTACGCATTTAATTAAGCTGTCGGTACTGTCCAGTCCTTATCCATACTTGATCACTTAGTTACGTTCTTTATTCCCATAGTATTGTTAAACCCTTATTGGCGTAATGAAGGATCAGGAATTTTGTGATTCAGTTTCTTTGAATAATCTGTATTAAATCTATTACGCTACCTTTCAGTTTAATACAACCTTTGTTGGTAACGATCCGAGGGGTATTGCCAAAGTCATTATTGTAGTATTCCTCCCTCTCTAGATCCAACGAACCCAGTTCTACTGCTTCTGCGTTAATCCCTGACTTTTGCACATCAATAGCAAAAGCTTCATTGAGATTCATCAATTTCGTAATGTCAAGTTCATCCTCAAGATCGGATGTATGGGAGTCTCGGTCGACCATATTGACATATTCCAAGTTGACCTTAATTAAACGATTTGGCGTAAGCCACCCAATTTCGTGAAATTAACGTCAATTATTTATATGTCATAACTCTGAAGCTATGATTGATAGGGTATCAATTGTCGAAAAATATGGATGAAACTAGCACACATGGGCAACTGAGATTTGAGAACAAAGCTGTTATTATTACGGGAAGCGGAACAGGGATCGGCCAAGCTATTGCCAAAAGGTTTGCTCATGATGGAGCTAATATCATAATCCTCGGGAGAAGGTCAGAACCTCTTGAGAGAACCGCCGAAGAACTTAAAAGAATAATCACAAAGGTCGGTTCAAACGGCTGGGTTAAAATTTTTGCTGGTGTAGATGTCTCTGATGAATCTGGGATAAGTGAAATGTTTCGTAGCATTAAGAATGAAATTGGGAATGTTGATATTCTGGTTAATAACGCAGGTGTATCTGGACCAGTTAAACTATTTACAAACTCCAACTTTAAAGAGTTCGTTGAATGTGTAGCCATCCATCTTACTGGTACCTTTTGGACCACGATAAAATGTCTAGAGACTATGAAAAATGAATCTAAAATCATAACAATTTCCACTTTTTTTACAGAAGAAAATAAATGGGAACAGAGGCCATATCGATTCAGAACACCTTATACTAGCGCCCAAGGGGCGAAGAACAGGCTAGCTGAGGCATTAGCCTGGGAACTAGCATCCCATGGGATAAGATCAATTGCTACAAATCCTGGGCCAGTGCATTCAGACAGAATATATAAAACAGTCTATCCGAAGGCTGCAGCCGAATTCTTGAGGATAGGAGGTTATCCTGGGCTTTCGTCATCCGAGATAGAGTTAGTTTCGCCTAAATTGCTGGAACTTCTAGGTGAAGATGAAAGCACAGTGACCGAGGGGTTGACATATTTATCTCGGGAAATAAGCGAAAAGCGTGGAGAAAATAAAATGCAGCCAGGAGCAGCGTTCCAAACTCTTAAGGGCCTTTTAGACAAGATACAAGAAATCGCAGAGAAAGTTCAAGCCAATACCAAAAAGATGATAGTAGATGAAGAATTTCTGTCGCAAGATGATGTAGCGGAGATGGTAATGAACCTGAGTGAAGACTCCATAAGCAGATTAATAAGCGGGAGAATTATTCCAAATGACCGAGTTTTTTATCCAGTCAGACCTATAATAGGAACAGGATTACCAAATACAGATGAACCAAATCTGTCTGGCAAAGTCGTGATGATAATAATTAATTCGAGCTCCGAAAAGGATCACCAAAGGGCCAGACTAATTGCAAATGCACTCAATAATAGAATTAGACAACTAATAGTATTAGTTCGTGATAAGAACGATCTACAGTATTACCGAGAATTCCATTGCCATTCTGTAGAGTTGTCCAATGAAAAAGAAATACGAACAATATTTCAAACTGCCATAAATAAATTCACGTCATTGGATGCGGTAATAATGTTGACTGGTGAATTTGATTACAATAAAAATTCTCTATTATCTATTAGTAGAAGCGATTGGGATAAGTTGGTCGAAAATTATATTTTGATTCCCGCGCTTGTTACGAGAGCCTCTGCTATCAGTATGTCACCAGCAGGTGTCCTAACTGAACCTTCTCTTTTTAAATTATCTCAAGGAAGAATAATAATAATTGGACCAGATGCTCCTGTGGGCAGGAAAATCTCTGGTCTAGTTAGAGCTAGGTCGGAAGTTTTTAGAGGTGGCTTAAGGCCATTTAATGCTACCGTAAACCAAGAACTTCGCGATGTCTTAAACTCCAACATAAGACAATACTTGCTATTGTGTGGCAACATAGAAGGTGGTGTTCCTAACGAATCGAAAATTACTGATACAGTACTCCAATTAGTATCTGATAACTACATTGGTAACAATCAAACAGTTTTTTATCCAGATGAAGGGTAAACCTTTTGTCCTCATTTTTCGTAGTCAATAACTCTGACGGCTGATATCTAATTATCCTGACTAAAAATCGCTTGGGTATAGGATATCATGTATTTCATTTTGGAGATACAGCAATTCAACCGAGAATGTCAAAGAATTAAATAATACAATAAGAATAACAATCGTACGCTCTACGTGCTAGATACTAGTATAATAATTGACGGAGAAGTTAGTAAGATGTTGGATTCTGGACAAATTATGAGTGGTGACGAACTTGTAGTTCCTATTGCAGCTCTTGATGAGCTGCAATCTCAAGCATCAACTAGTAAGGAGCATGGAATGGTCGGATTGGTCGAAATAAGGAAAATTAGAGAGCAGTGTCTTTCAAAAAACATCAATCTGAGATTCAGTGGAACTCGCCCTAAATTGGATGAAATTAGACTAGCAAAACATGGACGCATAGACTCCATTATCAAAGATGTAGCTCTTGAAGAGAATGCAATTTTAGTTACAGCTGATTATGTTCAGTCGCTAGTGGCTGAAGCACAAGGGATCAAATGCAAGTATGTCCGGCAGCCCAGAGTGTCTAAGCCTCTAGAGTTCGAGAAATACTTAGATGAGAAAACAATGAGCATTCATTTGAAAGAAGGAACCTGCCCTTTGGCTAAGAGAGGTATTCCGGGTAACTTAGAGTTGGTCAGGCTCAGTGATAAAAAAATGACCTATCAAGAGCTATCTCGACTAGTAAAGGAAATTTCTGACGAATCGAGGATATCTGAAATCGGCTCCTTAGAGATATCTAGAAATGGAGCTACCGTTATTCAACTTGGAAAATACAGGATTGCGATCACAAGGACGCCTTTTTCAGATGGACTGGAAATCACAGTAGTCAAGCCAATTGCAAAACTCACTTTGGAAGATTACGGTCTGAGCGAAAAGCTAATTGCTCGTCTCTCGGAAAGAGCTGAAGGAATAATAATTTCTGGACCACCTGGTTCTGGTAAGAGCACCCTTGCAAGCAGTCTGGCTGAATTCTATGTCTCAAAGGAGAATATTGTTAAAACCTTTGAATCGCCCAGAGATCTTCAAGTTGGAGATGAGGTAACTCAGTATGCTCCTCTCGAAGGAAGCTTTGAAAATGCTGTGGATATCTTATTGCTGGTGCGTCCAGATTATACTATATTTGATGAAATACGAAGAAATAGAGATTTTCAGGTCTTCGCAGATATGAAGCTCGCAGGTGTGGGAATGATAGGCGTTGTTCATGCAAGTTCTCCATTAGATGCGGTTCAAAGATTTATCGGTAAAGTTGAGCTTGGAATGATACCTCAGATATTGGATACGATTATTTTTATGAATGGAGGCATGGTAAAAAAAGTGTATGAAATAAAATTGACCGTTAAGGTTCCTCACGGTATGACCGAAGCAGATTTGGCAAGACCACTCGTTGAGGTGCGAGACTTTGAATCGAGTGAGGTCGAATATGAAATTTACACTTATGGAGAGGAAAATATCGTAGTTCCAGTTAAAGAAATATCTGACAAGCCACAAAATCGGAGTGCAATTAAGAGGTTGGCAGAGGAAAAAATAAGGGATGTTGTGAGAAGGTTTGACCCCAACACAGAAATAATAATTATTTCTGAGAGTAGAATAAAACTAAGGGTTCACAAGGATGTAATTCCACGGATAATTGGTAAGGGCGGGTCTACAATAACTGAACTTGAAGAATTATTGGGTATAAAAATTGACGTAGAAATGAAAACACCAGCACTTGGTAATGAAGTTAGCTTTAACATTAATGAATCTGGAGCGGGGTTAGTATTAATACTAGATGGCAAAGTACTGGGAAAGAAGGTAGACATATACATTGAAGATGACTACGTCTGCAGTAATCAGGTAGGTAAGAAATCAAGAATCAAAATTGATAAACGTTCCGATAACGGCCGGAAATTGTTGAATGCTTTGCTAGTTGGCCAAAAAATAAAAATTTTCCAAAATTTAAATTCTTGAATTCTTAAGGCAGAACTACGAGCGATAATATTTTTGTAAGTTAGCTAGTTTCAGATTGGTGCTGAAAAGGCCATTCTATAAATATTTTCACAAATTGAATCTTGGATAATTTTGTAAATCCAATTTCAAATGATATAGTTACTACACTTCGTTTTAGGTCAAAAATAATTGAAAGCAAAAGCAATTAGGTTTAGCCTCTCAGGTATGTATACAATTGTAGTAATGATTTCTAAGTATTGAAACTTAGTTTGGTTCATTCGTAATCCTCACACACCCAATATCAAGGGTAGGTCAAATGATGTGTGGGTGTGCTCAGTCACGACATTAAATGGATTTCATGTAGTGTATTACTCTCACATTAGTCGATTGTTGAAACAAACTATTTCAAACGAAAGAGAGTCATAATTTATTTTTCAAGAAGGACTGATCTTGTAAATTGATCCATCTTCGTATGAAAGAACATAGAGATTGCCATCGGGCCCGGTCTTGATGTCGGTAATTCCTGCAAATCCCGTACCTATAACCAGTGGATCTAATTCTGAATCGTCATCCGCTACCTTGTCCTCTAGATTTGGAGAGTCAATTATAAATCCATTTCGCATCTCATTCAACTTGAAAAAGTAAAGGTTACCATTTCTAATATCACCTACGAAGACATTATTAGAATATTTATCACCCAGATTACTCGAACTTAAAAATTCGATCTCAGTAATTCCAATTGGTTCCTTAAAGCTGAATATAGGGTCAGAGTACTTTGACCCTGGAAAATTAACGAGTTGGTCCTCAGATATTCCACTCTGGGCAATTGGGCCCATCACCAATTTCCATCCGCTATTGAACCCAGGATTTACTATATTGATCTCATCGTAAAAGTCCTCTCCATTTTCCGTGTCCCACAACGAACCAGAAACTGGGTCTATTGCTAAGCCGAAGCTATTTCTAACCCCATAAGCATAATAATGACTTAAAGGGCTTGTAGATGAATCCGGAGATGAGAATGGATTATTCTGCGCAGGACTACCATCATCCGGATTGACTCTTAAAATTGCGCCACTAAAATCTGGATCTGGTCCATCCTGAATATTTTGATCTTTTCCTTCTCTTTGTAATTCACCTGTAACAGAATATAGTGATCCATCTTTTCCTGCGGTTAATTTACCTCCTTGGTGATTAGTTCCAGGACCAGCGGGAAGATCTAGAATCAATTTTTGATTTGTTAATTGGGATCCGGTGATATCGAATTTGTAGACTTTATTGGCTACATCATCATTCTCTTCAGTGATATACAAAAAAACATTATTTGCTATTTTTTCTATTCCTAGCAGTCCTCTTTCGTTTTTATTAACTGCGCTCAATGATACAACTGGTTGTGGTTGCAATACTCCAGCAGAAATGAGTCGAACATTACCTTCTTTCTCTGCTACGAGGATATTATCGGGGTCCAAGAAAGCCATACTTGTAGGGAACGATAATCCCTGTGTCAAGAGCTCAATCTTTAGTGATGGATCATCAATTGTTGGCTGACCAAATGCATTTATGTTGCCAAATAGGGAAACGACAAGAATTGATGTTAAACCAAGAACTAAAACACTCCAAACTATCATATAGGTGGTTATAATGGATAGTAGTACTTTTATACTTTTGGTTCAGTAATTGAATATATAACTACATCACATCGTTCGATATATTCAAATTTGTATTGATAGTTATCTCTGAGACTGGTAACAATATTATTTAATTCTCAGGAGATAAAACACCTTCTA
>Ga0114129_10015023_pt1 | contig 11022 bp, 9 predicted proteins | sample RhiMetdeltSRZDD1_FD_80071 | JGI IMG/M metagenome (GOLD analysis project Ga0114129, IMG submission 80071) | Populus rhizosphere microbial communities from Tennessee, USA - Rhizosphere MetaG P. deltoides SRZDD1 (version 2) (version 2) | ecosystem: Host-associated > Plants > Roots > Rhizosphere >... | reverse complement strand
GGCTGGAGGCCGAATGAGAGAGGCGATGAGCTCCGCCCCTCGTCTTTCGATCGTCGCTCCGATGTACAACGAGGCCGACGGCATCGACCAGTTCGTGAGCCAGCTTTCTTCTGCCTACGCCGCGCTCGCCGGCGCCGGCATAGCGACCGACGCCGTCGAGGTGATCGCGGTGAACGACGGCAGCACCGATGCGACGGCCGAGCGTCTCGCGGCGCTCGCGCGCGACGGCCGTCTGCGTGTGGTCACGCACGAGCGGAACCGCGGTCTGGGTGCCGCGCTTTGGACGGGCTTCGAGGCCGCACGCTCCGACGTCATCGTGACCGTGGACGCCGACTGCACGTACCACCTCTCGGGCGTGGGCGATCTGGTGCGGCTCCTCGACGACCGCACGAGCATCGTCACGGCCTCTCCCTACCACCCGCGTGGGCGTGTCGACGGCGTGCCGCCGTTCCGGTTGTTCCTCAGCCGATCGCTCTCGCGCCTGTACAACCTCGTGCTCGGCAGCGGGCTCCACACCTATACGTCGATGTTCCGCGCGTACCGGCGCGCGGCGCTCCAGGCCGTCCCATCGCACGAGAGCGGATTCATCGCGGTGACGCACCTTCTCGTGTTCCCGATCCTCGCCGGCCACCGCGTCGTCGAGCACCCCACCGCGCTCGGCGGACGGCGCTACGGCGCGTCGAAGCTACGTGTGCTGCGAGTCATCCGCCAGCACCTCGGGCTCGTCGGGCGGATCGTCCTCTGGCGGATGCGGCTGCGCCGGCGGGTCTGATCGTTACGGCGCCGCGGCGGCGATCGGCGCGGGGGCGCTCGCTCGAGCCGCGCGCTGGATCCGCTGTACGAGCGCGAGCGCGCGGATGCCGTCCTGTGCCTCGACGTCCGGCGCTCGGCCTTCGCGGATCGCGCCGGCGAAGTCCGTGAGCTCGACCTGCAGCGGCTCGGCCGACGGGAGCTGCACCTGCTGCGTCACGCTGGCGAGCTGGAAGCGCACGTCGCGGCCCCGCGGCTGCCATTCGGACGACGCGCGCTGATGGATGGTGAGCGTGCGACGCAGTAGATCCGCCACGATGTAGCGGCCGCGCGCGACGACGTCGATGCGGCGGATCTTGTCCTCGGTGATCCGCGATGCGGTGAGGGCGGCGGCGATGCCCGACGGGAACGAGAGCAACGCCTCCACGTGATCGAGATCGTTCGTCTCGACGCGCAGGCCCGTGGCGAAGACATCGGTGGGGTCCTCGCCGGCGAGATCCAGCGCGAGATCGACGTCATGGATCATCAGGTCCATCGTGACGTCGGCGTCGGTGATGCGCGGCGCGAAGTAATTGAGCCGCTTGATGCCCAGGGCGAGCGGCCGCTCACCGCTCAGCACGGTGATCAGCTCGCGGAACGTCGCGTTGTAGCGCTCGATGTGTCCGATGAGGCACGTACGCTTCGCGCGACGCGCCGCCTCGGCGATCCGCTCGCCGTCGGCGACATCCGACGCGATGGGCTTCTCCACGAGGACGTGCCGCCCGGCGTCGAGTGCGGCGATCGCGACCGCGGCGTGCGTGGCCGGCGGCGTTGCGACCACGACCGCGTCCACCCGATCGAGCAGCTCCTCGACACGCTCGTACGCCTTCACGCCGAACTGCTCGGCGACGGCGCGCGCTCGCGCAGCGTCGACATCGTGCGCCCCGACAAACTCGAACGTCCCTGTCATCTGGGCCACGACGCGGCAATGCAGCTCACCCATCGCGCCGACGCCGACCACGCCCAGGCGGATCCGGTCACTCACCGGCGACTCGCTTGCGGATGCGGTTCGGACCGCGGAGCGCGGTGGGTAGAGAGCGATGCTCGGCGGGCACTCCGATCGCGAGCGTCGCCGCGGGCACGTCGTGCGTCACGACCGCACCGGCGGCAACGAACGCGCCGCGACCGATGCGCACGCCCGGCAGGATGACCGCCGCCGCGCCGATGGACACGCCGTCCTCGAGCGTCGGCCCGCGCAACGGCACTTTGCGCCGAAGGGGGAATGGATCGTTCGTGAGTGTCGCGCCCGGTCCGATGAACACATCGCTCCCGATGGCGGTCTCCGAGGGGATGAACACGCGCGACTGGATGCTCACGCGGTCGCCGATGCGCGTGTGACCTTCGATGATCGTGTCGGTGCCGAGCAACACGTCGTCTCCGAGAGTGGTCTCCTCGCGCACGAGCACGCGGTGACCGGTGCGCAGGCGCGCGCCGGCGCGGACACCCCCGTACACGATCGATCCGCTTCGAATGCGCGCACCGGGCCCGAGCGTGACGCCCCGGCGCGGCGCGTCGCCTGCGCCAAGCTCGACGTTCGCGTCGACGCGCGAGGCGTCGCCGAGCGCGACACGGCCGGAGAGCACCGCCGTCGGATGCACCTGTGCGCCGCGCTTCACGCGTCGAGCGCCGCATCGGCGATCCGCGACGCGGCGTGCCCGTCGCCGTACAGCAGCGGTCGGGACGACGGTGGAGCGAAGTCCCGTGCCAGCGAGGCGATGCTGTCGGGGTCCGCGCCTGCGAGTCGGTTCCACCCGGCAGTCACCGTCTCGGTCCACTCGGTCGAGTCGCGCAGCGTGACGCACGGCGTGCCGAGTACGTACGCCTCCTTCTGGAGACCGCCGGAGTCCGTCAGGAGGACGCGCGCGAGGCGGAGGAGGGCAAGCATCGTGCGGTACACGAGCGGCTCGACCACTCGTACGCTCGGCGGTTCCGTGATGCCCTCGCGCGACATGGCCACCGCGGTCCGCGGGTGGAGCGCCAGGAGGACGGGAACGCCGACCCGGCCGAGACCGGTGAGGATGCCGCGCAGGCGGACGGGGTCGTCGGTGTTCGCCGCGCGGTGAAGCGTCGCCAGCGCGAACGCATCGCGTTGCAGACCGAGGTCAGCGGCCAGCGCCGCCGCGTCGGACTCGCTCGGCGCGTTCGCGCAGACCGCGTCGACCGTCACGTCACCGGTCACTCGCACGCCACTCTTGATCCCCTCCGCCGCGAGGTTCGCGACCCCTTGATCGCTCGAGCAGCAGAGCACCGTCGCGATACGGTCGACCACAAGCCGGTTGAGCTCCTCGGGCATGGTCCGATCGAAGGATCGAGCGCCGGCCTCGGTGTGCACGATCGGGACGCCGACCTTGGCCGCGGCGAGTGCCGCACCGAGCGTGCTGTTCGTATCGCCACGCACCAGCACGGCATCCGGACGCTCCTCGGTGATGGCGCTCTCCACGCCGAGCAGCGCGCGGGCCGTTTGATCCGCGTGCGAACCCGATCCGACCTCGAGCCAGCGATCGACGCGCACCTGCAGCTCATCGATCAGCGCGCCGGACAGACCCGCCGAGTAGTGCTGGCCGGTGTGGAGCACGATCTCGCGGCAACGCCCGGCGAGCGCGCGGCTGACAGGTGCGGCCTGGATCAGCTCGGGTCGTGTGCCGACCACGGACAGGATCGTGCGCAAACGCGGTGATTATCCACCCCGCGCTCACAGGAAGCGCGACTTGAGCTCGAGGTAACGCTGGATCGTCGCGACCGTGAGCCGCTCGGCCGGCACGTCGATGGTGTGCACGCCGCGGCGGCGAAGGATCGCGAGCGCGCGGGCCCGCGCCTCCTGCACGTCCTCAGCGACGACGCGCTCGTAGAGCTCGGTCGTCGACGACGGCACCCTCGACGCGACCTCGGCGAGCTGCGGGTCCGCGAGGAGGCAGCACAGCACGAGGTTGTTCCCCGCGAGGCGCGTCACCGCCGCGACGAGCGCGCGCGAGGCCTCGTCGTCGACGAGATCAGTGAAGAGCACGACGAGTGCGCGTCGCGCGGTACGCGCGCGCAGGAACTCGAACGCCGCGCGGTAATCCGGCTCGGTCGTCGTGACCTCGAGGCGGCGCAGCTCCTCGGTCAGCCGCAGGAACTGCTTGCGACCGCGGCGCGGGACGGCGTACGAGCGCACGGTGTCCGCGAAGCCGAGCAGCCCGACCTCGTCGCCCTTCGCCGTGGCGACGTAGCTGAGCATGAGCGCGGTGTTCACGGCGTGGTCGAGCTTCGTGAGACCGGCAAGCGTGCTCGACATCATGCGGCCGGCATCGAGCAGGATGAGGATGCGCTGCTGCCGCTCGGTCTCGTACTCGACGGTGATCGGTCTGCCGCGGCGCGCCGTCGCCGTCCACGAGATCGAGCGCGGATCGTCGTCGGGCAGGTACTCGCGCAAGCGCTCGAACACGGTGCCCGCGCCGGGGATGCGCGCGCGCCGCTGGCCCGCGTCGTACGCGAGGCCCCGGCGCAGCGTCACCTCGTAGCGTCGGATCTCGTGCAGGTCCGGGTACACGTTCGCCGGCGCCGCCGCCGCGACGCGCCCCTGCCGCTCGATGAGGTCGAGCGGACCGCGCAGGCGCAGGTGGATATCGCCGAACGAGAACGTCCCGCGGTGATGCGGTCGCGCGGCGTACGCCACCTCACCGGCGTCGCGCGCCGCGACGGTCAGTGGCGAGCGCCGATGGTCGACGTCGAACGACACCGGCACGGAGTCCACGAGCAGGAGGCGCAGCGGCCGCGCGAAGGGGTTCGTGACACGCAGGGTCACGCGGTTGGGCACGCCGATCGAGAGCTGGGGATCGGCGACCCGCGCGACCGGGACACGCGTCGGCGCGGGCGTCGCGCGGACGTCGACGATCGCGAGAGTGATGGCCGCCGCGATGACGGCAACGCCGAGAGCGAGGAACGCGCCGGAGATGCCACCGAGCGCGAGCGGGACGGCGGCAGCGAGCAGCAGCGCGAGCAGCCGCGGGCGCGGGAGCGGGATGCGGCTCAGCGCGGCACGTCGAGGCGCGCGAGAACACGCCGGCATACCGCGTCGGCGTCGAGGCCCTCGATCTCGGCCTCGGCGCGCAGGACCAGGCGGTGCCGCAGTGTCGGGATCGCGAGCGACTTCACGTCGTCCGGCGTCACGAAGTCGCGGCCCTCAATCGCCGCGGCCGTCTTGGCCGCGCGCAGCAGATGCACGCCCGCGCGCGGGCTCGCCCCAAGCAGAAGGTCCGTCGATCTCCGCGACTCCTCGACGATGCGCACGACGTACTGCAGCACCGAGTCCTCGACGGTGACCGCCTCGACCTCGGCGCCGCACTCCTCCAGCACGTGCTTCGCGAACGGCTCGAGCTTCTCGACCTCCGCGAGCGGCTGGCCCTTGTCGTGCGCGCGCAGGATCGCCTGCTCCTCGGTCGATTCGGGATAGCGGACGATCGCCTTGAACAGGAAGCGGTCGAGCTCGGCCTCGGGCAGCGGGTAGGTCCCTTCGTACTCCACGGGGTTCTGCGTCGCGATGACGAGGAACGGCCGCGGCAACATGCGCGAGTCGCCCTCGAGCGTGACCTGCTTCTCCTCCATCGCCTCGAGCAGCGCGGCCTGCGCCTTCGCCGGCGCGCGATTCACCTCGTCGGCGAGGACGACGTTCGCGAAGATCGGCCCTTCCTTGATCCGGAAATTGCTCGTCGTGATCTCGTAGACGGAGGTCCCGACGATGTCGCTCGGCATCAGATCGGGTGTGAACTGGATCCGCTTGAACGTGCCGCCGACCAGACGCGCGATCGTGCGCGCGAGGAGCGTCTTCGCCGTTCCCGGCACGCCCTCGATGAGCAGATGACCACCCAGCACGAGCGCGATGAACGCGAGACGGACGGTCTCGTCCTGACCGACGATGACGCGATGCACCTCGCGGTGGAAGCGCTCGGCGACCTCGCGCGCGCGCCCGCTCATCGCGGCCTCACAAGCCGTTCTATCTGGCCGACGGTACGGAGCAGCTGGTCCTCGCGCAAGCGACGGCCGAGCGCGTCGTCCACGGCGCGCGCTTCTGCGGCGCGCTCGCGGTCCGCCGCGGCCAGCGTCGCGAGCACGCGCTCGAACGGCATGCCCGGGTCGAGACCGAGCGCGCGGGCCAGGCCGCTCCGCAGATCGCGGCGCAGCCGCCGTCGCGCGATCTCGCCGCGGCCCGACCGGCGCACCAGCCCGGCGAAGCCGCGAATGTACTCGAGGCTCGAGCGGGCGGGGCGCGGGTCCAGCGGCACGGGCGGCCCGAGGCGACGACCCGAGAGAACGAGATAGAGGAAGCCGCAGATCGACGCGAACACGAGCGCGCGTCCCGGCCAGGTGCTCTGCAGCAGCACGAGGACGTCGGTGCTCGGGTGGAAGCCGTGGTGGAACTCGTCGAAGGCCACGGTCCCGCCGCGCGCGACGGCATCGTGAGCGAAGGCGAGCACGACGCGCGCGTTGTCGGCCGCTCCGAGACCCGCGGCGAGGAACGGTCCGAGGCTCGCGACGACGTAGAAGGTGCCACGGCCCTCGCGTACCGCGGCGACGATCGTCGTGCGTCCGTCGGTCGCGAGCGAGAGGGCCTTCGTGCCCAGCGCGAGCGACCCCGGGCGGTCGACGGCGATCGCGCGCGCTGGTGGATCGGCGAAGAGCGGTCCCGCGAGCGGATGCGTGCCCGGACTCGCGACCCCGGCGATGCGGACGTCGAACGCGTCGAGCAGCGGACGCTCGAGGAGGCCGACGTCGGTGGCGACGACCGCGGTGCCGCCGGCGGAGACGAACTTCTTCACGTTGTCCGCGTCCGTCGGCGTGACCGCCTCCGTCGCGCCGAGGATGAAGAGCACCGACGCGGTCGACGCGTCGGGGAGGAAGCGGTCACCCTGGATCGTCGTCGTGCTCGCGCCCATCGCCTCGAGGTAGCGGCGCAGGGCGGCCGCGCCGCCGGGCCCGTCGTCGTACACGGAGCCGGTGCGCGCGCTACTCGTGGGCGCCGCTCCGACGGTCGCGAACGCGAACACGATCGTCGCGATCGCGAGGAGAGCGGCGAGGAGATACAGCGGACTCGGGCGCCTCATCCGGCGACCCGCAGCGCGAGCGTGCGCGCGTGGCGCGCCTCGTCCGCTTCCGGATCGCGCAGTCCGAACCACGAGCGCTCGTACAGGGCGACGAGGTCGCGCAGCGCGTCGGCGTGCGGGACGGCCGCGGCGCGCACGAGGAGCTCGCGGTCGGTGAGCGCCGGGTCGTAACGGATCGCCTCGCGCGCGACGAGCGCGGTGAGCGCGAAGAGGTAGAGCGCGTGGATCGCTTCACGCGGGCGGCCGGCGGCGAGCGCGTCGTCCGCGGCGCGCAGGTAGCGGGCCGGATCGGGACGATCCGCTCCGGTGGCCTCACGGAGCGCGACCTCGGTGCGGACGCGCTCGCCGAGACCGCGGCCGAGCGTCGCGACGACGAAGAAGATGATCCCCGCACCGAGGATCCCGAGGAGCGGCCACACGAGTCCGAAGTCGACGCGGGGGCCCTCGAGGCCCGCGAGGAAGCGCTGGATCGCGCGCGCGACCGCGTCGAGGAAGGACGACGACTCTCCGGTGTCGCTGACGGTCCGCAGCACGTCGCGCAGCGCGGCGTCCGAGCGCGCGGCGTCAAGGGTCGGCGCGAGCGCGCGCGCGGCGTACCCCAGCTGCACGTCGAGGAGCGCCAGCGCGGCGTCGAGCGATGCCGTGTCCGGCGTGATCCGGTCCGCCAGCGCGTTGTCGTCGATCGCCATCTCGCCCGCGGGAAGCGCGATGGCGGTCGTCGCCGCGAGGATGAACCGCGCACGGGTGATCGCGGCGTCGCGCGCCGCGCCCGACAGCGCGCGCGCCTGCACCACCAGGCCGCGCGCGTCGATCAGACGCTGGCGGTAGTCGCGTGGCGACACGGTGTCCGCGTGCGCCACGAGAGGCTGCGCGAGCCACAGCACGACCGCCAGCGCGATGACGCGCGTCAGACCTGGCGCGGCAAGGCCTCCGCCGCCAGCTGCAGGTCCAGCGCCTCTTTGCGCACGCGGAGGTCGAAATAGAGGATCGTGAACGTCCCCCACTCGATGGGAGCCCAGATAACGGTCGCGACCACGTTGACGATGTTCTGCAGCACCAAGCGCACGGTCGCGTCGGTGATGAACGCGGCGATGAAGATGAACGAGATGAGCGTCGACAGCACGACCTGGAGCACCCAGAGCAGGATCTGGAGGCCCAGGATGCGCCAGCGGTGGCCGTTCGACAGCCACCACGACCGTCGTATCGCATGCAATGGACCGACCGGTTCGAGCGCCACGACGACCGGGGCGACCAGCCAGGACACGAACACGAACACGGTCACGACAAGGCCAGCGAGGATCCCGACCGCCACGACGAGCCCGTTGTTCGCGATGATCATGACAGTGACGAGGACGAGCCATCCGACGAGGAGCGAGAAGAACAGCAGCAACCCGGTCGCGATGATCTTCGGGGCGACTCGCAGGCCCGCGCGGAAAGAGGTGCCGACGGTCGTGTCCTTGCCCAGATAGCGGGCGGCCGCGGCGTCCACGAGCGAGCCGATCTGCACCGACAGGAAGAGAACGGAGACGAGGCTCGCGACCACGCCGAACACGAAGAGCGTATAGAGAGCATTCGCGATCGCGGGTGTGAAGCTCGGGTTCGGCGGCTGGCCATTACGGACACTGAACGAATCGAGGAACGGGCCGAGGGGCGACAGCTGCGAGCCGAGGCTCAGCGCGACGCCACCGAGGACGAGGAACAGCGCGAGGTATGGGACCGCCGACAGCGCCACGAACAGGAGCGCCTTCTGCCGATACACCGAAAAGACGCGGTCGACGATGTCGCCGACCCCGAGCGGGCGGAGCTGCGGTGCGTCCACGCCGCGAATGGTACGGGCGGGTCAGCGCGCTTCGGGCGTCGGTGCGGGCGCAGCCCCCTCGCCCAGACGCAGCCACCGGTACAGCCGCGTCAGAGGCACCGGCGCCCACCAGTTCAGGTTCCCGAGGAGTCGCATCGTCGCGGGGACGACGAGCGCACGCACGAGCGTCGCATCGACGGCGACCGCGAGCGCCATGCCCAGGCCGATCGCCTTGATGAGGAGGATCTCCGCGAGGCCGAAGGCCGCGAACACCCCGACCATGATCGCCGCGGCGCCGGTGATGAGACGGCCGCTGCGCTCGAGGCCCTCCGCGACCGAGTGCGTATTGTCCCCGGTGCGCCGGTACTCCTCCTGGATGCGCGAGAGCAGGAGTACCTCGTAGTCCATCGACAACCCAAAGACGATGCAGAACATGATCACCGGCGTCGACGGGTCGATCGACCCGGCCTCGAAGCCGAGGATGCGCGCGCCGTTGCCGTCCTGGAAGATCCACACCAGCGCGCCGAATGACGCGCTGATCGACAGCAGGTTCATCACCACCGCTTTCAGCGGGAGCACGACCGAGCCGAGCAGCACGAACAGCACGACGATGGTCGCGAGCATCACGAACGCGACCGCCTGTGGGGTGTGGCCGACAATGAAGTTCACGGTGTCGAGATCGATCGCGGTGAATCCCGTGACCAGCAGCTCGCCGCCGGCAGGCGGCGCCTCCGCGCGGATGTCGCGGACGAGCTGACGCGCCTCATCGCCGTAGAAGGGGAGCGACGTGACCACGTCGAAGGTCACGATGTGCTGGCCGATCGTGCTCTTCAGTCCAGCTTGTAGGAGAGGCGGCAGGTGCGCGCGCGGGATCGCGTAGAGGGTCGCGAGGTCCGGTACGCCGAACGCCCGCGGATCGAAGCCGGTGAAGGCGCTCTGCACTTTCACGACGTGCTCGATCTTCTGGAGGCGCTGCGCGAGATCGACGAGCTGCGGCACGCGCGCCTTGTCGAGCGGATCTCCACTCGTGTAATGCACGACGGCCTGGATATGGTTCTGGCCGGCGTCGGGGAAGTCGGATGTGAGCTTGTCGTACGCGGCGCGCGACTCCTCGTGGGTCGGGAGCGTGCGCACATCGCTCGTCGCGAGGCGCAGGTGCAGGAACGGTGAGCCCGCGAGCAGGATGACCGCGACGACGGGCACGAGCACCGCGACGGGTCGCTTCATGACGGCCATCGCGATCGTGTGCCACCAGCCGCGGCCTGTCGGATCGGGCTGGAAGATCGGAACCCGCCAGAGATCGACGCGGTGCCCGAGCAGGCCGAGCAGCGCCGGCAGGAACGTGAGGCCGTAGAGCACGGCGCTCGCGACGACCACCGCGCCGGACAGGCCCATCGATGGGAGGAAGGTGCCTTCGTAGAAGAGCATCCCCGAGAGACCGATCGCGACCGTAATGCCGGAGAAGGTCACCGCGCGACCGGAGGTGGACATCGCGATCGCGAGCGCCTGCTCGACGCCTCGACCGCGGCGCATCTCCTCGCGGAAGCGGCTGGTCACGAACAGCGAGTAGTCGATCGCGACGCCGAGACCGATGAGCGTGACGACGTTCTGCGCATAGACCGAGACGTCGGTGATGTGCGAGAGCAGGAACATGCCGGCGATTCCGCTCATCACCGCGAGGACGCCGGTGCCCAGCGGGATGATCGCCGCGACGACCGTGCCGAAGACGATGAGCAGCAGGATGAGCGCGAGCGGCAGCGCAACGACCTCGGCACGCTGGAGGTCCGTCAGCAGCACCTCGTTGAAGCCATGGTTGATCGCGAGGATGCCGGTGGCCTGCACGTTGAGCTTGTCGGACTTCACCTTCCCGCGCAGCTCGGCGTAGTAGTCGCGCGCGCGGTCGACCGTGTCTTTGGCCGCGACATCGACCGTGATCGCCTTGCCGTCCTTCGAGAAGCCGCGGGCCTGGTCGATGTTGGTCGGGTCGTACGGCGTGACGATCGTGTCGACGCGTGGATCGGTGCGGAGCGAGGCGATCGCGGCTTCCACGGCCGCGCGGAATTCGGGGTCCCTCGCGTTCAGCGTGTCGCTCGAGAAGATCAATGTGAAGGTCGATCCGCCAACGCGCGGGAGCTCCTGCTCGATCAGCTTCGACGCGCGCCCGGACTCGGCGGTCTCGATGAACCCGCCGCTCTGCAGCTTCCCGCCCTGCGAGGCGATGAAGCCCGAGGCGATGAGGAGCGCGATGGAGATCGCGAGAACGGGCCAGCGATGCCGGTAGACAAAGCGGCCCCAGGCTGCGAACACCCTTCCGTCCTCCCAGCGAGATGCGCGGAGCACAGCGTACGAGGAAAT
>Ga0114129_10015022_pt1 | contig 11023 bp, 12 predicted proteins | sample RhiMetdeltSRZDD1_FD_80071 | JGI IMG/M metagenome (GOLD analysis project Ga0114129, IMG submission 80071) | Populus rhizosphere microbial communities from Tennessee, USA - Rhizosphere MetaG P. deltoides SRZDD1 (version 2) (version 2) | ecosystem: Host-associated > Plants > Roots > Rhizosphere >... | reverse complement strand
TCAACTTGAGATCAGGAGGACCGAAATGAGAAAAATACCGACTCTTCTTGCCGTCATCTTCCTGTTTATTCTGGGCACGCACCTGGAGCTCTCGCAGAACACGATGAGTTTCTTCATCACCAGCTCGGGACCCGGCAATGGAGCCAAACTCGGCGGCCTGGCTGGAGCCGACAAACATTGCCAGAATTTGGCCGCTGCTGCGGGAGCAGGCAACCGGACTTGGCGCGCCTACCTTAGTACAAGCCCTTCTGGCGGTCAGGCAGTCATCAATGCTCGTGACCGTATCGGTCAAGGTCCCTGGTACAACGCCAAAGGAGTCCGCATCGCTGAAAACGTCGGCGATCTGCATGGAGACAAGAACAATCTGACCAAGCAGACGGCCCTCAACGAAAAGGGCGAGGTGGTCAATGGCCGAGGCGACCAACCCAATCGCCACGACATCCTGACTGGGTCGCAGCTAGACGGCACGGCTCTCGCGAGCGATCCCGCCAACACAACCTGCGGGAACTGGACGAGCAGCGGTGAGGGCAGCGCCCAGGTCGGCCATCATGATCGCCAGGGCGGCGGTGATCACGCAACTTCCTGGAACTCGGCGCACCCTTCTCGCGGCTGCAGCCAGGAGAACTTGCGGGGCACCGGCGGCGACGGCTTGTTCTACTGCTTCGCTATCAATTAACAGGACCTCAACGTAGCTCTTCTGGTTAGTCATTCCTAAGGCGGGTCGAGTGCATCGCCACTTAACTCAGCGGTCGGCGGCCTCATAGTTTTGGAGTCGCGCAAGGCGCCGCCGCTCCGCCGCTGCAGCGAGCTTGGCTCGCCATTCAGAGAACGCATCGGCTACCTGCCTCGCAGGCGTACCAGGAGCACGACCCCGAGTATCCCGGGCACGAGGTGAATCATCAGAGGCGGATTGAACGCTGGGACCCGGGCGACGAAGCCCACGGCCCCGAGCAGTCCGAAGATCAGGTGAGTCCGCGCCATCCAGCGGGGGGTCAGACCCGTTGTCAGAAGTGCCTTGCCGTAGGCGGCGATCGCCAGATACGCCAACACCATGTAGATCGCGAAGAGCGCAACCGACCAGACCTGCAGGGGCTCGAACCACAAGGGTACCACCCCCGAGGATGCAGTCTCCCTGGCGGCTGATATCGTGGCGGTGATGCGAAAGGCGATGGAGGCAAGCCACAGGATGCTACCGAACAGGTACGCGGCCTGGCCCAGCTCGCTCCATAGGCGATCCCCAGCGTTGCGAAGGATTGTGCCGAGGACGACGAATCCTGTGAGGGTCAGGAGCACACCTGCGGCAAATGAACCAGCGATCCAAAGCCACGCGACGTGATGAGCGGCCACAATATTGAGAAATTCCAGCAAAGAAGCGCTGGTGAAAAAGCGCCAGGCGGCTGGGTTCACGGCACCGGCCCAAAAGGTGACCCAGCCGGCTACCAGCAGGATAGAGGCGGCTCTCAGGTGCGACGAAGAATGTAAGTCCACGTAGTGCCTCTCGTGCTTGTTCGAACGCCAGACATCAGGCGCGGCAACGGAGCGGACACTTGGCGCCGGCGCTGGCATGCCTAGGTTGGGCTGGCTAGGTTAACTGTTGCCGGTGACGTAGACGATCGCTCCGCCGCGCCTAACTGCACGGCTATCCCTCGTCCCGCTCGGCGGGTCGCTCCGGCGACCAATGCAACTTTTCCCTTAAGCCCTTGACTTATCATTCACCTCTCTCTCTCCTTTTCTGCTCAGGATTGCGCGCGGCGTCGGCATGTCCCGCCCAGAGATCGACTACGGGCTTGCCATCGATGGTGATCGCAACTGACGCACCGACCTCGCCGTAGCGTGCGAAATTCTCGGCAAACGCGTCTCCCACGCGTCGGAAATGTGAATCGCAGATGCCGTCAATTGCAGCGTTCACCACAAGTCCTCTGCCTATGCGTCACCCGCGGCCCGCACCTTTGCGACGGTCGGGTGCACGCGGTGTTAGACGGCGCTCGTGTTTCGCTCCCAGTACGAATGAACCTTGTGCACTTCTCGAATCCAGCATGCAAGCACGTCGGTCACATCCTTGCCGAGCGACTCGGCTAGTTCGAAGAATCCTGGCCCGGGCTGCATGTCACCTTGTCGATGGACCACCAGCGCGGTGATCATCCCATGACCTGCTGCGTCTTCCTCCCGGGAAAGTTCGCCGAGAAAATGGAAGAAGCGAGTGTCGTGTGGTTCGAAACGAATGGATTGAATGTGATTCACCAATTCAGAATATGGCACCATTCCACGGACTCTGGCGCGACCAGCGAGCGCAGCCTTTGCTTCGCGCTTCGCCGCATCCCAAGCTGTTAGCTGGTAACCGAATGTATTTACCGCCATTGCCTTTCGTCGGTCACTCACTTGACAACAACTTCGAATCCGAGGCTCTCGAGTCTGGGCTTAACCGTGTGCTTGCCACCGCTGAAGTCACTCGGCTTGAGTCGTCGCCTGCCTGGAAACTGGTGACGGTGTGCGACTCCCAAGATGGCCTTCGAATCATCGAACTTACCCTCAAATAGGAGATAGTATGACCTTGCTCGCTTGAACCCGTAATGTTCAAGAAAGCGATCACGCCCTCTTTCGTTACATTCACGGATAGCCGCGCGCACAGCCTCAGACGTGATTTCACGGATCAACATTGTTTACAACCTGGCTTTCCTGTCCGTCCGTCTAACATGGTATCGCTGTAGGCGACACGGCCCGCAGCCTAATCTGAAGTGACTTCTTTGGCTTCTCCGCTTGGATCGACTCGTCATCCAAACGCTTCAACCGTTCCGTCCCTGCCTCGGGCGTATAAACCCCACGTCGCAGCCTATACCCATTAGGTTTTAGGCTGATAGACCCGTCAGAGCGTGTCGTCCGGACTGAGCACTCCTCGGCCTCCCCGGTTCAAAAACGGTGCGAATCATCGTTCTTTGCACGTCTTTTCTGGACTGACCATGAAGGGCAGTCCTGGTGGAGGTGAGAGATCACCGAAGCCTACCCGCCTACCTGCTCCATGTCAACACAAATGTCGACGTGAGAGGTTATGGGATTCTGGTTTCTTGGAGGTTCGATGGAGAGGCGGAGGCATCGCATCTGACCCGCCTGCAGTCCCCGCTTGTGTAAGGGGGGACTAAGCTCAGTAAGACCCAGTCCCAATAATAAGGAGGGTTGCAGTGTCAGCTTTCCATTTCCGAGCTGTCAGGTGGCGTTCAGACACCCACTTTGGTCAACTCACGTTCTTGGGGAGAAACAACGTCACGTTCTTCGCTTCCCAGATAAATCTGCCTGGGACGGGCGATCTTCTGCTCGGCATCGAGTAGCATCTCCTCCCATTGGGCCATCCAGCCCGAAACACGTGGAATCGCAAAGAGTACTGGGAACATCTCGACTGGGAACTTCATGGCCTGATAGATGATGCCTGAGTAGAAGTCCACGTTAGGATAGAGCTTCCGGCTGATGAAATACTGGTCATCCAGCGCTATTCGTTCTAATTCGAGCGCGATGCTGAGGAGCCGGTTCTTCCCGGTCACTTCGAAAACTTCCTCCGCCACCTGCTTGATGATTCGCGCGCGTGGGTCGTAGTTCTTGTACACACGGTGACCGAAGCCCATGAGCTTCGTCTCGCCGGCTTTCACACGCTTGACATACTCCGGCACCTTTTCCTTTGAACCAATCTCATTGAGCATCCTCAAGACTTGTTCGTTAGCCCCTCCGTGCAGAGGTCCATACAGGGCCGCTGCGGCTCCCGCCACCGCCGAAAAGGGATCAGCATGAGAACTGCCGATGCTTCGCATCGCATTGGCGCTGCAGTTCTGCTCATGGTCGGCGTGCAGGACGAAAAGCACGTTCAGCGCCCGTTCCAGGACCGGGTCGGGCTGGTACTTGACCTCAGTCATTTTGAACATCACGTTGAGGAAATTCCCGGTGTAGCTCAGATCATTGTCGGGATACGCGTAGGGCATTCCGATGCTGTGCCGATAGGCAAAGGCTGCGATTGTAGGCACTTTGCCGATCATCCGATAGGTCTGCATTTTGCGCGATTCCGGTTCCATGATGTTTTTGGCGTCGGGATAGAATGTGGAGAGAGCGGCCACCGTGCTCACCAACATTCCCATGGGATGGGCATCATGGTGAAAGCCATCCATAAACTTCTTAATGTTTTCGTGAATGAAGGTGTGATGGGTAATGTTCCACAGCCACTCTTTAAGTTGAACTGGTGTTGGAAATTCCCCGTTCAAAATCAGGAAAGCCACCTCAAGGTAAGTCTTATTCTCGGCAATCTGCTCGATGGGGTAACCCCGGTAGCGCAAAATACCTTTTTCCCCGTCGATGAAGGTAATCCTGCTTTTACAGGAAGCCGTGTTCATAAAGGCGGGGTCGTAAGTCATCAGCCCGAAGTCCTCATCCGATACCTTGATCTTGCGAAGATCCATGGCCCGGATGGTCCCGCTCTCGATCGGAAGGACATACTTCAGCCCGGTCCGGTCATCAACAATTGTGAGTGTGTTACTCATCGTCTAAGCCTCCTTGCAGTGGCTGCCCTTCCGCAGCCGAGCCGAACAATGACAAACCCTGTGTGAGTTTCGTAAATCACGAGTCACGTCCAAGTGCACGAATGCCTTTCAGCAATTCTTTCGCCCAAGTCTCGTTCTTTTCTATTGTAGACAACCCGTTAGACAGCCTACGGAATTTTGCAGATGGGGCTGGAACGCTGGGTCATTTTTCGCAAGGGTGGCTCACTTCGCCCATTGGTTTGTCTTTTACCAGCCGAAGGAAAGAGACTGGCAGGTCACAGAGGGGCTTGGAGTGCGGCAGCTTGCTGCCGCTTTCTTCGGGAGAAGCGTGGGTAGCGCCAGCTTGCTGGCGACAACGTTCAGTGACACTATCGCACATTTCCAGCTTCGCAATGCTGAGACAACGGCAGCAAGCTGGCCTTACCCAGTCAGACTGGGGTGGAAAGCGGCAGCGAGCTGCCGCACTCCAAAAGGCGCCCTCTGTCGTGCTTCTGGCCTCATGGTTGCTGATCTTGTCGGTTATGAAGGCGCAGAAGTGTTTGCCACGACGACGATTCACTTCAGCGGTTGCTGCAGTTTCCGGCAATGCTTTGCTCTCCTGTTCCGATCCGGAAAAAGCTCTGGCGCTCCTTGACCTCTGAAGAAGCACCTCCTGGTGGAAGCCATTTCAGAACAGGTGATCCCATCGGACCAGTACTCCGGAGGCAAAGAAGCCGGGGTGGCGATCTTCATTGACCTTCAGCTCGCTGGACCGTACAGGCGGTTCGGGAAGATCTACAAGGAAGATCTGGCCAAGGTAAACGAGACAACCCTCTGGCTTTATCAAAAGCCGTTCGTTGACTGTCCTTCGATATGCAGACAGACCTCCTGGCCAAGCTGGAGGCGGACTCAGTTCCCCGCTCTATGTACCAAAGGAGTGCCAAAGGTAAAGACAAAGAAGGTTTGGATAGTTAGGATCTGAATAGCCGCAGAGGTAGGAAGACACAATGTAGAGGACTCATCCGCGCCCCTCACTCTCTCCACGAGCGCGGGGCGAGGGGGGAGGAAACACCCAGAGGTTATGCCCCCCAATCAGTGCTCGGACAAATACCTATTCGATGTGTGAGTGGCATTGATCCCGGTTAGCTTATGCTTCTCCTGAAGGTCATAATCTTCGCACTGGTCGCGCCGGGCACTTTTGTGGTGCTGATTCCTTATCTTCTCCTTGCTCTTTACGCCGATGCGCATCCGCACTCGTCCAGGCAACTCGGCTACTTGGGCGTCCTTCCAATGGCCTTGGGTGCCGTCGTTTATATCAGGTGTCTCTGGGACTTCGCTGTCACGGGACGGGGCACGCCCGCCCTTATTGATCCCCCCAAGAACCTCGTGGTTTGCGGCCTCTACTGTTACGTGCGGAATCCCATGTATATCGGCAGCGTAATGGTCCTGCTTGGCGAAGCAATTTGGTTTCAGTCACCTATCCTTTTCGGCTACTCTGCAGCTGTTTTTGTTGCCCTTTATCTGCTCGTACTTCTCTATGAGGAGCCGACGTTGCTGCGCCTGTTCGGCGATTCCTACCGGCAATACTGCCGGTCGGTGCCCCGGTGGATTCCCCGATGAGTGGAGTTGGTGATGTTCACAAATTGTACTGACATCCCTCCTACTTGTCTTCGATTCAAGTTGTCCCCTCACCTTACCTTCGGCGCGCCTCGCCCACAATGGCAGAGGGCAGCTGTGAAAAAATTAGAGATTTGTGGGGGACACGGCGTGAGGGCACGCCGCCTCCAATGATCCGAGTGCTATTGGAGGCCCAGTGCCTCACAGCGCGAATTTTTTCACGGCTTCAGAGCCAGCTGTGCCGTTGCGGTATCCTTGACGTAGGGGTGCAGGCTCATTTTGAATTGATCGTTGCAATGATGCCGCGCATATAACCCAGAGCGTAAGCCATTCCGGCATGCCAGGACGCCGAGCAGGTCATTTGGGGGGTGTGATCCGGAATCATGACTCCGTCATAACCGTTCTTCCGGTAGATCTTGAGTGCCCGAACCATATCGACATCTCCCTCATCCAGGAACACCTCATGATAATGTGGAACCTTTCCACGAACGTTTCGGAAATGAACATAAGCGATATTGCCTTGCCGGCTGTATCGATCGATCGTCTCATAGATGTTTCCTTCCGTCATCTCTGCCAGTGTGCCCTGGCAGAATTCCAGAGCGTTGTAATAACTCGGGACAATATCGAGAAGTCTCTGGTAGAGATGGTGTTGATGGACCAACCGCGCCGTGCCGCGTAGAGCAGGCATGGGTGGGTCATCCGGATGGGCGGCGAGTCGAACTCCGGCCTCTTCGGCCACTGGAACCAACGCCTTCAAAAAGTCGGCGAGCCGTTGCCACATTTGTTCGGAGGTCACGGTCCCGAGCGTTCCCTCGGCCGCTTCCGGCGCGTAGGTCATGTTCCAGACTTGTCCCAGAGGTATGGGAGTCTGCTCAGCCAGGCTCTTCTCGGAAAATCCGACGGACTCGGCGCCTCCTCTTGGAAACGGGCCTTGAATGTGGCCCCAGACTCCCGCAATGCTGAAATAATATCCCATGCAAGGGATGCCAGCCTTCCCCAAGCAGCGAACAATGGCTTTCAAATTCTCCAGTTGTTCCTGCTTGCGGGGGCCATCTAGCAACACATCATACCAGTGAGAGGGATCAAAGTTCTCGATGGCTGCAAGCTCCAGCCCCTCCGCATTGATCGCCTTCTTCAAGTCCCGCAGCTCGTCGTAAGTCCACAGACGGTCCCGGTTATCGCTGATTCCCCAATTGGTCTTGCCATCTGTGCCGGGAATCCGAGCTGTCCCGTGAAAATAGTCTACGAGGTGAGCCACGATATGGCTGGCTCCAGCTTGCTTCGCAAAGCGAAAATTGTCTGGCGTTAACATGTGACGATAAAGTCCGAGTCCGAGTTTCATGACTTAGCTCCTGTGAAAAGAGTCGTTAAGAAAAACCTCTGGTTACTTGCTCTCTTGCCATGAGGAAAAACTGGCAGCTCTCTCCGGTCAGTTTGATTTGCTTAGACAATCTTCGGTAACCCACCGTCTCAAGCCGAGAGCTCGGGCGGCCCCAGCCTCTTTGGTTTTGTTCATCAGTAGCTGGTGCCGCTCGAGTGCCTGAGAGCTCTGCGCGCTGTCTCCAAGACGGCGATAGACCATGGCCAACCAATACTGGACATCCGGTTGGTCGGCATCGAGACGACGGGCCTTTTCCAGATGCTTCAACGATTCGTTCAGCCGGTCCAAGCGAAAGTATGTCTTACCCAAACCGACAAAGGCATCCAAGCAAAGGCATCCGCAATCGCCGCCGGCGGCATTCGTAAAGAATTCCAGAGCTTTAGGGTAGTCGTTCTGGTTAAAGGCGATGTCGCCCAAGTAATAAGCAGCGGGGGAAAAATGGGGATTGGCACTAAGTTCCGCCTTGAATTCCTTCTCCGCCTCTTCAAACTGGCCGTCAGACCAGAACAAAAATCCCAAATCAAAATGGAGTCGAGGCATGGTTGGCGCGAGTTCAATGGCTTTGCGGAACTCAGCTCTCGCCTGGTCGCGGCGTTCCTGCAAGTCGTAGGATTCTCCCATCAGGATATGCACAAAAACCGAGTTCGGATGCGCGCTCTGTAACTCACGGAAGGCGGTGCCGGCCCTCTGCTGGTCCTGCTTCCGCTGATACACCTTTACCAGGGAAAAAAGCGTCTGTTCGTCGCCCGGTTTGTAGCGCCGCACATACTCGAGTTCCTCCTGTGCTCCGTCTACTCGATTCAACATGAGCAACGAATAGCCCAGCAAGTAGCGGGTTCTGAGATCCTTGGGATCCAACCTCTTCGCTCGCTCCAGGGGCTCAACTGCTTTAGCCAGCTCATCGATTTGAAACAAACAGGTGCCGAGGTTCCGCTGAGAATCCGCCAGCTTTGGGTTCAGTTCTGCAGCCATAGCAAATTCGCGACAGGCAACTTGGTAGCGTTGCTGTTGCATATAGATCGTACCTAGGTTGTTGTGAACAACAAAAGACATCGGATTGCTTTTTGCCAGGGTCAGAAGCTCCTGCTCAGCCTTTTTCAGATCTCCTTGGCGCACATAAGCCTCGGCCCTGGAGAGACCTGCCTCGAACTCATCCGCCAGGGCTGCCAGGCAGAACAGCCTGAAGAGACAGGGAACCAACCAAAGACTCCGCAGGAAGCGGAATGCCAGAGCAGTTCTCATCTCCTTCCTCAGCGCCAAAAAACAAGGTCCATTCTAGCTCGGATCGCGACGAGAGGCCTTAAATCTGTTATGCGAGGTCGAGAGAGTTTGGCGGGTAACGATGGAGGCAAGGCTACCTGTAGTAAGTAAGAGGGTAGCCTTGCGCTGATTAGGACCTAAGCTAGAAATTTACTTTTAAACCAAACTGGATGACCCTCGGTAATCCTACGATCGAGGTGACTTTGCCAAAACTGGAGTTTGGGTCCGGGTTATAAGACGTGCCAGGAGGCCCCCAATTGGGATGATTGAAGGTATTGAAGATCTCGGTGCGGAAATCAACATTTACCCTCTCGGTGATTCGAGTCCGCTTAAAAATCCCGAAATCGACGTTTTGAAGGCCGTCCTGCCGCAACACGTTGCGGCCAAGGTTTCCATAGGTGTAAGGAATTACCGTAACAGCGTCTCGATTAAACCAGTGGTCCGGAGTCTGCTGGAAGCCTGATGGGAGCAGTTGCCCAATCAAGGTGGGTCTCTGCGCTCCTCCTCCAACATTGGCATTGTCGCCGGGAACACCCAACGTAAACGGGAATCCACTATTGGACGTTACGATCCCCGTGATCTGCCAGCCGCCCAGAAGGTATCTCGACGCGCTGCCTGCACCGCTCCCAAACCGCTTGCCCTCGCCAAACGGCAGGTCATAAACCAAACTCGTGACGAAGTTATGAGTCAGGTCGAAATCCGACGGACCACGAGAAGCTCTGAAATCATGCGTATTCTGGACACCGTTGTAAGGCTGGGAGGGACCGTGTACTGTGGATGCGATGTCAAGAGTTTTGCTGTAGGTGTATGAGAGCAGGAAGGCTAGCCCACTCGAGGTTCGCTTCTCGAGCTTGAGTTGAGCCGCCTGGTAGCTGGTGTTGGACCAATTACCATCGATGGTCAATGGGGCGAACTGGGGCAGTCGCTGTCTCGGCGCCAGATCACCCGGACCAGGTTGGTTGGCCGTATTTACCGGATATTCGATGGATATGTCCGTGCCCTTGGATCCTAAGTAAGTTGTGGAGAGAAGCCAGTTATTTCCAAAGGTTTTGTCAACCCCGACATTCCAGATCTGCACATAAGGGGTTCGGTTGCCGCGGTTAGCGACAAAACCAGGGGCGTAGGGGGGTTCAGTGGGGAATACGAAGGGGGGGAAGATCCCGGTGCCCAGCAATCTGTTGGGCACCGGATTGGCGGACGTCGGAAGATTGAGGGTCGGGGGAAAATTCCCCGCTCCAAAGGGCCACATGCCGATGGTGTCTTGCTGATTCTGAATATTGGACTGATTGAAGTCGTAGAAAATTCCGTATCCCGATCGCACCACGAAATCGTTCTTCAAACGATAAGCCACCGCAACCCGCGGCGCCCAGTTGTTGCGATCGGGATAATAGATACCCTCCGGAGCTGTAGCGGCTTCTCCCGTTACTGGATTGGCAATCGTCGTCAACCAGATCGTCTTGGTGGGAGTACTGCGGTCCCAGTCCAGGCTGGCCAGACGACCCTGCGTTTCCTTGAATGGAGAAGAATAATCATAACGCATTCCCAACGTGACGGTCAGCTTGGGAGTCACACGCCATTCGTCGTTCAAGTAGGCCCCATAATAGTTACCCTTAGCCGTAAATTCGTACGAGCCGGCAAACTGGTAAGCACCGGAAGGGATGCCTAAGAGGTAACTGGCCAAACCGGAACCGGTGGCTGCAGAGTTTTGGGGATCTGAGGTTGGCAAATAATCAAAACTAGCGCCACCATAGTTGTAATTCTCATAGAAGAAGGTTCGGATCAAGCTGGCACCAGTCATCAAGGTATGCTTGCCTATGATTTTTGTGTATGAGCCGTTGTACTCCCAGTTGTTGATTGGTCGAATAGGCCCAAAGGTCTCCGCGTTAAAACCAAAGTTGTCAGACGTAGTCATGCTGGGCATGAATGGCGGGATACCCGTCGGCGGAGGGAAGTCCTGGACCAAGCCATGCTGTTGGAGGAATTCGTTGGTGGTGACGCGCGGATTTCCTACAAACAAGCTGGTGCGGAGAAACTGCATGTGGAAATCTAAGACCGAAGTGGGTCCAAAACTTCGGTTCAGGCCCAGCACGGCCTGTTGTGTCCGATTGGAGGTCAATCCCGGAATTATCGGAAGTGCAACCGGATTGAGAATGTTGGCATTGTCATAAGAATAGCGGCCAAAGAAATTCGTGTCCCAGGGTAGTTTGGTATCAATCCGCACGCCGAACTGGTCGGTGTCCGTCCTGAGAGACTGAGTATTGATGTAATT
>Ga0114129_10015019_pt1 | contig 11025 bp, 6 predicted proteins | sample RhiMetdeltSRZDD1_FD_80071 | JGI IMG/M metagenome (GOLD analysis project Ga0114129, IMG submission 80071) | Populus rhizosphere microbial communities from Tennessee, USA - Rhizosphere MetaG P. deltoides SRZDD1 (version 2) (version 2) | ecosystem: Host-associated > Plants > Roots > Rhizosphere >... | reverse complement strand
CGTTTCACCATCCGGGAAGAGCTGACCCAGCCCGAACCAGAGCAGCAGGATCCCAACCAGGCCTATCGGATAGCGCAGAGCGCGCTGACCCAGGGGACCCGCGGTCTGAAACCCGCCTCGCGCCGCGATCCACGCCGCCCCGGCTGCCAGTCCGAAGAACGATCCGGCCGCGGTGAAGGTATCCTCCAGCGAAACCGGGTCAGGCAAAGGGCCGGCGCGACGCGCATTCTCCGCCCACTCTTCCGGAAAGACATAGCCGGCCAGGCGCGCCGTGGTCAGCGTGCCGATGGTAATCAGCAGCAGCGAAACCGCGAACGCCAGCCCGATCTGCTGGGTAAGAGTTTTCGTACGAAGCCAGGCGACGACAGGCTCCCAGAATCTCATAAACAAGAACAGGAGCAAATATCCGATTCCCCAGCCCACGACGACATCATGCACAAAATGCACACCGAGATATACGCGCGAAAAACCGATGATAAACGTGAGGAGAAGAGCCAGGACCCAGGCCCAGGGTTTTCTGATCCAGGCTGCCATGATGCCGGTAAATGCGGCGGAGTTCTGGGCGTGACCGGAAGGAATACCAAAGGAGTCTTCATGTAAAAACGGTTTTACCTGCGCGCTGACCCAATACGGGCGAGGCGCGGCAAACAGCAACTTGATGACGGTATTCAAATAGTTGCTGGCGGCAAGGATGAAGGCAATTCGTAACCCCAATCCCGTGTCAACACTCCAATACAGAAGTGGCAAGACCAGGAAGAAGAAATTCTCATTTCCCAAAGCCGTAAAGAACAACATGGGCAGTTCGAGCGCGCTCCCCAGTGATTGAATGGCAACAACCCAGTCAATTCCGCTTTGAACGAGGATGTCCATGCATTTCTCCTAAGGGCTATAATGTTAGACGAAAGTTAGAGTTTATGAAACCCATAAAACTCTTTTCAGGTGTATTATCATCACGATCGCAGAAAAAACCCCTCTGCAGTACTAGCTCCTCTACTCCTTTCTATTGTACACTTACACGCGAAAAATGGAAAAACCACACGTACCGCAATCACGCTGGTGGGACTGGGCCGCCGTCAGTCTGCTGTTTGTCCTTTTGCAGACCGTGGCCTCACGTCTCGTCGCCACCACCTGGACTCCCTTCCTCTACCTGACCCAGACCTTCACCTATATGGCTTTTGTGATCGGCATGTCGCTGGGCTATAGCACCTTTCGGCCCGGCACAGTTCGTTTCCTGAGCTTTCTCTACATGGTGATCCTGCTGCCGCTGCAGTGGACACTGATCATTGACCAGAATGCGTCTCTGGAGGAACAATTCGCCAGCGTGGGCGGACGCCTGTATTTCACGATCTCTGACTTCTTGGCGCGCCAGCCTGTGGAGGATCCGATTTTCTTCGTCGCGTTGATGTCCATCACGTTCTGGATCATCAGCTCCTGGGCCAGCTTTACGCTGGTGCGCAACCAGAACTTTCTGGGCGCCATTCTGCCGGCGGCGATTGGTCTGCTCATTATCCAGAACTATGATGGCGGTGTGGCAGGGCGCCTGTGGTTCCTGGCCTTCTTTGCCTTTGTCGCTCTGCTGCTCCTGGGACGCCTGCAGTTCCTGCGGAATAAACTTTCCTGGCGGGAACGGCGTATTTTTCTGTCCCCCGATAACAGCGTCGACCTGACAAGTAGTATGGCAATCGCGGCAGGGTTGATCATCATGGTCGCCTGGACCGTCCCCGCTTCCCTGAGCAGCATGAACGCTGCCGTGAAGACGTGGAACCGCGTGACCCGTCCCTGGCACGAGTTTACAGAGCGGATGGAGAACGCCGTCAGTGCGCTGGAGTCACCGAGCGGCGGCAAACTCGGCGAGTTCTTCGGCTCGGAGCTTGCCCTCGGGCGCGGCTTCCCGCTTTCTGATCTCGTCATGTTCGAGGTGGAAGCACCAGAGCTGCCCTCTGAAGAAAAACCACCGCGTTATTACTGGCGTGGGCGGACCTACGACCGCTTTTTGAATGGACAGTGGTACACCAGCGGCACCGTCCGTGAGGAATACTCCCCGGCTGTTACTAATCCTTTCCAGGTGTATATGGAAGAGAGGATCGCCGCGCACTTCGTGTTTCATACTGGCAAGGCCAACTTCTCCCTGCTCTACTCACCGGCTCAGCCCATCTGGGTTAGCCGGCCGGGTGTCACATTTGCCGTGCCGGCGGATGCCGGAAAGGATATCGTTGCCTGGCATGCCTATCCTGCCCTGCGAGGTGGAGAAACGTATCAGTTGGATGCCATTCTGACCACGCCGGACCGGCTGCAATTGCAGGAGGCTGGCACAGCCTATCCGGAATGGGTCACGCAAAAATATCTGCAGCTGCCCAGGAATTTCTCGCCGCGGATTCAGGAACTGGCAAAAGAGATCACAGCAGAGGCGCAAACACCGTTTGAAAAAGCCAATTTGATCACTCGCTACCTGCGCGAGAACATTGTGTATTCTCAAACGATCCCGGAGCCCCCGCGCAACAAGGACAGCCTGGAATGGGTGATGTTCGATTACAAACAAGCTTATTGTGTGTATTACGCCTCCGCGGAAGTCCTCATGTTACGATCCGTTGGGATTCCTGCCCGCATGGCAGTGGGCTTTACCCAGGGTGAGCGCCAGGATAACAAATATGTGGTGCGCAGGTTGAATTCACATGCGTGGCCTGAAGTGTACTTCCCGAACATTGGCTGGGTGGAGTTCGAACCTACAGCCGGACAGGCGCCGCTGGACCGACCCCTCCCGCCACAGGACTCTCTAGACCCAAACCTGCTTGCGCCTCTCAATTCCCTGCAGACGGAGGATAGTCAGAATTTTGCTGGCAGAGACCGGGACATCGAAGGGGTGACAACACCGCCTCAGGAGCAACCTGCAGGCTTTCAGCCTCTATTCCTATTGCCGCTCCTCGCGGCGTTGGTTGTGCTGATCGTCTTTCTCAGCCGCCGGTATACTCTCCCGGCGCGTGTCCCTGTAGCTTTGCGCACTGCCATCGAGCGCAGCGGCCTCGACGTCCCCGCCTGGGTGGTCCGGTGGGAGAAGTGGGTTAAGCTCTCCCCTGTTGAAAGAGCTTTTGAAAGTGTGAATTTCGGATTGCGATATCTGGATCGAGGGGTTCCCGTCCACACTACACCTATGGAACGCGCTGCGAAATTGACGCGCATCCTGCCTGCGAAAGCGGATGAGATTAAAGTCCTTCTGGACGAACATCAGACATCCCTTTATACTTCCAGAATTGCAGACGTCACAGAAGCCCGCCGTGCCGCGTCCGATTTACGCAAACAGGTTATCGTGGAACGAATTCGTTACTTGTTTTTTGGCAAACCCATTCGCTAATTTTTCCAAATCACCAGCGGCGGTTCTTGGTGGCGTGAAGGGAACATGATGGATTCAATCAAAGCCAAGACCATCTCTATTAATGATCAAGTCGTTGCTGCCACCCAGCAAAGCGCCAAACTGCGCAACTCTATGGAATTCAAGCACGTGCCGCAGGAGGCAGTCGATGGGCTTAAGACCCTTGAAAATTCGCTAACGGGCATCAGCGAGCTGTTGATCCCTTTTGAACAGCGCTTTGGCCACCTGGAGGAATTGGCGGGGATCGGGCAGGTCATCAACTCCACGCTTGAGGTCGATGAGGTGCTCCAGATCGTAATGGACACCATCGTCCGGATGATGGGGGCAGAACGGGGTTTCCTCATGCTGCGCGACGAACGCGGGGAAATGGTCTCCCGCATCGCACGCAACTGGGAGCAGGAATCCATCAACCAGAACGAATTTGCCATCAGCCGCAGTGTGGTCCAGCGCGTGATCGACGGCGGCGAACCGGTTCTCACCACGAATGCACGTGAAGACCCGCGCTTCGGCGGGCAGGAAAGCATTATTGCCTTTAATTTGCGCTCGATCCTGTGCGTCCCGTTGATGGTGAAATCAGAATTGATCGGCGTTATCTACACCGATAACCGTATTCGAACCGGCATTTTCTCTGAATCAGACCGTGACCTGCTCCAGGCGTTTGCCAACCAAGCCGCGGTTGCTATCGAGAATGCCCGACTGTTCTCCTCCCTCAAGCGCACCCTCGAAGAAGTGACCGAACTTAAGAACCTGATGGACGATGTCTTTGCTTCCATCGTATCGGGCGTGATCACCGCGGATGCCAAGGATCAGATCACACTGTGTAACCGCGCCGCTGCCTCGATCCTGGGACGCGCCTCCGCTGAAATCGTGGGGCGGCCACTTGACGAAATTATGTCCACCTTCGCGAACGATATCCTGCCGCATCTCAACTCCGTCCGTAAAAGCGACCAGCCCATCCTCGGGCTGGAGCTGACACACGATCTGCCCGAACGCGGTTCTGTGGATTGGCGTTTCAACCTCTCCCCGCTTAAAGATGCCGGGCAAAAAACACAGGGCGTGGCTATTGTATTGGACGATATGACCGAACGAAAAAAACTCGAAGGACAGCGCAAGTTACTGCAGCGCATGGTATCCCCGGCTGTGCTCGATCAGATCGACCCCAACAGTCTGCAGATCGGCGGCAAAAAGGTGTACATCACGATCCTGTTCGCCGACATTCGCGGCTTTACGGCTTACAGCGAACAACATTCCCCGGAAGAACTGGTCGCGGTCCTGAACCGCTATCTTGCCGCGGCGGCGGATGCGGTGCTTGCCAGCGAAGGCACCGTGGACAAATTCCTCGGCGATGCGGTCATGGCGTGGTACAACGCACCTCTGCCGCAACCGGATCACACGCTGCGTGCCGTCAAATCTGCGCTGGCGATACGCGATGCCGTTGCCGCGTTACATGCGGAATTGCCGAAGGAAGCCCATCTCGATTTCGGCGTGGGGATACATTATGGCGATGCAGTACTGGGATGGATCGGCACGGAAAAACGCCTCGAGTACACTGCCATCAGCGACAGCGTCAACACGACGAAACGCATCCAGGAGAATTGCGCCAAGAATCAAATCCTGATCAGCCGGGAAGCCTACGAGCGCGTGAAGGACGAGATCGACGCCAAACCGTTTGTGCCCCTTTCGGTAAAAGGCAAGACGCAGCCTCTGGATGTGTATGAGGTGGTGGGATTAAAAGGTTAAAACCAGGTAGGGTGCGGCAGCTGCCGCACCCTACCTGTCTTAATTACCAGACTCGACTTACAAATTTCACCAACTGCTCCATGCCCTGCGCGATGGGCACTGTGTTGATATATTCATGGACCGTGTGGGCACTGCCGCCGGTGGTGATCCCCAGCACAAGGGCAGGATAGCCTTTGCTGAGCGGTATATTTGCATCGGTGGAGCCAGAGATCAGACCCGCCTCCAGCCCCAGTTCCTGCAAACAGTCCCTTGCCAGCATCACCAGAGGATGCCCCACAGCGATCTCACCCGCCGGGCGTTGACCGATCACCTCGGATTCCATACTCACACCCGGTCGGTTCGCCTTCTGGATCAATCGCTCCACAGCAGAGACCAGCGCGGCTAAAGCTTCCTGGCCCTCGGAACGCAGATCCAGGTCGAGCGTCGCCTCAGGCGCGATCACGTTGACCGAGGTGCCCCCTGATATCCTGCCTACGTTCATGGTCGTGCGCGGATGATTCGGCAGGCTGAGAGAAGCCAGCTCCACAACCAGTCTCGCCAATTCATGCACGGCGGAGGGCTGACCATAGTCGGACCAGGAATGTCCACCGGGTGTGCGCGCCGTGACACGGTAACGCTTCACACCGACCGCGCGATGATAGACGTGTCCCAGCGCCAACCCTTCTAAAACGAGATAGGCACGTATATTTTCCCCAAAGCGATCGACAACTGCCTTCATGCCTCGCAGATCGCCAAGCCCTTCCTCACAGACGTTTGCCACAAACCAGATGTCGCCGCGCGGCTGAAAGCCTCGTTCCCGTAAGGACCAGAGCAAACCGAATAACGCGGCAACGCCGAGGGAGTTATCTCCAAGCCCCGGACCGTGGATCAGGTCGGTACCTCGCGACACGCGCAGAGTTGTCTCGAGAGGGAAGACAGTATCCAGATGCGCGCTCACGATCAGCGGCTTTCCCGTTCCCTTGCCAGGCCAGCGCGCAAATACATTCCCGGTTTCATCGACACAGAGATCATCCAATGCTTCGGCAAAGAACAAATCGTGTATCAGCTCTGCCCTTTTTTGCTCGTAGAATGTGGGTGCAGGAATTTGCTGAATCTGAATCGCACGCTCCACGACACGACTGACAAACTCATTCATTAGACTGTCCTCACCATATCTCTCAACGCGCCCAGGCGCGCCTGCGCCAGCCCGGGTAATACATCCAGTGGATAGAACGCGCCGCTCCCCTCCAGTTTCAGCGAAGCAGAAATGTTTCCGTATAGCACACCTTCCAATGGATCATAATTTTTGCAATAGCCCGCCAGGAAGCCGCCACAGAACGCTTCCCCCGCGCCGGTGGGATCCGCCAGCCGCGCCGGATAGGCAGGAATTTCCCACTTCTTCTTCGTGTTTGTATCATACAGCAGCTGCCCGCGGGCGCCGCACTTGATCACCACATATTCACAACCATAGACAGAAACTGCCTTCGCCATTTCCCAAAGATCATAGGTTTCACCCCAGAACAAATTGCACAGCTCTTCCTGGGAAGGGAGAAAGGCGGTCACGCCGTTGAGCAGTGCCGGCAATTCGCGCCGCGCGGTCGGGGTCATGGTGGCAGGTCCCGGGTCCAGCACGAAGGTATGGACGCTGCCGCGCTTCATTCCTGCGATCAACTGCGTCTGTGTAACCAGGTCCATGGGGCACAACAGGGCACCCCGCGCGGTCAGATAATCGTTGGGAATATCGGTCACGATCATCATGCGCGCTTCGTCGGGCTTCTTCTTCGGATCGGGAGGCTGATAGCCAAGCAGGGACTTGGGGAACGTCAGCCCGCGCCGCGCGAAATGGGAGACGGGGTTAATGCGATTCGCTTCGAATGATTCATTATAGGAAATAAATTCCCGGACATCCAGGTCTTTCGAGACAACGCGAATGCCAGACGTATCGAAACCACGGTGGATACACAGGTTCAACCATTCACGTGGATAGTCATTCCCGACGCGCCCCACGAGGCCGATCTCGGACTCCCAGACCCGCAGCCCCGCGGCGGCATACAGCAGACCTCCGCCGGGCACATCGAGCCGTGCCGGACCATCTGGAGGCAGGAGATACTCACGGGTTAATTGACCAAAAACCAGGAATTGCGGTTCCATGCGTCAGATAATTCTCAATGTTCCACAAAAAGTTGAAACAGGGGTGTGGGCTGCGCCCGCACCCCTGTTATCGGGCCTTTCCTAGGCGTTTCATACTCTTTAGATTATAAAAGAAAAGGCGACAGCCATTCACGACCGTCACCCAATCAAAGGAAATCCTAATCTTTTATGATTGCTCCACAAACGGACCCGGCGCAGGCGGCGAATGCTGGGGCTGTCCTGTGGGCAGCAAAAACGTAAATTTGCTGCCTTTGCCCTCTTCGCTTTCTGCCCAGATGCGCCCGCCGTGCAGATCGATCATTGCCTTTGCCACGGCAAGCCCCATCCCCATACCTCCGTAGCGCCGTGTGAGGTGCGTTTCGACCTGGAAGAAGCGTTCGAATACGCGCGGTAGATCTCGCGCCGGGATGCCGATCCCATCGTCCATGACTGTCACTTTGTAATACCCGGAATCCTCTTCCACCTGTATGGTCACGTGCCCGCCAGATTCCGTGAACTGGAGCGCATTCTTGACGAGATTGCTCAAGGCGATGCTGAGCTTGATTGCATCCGCATCGAGATGAAATGGCGACTCCCCGCCATCCGATTTGAGCGTAATGTTCTTTGATTTTGCCTCATCCTGAAATGTATCGACCACATCATCTATGATCCGGGTTAAGGACACCATCTGGTTTCGTACGCGGGCCGCGCCGTTTTGAATATTATCCACGTCCGAAAGATTTTCAACGATCGTTTTCAATTTCGTGGCGTTGCGAATAATCATATCCAACTGTTCGGCATACTCTTCGCGCGCCAGCTCGCGCAGGAACGTTGCATGACCGAGGATCAAGCCCAAAGGCGTTCGCAGCTCGTGAGAGGCAATGGCGATGAAGTCCGTTTTGAGGCGTTCGAGTTCGGCGAGTTCGATAGCTGCGGCGCGCACCTTGCGCTGGAGAGAGACATTTTGGATCGCCTGAGCGGCAAGGGCGGCGAGTGTTTCCAGAATTGTCAGATCTTCTTCGGTATAATGGGCGTTATCTTTTTTATTGAGTGCTTCCAGCACACCAACGACTTCACCACGCACGATAAGCGGGACTGCCACGAGAGAGTGTGTGACATGTTTCGTGACGCGGTCCACCACTTTGAAATGACGTTGATCCACCTTGACATCCTGGATCATCAACGGCTGTCCCCGGCGATAGACCCAGCCAGCCGCGCTGCCATCCAGCGGCACGCCGACAGGGCGAAGCAGGTCGCGCTGGAACCAGGGCATGGCGAGAAAACGGAGTTCCTCAGCCGTTTCGTCATATTCGAGAATAGATGAGAGTTCGCTATCCGTCAGCTCGATCGCTTCATTTATGACCGTTTGTAGGAATGCTTCAAGATCGGGAGCAGTGGTCAAACCCCGCACCACTTCAAGCAAACGTTCCAGGTGATCAATGCGCTCGTTGGTTGTCATCGGACGCATTATACAACATTGACCGTATAAAAAAACAGGCAATTCGCAGCAAATAATTCATGTGTTCGTTCTGAGAGAAGGAGATCCAGATGGCAAACAAGAAAGTACGCGTCGCGATTATCGGCGTGGGAAACTGCGCCTCCTCGCTCGTGCAGGGAATCCAATTTTACAAAGACACCGCAGACGATGCGCAGGTCCCCGGCATCATGCATGCACGGCTGGGGGGCTATCACATCCGCGATATCGAATTCACCATGGGCATCGATGTGAACGCGACCAAAGTCGGCAAAGACCTTTGTGCAGCCATCTTTGCCGAGCCCAATAACACGTATAAATTTGCCGATGTCCCGCAACTGAACGCGCCCGTGGTACGCGGGATGACCCACGATGGGCTTGGTAAATATCTGAAGGGGATGATCAAAAAGGCGCCCGGAGCCACCGCCGATATTGTCAAATTGCTCAGGGATACGAAAACCGACGTGGTCGTAAACTTCCTGCCTGTCGGCTCGGAGATGGCGACCAAATGGTATGTGGAGCAGGCGATTGAAGCAGGCTGTGCGTTCGTCAATGGCATTCCTGTGTTCATTGCTTCTTCTGAATACTGGGCGAAACGCTTCCGCGACGCGAAGCTGCCCATCCTGGGGGATGACATCAAGTCACAGGTCGGCGCGACGATCTTGCACCGTCAGCTCGCAACGCTCTTCGTGGACCGCGGGGTACGCATCGATCGCACGTACCAGCTCAACTTCGGCGGCAATACCGATTTTCTCAATATGCTCGAACGCGAGCGCCTGGAGAGCAAGAAGATCTCCAAGACCAACGCGGTCACCAGCATGATCCCCTATGAATTGAATCACGGGGATGTGCATGTGGGTCCGTCGGATCATGTGCCATGGCTCACCGATCGCAAATGGGCGTACATCCGCATGGAAGGGACCACCTTCGGCGATGTGCCTCTTAACATAGAAGTGAAGCTCGAAGTGTGGGACAGCCCCAACTCTGCCGGCGTGATGATCGACGCCATCCGCTGTGCCAAGCTCGCTATGGATCGCAAAATGAGCGGCCCGATCATTGGACCCTCTTCGTATTTCTTCAAGTCACCTCCCAAGCAATTCCGCGACGATGTCTGCCGCGAAAAGGTGGAAGCGTTTATTGAGGGAAATGGCAAGGAGTAAGCCGCAGTTGAAAACATAGAAAGAAGGCGTTTCTTTGGATGGACGCGCCTTCTCTGTTATCATAAAGACAATGAACAGACTCCGCGCCTCTCACAGATCACAATTCACATTCCTACTTTTGCTTCTTGGAGTTCTTCTTGGAGTTCTTCTCAGCGCCTGCCAGCCTGCACCCGCTTCCGCGCCAACGCCCGATATCAACGCCGCACTGACGCAGGCATTCCAAACCGCGTTCGCGCAGCTCCAGCCGACAGGAACGCCAGTCCCTACGGATACGCCCGTCCCTGCCGCGACGGCTGTTCGCACACCGCCCGCGCTTCCATCCACATTTGTGGCAAGCCAGCTTAACCCGCTCGATACGCCGCACACCTATGTCGAAGATACCTGCCAGTACCTGCACGATAAATGGAATCCAAATAACGCGGCGCCGGGAACGGTTGTGATGGCAATTATGTTCCACGGTATCACACAGGAAAAAGCAGAGCGCGTGCACGACATCAGCAAGCAGGACTTCAAACAACTGATGAACGATCTCAAGGAGCAGGGCTTCGAAGCGATCAATGCAAGCCAGCTGGCAGATTTCCTGGACCATAATGCGAAAATCCCTGCGCGTTCGGTCGTCCTGATCGTGGATGACCGTCACCGGGCGGAGAGCTTCAACGAGCACTTCCGGCCTTATCATGAGCAGTGGGGCTGGCAGGTGGTCAATGGCTGGATCAGCGCGTTCGGCGCCGAGGATGCGTTCTTGCCGGAAAATGTCTCCCTGGCTAATGAAGGCTGGGTGGATTACCAGTCACACGGTTTTATTCACAACGAAAACATGACCGATAGTTCGACCGACGAGTTTTTGAAACAGGAACTGGAGGGGTCGAAAGAAAACCTGGAGGCACAATTCCACAAAACACCGGTCGCCATCATATGGCCGGGTGGGAATTTTGGCGTCCGTCCCGTGCAAGCCGCCCGGCAGTACGGATACCGCATCGGTTTCACCATCAACCCGCGCGGACCTGTGATGTTTAACTGGATCCCGCTGGCAGAAGCACAAGACCCTGCCCGTCCAATTTTTTTGCCGGAAGGTTATGTAAAAGACCCTCGCATGGTGCTGCCACGTTACTGGCCCTACCAGGTGCAGGCAAGTCTGGATGCGGTGCGGACGATCGGCAACGAGGCGGCAGCCT
>Ga0114129_10015018_pt1 | contig 11025 bp, 5 predicted proteins | sample RhiMetdeltSRZDD1_FD_80071 | JGI IMG/M metagenome (GOLD analysis project Ga0114129, IMG submission 80071) | Populus rhizosphere microbial communities from Tennessee, USA - Rhizosphere MetaG P. deltoides SRZDD1 (version 2) (version 2) | ecosystem: Host-associated > Plants > Roots > Rhizosphere >... | reverse complement strand
TCCACGGTCTGGTGATTTTTCCGTCGCCGTTCGTATCGAGGACTTGGCCGCACCAGCCGACCGCAGTCTGTTCAGCTTTCCGCTCATCTTTGGTGTCAGCCAGTGTCTTCTCGTAGAGCTTCGTGTTGATCCATCCGAAAATCGGACCGCTGAGTTCGTTGAAGTACACCGTTTCGTCTTGGTCGTTATCGAACTGCAGATGATGCGTGCTGTAGCACGTCTCAATCAGTTGCCATTTCTGAGTCTTCGGATCGTAGTACGACGCCTGGCGGCCGCCGCCATTGAGTGGGAACCAGTCGGCAGATTTATTTCCTAAATTCACGTCCCGGCACCACTCAGGCGCCTGGTTTCCACGAATCTTCGATGTGGTCCACACGCGACCCTTGCTATCCAGCATGGGATTGTGCGGATCCGCGGGGTTATACGGAGGATTCGCCCAAAGATGCTCGTTGCCCCACCACAATGATGGAGTCTGTGGAGCCGGGAAACGGGATGGGACCTTCGCCTTGTCATCGCGTGTCGGAATGTCGATCGAGTAAGTGCTGTTCTCTTTCGGATCTATCACAACGAGTTGACCATGGCCTGCCGATACGGCATAAACAGGGCCGCCGCCGTTGACCGTCGGATGGTTCTTATCCGTTGAGATCTCGTCATGCATGAACGAGTGATCGTCGCCAACATCCCACAAGGTTGCAACGACATTGCGTTCGATGCCTTTCGGCCGCGCGGGTGCCGGAGGCACTTCACCCTTCGCAATACGATCCGTCCAATCGGCAAACTGTTTCAACGAGGCCGGGGAGCCCATGCTGCTCAGCGTGGCGTACATTGAATTGCCGCGAACTCCGCCTTTCAGCCGGCGGTCCCACGCTTCGATCGAGTTATGGACGTTCGGATCGACCTTGTAAACGTGGTCTAAACTGCGCGTCAGCTTGTTACCGAGTTGATGACAAAAGTTGCAACCAGATTTCAGCTGATTGATCCAGTGATTCTGAGTCACCATTCCGTTACCGATGCCGTTACCTTGTTCCCCGGTACCTTTACCTGGGAAAAGGCTGCGATCGGGCGGCGCCAGCAGTGAAAGCCAGTAGTTACCGGGATAGACCTGCGCGGCTTCTTGTGGAGTCTTTGCAGTTGCGGCTTTCAACGTGATGGAGTTTGTTGCCGGCTTCATTGTGATTGGAGTCGAGTCCATCAAGCCATAACCTCGAACCCAGACCTTATATGTAGCGTTGGGAAGATCAGGCACCATGAATTTGCCTTGATCGTCCGTCACGACAATCTTGATGAAATTGGTTAACAGGTCCTTGGTCTCGGCGATCACCCACACGCCGGCTTCAGGGCCCTTCTCACTTTGGACTACACCTTGAATGTAGCCCGTCGGCGGGGGGACGTTTCGCTGTGACTGCAGCAACGCACTGCTCGGATACGCCCCTAAACCAGCGAACAGAGCTATCAGTCCCGTGCAAACCACTGCGGTCCTGATCCCCGAACGGGTCGACGTCTTCATACAAACTCCTCCTGTTACATATACGTGCAAGATGTGCTTATCAGCCGAGCAGTATAGAGGGCATCGGCAGATCGACGCAACATGAACGCATCGTTGGTAATGTCTCAGTTTGGATCTAGCTTTGGCCTGTTTCGTTTTTCTTGAGAAATGCCTTCACCTTGGCCATACCTCTCCGCCAGTCTCGACCATGGGTAAGAAGGATGTGCAACATTTCCTGTTTAGTCTGGTCATCGGCTCCTCTGAAAATCGAAACAAATTTAAAGCGGGCCAGCTTTACTTGAATCACGTCATTGAGGCTGCGAGACTTCTGCTCAAGACCATCAACAAGTAACGCGTTCATCCTGACGCGCTCTTGTGCAGCGAAATGTCGAGCATCAAGCGACTCAGAAATTACGGCTTTTCGGGCGTAGATCTTCACCATGTGCCTCCATGCGGCTCAGGTCTCATGCAGATTTTTGTCCTATGCTCCCCGCGATGCCACTTTATCCTTGTAACCTTCCAAGCGGAAGCAGGTTTTTACGGAAAGGAGAATCTATGAAACCTGCATTCGCACTTTTGGTATTGATCAGTCTGACGGCTCCCGCTTGGGCGCAAATGCGGGACAACCGCGACACGCAACTCACCTGTAACAACATCAGCCGCGAGATCAGTCGCGAGCGATCGCTTTCCTGCGAGGTCCGCGAAAGCAACTTAGGCCCGTCTGGAAGACTGGAGATCGAACCCGGACACAACGGAGGAATCACAGTCAAAGGATGGGCGCAGAACAGCGTGCTCGTACGGGCTCGTCTCGAGGCCTGGGCGGAAAACGACATGGAGGCACGGAACATTGCGTCGCAAATTCGGGTGGAGACGGCGGGAGGACAAATTCGTGCGACAGGACCTGACTTCGATGGATTTCTACGCTCCGATCGCTATCGCAGTTGGGCCGTGAGTTTCGAAGTATTCACACCGTGGAATACAGACCTGACGATGGAGTCGCATAACGGTGGAATTATGATCTCCGACATACGCGGACGAATCGATTTTCAGTCGCACAACGGCGGTGTCCGTCTAGCCCGAGTGGCTGGTGATGTCAAAGGCGAGACGCACAATGGCGAGATCAACGTTGAATTAAATGGAAACACTTGGGAGGGCCGTCAACTGGAACTCAGTACCCATAATGGCGGTGTCACACTATTGCTCCCGGCTTCCTACTCCGCAAGCCTTGAGACTGAGTCAAATCGCGGCCGACTGGATTCGGATTTCCCTGTCACCGTCAGAGGACGACTGGACGATAACAATTTAAACTTCAATATCGGGTCCGGTGGACCAGTCATCAAAGTCAGTACGCACAACGGTGGAATTCGACTCAGAAAGAATTGATAAGCTACTCAAGGAAAGCGCCTAGCTTTCCCGTTTCCAGAAATTTCTTTGCATCGCTGCGTCCGAATAACTCAATAAGAGCGGGCAGCAATCCCGTCCAGCCGGTGTAATGGCTGGCCCCCAGGCCGGCTCCAGTGTCTGCATTGAAGTATTCGAAGAAGTTGATGTAATCGCGCCAGTACGGGTCGTTCTGAAACTTCTCGTAACATGAGTACACCGGCCGCCTCCCGTCCTGGTCCGGCAGAAAGATTCCTGTGAGGCGATGGGTGATGTCCTTGCTGATATCAAACAAATTCATAAGATTGTGGGAGCCAGTTGGGAACTCGACCCTGAACGTATCGCCGTAGTACAAATAAAAATTCAGAAGCGCTCGTATGATCAGAATGTTGATTGGGAACCAAATCGGACCGCGCCAGTTTGTGTTGCCGTCGAACATCGCACTATCCGATTCGCCCGGCAAATAGCGGACTCTGTACTCGTCGCCATGCACCCTGAAAACGTACGGATGATCAGCGTGATAGCGCGACACGGAGCGAATCCCGTAGGGGCTGAGGAATTCGTTCTCATCGAACAACTTTTCGAGAATACGTTTCAGTCTGATCGGATTCACTAGCGCAAGTATGCCGCGATCGGCGATGCCGAGATGGTCGGGACCCGTAGGATGCATCGTTCCCCGCAATGAAGGAAACTGTCTGAAACACTGGACAAACTGACTCACAAGCATTGGAAACTGCTCTCTGTGGTATTTTTCAACAACGGTGGTCGCGCAGAACGGCAGTAAACCAACGATGGAACGGACTTTCAATCGCATTGAAGTGCCGTCCGGGAATCGCAGCAGATCATAATAAAATCCGTCCACTTCGTCCCAGAGTCCATCGTCTCCGATGCGATTCACAACCGAAGCAATCCACATCATGTGGTCAATGATCTTCACCGCCGCTTCTTGATAGCTCGGGTCTTTCGCTGCCAGTTCAATAGCCATGTCAAGCATGCCCTGGCAAAAGATGGTCATCCACGCGGTTCCATCTGCCTCCTCGATGTATCCGCCTGTCGGCAACGGCTGTCTCCGATCGAATAGGCAGACATTGTCGAGCCCCACGAAACCGCCCTCGAAAACATTCCTGGCGAAACGATCTGTTTGATTACCCCACCACGTGAAGTTCGACATCAGTTTGCGGAAAACCCGCTTCAAAAAAGCGAGATCACTTTCGCCGGAAGTAGCTTTCTCCTTGTTATAAAGAAACATCGCGGCCCATGCGTGAACAGGCGGAGTCACCTCGCTGAAATTGCGTTCGCTTGAGGGCATTTGACCACTGGGGTGGAGATAAAGTGCCTGGAGGAGCAGCTCAAGCTGCTGCTTGGCGAAGTCGTTGTCCACAAGGGAGAGCCCGATGGCATTAAACGCGAGATCCGATGCCGCATACCATGGGTACTCCCACTTGTCGGGTACCGCGATGATGTCGCCATTCAGCATGTGGACCCATTCTTTGTAGTTGGCTTCTCGTTTCCATACAAGCAGTGGGTCGGAGCGGTGCGCTTTCACCCACTCATGAACGTCGAAGTAGTAGTACTGTTTGTTCCACAACATTCCCGCAAGGCTTTGTCGCATGATGCGGGCTTCCTCCGTGCCAAGTTTCGGAGGAGTAATGAAAGCATAAAACTCATCAGACTCCAGCAGGCGCAATCTCACCATGTCATCAAAAGAATGGCCGAATGGATAGCCGTTGCTTGTGGCTGCCACACGGGGTAATCCATCTGGACCAACGTTCATCAGGCGAAGGCGGATAGTTTGATCTTCCCCCCCATTCACAGTAAGTGAATAGTGTGCGCACGCTTTAGTTCCTGAACATTCAGGATTGATCGCGTCCCGCGAGCCATGAATGAGGTAGCGGTCAAACGCGTCTTTAACGTAACGGCTTCGGTTTGGCATGCCGAAAATCCGTTCATTATTGGTCTCGTTTTCAGTGAATAGAAGCTCGGGATTGTTCTCGCAGTATAGATAGTAGTGTCCCAGATTCAGATGTGACACAGCAATTGCACAAATGCCCTCACCAGTCACCGCGTTCAAAAGAGGCTTCGGAACGTTACCGGACCAGGACCAGGTGTTTCTGAACCAAAACGTTGGTAAGAGATGGATCACAGCCGGCTCGCGCCACCGGTTGTGCACGGTGATTTTGATCAGAATATCTTCGACGCTTGCCTTCGCGTATTCGACGAAGATATCGAAATAACGATCGTCATCAAAAATTCCAGTATCCAGGAGTTCGTATTCGGATTCGGTGCGTGTTCGGTTTCGATTCGTGGTGACGAGATCGTTGTAGGGAAACGCATCCTGCGGGTACTTATATAGGAATTTCATGTAGGAGTGGGTTGGCGTGTTGTCGAGATAAAAGTAGTACTCCTTTACATCTTCGCCATGGTTGCCTTCATGATTGTTCAGACCGAACATGCGTTCCTTGATGATCGGGTCCTTTCCGTTCCAGAAGGCCAGGGCAAAACAGATCTGCTGATCCTCGTCCGATATTCCAGCGATGCCATCCTCTCCCATCCGATACGCTCTTGATCTGGCTTGATCGTGAGTGAAATACTCCCAGGCCTCACCGGACTCGCTGAAGTCCTCTCGAACAGTCCCCCATTGTCTCGCACTGAGGTAGGGTCCCCACTTCCTCCAGGTGGCAACGTTGTACGCTTTCAAGCGTCGGATTTCTGCAATCTCAGGCATTTGTCTCCTCAGTAACTGCGGTCATCACAGAGTTGCGGCCGACGAAATGCCACTGGCTATGGGGTGCACCTACCACCAGTGAGGGAAAACCAGATCAGGTCGTCCTTTTTGGCGCGGGTAACCAGTACTAATCCTTAGGGATCCTGGGCTTACTCCACTGGACGCGTGTCTTGCATCTTCCGCGCCAAACCATTACCGCCAGTTTGGCGTGAACGAGTCAGTTTCCCGCTTTGGCTCCTCATGCAACGAGGCCAGATGTAGCGCTATTCTGGTTTTAAGAGATATACATAAAATGTTCTAAACGCGCACCCACAGACCGTGCCGCGAATTACTTCCTCACGGAGTCTCCAGATGGCTCAAGCTGTAGGAAATATGCTCATTGCAGCTTTATCCAACAGCCGACCACGCATCCTACTGGCCGACGGACACTCGGATATGCGCGAGTACCTGACACGAATTCTGAGCGAACACTATGAGGTTGATGCTGCGGCTGATGCTTCGACCACATTGTCTTTGGCCCGTGAGCGGGCGCCGGACCTTGTCATTGCGGATGTCATGATGCGTGATTTGCGTGACTTCAATCTCTTGTGCGAATTTCATCCAGATTCATGGGGAAAAATTCCGATTATTCTCTACTCAGCGCCGCCTTGCGACGAACATTGGTGCGTGAATGTTCTTGAAGAGGGGACCAAAGGCTACTTGATCACGCCATTTTCAGAGCAGCAGCTGCTGGCGCTCGTGCGGTCTGAGCTGCGAATGGCTGAGATGCGCCACAAATCAATCCAGTCCCTCCGTTTGAGCGAAGAACGTTTTCGGACATTGAAGAACATGATGCCCCCGGGTATCTGGATCAAGGCGCCAAATGGCGAGCTCATCAGTGACTCGCCTTTGTGGGAAAAACTGACAGGACAGACACGCGAACAATACGCCGGCTTCGGTTATTTGGACGCAGTGCATCCAGTTGACAAACCCTTCGTGCTTCAAGCCGAACAAGGTGCGTTGAGGAACAAGACGGCTTACCAAATCCAGTTCAGAGTCAGACAGCAAAATGGCTCGTACAACTATATACGGAGCCAGGGAGCGCCAGTCTGTGACGACGACGGCAATGTGCGCGAATGGGTCGGATCGATGATCAACATTGATGAAACCATGAGAGCAGAAGAGGCTGTGCGCGCAAGCGAGGAACGTCATCGAACTTTTATGGCTATGACCGCCTTGGCGGTTTGGACTGCATCGTCCAGTGGGAACGTCGTCAGCGATGCATGTGGATGGACTGAACTGACAGGACAGACACCCGATCAGTATGGAGGCTCCGGCTGGTTGGAAGCGCTGCACCCCGAAGACAAACAGCGGGTCCTCGAAGATTGGCAGCACTCGTTACGCAATAAGGCACCCATTGATGTGGAGTACAGAGTCAGGCGAAAGGACGGTACGTATGGCTATGTCCGAGACCAGGGAGTTCCGCTACTTGATCCCGACGGGAGTGTCCGCGAGTGGATCGGCACGGTTATCGATATTGATGAGAGAAAAAGGGTAGAAGAAGCGCTGCGCGCCAGCGAAGAACGTTACCGCGCCCTTACAACTGCGACGACCACGGCCGTGTGGAATGCCGCTCCTAGCGGCGAAATCGTCGGGGAATGTCCTGGTTGGGAAAACATGACTGGACAGACTCCTCAGCAGTACAGGGGCTGGGGATGGGTGGACGTCCTCCATCCAGACGACAAGCAGCGGACCACTGAAATTTGGAAATGCTCATTGCGAAACGCGACCCCAGTCGACGTCGATTACAGAAGCCGGCGACGTGATGGTTCTTACGGCTACGTCCGCGCGCAAGGAGTTCCGGTTTATAACTCCGATGGTAGTGTGCGCGAGTGGATCGGCACACTCGTCGACATTGATGATCAAAAGCGTGCCGAAAAAGCACTACGTACGAGCGAAGAAGAGTTCCGCGCCGACTTCGAGCTGGCTGGAATTGGTCAGGTGCAAACGGATCCGAAGACCGGACGATACTTACGAGTCAATGACAAATTCTGCGAGATGGTGGGTTATTCAGCCGATGAGCTATTAACAATGACCTACCTGGACATCACGCATCCCGAGGATCGCCGCGCTTCCATGAGCTCTCTTCTCAGTTTGCTGCGCGGTGAAATCAACAAATTCACTACCGAGAAGCGGTACGTGCGCAAGGATGGCTCTGTCCTCTGGGGATTAGCCAACTCGACTCTAATTCACGACGCCAATGGCCGGCCTTTGCGAACTATCACAATGATCGAAGATGTCACGGAACGCAGACAATCGGAGGCGCTTTCACATTGTCAAAAAAGAGCGCTTGAGATGCTGGCTAAGGGCGCTTCTCTTACTGAAGTTCTCGATTTTGTAATTCTCGCAGTCGAAAGAGAGGCAACCGTGAACTTGCACGCTTCCATTCAGATCGTGGATGAGGAAGGCAAACAGTTTCGCCTATGCGCTGCACCCAGTCTGCCTGAAAGTTACCGTCAGGCTGTTTTGCAAAACCGACCCGTGATTGCCGCGGATCTGACCACCGCCCCGGAGTGGGCTGACACGGCGAATCTGTTGGCACCCTACTCAATTCGCTCCATCTGGGCAACGCCGATCATTTCATCGGATCAAAAATCTCTAGGAAGCTTCTGCCTCTATTCGGCCAAGCCGCGGACGCCAGGTGCGTCTGAGCAGACGATGATCGAAAACGTTACGCAGACGATTGCCCTCGCTATAGAACGCAAAGAAGCCGAAGCTGAACGCGAAAAGCTGCTCATTCGCGAGCAGGCGGCACGAGAGGAGGCTGAGGCAGCGAATCGATTGAAAGACGAATTCCTTGCGGTCGTTTCCCATGAGCTGCGCACGCCTCTGAATGCCATCAATGGCTGGGTGTTTATGCTCCTCCATCGCACTCTCGACGATTCGGCGCAGCTGCGGGCACTTCAATCCATCCAGCGGCAGGTGCGTTCTCAATGCCAACTTATCGATGATCTCCTTGACGTAGCGCGGATCGTTTCCGGCAAGCTCCGCCTGGAGCTCTGCGAGGTCGATCCTTCAAAGGCCATTGCCGCAGCTTTGGACGTCGTAAGGCCGGCTGCCGAAGCGAAACAGATCAACCTGGTGGCCGAGCTCGACCCTGCCGTGAGCGTCGTGTGGGCAGACCCGGAACGATTACAGCAGGTGGTGTGGAACCTGCTGTCCAATGCGGTCAAGTTTACGCCCAAGGGAGGTCGGGTTGTGATTCAGTCGCGAAGTACCGATTCGGGAATTGAGATCGTTGTGGCGGATACGGGACAAGGAATCAGTGAGGATTTCCTGCCGTATGTTTTCGAGCGATTCCGGCAAGCCGATGTTTCGAGCACACGAACACACGGGGGCCTCGGTCTTGGCTTGGCGATTGTACGGCACCTGATCGAGCTCCACGGGGGAACGGTATCTGCAGCTAGCCCCGGCAAAGGGAACGGGGCCACGTTCACTGTCCGGCTACCAGTTCGTGCAGTCCGCCCGAGTAGTTCGAAAGGCCGAGGGCGAAAGCAAGAGCCCGAAGCGCTGGTAGATATCACCGCCGACGACAGAGAATTGCTAAAAGGCTTGCGGGTCCTCGTAGTGGAGGACAATTCAGACGATCGTGAAGTTCTCTTCGCAGAGTTAGCACAGCAGGGTGCAACGGTAAGCGCTTCTGCCTCTGCTGCTGAAGCACTCACCGGACTGGACCAGTTCCGGCCTGACGTTCTCGTGGCCGACATTGCGATGCCTGGTGAAGACGGTTACAGCCTCATTCGTAAAATCCGGGCTTGCCCGCCCGACCACGGCGGACTCACGCCGGCGATTGCACTCACGGCGTACGCGGGTGATGCAAACCGGAAGCGCGCGCTCGAAGCCGGCTTTCAGAAACACATGACGAAACCAGCCGACCCGAATGAGCTGGCCGGGACCATTGTCCGCTTGGCACGTGGCTAGTCTTCACTAGCACGTGGTTCCTGCTGGCTGCAACAATGGATCGTGCCCAAGCCGTGGACCATTGCAGTGGCGTGAATGCCGACAACCCGGCGTGATGGAAAGCATTCCTGAATAATATTGAGAGCGCGCCGGTCATTCACGTGACCGAAGATGGGAACGGCAACCGCCGAATTGCCAATGTAAAAATTCGCGTAACTCGCGGGCAAGCGCGCGTGGCGGTCGCCGATATAACCCGGCATGGGCAGCTTCACCACGTTTAGACCGAATTCCCGCAAGCGATCATAGTTCTCCTTGAGGATTTTGTAGTTCTCGTCGGCAGGATTTTCCTCGAACGCGCATAGGACGGTATCTTCGCTAACGAACCGGGCGACGTCATCGATGTGGCCGTCCGTATCATCACCGACTATACCTTCGCGAAGCCAGACCACGTCCGATATATTAAGGTATTCCTTCAGATATTCTTCAATATGTGTTCGATTTAAATGAGGATTACGATTCTTATTCAGCAGGCATTGTTCGGTCGTGAGAACCATGCCTGCTCCATTGACTTCGATCGCACCTCCTTCCAAAACGATGCCCGGTTCGAACATTTGAAGACCGAGCGACTTATTCAATTCATCGGGGATGCGATCATCTCCAATCAAATCGTCATACTTATTTCCCCATGCATTGAAGATCCAATTGACCATCGCAAGCTGATGCTGCGCGCGATTAACAACAAACGTTGGGCCGTAGTCCCGAATCCATGAATCTTCTGCTACAACGAACACGAACACTACCTGAGTGAGCGCAATCCCTTCGCGATCCAGCGCAAACCGCACCTTCGCTTCACTCTCGAAATCTTTCACGAGCAGCTTGATTTTCTCGCCTGTATGTAACGCTCGAATAATCTCGACGTAAGTCGTTTGCACATCAAGGAGCATTCCCGCCGGCCAAGTGATCTCGTTATGCGGCCATGTCAGCCACACAGCTTCCTGCGCCTCCCATTCGGCCGGCATGTGATAACCGAGACTCTTCGGTGTAGGACGGTTCATCGAACCAGATCCGTATAACTCTGCGGCCGGCGGTTGTGAAGAAACCGCCAGCCTTCCTGAGACGCGCGAATGCGCCTCAGGTCCAGGCTTGCCATCAGCACCTCTTCTTTTGAACGTGAGGCCCGCGCGATCACTTCGCCGAACGGGTCGGCGACAAACGAACCGCCCCAAAATCGCAGGCCACCCTCCCGGCCAACGCGATTCACCGCTGCGGTAAAAATGCCGTTCAAAGAAGCATGCGCGCGCATCGCATCTTCCCAACGTTGCGCGGAGAACGGCTCGTCCCGTTTGAGTTCTTTAAACCAACCAATCGCGGTCGGATAAAAAATGATCTGTGCCCCTTGAATCGTGTTTATGCGGGCAGCTTCGGGATACCACTGGTCATAGCAGATGAGCGGCGCGATCACGGCAGTACCCGCATTCACTTGCACGTATCCGAT
>Ga0114129_10015017_pt1 | contig 11028 bp, 9 predicted proteins | sample RhiMetdeltSRZDD1_FD_80071 | JGI IMG/M metagenome (GOLD analysis project Ga0114129, IMG submission 80071) | Populus rhizosphere microbial communities from Tennessee, USA - Rhizosphere MetaG P. deltoides SRZDD1 (version 2) (version 2) | ecosystem: Host-associated > Plants > Roots > Rhizosphere >... | reverse complement strand
TGACCAAGGACGGCAAGACGGCCTATGTCACCCTCGGCCACGCCGCGCATGTGGCAGTGGTGGACGTGCCGACGCGGAAGATCCAAGGCTATATCCTGGTCGGCAAGCGCTCGTGGGGCATTACCCTTTCACGCGACGAGACCAAGCTGTATGTCGCCAACGGCTTCGGTGACGACATCACGATCATCGACACCAAGAGCCGCAAACCGATCGTTTCCATCCCCGTTGGCCGTATTCCCTGGGGTGTGGTCATCGATGATTAGTTCTTCCTGGCTGCGTATTCTCGCCGCACCCGATCACGTGCCTTTCCCGCTCGACTGGGGGTGGAAGCGTTGGCGGCGCGGTCTGTGCGTTGCATCAGGCGCCGTCATCGTCGTGAGCTCGGCGACCGCGCTCGCGCAAGATGCCTCGCCATCGCCCGCGGCCGCGCAGCGGGTGACCATCGGCTATGTCGAGGTCGCTGGCGACACGCGCTACGAGCCGATCACCGGTTACGGACGCTTGGTGCTCAAGAGCCGCGAGCGCCCATTCGCCGGCGCGCAAGTCGGCCTCGACGAGGCGCAAGCGCTCACGCGCGTATTGAAGACCGACTTCGCGCTGGAGCGGATCACCGTGGCGTCGCCGGCCGAGGTCGCGCCCGCGGTGGTGCAGGCGAGGGACACCCGGGGGATTCATTTCTTCATCGTCGATGCGCCGGGGGAGGCGTTCAAGCCGTTGGCCGACTCGGTTCGCGGTCGCGACGTTCTCATCTTCAACCCCACAGCGGCAGACGACGCGTTGCGGCGCGACGTCTGCTCGGCGCAGCTCGTGCATACCCTGCCGAGCCTGGCCATGGCCATGGACGGGCTCGTGCAGTATCTCGTCTCGCGCAAATGGAGCAATCTCCTGGTTTTCGAGGGGCCGCTTCCGGCGGATGCCGTCATGGCCAAGGCGTTCGAGAATTCGGCGAAGAAATTCGGCGCGCGCATCGTTGCGCGCCAGCAATTCAAGCCCGGTACCGACCCGCGCGAGCGAGAGAAAAACGATCCGGCCCTGCTCAGCGCCATCAACCGCGACTATGACGTGGTGTTCGTAGCCGATCACGCCTTCGATTTTGCCCGCCAGGTGCCGTACCACACCGTGCGGGCCCGGCCCGTGGTTGGCAGCATTGATCTCGAAGCCACCGCCTGGCACTGGACCTGGGAACACAACGGCGCGCCGCAGGTGAACTCGCGTTTCCAGAAGCTCACCGCCGGTCGCCACATGGAAGGCGCCGACTGGGCCGCGTGGATTGCGGTCAAGATGGTGCTGCAGGCGACGTTGCGCACGCGCTCGGTGGAGTTCAATAAGCAGCGGAAGTTCATTGTCGACGAAGGCACCTTCGACGGCAACAAGGGGCTCGCCGTCAGTATACGGCCGTGGGATCACCAGTTGCGTCAGGCGGTCCTGCTGGCGGCGCCCTACTCCGTGGTCGCGCGCGCGCCGGTGGAGGGCTTTCTCCACAAGACCAACGATCTCGACACCCTCGGTGACGACGAACCGGAGACGCCTTGCCACTTGAACAAGTGAGCCACGAGGAAACTGTCGTCCGATGCTAGCTGGAACCATATCTCAGAGACGGGGATCTTGGATTCCCGCAGTGGCGGGTGTGACGATCCGAAGACGTGACGGCTATCGCAAACAGGGTTAATGCCATGCAGATCGCCCACGCCGCCCGAGCCCTGCGCGCCCTCACCACGCGCGAAATCATCAAATTCGCGCAGCAGCGCGGGCGGCTGTTGTCGGCGTTGGTCCGCCCACTGATGTGGCTCGCGGTGTTCGCCGCCGGCTTCTACAACGTGTTCGGCGTCTCGATCATCCCGCCCTACAAGACGTACGTCACCTATCAGGTCTACATCGTGCCGGGGCTGCTCGGGATCATCCTGCTGTTCCACGGCATGCAGTCCTCGCTGTCCATGGTTTATGACCGCGAGATGGGCGTTATGCGCCTTCTGCTCACGGCGCCGTTGCCACGCTGGGTGCTGCTCGCGTGCAAACTCGTCGCCGGCACGGCGCTGTCGGTGATCACCTGCTACGTCTTCCTCGCCGTCTGCATCCTGTTCGATGTGACCTTCGATTGGAGCGGTTGGCTCTACGTGCTGCCAGCTCTCATCGTCTCCGGATTGATGCTCGGGGCGCTGTGGCTGTTTCTTTCGGTCTATATCCGGCAAGTCGAGAATTTCGCCGGCGCGATGAATTTCGTGATGTTCCCGATGTTCTTCTTTTCGTCCGCGCTCTATCCGCTTTGGCGACTGCGCGAGGGCGGCTCGGAGTTTCTCTACCTCGTATCGCTCGCCAATCCCTTCACCTATGCGGTCGAGTTGATCCGGTTCGCGCTCTACGGCATGTTCGAGCCGACATCCGCGCTGGTCGTCGTCGCGTCGACGGTGGTGTTCTTTCTGCTGGCGGTCAAAGGCTACGATCCCCAGCGCGGCATGTTCCGCCGCACCGTACAGCCGGTGTGAGTCCTCCATTCCGCTGCCATCGTCGCGGAGGGTGGACGATCCAGTCATTAGCGAGGCCGATGGAACGCATCGTCCTGGGCTGTCCTGATCCCGGTGAGGGACTACTGCATGCCCACTTTCATGGACGCGACGTTCACAGATACGCCTGATTGATCCGTCTCGCGATCTCCTCGCGGATGACGGCGATCTCCTGTGGCGTGCGTAACGTGCGGGGGCGCGTGACCGCCACATCGGCGAGCACCCGCGCGGGACTGAGCGAGAGCAGGAGCAGCCGGTCGGCAAGGCCGATCGCTTCTTCGACGTTATGCGTCACCAGCAGTGTGGTGACGGGACGGCTGTTGACGAGCTCGGCAAGTTCATCGCGCAGTCGCGCCGCCAGCGCGTCATCGAGCGACACGAACGGTTCATCGAGCAGGAGAAGATCGGGCTCGACTGCGAAGGCGCGAGCCAGCGCCACCCGCCGGGCAAGCCCGAGCGAAAGCTCGCCGGGATAATGGTCGCGATGGGCCGCAAGGCCCAGCGTCTGGAACAGCGTGTCGAGGCCGGCATCCGTCGCCTTCGGCGCGGCGAGCCGGACATTCTGCTCGACCGTGCGCCATGGCAGCAGACGAGGTTCCTGGAACACCATGCCGAGCATGCCATGCGCGGGTAGCGCCACGTTGCCCTCGAAGTCGTCGTCGAGCCCGGCGATGATCCGCAACAGGGTGGTCTTGCCACAGCCGGAGGGACCGACCAGCGCGGCCACCTCGCCCCCGGCGAGGCTGAACGCAAGCTCGCCGAGGACCTGGAGCTGGTCTCCCGACGCCGCCCGGTAGGATTTTTGCTTGATGCTGACGTCAAGCCGGTCTCGGACGCCAGCGGGCGACATGTCGTTCAAGCGGCTGCACCAGAAATGTTTCGATCGCCAGCATGACGGCGACGAAGGCGAGAGCATAGGCCAGGATACGGGTGACGTCGAACAATTGAAATGCGACGCCGATCTCGAAACCGACGCCGTTGGGACGTCCGAGCAGTTCGACGATGAGCACGATCTTCCAGACCAGGGACAGGCCGGAGCGGGCGGCTGCGGCCAGGTAGGGCGCGAGCTGGGGCAGCACCACGTGGCGCATACGGGCCCAGGCCCCCATCCGAAACACCTGCGCCATCTCGTCGAGCGCGCGGTCGAGCGAGCGCGCGCCCTCGCGTACGGTGACGGTCGCGATTGGAAGCTTGTTCAGCGCGACCGCCGCGATCGCCGCGGTTTCGGTCAGTCCCGCCCAGACATAGGCGAGCACGATGATCACCAGGGCCGGCAGGTTGAGCAGCACGATCAGCCAGGGGTCTCCCAACCGGTCGGCGAGCCGTGAGCGGCCCATGGCCAGCCCGATGACCGAGCCCAGCGCCATCGCCAGGGTGAATGCCACCGCCACGCGTGCCAGCGTGGCGCCGAGATTGAAGGCGAGGGCGCCTGAACGGGCTTCATCGACGATGGCAAGCGCAACTGCCTGCGGCTCCGGAAGCAGCCGCGCGCCCGCGAGCTGCGAGCCTGCGTACCAAGCCGCGATCAGCAGGATGAGCGAGATGAGCCTTGCGCCCAATTCACTCCCCTGCGGCGGGGCGGTAGAAGGTTCCGGCCGCCAGCTGGCGCGCGGGCCCGACCAGCTCGGCGCCGCCGATCTCGGCGAGCACGAGGTACAGCGCCCGCGCGTCGGCCTCCTCTTCGGCGATCGGACGCCGGACGATCCCTTCGCCGTAGCGCTGGCGGTAGATGGCGAGCGCGTTCGCATCGCTGACGCGGATCCGCGGGGCGAGCCGGTGCCATTCCGCTTCCGACGACGCCAGAATCTCCTTGGCCTGACGGGCGGCATCGAGGAAGCGATCGACGGCCGATCGGTTGCGCGCTGCCCAGGAACTGTCGAACGTATAGCCGACGATGGCGACCGGTCCCTTCGCCCCTAGCCCTTTCATGACGTCATCCATGGCGATCGCACGCCTTTGCCCCTTGCTCTCGAGGTCGGCGCAGAAATTCCAGAACGTCAGCGTGGCATCGATTTCGCCCTGCAGCGCCTTTTCCGTGAGGAGGGGCGGCGCGCCATAGACAACCGTGGCCTGTTTTCTGAGATCGACGCCCGCGCGGCGTGCCCACGCTTGCAGGAGCAGCCAGCTCTTGTCGAGCGGACCGCCCGCGACCGCGAGCTTCTTACCCTTGAGATCAATCAGTTCCCGGATCGATGATTGTGCCGGAACCATCACGGCGCCGAGCGTGCTCGACGAGGGGTAGAATACCAGGCCATCGCCGAGCGAGCGCTCGCGCGCGACCCAAAGCCAATCGGACAGCATCAAATCGGCCGAGCCGCCCTTAAGCGCGATCTTGCCGGCTTCGGTCGACGCAAGCTCGATGGGTTCGATCACGAGATCGAGCTTGCGATCGAGACCATGGGTCTTGATCACATCGAGCTCCCACGCCAGCGTTCCGGTCTTTTGCACTGCAAGACGAATGCGATCGGCCGCTGCGGCGCTGGTCGCGCCGGCAAGCACGAGAAAGGCTGTCAGTGCGAAACGCAGCATCGGACGCATCGTCCGACGATGCCATAGCTCGCGCCGCTTGCAAATGCCGTGGCCTTGGCGCCGTCAACGGCGTACCGGCATTTTCCCGTCCACATCGTCGCAGGCGCGCGCTATAGTCGCGCAATCGAACGGCCCCCGCCGCTCAGGCGGACAAAAACAAACAACGCGGCCGGTCTCGAAGAGGAGGAGATGTCATGATGCGAACGACGTTGCTCGCCGCGCTCGTGAGCGCGGCAATCCCCGTAACGGCGCTTGCGCAAAGCGCCGACGAACTCAAGAACGACGACAAGACACCGGGCGACGTGCTCACCTATGGGATGGGCTACAGCCAGCATCGCTTCAGCCCGCTTACCCAGATCAATCGCCAGACCGTCAAGCGGCTGGTGCCGGCGTGGTCCTACAGCCTCGCCGACAATCGGGGACTCGAGGGCCAAGCCCTGGTCAAGGACGGCGTGGTCTTTCTTACCGACCACGAGAAGACGGTGGCCGTCGACGCGCTGACCGGGCGGGAAATCTGGAAGACGATGGTCGAATATCCGCCGGAGACGACGCGTGTCGTCTGCTGCGGCATCGTCAACCGCGGCGCGGCGCTGTTCGACGGCAAGCTCTATCGCACCACGCTCGATGCCAACGTGATCGCGCTCGATGCCAAGACCGGCAAGGAGGTCTGGCGGACGAAATCGTCCGATCCGAAGGACGGCTACTCCATGACGGTGGCGCCGTTGGTGGCGAACGGCGTCGTCATCGCGGGCGTTGCGGGCGCGGAATACGGCATCCGCGGCTATCTCGAAGGATTCGACGCCCAGACCGGCAAATCGCTCTGGCGCACCTATACGATTCCCGACAAGGGCGAGCCCGGCTCGGAAACTTGGCCTGGCGATACCTGGAAACAAGGCGGCGGTTCCACCTGGATCACCGGCTCGTATGACCCCGAGCTCGATCTCGTCTATTGGGGCACCGGCAATCCGGCGCCGTGGAATCCGCTCAACCGCAAGGGCGACAATCTCTACACCAACTCGGTGCTGGCGATTCAGCCCAAGACCGGCAAGGTGGTCTGGCACTTCCAGATGACGCCGGGCGACCCGTTCGACTACGACGGCGTCAATGAGTGGATCCTGGCCGACCTTCCCGTCAATGGCGGAACGCGCAAAGTCATCATGCAGGCGAACCGCAACGGCTATCTGTATGTGATCGAGCGTGCGACCGGCAAGCTCGTCGCCGCCAATGCTTTCGTCAAGGTGAATTGGGCCGATGGCATCGACAAGGAGACGGGCCGTCCGGTGTGGAGCGCCGAGACCAAAGCCGTGGTCGAGAAGGGCCAGAAACAGCGGATCTACCCGGCGGTTTCCGGCGGCAAGAATTGGGGGCCGATGTCATTCGATCCGACCAAGCGGCTCCTCTACATCAACACCAACGATTGGGGCATGGACTACGAGCCCGCCCCGGTCGAGCAGGTGGCCAATCTCAAGGCGGGACAGCCGCACTACGGCGTGAAATTCCCGGCGGTATTCGACGCCGACAAGCGCGGACATCTGCGGGCGACCGATCCGCTCACCGGCAAGGCCAAGTGGGAGCTGCCGTTCAAGAGCCCGAACATCGCCGGCACATTGGCGACCGCCGGCGGCCTCGTGTTCACGGGCATGTTGACCGGTGAGTTCATCGCCGTCGATGCCGACACCGGAAAGATCGTCTGGCAATTTCAGACGCCGTCCGGAATCGTCGGCCAGCCCATCACCTGGGAAAAAGACGGCAAGCAATACGTTACCGTGACCAGCGGGATCGGCGGCGTCTACGCCCTCAAGATGGGCGATCCCAACGTTGCTAAAGTTCCTGCCGGCGGATCGCTCTGGACCTTCAAGCTGTTCGAGGATTGATCGGCAAAGGTAGGATTGGCGAAGGCGGCAACGTGTCTCGCGTGAGCACGATGCCGCCTTCCATTGTCCGGAGGACGGGCGAAGAAGCCGATAGGGCGCGTGGGCAGAAGTCGCTGTGGTCTCCGCATTGCGCGGGTCGAACGTGTCTTTGCCGGGCGCGCCAGCTGTTGGTAATGCGTTTATGCGTCGAGTGACGGACGAGGAATGAAATATCAGAGCTTGCGATCCCTGGCTCTCGCCGCCGTAGTCTCCTTGCCCCTCTGGCCTTCCGTGTCGCTTGCCCAAGCGGCTGGCGCGGCGCAGGTCGCCGCCGGCGAACGGATCTATTCCGACTACTGCTCGAATTGCCACGGCGAAGGCCTGCGCAACACCAGCGGCGGCGTGACCTTCGACCTCCGCCGCCTACGCAGCGAAGACCACGATCGCTTCATGGGCTCGGTGCTCGACGGTAAGCGACAGATGCCGCCGTGGCGAGGTGCGCTCGACACGGAGCAGATCGAATCGATCTGGGCCTACATTCGTGCGACAGTCGATCAATGAAGGATGTAGCACGGCAAGTTTGGCGCGGAGAGAACATGGAATTCGGTGTCTTCGATCACCTCGACCGTTACGGCGGCCCGCTCGCGGACTACTACGAGGATCGCTTGCGAATTGCGGAGGCCTACGATCGCGCGGGGTTCTACGCCTACCATCTCGCCGAGCACCACTCGACGCCGCTCGGCATGGCCCCGTCCCCGAGTGTTTTCCTGACCGCCGTTGCACAGCGCACCAAGAGACTTCGGTTTGGTCCGTTGGTCTGGGCGATGCCGCTGCATCACCCCCTGCGGCTGATTGAGGAAATCTGCATGCTCGACCAGTTGAGCGGCGGTCGGCTGGAGATCGGCTTCGGACGCGGCTCGGTGCCGATCGAACTCGAATATTACGGCGCCAACCCGGACGACGCCCAGGACGTGTACGCGGAAGCGGTCGAGGTCGTGCTCAAGGGATTGACGCAAAAGGTGCTCAATTTCAAAGGCAAGCGATTTTCCTTCCATGACGTGCCGATGGAAATCGAGCCGCTGCAGAAACCGCATCCTCCGATCTGGTACGGCGTGCACATGCCGGATAGCGCCGAACGCGCCGCGCGCCGCAATCTCAATGTCGTAAGCCTCGACCCGCCGAATGAAACCCGTCTGTCCATCGACCGCTATCGGCTGATTTGGCCACAGGTGCATGCGCGTTCGGCCGCCTTTCCCAAGCTCGGCCTCGGCCGCTTCATCGTCGTTGCGTCGACCGATTCGGAGGCAATGGCGCTGGCGCGTCGCGCCTATCTGCTTTGGCACGCGAGCTTTACCCATCTGTTCCGGCGGCATGGACGGGCGCAATCGCATCCCCGCCCCGCGACCTTCGATCTGGTGGCCGAACGCGGCCAGGGCGTCGCCGGCTCGCCGTCAACCGTGGCGAAATTCCTCTCCTCGCAGCTCGATGAAACTGGTTGCAACTACGTGGTCGGCCAGTTCGCCTTCGGCGACTTGACGCTCGACGAAACGCTGCGCTCGATCGGCCTGTTCGCCCACGACGTGATGCCGGCGTTGCGGGCAAAAGCGACCAGGGGTGCGGAGGAGATGGCCGGCGTTGCGGCACTGGGGCGCGGTTGATATCGTTGCTGCCGCCGACCGGCCGCGCGGAGTCCTTGAGCACGATGGAGTTGGGTCAGATTCGGCTGTCGGCCGACGTGGGCGGTACCTTCACCGATGTCGCCGCCTTCGACGAGACGACAGGGGAGCTTCGCCTCGGAAAAACGCTGACCACGCCGGCGCGGCTCGTCGCCGGAATCGAGAATGGCGTGGCCAAGGCTGGGACGCAATTTCGTGCGGTGCGCCTCTTCCTTCACGGCACGACGATCGCGATCAACACCATTCTGGAGCGAACCGGTGCGACCTGTGCGCTCCTCACCACCCAGGGTTTTCGCGACATCTACGAGATCGGTCGCGTCAATCGGCCAGAATCCTACAATCTGTTCTTTCGCCGCCACGAGCCCCTGATCGAGCGTGATCTGCGCTACGAGCTGAGCGAGCGTATGGACTCGCAAGGCAAGGTGCTGATCAGGCTCGACGAGGATGCGGTGCGGGCGGCGGTCGCTGACGCGGTCAGTCACGGCGCCGAGGCGATCGCCATCCTCTTCTTGCATTCCTATCGCAATCCCGCACATGAGCGGCGAGCAAAAGTGATCGTCGCGGAAAGCTATCCCGATCTTTTCGTCACGGCCTCGCACGAGCTGTCGCAGGAGTATCGCGAGTTCGAGCGGACCTCGACCGCAGCTGCGAACGCCTATGTCGGGCCGCGGGTGCGGCGCTATCTCGGCGAGATAGGCGATCATCTGGGGGCGGCCGGGTTCGAGGGCGAATTTCTGATTGTGCAATCCACCGGCGGGCTGTTCGATGTCGGGGAGGCGCAGAGCGCGTGTATCCGGATGCTGGAATCCGGACCCGCGGCGGGCGTGATCGGCACCAAAGCGTTGTGCGATCGCATCGGTCTCAAGAATGCCATCGCCTTCGACATGGGCGGCACGACCGCCAAGGCGGGTGTCATCCATGGCGGCGAGGTGTTGATGACCGGCGGTGCGCTAATCGGCGGTTACGCCACCGGGCTGCCGGTGCAGATGCCGATGATCGATATCCAGGAGGTCGGTACCGGCGGCGGCTCGATCGCGCGTGTCGAAATGGGTGACGCGCTGCATGTCGGGCCGGAAAGCGCGGGCGCGCAGCCCGGCCCGGTGTGCTATGGGCGCGGCGGCAACGAGCCGACCATCACCGATGCCAATCTCGTCCTCGGGCGGCTGGCCGCCGACCGCTTTCTCGGCGGCGAGATGCGCCTCGATGTCGAAGGCGCCCGGCGGGCCCTCGAAGCGCGCGTCGCGGCGCCGCTCGGTCTCGATCTCATTACGGCGGCGGACGGCATTCTGCGTATCGCCACCACCAAAATGTCCCACATGGTGCGCTGGGTAACCACCGAACGCGGTCTCGATGCAGCCGAGTTTACGCTCGTCGCCTATGGTGGCGCGGGGCCGCTCCACGCGGCAATGGTGGCGCGCGAACTGCGCATCGCCCGTGTCGTCATCCCGCGTGCGCCGGGCCACTTCTCGGCATACGGAATGCTGGTCGCGGACCTCCGGCGTGATTTCGTCAATACGTGGTTCACGCCCCTGGCCGAGGCATCGTTTGCCGTCATGGAAGACTTCTATGCCGAGATGGAGCACCGCGGCCGTGAGGCGGTGCGCCGGAGCGTCATCCCAGTCGCCGGCATCGCTGTGCAGCGCGCGGCCGACATGCGTTATGTCGGGCAGGAGCACGCCGTCACCGTCGAACTTCCGATCGATCTGTTTCGAACCGAGGATCGCGACGGCGTCAAGAAGCGCTTCGATGCCATACACGAGACGCGCTACGGCTACTCCGCGCCGGCCGAAAAGGCCGAGATCGTGAGCCTGCGAACGGCGGTCACTGGGCTGATGCGCAAGCCGACCTTCGAATCCATCGCGGCGGGCGAGTCCGTGCCGCCGCCGGCGGCTTTTCGCGGTACCCGCGAGGTCTATTTCGCCGAGGCCGGCCGGGCGCTGAATACGCCGAGCTATGACCGGGGGGCGCTGCTTGCCAACAATCGCATCGCCGGACCGGCGCTGATCGAGGAGTACGCCTCGACCACGGTCGTGCATCCTGGCGACGTGGTCGTGGTCGATGCCTTGGGCGATCTTGTGATCGAAATCCTGCGGAGCTGACCATGGATGCCGCGTTGAAACCCAAGCCTGCGTCCAGCCGCCATCGTGTCGATCCGGTGACGACCGAAATCGTGCGCAACGGTCTCATCGCCGCCACCGAGGAGATGAAGACCAACCTGATGCGCACCGCCTACAACATGATCATCTACGAAGCGCTCGACTTCACCGTCGGCTTGTTCGATGCGCAGGGCAATACGGTCTCGATCGGCCTCGGGCTGCCGATGTTTATCCGCGGCATGAGCGATACGGTGAAGACCAAGCTTGATCATTACGGCGTGCAGAATCTCGATCCCGGCGACATCCTGCTGACCAACGACGCCTATATCACCGGCAGCCACCTCAACCACATGACCTTCACCGTGCCGATCTT
>Ga0114129_10015016_pt1 | contig 11028 bp, 8 predicted proteins | sample RhiMetdeltSRZDD1_FD_80071 | JGI IMG/M metagenome (GOLD analysis project Ga0114129, IMG submission 80071) | Populus rhizosphere microbial communities from Tennessee, USA - Rhizosphere MetaG P. deltoides SRZDD1 (version 2) (version 2) | ecosystem: Host-associated > Plants > Roots > Rhizosphere >... | reverse complement strand
CGTCACCCGAACCAGATTGCGCGTCGGATTGCCCGGCGCCTCGTTCGGTCCCCACTTGGCCACATACGATCCGAGGCCGGCTTCGAGCAGCAGCTTGTTCGTCACCGGCGACGACCACGTGAACTGACGGTTCTGCACGAGCACGTGTAGATACCCGGCTGTCTCCGGCGATGACGTCGCCGTCAAGCCACCAAGACCCAGCGACCCAACGACCGCGCCTGAATCGGGCTGCCGTCGGCACGCATCGGCGGTGGTGTTCACCGCCGAGCCGTTGCAGGGGATCTGCCAGTCCCAGTGCACATTGAACTTGTTGCGCTGAGACGCCTGCACCGTGAAGCGCGCGCTGAACAACTGAAAGCTCTCGGCGCCCCGGGCTTCGCGTGTGGTGTCTGGCTCGTACAGCCACTTCGTCGGATCGCCGGCGTTCTTGTTCGGGAAGATGCCGGGAATCGTCCGGTGCTGCCCTTCGTCACGCGCGGTGCCGTAATACCAGATGCGGTCCTTCATGATCGGCCCGCCGACGCCGCCGGTGAAATCCCACTGCTTGATCAGCGAGCCCGGCGTGGAGAGCCCGGCATTCTTCAGCTCGTCCGAGAAATTGCTCCCGACCATGCCCGAACCAACTCCGGACAGATAGATCGAACCGGCGGTCTTGTTGCCGCCGCTGCGCGGGACGATGCTGAGCGTGGGTCCGCCGACTTCAGCTTCGCCAAGACCGCCGGAGGTGGTCGTCACGACTTCCTGCGCGTTGGAGACATCGGCGACGTAGGTCGAGACGCCGCCACCATTGAGCGCGGCGCCGGTGTTGAGACCATCGACCTGCATGCGCCCTTCGTTGCCGCGTCCGCCCATACCGCCGAACACGGTCATCTGCGGAGTGATCTGAATGTCGGCACTCGCCCCGGCCTGCGTGACGATGCCGGGAATGAGCACCGCCGTGGCCGCCCACGATCGCGCCGTCGGCGCGCTGGTCAGGAGCTCGTGATCGAGGGTCGTCTGCCGGCGCACGCTCTGTGTGTCGACGATGGGCGACGCCCCGGTGACGGTGATCGTTTCCTCGAGACCACCCACTTTCAAGTCAGCGTTGACCGCTGCGTTGAACGAGCCGGTCAGCTCGATGCCCTCGCGCTTGACCACTGTGAACCCGGGGAGGGTGAACGTCACCGTATAAGTGCCGGGACGGAGATCGACGATTCGGTATTGACCGGAGCCGTCGGTAGCCACGGATCGGACCTTCTCGATGAGCGCCGGGCTCGACGCTTCGACGGTCACGCCCGGCAGCACCGCGCCGGACGCGTCCTTGACGACTCCTGCAATTGACGCCTGGGCGTACACAACAGATGGCACGAGGATGCCCAACATCAGCACCCCGGCCAGCACGCGAACAACACTACGCATCGGCAGTATCCCCCTGTTCAGACTTCGTCTGCCCGCTCCGTATGCACCGTCCTGATTTCGGAGGATTCGGCCGAGCCCCGCTGCCGGCCCTCCGAACCCGCTCTGACAAGCTGACTACGGAGCGTAAGAGGAAGATCTTCAAGTGTCAAGATATGAGGGCGCGAACATTTCCCCAGAAGATCCTCGCTATAATGGCGCGCCTACTCGACCAGGAGACTCTGTTGAAGAACCCTTCGCTGCTCTGGAAGCTCGTCGCGATCGTGGCGCTCGGGCTTGGCGCCCTGCTTGTGGTGTTTGGAATGAATTTGATGCCAAGCCAGGACGTGGCGATCGCGAAGGGGTCGATCGCACCGTGGCGGCTGACTTGGTTAATGATCTGGGCCACCGTCGCGATGACGGTCGTCCTCGCCGGCTATCTGTTTACGGTCGGTTCCGGAAAGCGGTCGTAGGCGCTTCTTTTTGCGTTTTTGCGTTTTGAGTTTTGAGTTACGTAAACAGTCCAATCAGTCGCGACGGAATCGTCACGCCGCCAAACCACAGCAGCATCGACACCACAGCCACGACCTTCTGGACGACCGGGCTGACCCGACCCTCTTCCGCCTGCGCGACCTTCCGCCTGATGGTGAACGTGTAGATCAACGCCACCGGAAGCACGTACATCTTGATCCAGAAGAACTCACTGAAGTACTCCCGCATCGCGTTTTGGATCAACTGCGGGACGCCGGTGGCCACGAGGCCGAGGAACCCGATGATGACCCACGGCGTCGAGTCGCGCGCGACCTTGGCCACCGACTGCTCGCGCATCCCGAAGCCGAGCAGACGGATGTCGAGAATCAGAATCGAGCCGGCAAAGAGTGCAAGAAACACGAGATGGATGGCCTGATCGAGCGGATAGACCCAGAGTGATTCGCTGATGAACTTGGCCACCGAACTGTCGTTCATCGCCTGGAAATAGGGCTGAAGCATGAGGTCCCCTTAGTAGTTTTGGAACCAGTTATAGGGAATGAGGCGGCCGGACACGATCACGAAGGCCCACAACCCGAGTCCGAGCGCACCCGCCAGCTTTGCCCCGTACGGCGGGACCTTGTTGTCCCAGCTGTCGACGTTGAAGTACTCGATGTAGTGGAAGGCCCAAGCGTTCACGGCTGCAATCACCATGAGCGACATCTTCATCCAGAAGAAGATGTTGGAGTAGAAGCGCATCGGATCGCCGTAGACCAGGATCAGACCGGTGATCGAGCTGAGTGTCATGCCGAGCATCTGCCACGGAAAGAGCCGCTTCTGCAGTTGAGAGAACGGCGTCTGCATGTTGCCGATGCCGAGCAGGCGCAGGTCCATCATGATGATGAGCCCGGCAAAGAGGCACATACAGACGACGTGCGCCACCTCGAAGAGCGACCACACGTACTGCGACTCACGCAGCGCGATGCTGTTTTCGCTGTTTGCGACCGCCTCGAAGACGGCCCTAATCGGCATCAGGAATTCGGACATCAAGACCCACAGACTCTTAGATATAAGGGGATCGCCAACCGGCGGCCGAGTGTACTGCACGGCTGAAAGCAGGGTCAAGGAGAGGAGGGCGCTGATAAGATCGACAGCACCGCGAGGCCAACGACGTGCAGGATCTCACCACCGGTTCGCTGACCGGCCACTTGCTCCGGACCACGAGCTTCATGCTGGTCAGCATGATCTTCCAGACGCTGTACGTGCTCGTCGATTTGTACTGGGTTGGCCGACTCGGCACTGACGCCATCGCTGCGGTGGGGCTCGCCGGCAATCTCGCGTTCATCGTCGTCGCCGCCACGCAGATGCTCGGCGTCGGCACGACGACCCTCGTCGCGCACGCGACGGGCGCACGAAATCAGGATCGAGCGAACCTGGTCTTCAACCAATCGCAGGTGCTGTCGATCTGCGTCGGCACGCTGTTCCTGATCGCGGCGTACGCGACGCAAGGAGCGTACACAGCGGCATTGAGCGCGAACGAGGCGACCCGTCGCCTCGCGCTCGAGTACCTGCTGTGGTTCATCCCATCGCTGGCGCTGCAGTTCGGATTGATCGCGATGGCATCCGCCCTGCGCGGAACCGGACACTTCAAGCCCGGGATGATCGTGCAGACGGCCACGGTGATCCTCAACATCGTGCTCGCGCCGATTCTCGTCTTCGGCTGGGGCACCGGCGTCGCCTTCGGCGTCGCGGGAGCCGCACTGGCGACGGTGATCGCGATTGCGATCGGCGTGGTGTGGATGACGTTCTATTTCCTGCGGGCGAACGCCTACATCCGGTTCTCGTTTCGCGAGTGGAGTCCACGCTTCGATCTGTGGCGCGACATGTTGAAGATCGGCTTGCCCGCGGGCGCCGAGTTCGCGCTGCTCGCGGTGTACCTCATCATCGTGTACGTCGTGAGCCGCCCGTTCGGCGCCGCCGCGCAGGCCGGGTTCGGCATCGGCCTGCGCATCGTGCAGGCCTGCTTCCTTCCCGTCGTCGCGCTCGGCTTCTCGGTGAGCCCGGTCGCCGGTCAGAACTTTGGCGCACGCCGCGCCGATCGTGTGAAGGAAACGTTCAAGGTCGGCGCGGGGCTGGCCGCCGCCGGCATGATCGTGCTGAGCGCGATCACGTGGCTCAGCGCCGACCTGATGATGGGCATCTTTTCGTCCGACCCCCACGTCATCGCCGTCGGCGAGGAGTACCTTCACGTCGTCGCGTGGAACTTCGTCGCATCGGGTGTGATCTTCGTCGCGTCCAGCATGTTCCAGGCGATGGGAAACGCGATGCCGTCTCTGTTCGCGTCCGGGGCCCGCATCGTGATCGTTGCCGTGCCGGTGCTGCTGCTCGCGCGCGCGCCAGGGTTCGCGCTGCTGTGGGTGTGGTACATCTCAGTCGGTGCCGTTGTCGTCCAACTCGCGTTGGCGCTGATGCTGCTTCGTCGCGAGTTCAGCCGACGTCTGAATTTCGCGCCCGCAGACGCGAGTGCGCATCCGCCGCTCCGCACCGTTCCCGACGTCGGGAATGCGATGGCTGATTGAGGGGTGATCAGTCAGTCTGCGCCAGTGCGATGCGCGCGCGATCGATCGAGCTTCAGGTGATCACCTGAGGCTCGATTGCATCAACACGTCCTGTCCTGACCTCACGAAAGTCCCACTCGCAGGACACGCCGCGATCGCCCCTCCGCGCAATCGGGACCTAACGACGTTCACCGTCTATGACTTGATTGCTGTCATCGAAACGTCATCTACGCGGCATGCACGCTGCATTGATCGACGTGCATGCGTCGTGTTCGACTCGTCCTGTTCCTGCTCACGATCGCGCTGACGTCGCGCGAACTGATCGCACAGAACGTCCCGCCACTCCGCGCCGAATTGAGCGCGGCTCCGTTGATTCGCTTCAGCGGCAACGCCGACAGCAACAGCCCCGCGGTGTGGCAGCGCATCGACGGGCAGAACCAGATGCTCGTGCTGACATCGATCGCGGGACGTCCAAGCCTCTCGTTTGGACCGCAGCTCCGACGTCTCAGCGATCCGTCGCCGATCGTGATGCAGCCATGGCCTGGCGGCGGCATCTGGATGGAAGCCGTCGTCGCCGATGACGATGGCACGCTCTACGGCTACTACCACAACGAGATGGGCGCGACGATGTGCGGCGACGGAGGCGCCGACAAAGTCATTCCGCGAATCGGTGCCGCACGATCGCGCAATCACGGTGCGACGTGGGAGCCGCTCGGCCTCGTGCTCGAGGCCCCCCCGGGATCGTACGACTGTCAGACCAACAACGTGTACTTCGTCGGCGGCGTTGGCGACTTCACCGTGCGGCTCGATCCGCAGTCGCGCGATCTCTATTTCTTCTACTCGCAGTACATCAGGTTCGATCGGCTGCAGGGCGTGGGCGTGGCGCGTCTGGCATGGGCCGATCGCGACAGCCCGTCCGGCAAGGTGATGCTGTGGAACTCGCGCACCTGGCTGCCCGCGCGAGCGATTCCGCTGGTCTCCGGCAAAGTGCGGTGGGTCTACCCCGCCGCGGTGCCGATCTTCCCCGCTGTTGAGCCCTGGCACGATGAGGACACGGCAGTGGATGCGTTCTGGGGGCCGTCGGTGCACTGGAACACGTATCTCCAGCGATACGTGATGCTGCTCAATCACGCGAAGGACGCGGCGTGGAGTCAAGAGGGCATCTACGTCTCGTTCGCGCCCCGCATCGACGACCCGACCCTCTGGACGAAGCCGATGAAGATTCTGGATGGCGGTGAGTGGTATCCGCAGGTGATGGGGCTCGAAGACGGCTCAGGCACTGACAAAGATGCCGGCCGATGGGCCCGGTTCTTCATGGGCGGAACCTCCGAATATCTGATCCAGTTCCTGAAGTAAGCCCCGGAGATTTTGGTATAAGCTCACGGAATGCCTTTCGTCATCACCGACCCCTGCATCGGCACCAAGGACAGTGCCTGCGTCGACGTTTGCCCCGTCGACTGCATCCATCCGCGCAAGGACGAGCCGGAGTTCACCGAGGCGTCCATGCTCTACATCCACCCGGACGAGTGCATCGATTGCGGCGCGTGTGTGCCGGCCTGCCCCGTTGCCGCCATCTATGACAGTGTGGATTCGACGCCGGCGTCGCAAAAGAGCCTGGTCGAGGCGAACGCGGTGTTTCGCGCCGGGGATGCGGGGGCTGTCGCGAAGGCCGAAGAGATCGTCAAGGGACACATGGCGTCGCATCCGGATCTCATGGCCGTGGCGCCCACCGAACGGGCGGCGGCCCACGCCAAGTAGCAGCCCCACGGGCTCGAAGTCCCCCGACTTGTCGTGACCACTCACGACATATCGGTAGACGTACAACGACGCTCACATGGCGCGAGGATGGGAAAGTAAATCGGTCGAGGCGCAGCAGGAGGCCACCGAGCTCACTCGCGGTGGCGTCGGCGGTGGTCAGGGGCGGGCAGGACTGCCGCTATCGGAACAGGATGCTGCGAAGCGGACACGACGCGACACTCTGATGCTGGCGCGAACGCGCGCGTTGAGCGACTTGCAGCGTGCTTGCGCTCCGGCTCACCGTTCGATGCTCGAACAGGCGATCGCCGATCTCGATCGACAACTCGCGTTGCTCGCGGCGGACAACCCCACTCAGACGTAGGGTCCGGCTTCAGCCGGATCGTTAACTCGCGTGACGCAGCTCGGGATACGACTGGTCGGGCACCGGCTCAACGCATCCTTGCGCGAGCAGCACACCGGCAACTGCCGTTGGCACGCTGTGAACCTCGCCCTTGCGGAAGCTGCTCAATTCCCTGCCCCACACGCGAACCCGAACTGATTCTTTGAAACGGACCACCATGACCAACCCTCCGCAAATGTGTGTAGCAACTCGCGCGCCAAGCCAAGCACGAGTCAGTTTCTCAGCGCTTTGCACCTTTCTGCTCGACGAAAGGGACGCGAAACGCCGCAATGTCGACAATTCCTGTCCGGGTACTGTGCCAACTCTTCGGCCTGGTCTTGTGCGCCGGTCAGTTCGTCGGGACTCGAGACTTAGGGATCGAAGGCGTCAAAACGTTACAGGCAGACGTCAGCCCGCAAGACGCACATGTCAGATGCGCATCAACACCGCGCGTACCGGACGTTGCATCGCGGTGGCAATGGCGCGCGCGTAGATCTGCACCTGCTGTTGATACCGCTCCAGCGCTCCGTCCAGTTCGCGATCGGTCTTGAAATCGACGACGACGAACGCATGACCATCGTCGAAGGCGAGATCGACTGTGCCTTCCACAAGATTCCCAGAGGGCGTTCGCATCGTGACCGGCGTTTCACGATAGCAGCGGCCTTCAGCCGAGGCGCGCGCAGCGGCCTTGAGTACCGGATGAGCGAGAACGCGCTGTACCGTCGTCCGTGCCGCAGCGATTTCGTCCGGCTCGGCGTCCAGAAGCCTGCCGTGCGCAGTGGCCAACGTGCCGAGGATCTCGTCGTCCTTGCCGGTCAACGGCATGTCGGCGAGCAACGCATGGACGAGCGATCCGAATCGGGCTCCGCCTGGACGCTCGATGTCGTCTGCCACGACCTCGATGGACATCGGAACACCTGCCTCGCCGTCCCTCGACTGCGCTCGGGACGGCCCTGAGCTCGTCGAAGGGCCGAAGCCCTCGGCGGAGGCGCGGTCGTCGATCGCGTCGATTGGCATCGACGCCGCTTCGGTTGCGGTCACGACTGCGATCGAGGGCTGTGCCGCCGCGTCGATCGCCGCACGGCGCCCGGCACTCCATGAGTCGTACGCGCTGCGGTAACGCCGCAGCACGTCTCCATCGACCGTCTTGACGATCAGATCTTCGCGACGGAGCCCGAACGGTGCTTCCGCTTTGAGATCGAGCACACCCGGTTCCGGCGACCACCACACCACGGAGTACGGCTGGTCGTTCCATGTACCCGAATGCGCTCCAGGACAAACCGTCGTCCGTGACGCGGGATCGCCATCCGGCCGATCCAGCACGGAGTCCTTGCTTGCGAACGGCGGACACCCGACGGCGATCGTCTGCACTCGACGACGATCCTCAGCGGGATAGATGGCATCGTTCAGCGGCGCAATCCACCCTTCGCCATAGGGTTCATCGCCCACCGCGGGCACAACGAGGAGATCCCGCGCCCGGGTTGCAGCGACGTACGCAATTCGCTCTCCTTCACTCCTCTCGCGGATCAACTCGTTCTCGCGGTTGTCGTTCAACTCCTTCGGCGACCAGCCGCCGATGCGCAGCGCGCAGAGCTCGCGGTTGGAATCGAGATACCGCGTCGCGTCGAACGGCGTCAGGCGGGCGGTGATGTCGCCGAGAATCACGACCGGGAATTCCAGTCCCTTGGCCTTGTGCACCGTCATCAAGCGCACGCCGTCGCTGCCCTCTTCGAGAATCGGCGCCTCGGAGGTCTGACCGCCAAGCGCCGCTTCACGCAGCCGCTCGACGAATCCGCGGAACGACATGCCCCCTTCGAGCTCGTACTGCCTGGCCAGTTCGGCGACATGCAGCACGTTGGCGAGCGCCTGTTCGCCGCCCGGCCGCAGCACGAAGCCGACGTGTGCGCGCGTGTGATCGATCAGCGCTCCGATGGTGTCGGTGATCGGCCGCCGGTTGCGATGCCGGTGCAGCCCGGCAAGCGCCGACAACGCGTCGCGAATCGGTGCCAGACCATCGGGCAGCGACGCGGGGATGCGGAACGGATGGAATCCGCCGCCGAGATGGTGGTACTCGAGCAGGTCTTCGTCGCCGATCGCGAACAGCGCGCCCCGAAGCGTCGCGAACACCGACAACTGATCGTCGGGCCATTCGATGGCGGTCAAGGCCGCGCGCAGCGTCTCGATCTCCTCGCGATCGTGAAACGCTTTTCCGCCGACCAGCAGGTGCTTGACCCCGCGCGCATCGAGCGCGTCGACGTAGGGCCGCGTCACGTCCTCACCATAGCTGAGGAAGCGTCGGAACAGAATGCAGATGTGCCGCGCTCCGAGGGGGACGAGTCTGTCGGCATCGGGCCGCTCGGTGACTGTCCAGCCGCTCTTCGTCACCAGCCAGTGGATGAACGCGCCGATCGCATCTGGCAGCGAACCCTCGATCTCGCGCGCGGAGACGAACCGCTGTCCGTAAGGTTCGGGCACGGGCAGCACGACGACTGACGGCTGCGTGGAGTGATCGCTGCGGTGCGCTTCCAGCGGAACGTAGCTCGCCTGTCGTGCCTCGTGATCGCCAGTCATCACCGGCTCGAAGGCGGCATTCACCACCCGCTGGATGTTCGGCACGCCGCGAAAGCTCTTGCGCAGTTCGACGAACGTCGCGCCTCCGTCGACGAGCTGTTGACACACCTGCTGGTAGACGTGGACATCCGCGCGCCGGAAGCGATAGATCGATTGCTTCGGATCGCCAACGATGAAGAGCTTGCCCGGCGTGGGCGTGACCCGTTGCCAGCGCGTCTCCTCCGCATCGTCGGCGGCGAGCAGCAGCAGGAGCTCCGCCTGCAACGGATCGGTGTCCTGGAACTCGTCGACGAAGATGCGGGTGAAGCGCTTCTGGAAGTGGCGCCTCACGTCGACGTTGTTCTTCACCAGATCGCGCGCGAGCAGCAGGAGATCGAGAAAGTCGAGCGCGCCCGCTCGCGCCTTGAGTGCCTGATAGCGATCGACGCAGGTGAGCAGCTCGGCGTGGAGCGCGGCCGCGAGATCGGCGTCGGCGCGGATCTGGAAATCGAGCAGAGCGGCCGTGAGGCGATCGCGCGCCTCGAGCACCTGCGCGCGCGTGATGCCCTTGCGGTAGGTCGGGCCACTGCCCTTGCGCGCGCGCTTGAAGTCGCGATCGCGCGCAAGGTCGATGAATCGCCCTTCGAGCGTATCGAGATCGGCATCGGCGTCGGTTGGCGGTGTCGGTCCGAGCTCGCGGCTCAAGCGCCGCACGGGAGCGGTGTCGAGGAAGAGATTGTCGCCGGCGTACGACGCGCCCTCCGATGCGGCCGCGAGCGCGTGAACGAGATCGATCAACGTCACGATCGCCGATCGGCGATCGAACGGCTCGCGCACCCACTCACCTCGGAAGTCGCGCCAGTCGGTCAGGTCGAAGCCGGCCCGGCGAAGCCGCTCCATCGGACCGTCTTCGTCGGCGTCGCCCGGACGAAATCCTCGACTGGACCGCCGTAGCGATCGGCGCACGCCTTCGGGTGGCCGTTCGAGGCTGGCCTGAAACCAGGCACTGAACGCCTCATCGAAGACGCGCCGCGCCTCCCCCTCGGTGAGCACGCGGAACAGCGGATCGACGCGCGCCTCCACCGGCCGCTCGCGCAGCAGGTCCGCGCAGAACCCGTGGATGGTGCTGACGTGCGCTTCTTCGAGGTTATGGACCGCTGCTTCCAGCCGTCGCGTGGCCTCGCGAGACTCCGTCGCGCCCCGCTCCTTCTCGAGCTGCTGCCGCAGGCGGAGCTTCAGCTCACCCGCAGCCTTCTCGGTGAAGGTGACCGCGACGATCTCTCGCACGCTGGCACGCCCTTCGGCAACCACGCGAACGATGCGCTTCACCATCTCTGTGGTCTTGCCGGTGCCCGCCGCGGCTTCGACGACGAGCGTGTCGTCGAGCGCAGCGTGAATCAGCTGGCGCGACTCCTCGTCGGATCGATGCACGCGCGCGATCATGGCCGGCTCCTGATCTCGGCCAGATCGGCGAGCGCGTTGATGTCGTGCGGCTTGCGCGCGACGCGGCGAAAGACACCGGGTCCGCAGACCGGGCGAAAGTCGCAGCGAGAACAGGCATCCTCGGTGGGTGCGGCGGCCAGAAAGCCCGATTCGATCGCGCGATCGACCACCTGCAGCACTTCCAGGCCCAGCCCGCGCGTGCGCTCGTCGAGCGGAATCCCGTGTTCGTAATACCCGCCATTGGCCGTGCAGTAGAACAGACGACCGTGGTGAACGGGCACCCCGAGTGCCGCCTCCACCGCCATCGCATACAGCACGGGCTGCAGCACGGCGCCGCCGCCGATCAGAATCCTCTCGATCTTGTCGGGCTTGCGGCCGGTCTTGTGATCGGTGACCCGCAGTACTTTCGTCGGCTGATGCTCTTCGATCAGATCGATCGCGCCTTTCAACAGGAATCCGCCCGGTAGAGTCACTGCCTGATTCACGCTGGTAGCATCG
>Ga0114129_10015015_pt1 | contig 11028 bp, 8 predicted proteins | sample RhiMetdeltSRZDD1_FD_80071 | JGI IMG/M metagenome (GOLD analysis project Ga0114129, IMG submission 80071) | Populus rhizosphere microbial communities from Tennessee, USA - Rhizosphere MetaG P. deltoides SRZDD1 (version 2) (version 2) | ecosystem: Host-associated > Plants > Roots > Rhizosphere >... | reverse complement strand
GTCGCTTTTTCGTTTGGCGATGCGTTCGAGGTAAACCAACGCTCTTCGACCGTGCCGGCTTTCAGCAAACCGAAGAAGTAGATTCTCAGCATCTGCTCGATCAGTTGCGGCAACGGCAAGTCACGCTTGGGCTGGTACCACGTATAGATCCAGTTCATCATGCCGAACAGCGCGAAGGTCGCAACGCGCAGGTCAGTGCCTTTGCCACCTTCCTGCGTTTGCAGCTCGCCGATGAGGTCCATGATCACTTTCACGTAACGCCGCTTAAACACGAGAATCTTATTGTTGAATTCGCCGGTGAGCGACTCATCTTCATGCGCCATGACTTTCATCTCCGGCATATTGTGCAGGAAGAAACTCAGGTGATTCTCGGCAAAGGCGCGGATACGCGGGCGGATGTCCGGGTGCGAATTTGCCGCCTGCTCCCAGCGTTGCAGCAGCGTTACAAAGCAGCGTTCCTGGATCAGAAAAAGCAGCTCTTCCTTAGTCGTGAAATAATAATACAATCCCGACAAACTCATCTTCGTGGCGCGTGCGATGTCGCGCACCGAGGTGTGATGAAATCCTTTTTCAGCGAAAATCTTCGCCGAAGTTTTGAGAATTTGCTGAAGCTTTTCGTCGTAGTGACGGGTTGCGGGTTCTAGACGGCTCGACATGGGTATGACGGATATTTGCAAATCGATCTCGGAGTGTCAATCGACCATGTCGCTCGAAGGCTGCGCTGTCGTCGTGAAATCGGCGCGGCGGGAAGGGTAAAATTTCCCCAGCGCGACAGAGCGGAATCCGCAGTGTTTTCCGTGCTTGTACGTTGCACGAGTTTGTTGAATCACCCCTCACCATGGTGTATGTCTAAAAGCTCAGAGCGTATGAATTTCGAGAACGTCATCGTCGAAAAAACCGGCCCGATCGCTGTCGTTACGCTCAACCGTCCACAGGCCTTGAACGCTTTATCTTACGCTCTCGTAAAAGACTTGTCGCTGGCGATGCAAGAACTCGACCACGATAACGACGTGCGTGTTATCATCGTCACGGGCGGTGACAAAGTGTTTGCCGCGGGCGCCGATATCAAAGAAATGGCCGAGCGCGGGCCGTTCGATGAAAAAATCCACGAGCGACTCCGCTATCGCGATCAGATTAACAAGATTGCCAAGCCCGTGGTTGCCGCAGTGAGCGGTTTCGCTTTGGGCGGCGGTTGTGAGCTGGCGATGAGCTGCGACATCGTCATCGCTTCGGAAACCGCGCGCTTTGGCCAGCCGGAAGTGAATCTCGGCATCATCCCTGGCAGCGGTGGCACGCAGCGTCTGACGCATGTTCTGGGCAAGCACCGCGCTATGGAGCTCGTGTTAACCGGTGATTCGATTACCGCCGCCGAGGCCGAGCGTCTAGGATTGGTAAACCGTGTTGTGCCGGTCGAACTATTGTTGGAAGAAGCCAAAGCCGTGGCAAAGAAGATTGCCGCCAAGCCGGTTCTCGCGGTTAAAGCGGCAAAGGAAGCTGTGCTCAAGGCGGCCAATGCGCCACTCGACGAGGGCCTGGAGTTCGAACGCAAGTCCTTCTATTTACTTTTCGCCTCCGAGGACCGCAGCGAAGGCATGAAGGCGTTTCTGGAAAAGCGCAAGCCGGAGTTCAAAGGCAAGTAAGCAGCGCAGGCTCACCGTGGCGTACGAAACGATCATCTACGAAAAAGTAAACGCGGTTGGGACGATCACGCTCAACCGACCGCAATCACTGAATGCTTTCGTGCCGCAGATGAACAAAGAAGTCCTAGAGGTTTTAAAAGAAGGCGAGCGTGACCAAGAGGTGCGCTGTTTGATGATTACCGGCGCGGGCCGTGCCTTCTGTGCCGGGCAAGATCTCAAAGGCCGGACACCGGAGCAAAAGGGCTCTCTCGGTGCTTCTTTGCGCGAGAAGTACAATCCAATGATTCGCCAAATCCGCCAGATGGAGAAGATCGTCATCGCGGCGGTCAATGGCGTCGCCGCCGGTGCCGGCTGCAATTTAGCGTTGGCCTGCGATCTCCGGGTGGCCTCTGAAGATGCGAAGTTCATCCAATCGTTCGTCCGCGTCGGCTTAGCGCCCGACTCCGGCGGCAGCTTCATCCTGCCGCGGCTGGTGGGAGTCAGCAAGGCGATGGAGCTTTTGTTGCTCGGCGATACCATAGACGCTAAGGAAGCGCAGCGAATCGGTTTGGTCGCGAGAGTTTTCGCAGCCGCAGAATTCGCAGCATCGGCCAAAGCCATCGCCGAGCAAGTCGCCCGCGCGCCGCGCGGCGTCGGACTCATTAAACGCGCGGTGAACCACGCCAACCTACCTAATCTGGAGACCGATCTCGACTACGAAGCTCACTTACAAGAAATTGCCGGCCGGAGTTCCGACTATGACGAAGGCGTTAAAGCATTCCTGGAAAAACGGCCGCCGGTGTTTACGGGGAAATAGTTTCTAACAACTCGCTGAAAAAGAATGGAATGCTTCGACAAGCTCAGCATGAACGGAAAATGCCCGACGATTTCCATTCTCCGTTCGTTCTGAGCCACCTCGAAGGATGAACGGGACTTATCCAACAGCTTGCCAGTCTCGAACCTGAGACTGGACCGAGAATGATATGCCCAACAAAGCGGAAACAATCGCCGTCCTCGGCGCCGGCACCATGGGCGCGGGTATTGCCCAAGTCGCCGCTCAAGCCGGCTTCGAGACGATTGTTTACGACGTCAAACAGGAATTTATCAACGTCGGCTTAGACCGCGTGCAGAATTTTCTCAGAGGCAGCCGCGACCGTGGCAAGCTCACGGCCGAGCAGGAACAGGAAATTCTCGATCGCTTCCGCACCACCACCAAGCTCGATGATTGCAAAGGGACCAGTCTAGTCATCGAAGCGGCACCGGAGAAGCTCGATTTAAAGCGCGATATCTTCAAACAGTTGGACGCCATCTGCGACCCGGAGACGCTGCTCGCGAGCAACACTTCTTCCTTCAGCATCACGGCGATCGGCGCCAGCGCGCAGCATCAGGAACGAGTTTTAGGTTTGCATTTCTTCAATCCGCCGCCATTGATGGCGTTGGTCGAAGTGATCCAAGGCGATCGCACCAGTACGGCGACCATCGAAAAAGCCACGGCGCTGATGCGCGCCATGGGCAAGACCCCGGCGCGCGCCAAAGATACACCGGGGTTTATCGTCAACCGCGTCGCGCGGCCATTTTATAATGAGGGACTGCGCATTCTCGGCGACGGCGGCGCCACGGTGGAGACCATCGATCGCATCATGAAGGAGGCGGGTAATTTTCGCATGGGCCCGTTCGAGCTCATGGACTTGATCGGCAACGACGTGAACTTCGCCGCGACCGAGTCACTTTACCGCTCTTTTTTCGAAGACCCACGTTTTCGCCCGAGTCCGATTCAGCAGCGCCTGGTCATGGGCGGCAACCTAGGACGAAAAACCGGGCGAGGGTTTTACCCCTATGACAAAAAGTAGTCTGGCGGTCATCGGCAGAAACCGCTTGGCAGAAGAACTGCTGGCGTTAGGGCACGAAAATGGCCTCGAAACGTCGCAGTTGAACGATGCCACGGCCGTTGCTTCGACGACCAACTTCGTCATCGACACGGAAACCGGCGCCGAGGACAAAAAAAAAGCTTTGCTCCAACGTCTCGACGCCTCCCTGCCGTTGTCCTCGATCATCGTTAGCTCTTGCTTGCGATTTTCCACGACGCTGATGGCGTCGTGGATAAAGAAGCCGGAAAGAATCGTCGGCTTTGCGTCTTTCTTTCCTTTGAAAGATCGAAAGCTGATCGAATTGGCCGGCGGTCTACGGACAACCGAATCGTCGCTGGCACAGGCCGAACAGCTCTTTAAGTCCCTCGGGAAACAAACCGTACGAGTCAAAGACAATGCGGGACTTACATTTCCGCGTATTTTGAGCTTGATTATTAATGAGGCGGCGCGCAGCCTGGAAGAAGGCGTCGCCACGCCGGAAGAGATCGATGTCGCCATGCGGCTCGGCGTCAACTATCCGCAAGGGCCGCTGCGCTGGGCCGATCAGATCGGTTTGGATGACGTGCTCGCCGTGCTCGAAGGCTTGCAGCGCGAAACCGGCGACGACCGCTACCGTGCGGCGCCGCTCTTGAAAAAGCTGGTGGTTGCGGGTTTCCTTGGTGAAATCAGCGGCAGAGGATTTTACACATATCACGAAGGTCAGGTGAAGCCATGAGAGAAGCCGTAATCGTTGAAGCGGTGCGCACGCCGATGGGACGCCACAGCGGCATATTGAAAGATATTCGCACCGATGATCTTGCCGCATACATCATCGCCAAGATGGTTGAAAAAAGCGGCATCAACAAGGACGAAATCGAAGACGTTTACTTCGGCTGCACCAACCAAGCCGGCGAAGACTCGCGCAACGTGGCGCGCAATGCTTCCTTGCTCGCGGGCCTACCGTACACCATTCCCGGGGCGACGGTGAACCGCTTGTGCGGCTCCGGACTCGAAGCGATCAATCAAGCCGGCCGGGCCGTCGAGACCGATCACGGCGATCTGTTTGTTGCCGGCGGGGTCGAGAGCATGACGCGCGGACCCTGGGTGATGGGCAAACCGGCGACCGCGTTTCAACGCGGCGACGTCCAGATGTACGACAGCTCGCTCGGCTGGCGCTTCCCGAACAAGCGGATGGCCGAGCTTTACTCGCTGATCAACAACGGCGAGACCGCGGAGAACGTGGCGGAGAAATACCACGTCAGCCGGGAAGATCAGGACAAGCTGGCACTCGTGAGCCACCAACGGGCCTTGAAGGCGCAAAATGAGGGCCGTCTCAAAGACGAGATCATTCCGGTCGAAATTCCCCAGCGCAAAGGCCCGCCGCTGGTCCACGACAAAGACGAAGGACCGCGCGCGGATACTTCGTTGGAGATCCTCGCCGGGCTCCAGCCCTCATTTAAAAAGGGCGGCACCGTGACGGCGGGAAATTCCTCGCCGCTGTCGGACGGCGCGGCGGCATTGCTGGTCACGACGCCGCAAAAAGCCGAGCAGTTAAAACTCAAGCCGATGGCCCGCATCGTCGCGTCAGCTACCGCCGGAGTCCATCCCAATTACTTTGGCATCGGGCCGATCCCGGCCACAGAGAAAGCGCTCAAGCGCGCCGGGCTCAACATCGGGCAAATCGATCTGGTCGAGCTAAACGAGGCGTTCGCATCGCAAGTGCTCGCCTGTGCTCGCGAACTCGGCATCGACCTCGACAGGCTCAACGTCAACGGCGGCGCCATCGCCCTCGGCCATCCGCTCGGCTGTAGCGGCGCGCGCATGATGGCGACCTTGGTCCACGAGATGAAAAAGCGCGGCAGCCGCTACGGTCTCGCGACCATGTGCATCGGCGTCGGCCAAGGCATCGCCACGATTGTTGAGCGCATAGCTTGAGCCGCGCGAATCTCCATCACAATAGTTGTTCTGGTTAGCATCTCGCGTAGAATACCTGCGTGCCGCTGTCGCCTGTGACGTTGGCCCACGTCGGAATGTTCTGGTACTATCGTCGAAAGCCTCAATCATGAAAATTCCGCCCGAAGGAGAGACCCCAAAGACCACGTTGGGGGGAATCCACCAACCGAGTCTCACCGAGCCATTCTCTATCTGGCCTACCATCGCCGGTGCGATGAGAAGCCCTAGGAAATTTTTGCTACTGACTCTCCTGGCGCTGATAGCCTTAATCAGCGTTCTGGTTCAATCCTTCAACATTCTGGCCGGCAGACATCGCGAACAAGTCCAGCAAGAGTTGCAAAAAGTCCTCGGCCAAGATGTCAGCTTCGATGCTCTCGAAGTCAACTTATTCGGCCGGCCCGGCTTCGCCGCCAAAGAGTTTCGCATCGCTGACGATCCTCGCTTTGCGGCGACACCGGTGGTCCGGGCAAAAGAGCTCATTTTGGGAGTCAGCGTGTGGAATCTGTTTTTCGGTCGGTTTGTAATCGACTCGCTCACGTTCAAAGAGCCGGAGTTCCAGATCATTATCAATGAAGCAGGACTACTGAACTTGACGGCGTTCGTAAACCGCAAGAACGAGTTGCGGAAATTTCCCACACTAAGGCCGCCCGCACCGGAGCGAAAGCATAGCCCCGTGGCGTTCGCGATCGGCGAAGTGCGCATCAGAGAGGGCCGCGTCGAATACGTGGATCGGTCGATCAAAGAACCCGCCGAGCTTCGGGTTAAGAATATCTCGATGACCATGAGAGAATTGGAACCGGCGCAAGCAACAAAAATCACCATTGCCGCATCGTTAAGCGAAGGAATTAGCCAGGACGTAAGAATCGACGGCCAGCTCAAACCCGCGCCGGGAGAGCATTCCTGGTTCCGCCGTGCCATCGATCTCAGCGTTCGACTCGATTCCCTTCATGTACCGGTTGTTGCGCGCGCCATCGCCGGATTGAGAGATAAGATTCCGCGCGAACTCGACGTGACTGGCCCCATGTCGTTCCAAGCGCAGCTCAGCGGCACGCCGGAACGCCCACGCATCGGCGACATCACGTTGAAAGTTCCGTTATTTGGTTCCTCGGACTACAATGCCGTCATCAACGGCAGTGTTGAGTTTTCCGAGCGTCGCACGTTGGAGGACGCACAGATCCAAGGCAAGTTGGTCGTCACCCCCCTGGCGCTCACGCAACTCCGCAAGTTGCGTCTCTTCGAACAGAACCTTTCCCCGCTGCTAGTCGCTGCCGGCACACTCGGCATTTATAGTCGTTTTGAAGGAACTTGGGAGACTCTCCGCGTCGGAGCGCTGCTACGCGCCGACAAAGCAGAATTGCGCTACAAAGGGTGGCTAAATAAGCCGGTCAATGTTCCCGCAGAGCTCAGAATGAGAATTTCCCGGCAAAAGCAAAGGTTGCTGCTTCACGAATCCGAGTTCGTCGTTGGGGCTGCTAAAATGGATTTTGCCGGCAGTATCGAGTATGAACCGGCGCCCCGGTTGCAGCTCAAGGTGCGAGGTAAACAAAGCCCGGTGCCCGTCTGGGGCCAACTTTTTACTCCGCTGGATTTTTATGGCATGGGCGGCAAGGCTGATTGGGATATTGATTTCAACAAAGGGTTGACTCCCGCCGACGAGAACTGGAGCGTACAAGGCCGACTGAAACTCACCAATAGCGGATTCGAGCATTTAGGCAATGGGCGCAGAATAGAGAAGTTAGACGGCCAGGTTCTCCTGGACGGCAAGCAAGCGCACCTCAATAACGTCACATTTCGTCTGGGGTCTTCGATGATTTCCCTCGACGGCGCCATTGCGAATCTGGCGGAGCCCAGTGTGATTTATAAACTGCGCTCCGACGAGCTCAATCTCACCGATCTGCCTTCTCTCGACGCCGGCCCGCCGGTTCGGCTCAAAGACGTCAACGTCAACGGCGAGATTCAGTGGGACAACGGGCAGCTGGTGCTTACCGGATCAGTGACTTCTCCGCAAGGCAGCTTGCAACCGTTTGTATTTGGCAATCTCCGCTGCGACGTGGCTCTATCGGCAGCGGGCCTGACGTTTAAGAATCTGGCCTTGCAAACGCTAAACGGCACTTTCCGTTCCGACGGTAATTGGGCTTCCGCCGGTGAAAATTCTCGCCGGCTCCAAATGTCCTCACAAGTCGACGCGCTCGATTTACGCGGGCTGATTGCGCAATGGATCCCGCAATTGAAAGATCGCATCGAAGGGCAACTCAACGGCTCGGCCCAGTTCGACGCCGCCGCTACCAATGGCGCCGGCATGATGGGCGCGCTTAAAGGTTCCGGCGAGGCGTCCATTCGCCGGGGTGTAATCCGAAATTTCAACTTAGTCAGCCATTTGCTGCTCCGGGGTAGCGGTAGCAGTGTTTCCGCGGCGTCGATGTCCCGCCTGTCTCCGGGTTTTGCCGGCTTGGCCCAACGACCCGATACTCCTTTCGAGTCATTGAAGGCGAATTTCGCCATCGATCAGAGACGCATCCACACTGATAACCTCATCATCACGACTCCCGATTATACGATCACGGGTGCCGGCTGGCTCGGGTTCGACCGCTCGACAAAATGGAACGGTTTAATCGTGCTGTCGCCGCGCTTGACTCAGGACGTCCAACGCGATTACCGTATCATCCGTTATCTGCTCGATCGGCGTGGCAGACTTGGAATTGCGTTCGTTGTAGAGGGTAAAATTCCCGACGTGAAAATCCGGCTCGAAAATCGCGCCCTGGCGCAGGCGCTGCGAGGCGGATCCACGGCGCGCGGCGACGACACGGACAGCGGCGGTAAATCAAATCAAGAATCCAAAGACCCAAAGAAGTGGTTGCCCGACGCGCTCCAGCGATTTCTCAATCGTTAGCGATGCGACGAATGCGATTGCACGACATCTATCTGGAAATTCCTCCCGAGCATATTGCCTATGTAAAATTTATCTTCGAATCCTACGAAGAAGTCGGCATCATTCGCACGGTGGATCGCAAGAAAGCCGTCATCGTGCTTCTTGCCATGAACGATTTTTTAACCATCGCACATAAAATTTTAGACTCAATCAAAAACGCTGTCCCCTTGCGCGAAATTCCACGGCCCGCCGACATGAACGACGATTGGTTCATGGCGGAACTTGCCCGCAAATCTTCCGATGAGCACACGGATCGGTGATTCCGGGACCTTGACCGAAGTCTCCAACTCCGCGTGTTTGTCTTTCGCAGCGATTGAAAACCGCAGAATTCCATTAGATGCTCAGATGCATCTATGGCTCGCCCATCCGACCTTGATTCAGTTTCTGAAGCACAAGCCCAACTAAAGATCCTCAAACTTTTTGCGAAGAAGCCAAAGAACCGGCTGACGCCCGCTGAGATCCTGCGGCGCGGCGGCTTTGGTCGCGATGAACTTCAGGTGATCGTCGATGCGCTCCGAGAATTATGCCGCGATGGCCGTTTGGTGCGCCTGAAGAAGAATCATTATGCGCTCCCTGATCGGCAAAATCTGATCCAGGGAAAAGTCCATGCGCACCCGGACGGCTACGGATTCTTAATCCCAGATGACAGGAACAGGGAGGATGTTTATTTGAATCGCCGCGAGATGCGGCGGGTTATGCACGGCGATCGCGTCATGGCACGCATCGACCGGAGGCCGCGTGGCGGCGCCGAAGTGCATGTCGTGCAAGTCCTCGAGCGCGCACAAAAACGTCTGCTCGGCACTTACGATGAAATCGATGGGCAAGCTTTCCTGGTTCCGATGGATCCGAGAATCAACGCCATTCCACTCAAGCCGGACGCGGCGAAGCCGGAAAAAGGCAAAGTCATTGCCGCCGAGATATTCCGCTACGGAACGGCGATGTCACCGCCGCAAGCTCAGGTCGTTAAAGTCATGGGGGACCCCGATGATCCGGAAGTCCAAGCGCAATCCATTGTGTTCCGCTATGGCTTATCAACTCGTTTTCCGGAGGAAGTGCATCGCGAGACGAACCAGATTGCTTACTCGATCGCTCCTGAAGAAATAGCCGCGCGCACCGATTTGCGGGGATGGCCCATCGTTACCATCGACGGCGAGAACGCCCGCGACTTCGACGACGCCGTTCACGTTCACAAGATGGATGATCGCTATGAGCTTTTGGTTTCCATCGCCGATGTCGCTCACTACGTTCGAGCCGACAGTGCCCTAGATCAGGAAGCCTATGCTCGGAGCACGAGCGTTTATTTTCCGGATCGCGCGATTCCCATGCTGCCCGAAGCGCTTTCGAACGGCATCTGCAGCTTGAATCCCAACGAAGATCGCTTGACCAAAACCGTTGCCATCGAATTCAACGCAAAAGGAGAAGTCGTTGACAGCCGGTTTTTCGATTCCGTGATTCGCAGCCATCAACGGATGACCTACACCAATGTGCGGCGCATCTTAGCCGATCGCGACGCCGAAGTTTTGGCCTACTACGGCCGCCTCGTCGATCAGTTCCATCTCATGGAAGAGCTCGCGATGTTGATTTACGAGCAACGCAGAGCACGCGGCAACCTGGATTTCGATCTACCAGAAGCAGAAATAATTCTCGATATCCAAGGCATTCCGGAAAACATCGTGCGCGCCGAGCGCAATGTTGCCCATCGGATCATCGAAGAGTTCATGATTGCCGCCAACGAAGCGGTGGCACGCCACTTGACAGAAAGAGACTTACCACTTCTTTACCGCGTCCACGAAGGTCCCGACGAAGAAGCGTTGGAAGCGCTAGCACCGTTTCTACTCTCACTCGGCTACCGCTTGCCCCTTAAAAAAGAAAACATTGCGCCATTGGAAATTCAAAGACTCTTGGAGGCTGCTCGCGGCAAACCCGAAGAGCGCGTGCTCAATCGCGTGCTGCTGCGCTCGATGAAGCAGGCTGTCTATCAACCGGAAAATATCGGCCATTTCGGACTGGCGTCGGTATGTTACACCCATTTCACCTCACCCATCCGGCGTTACCCCGATTTGATCGTGCACCGCATGTTGGACAGAGCGCTGCGGGGAGAAAAACTTAAGCCAAACGAACGCGCGGATTTGCTCCGCTCTCTCCAGGAAGCCGGCAAGCACACCTCCGAGCGCGAGCGCCACGCCATGGACGCCGAGCGCGAGATGGTCGATCTCAAAAAAGCCCAGTTTATGATGAACAAACTCGGCGAAGAGTTCACGGGCTTCATCACCAGCCTTGCCAACTTCGGATTTTTCGTAGAGCTCGACGCCTACTTCATCGAAGGTTTAGTCAAACTGTCGTCATTAACCGACGACGACTACGACTACTACGAGAAAGAATACGTCATCAAAGGCCGCCGTCACGGTCGAAAATTCCGCCTGGGCGACAATGTGCAAGTGAAAGTTGTGCGGATCAACGCGTTTCGAAGTGAGATCGATTTTGAGTTGTTTCAGGCAAGCGCAGGCGCACGGTCATAAAGTGTTCCCTTTTAACGCGGATTCTTTTGAAGGCTAGGATTTGCATTCAATTGCACATCTAATGATCGAGCCAAGCCCGGTGACGTCTATTTAGTTATTGGCCCAGCGGTTGATTGAGCGGACGGTTAGTTGTCATCGGTCGCCTTGCTATTAAGATTCAT
>Ga0114129_10015014_pt1 | contig 11029 bp, 11 predicted proteins | sample RhiMetdeltSRZDD1_FD_80071 | JGI IMG/M metagenome (GOLD analysis project Ga0114129, IMG submission 80071) | Populus rhizosphere microbial communities from Tennessee, USA - Rhizosphere MetaG P. deltoides SRZDD1 (version 2) (version 2) | ecosystem: Host-associated > Plants > Roots > Rhizosphere >... | reverse complement strand
GCGGAAACCAAGCTCTCCAACCGCGGCGTCGGCTTCCTGGTGATCCAGGCCTACAGCCTGTTCAACATGCCGCAGATGTATTCGCTGCTGATCGTCCTGTTCGTCATCGCGATCGGCGCCAACGCGCTGATCGGGCGGCTCGGCGGGCTCGACGACATCAAACGCTCGTAAGAGGTGCACCATGGCTTCGCTCGCGGCTCCCATGATGGTTGCGTCGCAGTCTCCCAATCTACCGTCGCATCGCGATCCCTACTATGCCGGCAAGTGGCAGAAGCCGAAGGCCGGCCGCTATATCGAGGTGACCAACCCGGGCACCGGCGAGTCGCTCGGCAAGGTTGTCGACGGCACCGCCGCCGACGCCGAGGCGGCGATCGCGGCGGCGAAGGCGGCATTCCACGACTGGCGGCGGGTGCCGCCGCTCGAGCGCGCGAAAATGCTGCGCGCCATCGCCGACGTGCTGCGCAAGAACGGCGACGAGCTCGCCATGATCGACGCCGCCGACTGCGGCAACCCGGTCGCCGAGATGGTGCGTGACGCTAATGCCGGCGCCGCGCAGCTCGACTTCTACGCCGGTCTTGTCACCGAGATGAAAGGCGCGTCGATCCCGATGGGTCCGGACGTGGTGAATTTCTCGGTGCGCGAGCCGTTCGGCGTGGTCGGCCGCATCATCCCGTTCAACCATCCGTTCATGTTCGCGGCCGGCAAGTCGGGCGCGCCGCTCGCCGCCGGCAACACGGTGGTGCTCAAGCCGCCGGAGCAGGCGCCGCTGTCATCGCTCCGCCTCGCCGAGCTGATCGACGGGATCCTCCCGCCCGGCGTCTGGAATGTGGTGCCCGGCGGCCGCGAGGTCGGGCAGGCCCTGTCGAGCCATCCCGACGTCGCCTCGGTCGCGCTGATCGGCAGCGTGCCGACCGGCCGCGCGGTGATGAAGGCCGCGTCCGATACGCTCAAGCCGGTGCTGCTCGAGCTCGGCGGCAAGAACGCGCTCATCGCGTTTGCCGACGCCGATCTCGACGCTGCGTCGGCCGCCGTGGTCGACGGCATGAATTTCACCTGGTGCGGGCAATCCTGCGGCTCGACCAGCCGCGCCTTCGTGCACGAGAAGATCTACGATGCGGTGATCGAGCGGGTGAAATCGTCGATCAAGCGCTACGAGCCCGGCATTCCCACCGATCCGGCCACCACCATGGGCTCGATCGTGAGCCAGACCCAGTACGACCGGATCATGAGCTACATCGAGGCCGGCAAGAAGGATGGCGCCCGCCTCGTTTCCGGCGGCGCGCGGCCGAACGATCCCAAGCTCGCCAAGGGCTTCTTCATCGAGCCGACGGTGTTCGCCGACGTCACCATGGACATGCGCATCGGCAAGGAGGAAATCTTCGGCCCGGTGCTCTCGATCTTCAAATGGAGCGACGAGGAGAAGATGCTCGCCCAGGTGAATCAGGTCGAGTACGGGCTCACCTGCTCGATCTGGACCAACGACCTCTCGACCGCTCACCGCACCGCGGCCGCGGTCGAAGCCGGCTACGTCTGGATCAACGAGGTGTCGAAGCATTTCCTCGGCGCGCCGTTCGGCGGCTACAAGCAGTCCGGCATCGGCCGCGAGGAATGCATCGAGGAGCTCCTGCGCTTCACGCGCGAGAAGAACATCCACCTCAATCTGCGCCGCCGCAGCGGCGCGCATTGAAAGAGCGGCACCGCAAGCCGGTTTCACCCGGCCTGCGGCGCCGTCAATAAACGATCCGTCCGTCTCAGTAATTGTGCCGGCCGGGGATCGTGAGCCAGGTGTTGTCGGAGCCCATCACCGGCCGCATTTCACGCCGCACCGGGGCCGCAGCCTGGGCCCGCACGGCCGGGCGAGCCTGCGCAAGCGCCGAATAGCCTTCGTGCGTGCCTGAGAACTGATAGCTCGGGTAGCCGCTGGCCTGGCTCTCCTCGATGCCGAACGTCTGTGCCTGGGCCGACACCGCCGAAGCGAGGCCGAGGATCAGGGCGGAAAGGACAATCGTGGATTTGGTCGCCATCGTCGTATCTCCTTTGTCAGGATGAGCGCTGTCGCTCACCTGCCATCGAATACGGATTGGGGCGCAGCGCCGTTACGGCGGCGGTTTTCACAACGCCGTGTTTGGAGCCCGCAAAAATGTGACACCGCCGTGAGCGGGTACGGGGCATTTGCGCCGGCCACCCGTATCGCCGCCGGGCGCTTGTTTGGCTGCGACAACCGCTTTAGCCTTCGAATCCGCTTGTTGGATACCGATCGCGTCAGGGGAGGGGACTGATGAAAAAGCTCGGTTGCATCGTGATCGCCGCGCTGCTGCCCGCGGCTGCGGCCGCGGCCGAAAAGCCGGAATGGGCGTTTCCCGTCACCGAGAAGGTCCAGCCGCCGCAGCAGGGCGATCCCAACCGGGTCAGGTCGGCGCCGGGCAGCACGCTCGCGGTCACGCGGGCCCAGGCCGACGACATGTACAACATCCCCAACTGGTTCCCGGACATGTATCCGGCGATGCCGAAGATCGTACAGTTCGGCAATCGCGACACGCAGGTGCGCGGCTGCGGCTCCTGCCACCTGCCGACCGGCACCGGTCACGACGAATCCGCCTACATCGCCGGCCTGCCGGCCGGCTATTTCATCCGCCAGATGGTCGATTGGCGGAACGGCGACCGGAAATATTCCGGCACCATGGTCGCGATGGGGAAAGTGATCACCGACGCCGAGATCAAGGCTGCGGCCGACTACTTTGCGTCGGTCAAGCCGCGGCCGTGGATCCGCGTGGTCGAGACCGACATGGTGCCGAAGAGCTACATCGCGCAGGGCAACAAGCGGCTCGTGCATCCCGAGGGCGGCACCGAGCCGATCGGCAGCCGTATCATCGAAGTGCCGGAGGACGAGGAGATCGTGCTCTACCGCGATCCGCGCTCGGGCTTCGTGGCCTATGTGCCGAAGGGCAGCATCGCCAAGGGCGAAGCGCTGGCGAAGACCGGCGGCGGCAAGTCGGTCGCGTGCGGCATCTGCCACGGGCCGACGCTGCAGGGCCTGGGCGAGGTGCCGGCGATCGCCGGGCGTCATCCCAACTACATCGTGCGCCAGCTCTGGAACATGCAGAACGGCGACCGCGTCGGCACTTCGGCCGCGCTGATGAAGCAGGTGGTTGAGAAGCTAAGCGTCGACGACATGCTCGCACTCGCCGCCTATTCGGCCTCGCTGATGCCGTGAGCGCTACACCTTCGCTGTGGCGCGCACCTCGCGCGGGAACAGGTCCTCGGGCGTCATGCGGCGCCCGGTGACGCCCTGCTCGTCGCAATAGCGGCAGAAGGCGTCGAGCGTCGCCCGGCTGGCGTCGATGCCGTAGGGGTAGGGATCGGGCCCCTGCGCGCGCCTGATCGCGTCGGTGTTCGCTGCCGCCCAGGGCAGCGGGATGCGGGCGCAGGTGAAATCGCCCACCCGTTCCAGGCAGCGGCGTTTGGCCTCGTCGAACGCCTTGAACAGGTTCATCGCGATCCACGGATGCTGCTCGAACGCCGCGCGCCGCAGCGTCATCAGATGCATGATCGGGAAGATGCCGGTCTTCTTGAAGAAGCGCTCCTCCTCGGCGCGGTAATCCGGGAATAGCCGCAACACCTGACCGCTGCCGCCGGCGAACGCTTCCGGCGTGCGCGCCGAGATCACCGCATCTACTTCGCCACTCGCCAGCATGGCGGAGAGGCTCGTGTCAGATCGCGCCTCGTAGCGGATGCCGGCGGGCAATTTCAGCTCCACCTTCTCGGCGCGGCCGGGTTCGTTCACGCCGGCCTGCAGCCAGCGGATCGAGGAGAGATCGACACCGTATTCATCGGCGAGGAAGCCGCGCACGTATATGCCTGCGGTCTGCGCCCATTCCGGAATGCCGATCGTGCGCTTGTTGAGGTCCTTGGCGGTCTTGATGCCGCGGTCGCTGCGCACGTAGATCGCCGAATGCCGGTGCACGCGCGACGGAAACACCGGGATCGCCACCATCGGCGCGCCGCCCTGCGAGGTGAGCGCGATGTATTTGCCGAACGACAGCTCGGAAACGTCCCATTCGAGGTTCTTCAGGAAGCGGAAGGTGATTTCCTCGATCGACGGGAAGATCAGCGGCGTGAGCACGATGCCGTCGGCGCGCACCACGCCGCTGGTGAGATCGCGCACATGGTCGTAGTCGCAGACCGCGAGCGTGAGATGCACGGCGGCGGTGCCGCCGGTCACGATGATCTGCGGGCTGCGCTGGTCGGAGCCGCGCGCGGTAATCTCGGCGGCCCGCTTGTCCTGGACGTTCATGAAGTGCTCCTCCCGGCGGGCCCTATGTTTATTGGGACCGCTCGCCGAGCGCAATGTGCGCCATTTGCGCGCTTTGACAGGCGTTTTCAGAAATGGTCTGTTGCCGCCGATCCACCAAAGGGATCGGAGGTTGCATGGTCTCGGCCGGGTTCACGCGAATTGCGGCGGGCGTGGCGGCGATGTGGCTGCTCGCCGCTGTACCGTCCGCGGCGCAAGCGCAGGAGCTCAAACCCTGGCGCCACTCGATCATCGCGCCGAAGGCCGACGCCGGCTTCTTCTACATGGCCGCGAAGCGCGGCTTCTTCGAGCGGGAAGGGCTCAAGGTCGAGACGCTGGAGGTCAAGGACGATACCATCGGCATCAAGGCGCTCCTCTCCGGCGAGGTCGACAGCCACGAAGGAACTTCCGGCGCCATCGCGGCGGCCGCGCGCGGCGCCGACGTGAAGCTCCTCGGCTGCCCGTGGCACGGGGTGCCCTATGTCCTGCTCGCACGCTCCGGCATCACCAGGACACAGGAGCTCAAGGGCAAGGCGATCGCGTCCTCGGCGCCGGGCACGCCGCCCGACCTGATGGCGCGTGCGTCGCTCGCGCTCGCCAATCTCACGATCTCCGACGTGAAGCTCGCCGCGGTCGGCGGCGATCGCGACCGTTACGCGGCGCTGCTTGGCGGCGTAGTCGACGCCGCGGTGGTCTCGAACGAATATATGCCGCTGCCCTCGACCAAGAACCTCAATGTGCTGGTGGTCGGCCGGGAGGCGATGCCGAAATCGATCCGTTTTTGCATCACGATGACCGCCAAGACGCTGTCCGCCCGGCGCGAGGACACGATCCGTTTCATGATGGCCGAGATCAAGGCGTTCCGGTACGCGCTCGCCCACCGGGAGGAGACGATCAAGGTCACGATGGAAGTCACCGACTCCAAGTCCGACGATCCGCGCCCGGCCTTCATCTTCGACGATGCCGTGAAGTCGGGTCTGGTGAAGCCCGATTTCCCGATCCCGATCGAAAACCTCGCCTGGATGCAGGAGCAGATGGTCGCGCTCGGCCAGATCCCGAAGGCTGGCGACATCGGCAAGATGGCCGCGCCCGACATTCGCTTCGAGGCTTTGCAGCGCATCGGCAATTGATCGCACGGGACGTGCGAGGGGACGCGTATGGGTGAGGTCAGTCTCGTCGATCTCTCAAAGCGCTTCACGCTGCGGCTCGACGGCCAGACTCACCACGTGCAGGCACTCAGCCGCGTCAGCTTCAGCGTGCACGACGGCGAGGTCGTCTCCCTGATCGGCCCCTCGGGCTGCGGCAAGACCACGGCGCTGCGCATTGTCATGGGCCTGGAGACCGCGTCGGGCGGCAAGGTCACCGTCGACGGGCGCGAGGTGAGGGGCTGCGGCTTCGACCGCGGCATGGTGTTCCAGTTCGCGGAGCTGCTGCCCTGGCTCACCGCGCTGCAGAACGTGATGTTTGGCCTCGAGATGAAGGGCATGCGCGGCGCCGAGCTGCGCCAGACTGCGACGCGCTATCTCGAGCTCGTCGGGCTCGGCGATTCGCTCAACCGGCGGCCGCACCAGCTCTCCGGCGGCATGAAGCAGCGCGTCGGGCTCGCGCGCGCGCTCGCGGTCGAGCCCAAAGTGCTCCTGATGGACGAGCCGTTCGGCGCGCTCGACGCACAGACGCGCGAGACCATGCAGGCCGAATTGCTCGACATCCATGCCCGCACCAGGAAGACCATCCTGTTCGTCACCCACGATCTCGACGAGGCCGTGCTGATCGCCGACCGCATCGTGGTGATGCGCGAGGGCCGCGTGCAGGACGTCATGACCGTGCCGCTCGCGCGCCCGCGGCCGGACCTCGGCCTCGTGCGCGGCATGCGCGAGTTCGCCGACACCCGCTATCGCGTGTGGCGCGCGTTGCACGAGCCCGCGACGGTGCACTGATGCTGGAGGTCCCGGAACGCAAGCCGCCGCCGGCCGCGGACGAAGCGGAAGCCGCCGCCGACGCCGGACGGCGCCGGCCCGTTCCGGCCTGGGTCATCACCGCCGGCTCGCTCGCTTTCATCCTGGCGGCGTGGGAATTCTTCGGCCGCGACGTCAATCCGGTGTTCGGCTCCTATCCGAGCGCGATCGTGGAGGCCGGCATCCAGCTCGCCCGTTCCGGCAAGCTGTGGACCGCCTTGCTCGACAGCCTGCAGCCGTTCGCGGTCGGCTATGCGCTCGCCATCGTGGTCGGCGTACCGCTCGGCCTCGTCACCGGCCGCTTCCGGGCCGTGGAGGCCGCGATTGGCATCTACATCACCGCCGGCTACGCCATGCCGCTGGTCGCGCTGGTGCCGCTGCTGGTGCTGTGGCTCGGGCTCGGCTTCAAGGTCAAGGTCGCGATCATCTTCCTGCTTTCGGTGTTTCCGATCTGCATCAATACCTGGCTCGGCGTCACCGCGGTGCCGAAAACCCTGATCGAGGTGGGCAAGTCGTTCGTGGCGCCCGATTCCGTGATCCTGCGCCGGATCGTGCTGCCGGCGACCCTGCCTTACATCATGGCCGGCATCAGGCTCGCGGTCGGCCGTGCCGTGGTCGCGATGGTGATAGCCGAGTTCTTCACCTCGATCTCGGGGCTCGGCGCGATCATCATCACCTCGGCCAACAATTTCGACACCGCCACCACCTTCGTGCCGATCATCATCATCATGTTCATGGCGGTGGCGCTCACTTTCATGATCGGCGTGATCGAGCGCCGGGTGGCGCCGTGGCAGGCCGAGATCGCCGGCCGCGACAAGCAATAGCCCGCGCTTCGCGGCGCGCGCCGATGACGATAGAATGCCGTCAACGAAAACGGTTCAACGGGAGGACACCATGACATCACGACATCCGCGTCGACCAGCAACCGTCATCGCCGGTGCGCTCGCGCTTGCCATGCTGGGAGCGTCGTCGGCGCGTGCCGGCGACATCATCGCGGAATGGGCGACGGTGAAGCCGCCGCCGGCGCCCGAGCTCAAGGCCGTGACGCTGGACGGTAAGACCACGGCGCTTCTCATCCTCGACCTGCAGAAGCCGAGCTGCACCGTGCAGCGGCGGCCGCGCTGCGTTGATACGGTGGCCAAGATCAAGAAGCTGCACGACGCCGCCCGCGCCGCCGGCGCCATGGTGTTCTACACGTTCGTGGGCGAGACCCCGAATCCGTCCGCGACCCCCGATCCGGGATTGGCGCCGCGCGAGGGCGAATGGGTCGCGCAGCGCGGGCCGGACAAGTTCCTCGGCTCCGACCTCGAGAAGCGGCTCAAGGACCGCGGCATCAAGACCGTGATCGTCACCGGCACCTCGGCGCAGGGCGTGGTGATCGGAACCGGTAGCGGCTCGGCGCAGCGCGGCTACCAGGTGATCGTGCCGGTCGACGGCATGTCGTCGGAAGACCCCTACATGGAGCAATACGCCGCCTGGCACATGTACAAGGGCGGCCCCGCCATCGTCACCGACAAGGTCACGCTCACGCGCACGGACATGATCAAGTTTTGACGCGCCCGGGAGACAATCACTTCGCCCTTGCCAAGAACGCGGCGAGGTCGGCGCAGTCGGCGTCGCTGAGGGCCGTGGCCACGTCGGCCATCTGCGGCTCGTAGGCGCGCCGCGTGTTGTCCTTGTAGCCGCGCAGCGCCTTGAGCAGGTAGTCCTCGCGCTGGCCGGCGAGCCGCGGCGCGTTCTCCTCGCCGGAGAAATCCGGCTTGTGGCAGAAGTTGCAGCGGTGCTGCTGGATCAGGAGCCGCACGCGTTCCGCCGCCCCGGGATCGACGGAGCCGGCGAGCGGCGGCGGCGCCGGCAGCCTGGCGATGAAGTCGGCCATGCCGCGCAGCTCCTCGTCGCTCGCGCCGCGCAGCATCTGCGTCATCGGCTCGATCGGCCGGATCCGTTCGCGGAACATGATGAGCTGCGTCAGCAGGTAGAACGCCGGCTGCGCGCCGAGCGACGGCACGTCGGGCGTGACCGACTGCCCGCGTTCGCCGTGACACGCGAGGCAAGGCGTCAGCCGCTCCTCGGCCGGAGCCGCCGATGCGCCCGGCGCGAGGCAGCCGAGCGCTGCCGCGAGGATGAGCACTCGTGTCCTGCGCGGCGCGCGCATGCGAGGGGAAGGCCGAGGGCGATGCCCTCGGCCCGGTGCTTTAGCGGCCGGCAACCCGGGCGTTGCCGTAGCTCACGCGATAGACCGCGCCGGTGTAATCGTCCGACACCAGCAGCGAGCCGTCCTTCATCACCTGCACGTCGACCGGCCGGCCGATGTAATTGTTGTTCTGCAGGAAGCCGGTCATGAACGGCTCCCAGGACTTCACCGTGCCGTCGCGGTTGAGCGTGACGAAGATCACGTCGCCGCCGATCTTCTTGGTGCGGTTCCAGGAGCCGTGCCGCGCGATGAAGATGCCGTTCTTGTATTTCGCCGGGAACATGCTGCCGGTGTAGAAGCGCATGCCGAGCGCGGCCGAATGCGGCCCGAGCTTGGCGACCGGCTTGACGAACTCGTCGCAGGAGCGTCCCCAGCCCATCTCGCGGTCGGTGAAGTCGCCCTGGTGGCAATAGGGGAAGCCGAAGTGCTGCCCCATCTTGGTGACGCGGTTGAGCTCGTCCTCCGGCAGGTCCTCCGACAGCCAGTCGCGCCCGTTGTCGGTGAAGTAGAGCTCTTTCGTCACCGGGTGCCAGTCGAAGCCGACCGAATTGCGCACGCCGATCGCATAGGGCTCGGCGCCGGTGCCGTCGAGATTGAGGCGGCGGATCTGGCCGTTGGTCTTCGGCGGCTCGCAGATGTTGCAGGGCGAGCCGACGTTGACATAGAGCTTGTTGTCGGGCCCGAGCGCCATGAACTTCCAGCCGTGCGACTGGTGGTTCAGGAAGTCTTTGTAGATCACCACCGGCTTCGGCGGATTGTCGAGATTGTCCTCGATCTTCTCGAGCTTGGAGATCTGCGTGCCTTCGGCGATGTAGAGCGTGCCGTTGTGGAAGGCGAGGCCGTTCGGCCGGTCGAGGCCGGACGCGATCACCTTGGCCTCGCGCTTGCCGTTCCTGTCAGTCACCGCCCAGACCTTGTCGAGGTTGCGGTTGCTCACGAACAGCGTGCCCTTGTCGCCGAACCGCAGCGAGCGCGCGTTGGCGACGCCGCTGACATAGACCTCGACCTTGAAGCCCTTCGGCACCGTGAGCTGCGCGGTCGGCAGCTTGTCGGCCGGCGCGGCGGCGGGCGGCGACGGCACGCCGCGAAGCTGCTGGTTGACCTCGGCGTTGGGAATGTCGGGGCGTCCCGGCACCGTGGTGGGCTGCGGCTGCATGCTGGGCGCCGGCGCCGCGGGCTGTCCCGATTGCTGGGCGGCGGCCGGGCCCGCCAACAACAACATACCGGCGGTCGCGGCGGCGAGGCCGCCAAGGCGCGGCAATAAGCTGGTCATGCGAATCCTCCCTCGTGGCGGAAGTCCCTGCCGGCGTCCGCAGCGGACGCGCGGGCTTCCTTGCCCGGTAATGTCCGACAGGTGGCCCCGCATCCGCAATCGAAATGTAACCCACGCATAAACGCGCACGATGTCGCACAAGAAAAACCGGACCCTTTCGGGTCCGGTTTGCAGTTGTCGGCGCGGGGGCCGACCATCACCTTCCAGAGGGGAACAACTGCCGGCGGGCCGATTGCAATCTGGGAGGATAAGCAACCGATCGCCGACAGCGACTCCGGCAGTATGCCGCTGCCGGCCCGATCGACAACACGGGGAGCCGCATGCCAGCCATGCGGATGTGCACGCCGCTTCGGGACGGCGTCAGTAGTGCCAGCGCTGGGCCTTCGAGACGAGGAAATCGCGGAAGACCTGCACGCGCGCGACCGACTTGAGCTCTTCGGGATAGACGAAATAGGCGTCGTAGGCGATCTCGTTGGTGTCGCCGAACAGGTTCACCAGCCCGGCATTCTCCTCCAGCAGGTAGTCCGGCAGCATGGCGATGCCGATGCCGCGCTGGCAGGCGCGCAACACGCCGAGCACGTTGTTCACGGTCAGCCACGGGGTCCGCTGCTGCTTGCCGTCGCCGGCATGCCCCATCGTCAGCAACCAGTTACCGGTCTGTTGCAGCCACGGCGGCACGGTGCCGCCCAGCACCACGATGCGGTGCTTGTCGAGGTCCTCGAACGAGCGCGGGGTGCCGAATCGCTTGAGGTATTCCGGTGATGCACAGACGTGGAAATGCAGCGAGAACAGCTTGCGCTGGATCAGGTCGGGCTGCACCGGCTGGCGCAGCCGGATCGCCACGTCGGCCTCGCGCATCGCCAGGTCGAGCTCTTCCTCGGTGGTGATCAGCGTGATGCGGATGTCGGGATAGAGGTCGAGGAATTCGCCCAGCCGCGGCGTCAGCCAGTGCACGCCGATGCCGGGCGTGGTGGTGATCTTGAGCTCGCCATTCGGCCGCTCGCGGGTGTCGGTGAGCTTGGCGCGGGCGGCCTCGAGCTTCATGAACACTTCGTGGGCGGTGCGGTGAAGGAGCTCGCCCTGCTCGGTCAGGATCAGCCCGCGCGCATGGCGATGAAACAGCGCGACGCCGAGCTCCTGCTCGAGCGCGCTGACCTGTCGCGACACCGCCGACTGCGACAGCCCAAGCTGCTCGCCGGCATGCGTGAAGCTGCCGGCTTCGGCGGCGGCGTGGAAAACCTTGAGCTTGTCCCAATCCATGACCCAAACCTGCTCCCGCCCGCTCGGGCGGTGACGTCATTCGAACACTATCGCTT
>Ga0114129_10015011_pt1 | contig 11030 bp, 8 predicted proteins | sample RhiMetdeltSRZDD1_FD_80071 | JGI IMG/M metagenome (GOLD analysis project Ga0114129, IMG submission 80071) | Populus rhizosphere microbial communities from Tennessee, USA - Rhizosphere MetaG P. deltoides SRZDD1 (version 2) (version 2) | ecosystem: Host-associated > Plants > Roots > Rhizosphere >... | reverse complement strand
TGGCGCGGCGACGACCAGATCCCAACACCGCTCGGTCGCGATGTAATTCACGCCGGAGACATCGTCGCCGTTGCCGGGGCGCGCGACGCCATCGCCATCGCCCGCGCGATCTTCGCGCCGAATCTCGCCAAGATCAGGGACGACGCGCAGGGAGCCGAGATTCAGGCGGAGCTCGAGGCGCTCAACGACGCGTTGCTGGCGGAGAGTCCTCGGAGCTCAAAGTCCTTTCTCCCCTGACTGCGGACTCCGAACTAACTGCTCCGTATTTCGAACCAACTAATCACTCCGCATCGACAACTAATTGAGAGGTACGAACTAACTGCGAAGTCCGAACTGGTTCACGGTAGCTCGCCGTCAGTTCGGAATAAGTTCGCAGAGGGTTCAACAACCAAAGGTAGGCAGGTCGCAGAGGGGCTCAGGCCGACAGGTTGCAGCCTATGATCCTGGCATTCATTGCGTACAAGCGTTGAATGCCGAGAACGCAGCTGCGACCTTCAACCTGTGCTTCTGCAACCTGCCTACCTTTTGTGCAGCTCGCACGGCATTACCAGCTCACTCCGTACTCAGTACGAACCGGTTAGAGATTCGCAGTTAGTACGTAGCTCTCAATTAGTTATCGATACGCAGTGATCCGTTGGTTCGAAATACGGAGCAGTTAGTCCGGAGTCCGCAGTCCTAAACAGAAAGACCGTCCAATGGGCGGTCTTTCTGTTTTCGGGTGGGCCAGCGGACTTACTCTCCTGCTGCTCTCCTCCGCTTCGCCCGCCGGGGCGCAGCGGTTTTGCGGCGACTGATCGGCACCACATCGAGCTCCGCCGCCCGTTCGATCTCGGTCGGTGCCGCCGGTGCCTGCCGTGGCTGCTTGTACGTGTACCGCTTGCCCTCGTAGTTCCGGAACACCACTTCGTCGTCCGTGATCGATTCTACATACTCCGGAAGCAGCGGGACCTTGCCGCCACCACCCGGTGAGTCGATCACGAACTGCGGCACCGCCAGACCGGACGTCCAGCCGCGCAATGCCTGGATGATCTCGAGTCCCTTCTGCACCGTCGTGCGGAAGTGTTCGCCGCCGGCGACCTGGTCGGCCATGAATATATAGTAGGGCCGCACCCGGGCCTTCAGCAGCTCGTGCATCAACTTCATCATCACCTTGGGGTCGTCATTCACGCCCTTGAGCAGCACCGTCTGGCAGCCGAGCGAGACACCGGCCTTGGAAAGACGGTCGAGCGCCGCGACCGCAGCAGGCGTCAGCTCGCTCGGGTGATTGAAGTGGGTGTTCATGAAAATCGGGTGATACTTCTGCACCATCTCGCAGAACTCGGGCGTGATGCGCTCGGGGAGGTGCGAGGTGATGCGGCTGCCGATGCGGATGATCTCGATGTGCGGAATCGCGCGCAGCTGCTGGAAGAGATACTCCAGCCTGCGGTCGCTCAGCATCATCGGGTCGCCGCCACTCATGATGACGTCGCGGATCTCGGTGTGCTCGCGCAGATACTGGAACGCCGACTCGTACTGGTTGAGCGGGATCTTCTCCGGATCTCCGACTTTTCTGCGGCGGGTGCAGAAGCGGCAATAAGTCGCGCACACCGGGCTCACCAGAAACAGCGCGCGGTCAGGATAGCGATGCGTGATGTTCGGCACCGGTGAGTCGCCATCTTCGTCGAGCGAGTCGATCACACCGTCCACGACGTTGAGCTCCTCGACCGTCGGGATGTACTGATTCCACATCGGATCGCCAACTTCCTTGATCTGCTCCAGCGCCGCGGGCGTGATGCGCATCTGGAAGTTGTCGAAAGCAGGCCTCAGCGCCTCGACATCGATGTTGTCGTGGCCAAACTTGTCGGCCAGCTTCTCGAGAGTCGCGATGCTCTGATCCTTGATGATTTGCTGCCAATCGCTCATGCGTGCACCACTCCGGCCCCGTGAAGGGCGTTGTAGATGACCCGAAGTTCCTCGGGTCGGGGCGATACTCCGGCCACGAACGACTCGCTGCCGGATTCCTGCAAACCCTCTCGAACCAACATCACCTCAACCAGACTCAGCCGAGTCCGGACAAACGAAGCGTCTTGACCCACCGCTGCGCGTGATCATCCAGCGGCCGCGCCAGAGCGTAGTCGCAGACTTTCCGAATGAGCTGCGTGTAGCCGATCGTCGCGACGCCGGCCATGCGCGCGAGACCGGCGCCGGGCGAGATGTCGGGATTTGCATTCACCTCGAGCAGCCACGGACGTCCTGACTGATCGATGCGGAAATCGCAACGGCCGTATCCCTCGCCGCCGACGACGTTCCACGCCGTACGCGCGATCTGAATCAGCTCGTTGGCAAGCGCTTCCGGCAGATCAGCAGGGCAATTCGGCTTCGCGCCGAGATCTTCATCGCTGCCCGTCTCCCACTTCGAGCGATAGGAGACGATGTGCCACATGCCCTTCGGCATATCGGCGAAATCGATCTCGGCAATCGGCAAGATCTCGTCGCCGAGTATTCCGACGTTCACCTCGCGGCCATCGATGAACCGCTGGACGAGTATCTCGTCCCAGCCTTCGAACATCGCTTCGACGCGGGCGGTGAGGGCACGCATGCTTCTCACCACCGATTTCTGCTCGATCCCGACTGAAGCATCTTCCGCAGCCGGCTTGCAGATCGCCGGGAAGCCGACGCTGGTGATGTCATCGCCGCGCCGGAGGTGAGTCCAGCGGGGAACCGGCAAGCCGGCGCGATCGAGGACACCGTTGACGACGTTCTTCCGCAGGGTTAGCGCTGTCGTCCAGCTACTGCTGCCGGTGAATGGAACACCGAGCAGCTCGAGGAGCGAGATGACTCTGGGCTCGTGAACCGCTTCGCCGTCGATTCCTTCGCAAATATTGAAAACGAGATCGAATTTTCCGCGGCGAACGCGTTCAACCCAGCGCCCGTCGTTGGTGACCGGTACGCGCACAACCTCTGTGGCCCAGTCCAAAAGCGCGTTCTCAACGGCCTCGATCGAATCGAGCAGCTGAAGCTCGGGAGTCTTGCCGAGCGCGGATAAGCCGTCGAACAGCAGCGCAATTTTCATCGCGTCGTCCTCCGCTTGTCTCTGTTAGCCAGCGGCGAGCATTGGCTCGCCCGGTGTAACAGCCGGCGCAGACTCCTCGAGCTCGACACCCTGACGCGCCGCCGCGAATCGCAGGCAGCTCTGAATCAGTTCGTCGTACCCGATGCCGGCCGCTCTCGCAGCCTTCGGCAAACACGAATTGTCCGCCGGATCGGGAAGAATTCCCGGCAGCGGATTCACCTCCAGCACGTTCGGATTTCCGGATCCATCGAGACGGACATCAATCCTCGCCCAGTCTCGGCAGCCGAGCACGCGATACGCGTCGAGCACAACGCGCTCGATGGACGCCTGCAGCTCGCGACTTATCCGCGCCGGACACTGGAAGATTTCGAGGGGCCGCTCGGGGCGATCCCAGACGAACTTCGCATCGAAGCTGTAGATGGGCAGCGCTCCCTTCGGCAGCGAATCGAAGTTCATTCCGACGATGGGCAGGACTGTTGCCTCGTCACCGTTGCCCAGCACGCCACAAGTGAACTCCTTGCCCGGCAGATACTGTTCGACGAGAACGGGCTGGTGGTAGTTCTTGAGCAGGAACTCCGTCTGACGATGGAGCTGCTTCCGATCCCAACAGAGATTTCCGTCGGTGATTCCTTTCGATGAGCCCTCGTGGAGGGGCTTCACGAAAAGCGGAGCCTTGAGCCCGGCGATTCGCTCATCGAGATCCGCCAGGTTCTCGACCACCGCGAACTTCGGCGTCGGGATGCCATGGAAGGCGAGAGTCTCTTTCGTGCGCGCCTTATCGAGGCATAGCGTCAGGGTGAATGGATCGCTGCCCGAATAGGGAATTCCGAAGAATTCGCAGATCGCCGGCACGTGCGACTCGCGGTTCACGCCGTGACAGCCCTCTGCAATGTTAAAGACGATATCCGGCCGGATCGCGCGCAGCCGCTCCGGAAAATTCTCGACTGCCTCGAGCCGAACCACTTTGCCGAGTTTGGAGAGAGCGGCCTCGACGGCGGCGATGGTCGCCGGCGAATCCCACTCCGCGAATTCGTCGCGCGCGGTCAGCTCCGCGACAGAGAGACCGAAGATTTTACTTGGAGGCTCTTCATCGGGACGCGAAAGCTCGCCGTCCTGGTGACGGCTCGCCTCGGGAAGCTCAGTCGAGAGCTCTGTGGGCTCCGGCTTCTGGTTGTAGGCGAGTCCGATGAGAGTCATCGACACCTACAGAAAATTTCGCGCTCGATTCATTGGACCGAGTATATAAACCTCAACGATGCTGCGCAATAATTATTCCGAAGCTACGAAAAAAATTTTCTGGAGAAAAAACTTTTCGGCGGGTCCGAAATTTTTTTTTTTGAGAGATCGATGGGTCGAAGTGGTCTGAAATGGAAAAGCCGGTCGGCTGTGGAGGACGGATCTGTTCTGCGCGGGCAGAATAAGACAACTACACCGCTAGGCGCTGACCGCAGCTCGCTTACCGCTTACCGCTGCAAGAAGACGGGACAGATCTCGCTGGCGAGAGTGGAACTGCACGGTTTTCCCATGACTTCACGAGAAGCTGTCTGGTCGTTTGCAGCGGTCAGCGGTCAGCATGCTGCGGTCAGCGCCCAGCAGGCAGTTGTCTTATCCTGTCCAGGTGCGATGGTCTGACCCGCGATACGGTCAGACTTTGTGGTACACGATCCGCGCCGCCTCTCTCCGATCCTCCGCCTGATATATCTCGAAGTCGGAGAAAAACGCGGGACTCTCCTGCTGAAGAAGCTTGAGCATCGCCACCGCGCAGCGACGAATCTCCAGCTCGGCGCCTTCGCTCGATCGAAGCTCCAGCATCGTCCGCCAGGCGCGGGCGTTGGCAGTCACCACGATTTTCGTCTCGGTCGAGTTGGGAAGAACTCCCCTCGCCGCCTCACGCGCCATTTTTCTGCGATGGACCTTGTCGCCGACCCAGGCGTAGCGCTCCATCAGATGCTCGACGAGCCGCACGTAACTTCGCTGCGCCTCTTCGATCTGCTCTCGCCACTCCTTCTCCAGCGCCTCGTCGCCAACCATCGCCGGCGGAACTACGAAGTTCGCCTGGGACTCGTCGACGTACCGCTGACTTAACTGGCTGTAGGCAAAGCCAGCGCGATGCCGGACCAACTCGTGGGTCAGCGACCGGCTCACGCCTTCAAGAAGCAGAGAATAGTTCGCGTGCTCGAGAACCGACCCGTGACCCTGCTTCTTGATGTTCTCTAGATAGTCACGCGTGGCGCGGTTCGCTGGATTTTTCTGGCTCATGTAGCAGAGACGCCCCGCGAATTCGGCAAGGCGCTCACCGTCGGTGCTTTCGCCAAGCCAGCGGACCTTGAGGTGGTCGGGCTCCAGGAAGACCGGGCGCGCCAATAGCGTGATGACTGGTTCTGTGTAGAACACGGAAGTCTCAGCAAGAAGAAGAGAGCTCACTGCGGCCTTTGCTCGATGTGAAGGTCGCGGAAAGCTAAGAAGATCCGCCGATCAGAGAAAGCCGAAACCGATCGTATGCTCGCGACTTCACCACGTCATCAAGCGCGGCTCGTGCTTTTGCCGGAAGAGCCGGCAACGCGGGATCGTATTTGATGTCGCCGAGCGGTTTCTGGCCTGGCAACGCGACCTTGACGCCCGGATTCAAAATGTTTTGTGGATCGAAGGCTTTCTTCACCTGGCCGAAGGCTTTGATCGCATCCTTGTGCCAGACGCGTGAGAGGAGCGGCGTACGGATGCGGCCATCACCATGCTCTCCGGTAAGAGTTCCGCCCAACGTCCTCGTCAGCCCTACGACATCATCCAGCAGACTCGTGATTCGCTGGCGCCAATCCGGCTGGCGTACATCGACCAGCGGGTTCACGTGAACATGCGCGTCACCCGCGTGGCCGAAGATCACACCGCTCATCTCTCGCGCCGCGAGGGCGCTCTTCACGCCTTTCACGTAATCCGGAAGCTTGGGTAGCGCGACGGCGCCGTCTTCGATGAACTGCATCGAGGTCAGGTGCTCGAGATCGGAAAGGATGGGACTGGCGGCATGACGCAAATGCCAGAGCTCGTGCTCCGCATCGGGCGTCAAAGCCACCTCCACTTCGACTGCCCCCGCATCACGAAAGGCTTTCCCGAGCTTCTGTGCGGCGGCCGCTGCTGCTTCCGCACTTTCGCCCTCGACTTCAGCAAGGAGAATCGCCGATGATTTTTCCATCAGCTGTCGAAGCCTCTCGTCGCCGTCCTTGCCGGAAGCTGCGTACGACAGAAATGTCTTTTCCAGCAACTCGCAGGCGCTGGCACCTGATTCGACGGCAACGGTTGCCGCCGCCGTCGCCGTCTCCAGCGAAGAAAAGGCGCCCAGCACGCTGCTCGTCGCTGGCGCAACGGGAGCAAGAGTCAGCTGAATACCGACGATAATCACCAGCGTGCCTTCACTGCCGACGAGCAGATCGACGAGGTCCGCTTTGGTGGCGTAATCGTGGATCGCATAACCCGATGCGTCCTTGCGCACTCCCAGATGAATCATCGGCCTCCGCTTGTCTGAGGAGACGATGTCACCGTGGACCTCCCGCATGAAGCGAGCGATGGCGTTGATGCGTTTTGGCGGCGGCTCACCGCGCGTGATCATCGCGCGATCTCCATCACTGAAAACGCAATCGAGCGCGTTGACCCAGGCGCGCGTCGCGCCGTAGCGAAGGCTGTGAGCGCCGGCGGCATTCGTCGACACCATTCCGCCAAGCGTGCAGAACGCGCCACTCGAAGGATCAACCGGCAGGCGAAGGCCCTTTCTCCGTGCTGCAACCTCCAGCGTGGACCATAGAACACCAGGTTCAACCCAAACGGATCGGTCGCGGTCGTCGATCTTGTCGAGGTGATTGATGCGAGACAGGTCGACCACAACTCCGCTGCCGATGGCGCCTCCCGCCATGCTGCTGCCGCTGCCGCGCGGGATCAGTGTCGTTCCGGTCTGCGCCGCCCACTTCACCAGCACTACCACATCCTCGGCGTCGACTGGCACGGCGACAGCGGATGGAATCGCGCGGCCAATGCCGGCCGCCTCGGAGTAGACCGCTCTCGCTAACTCGTCCTCACGATAGTAGCCGCGGAAGCCGATGAGACTCACAGGCCAAGCGGGCTAACGCGCGGAGGCGTCGACGAGTAGTCGTAGAATCCTTTTCCGGATTTCTTGCCGAACATTCCGGCGAGCACCATGCGTTTGAGCAGTGGGGGAGGAGCAAACCGCGCTTCCCGATATTCGGCGAACATGATTTCCGCGATTTTGTAGACCGTGTCGAGTCCAACGAAATCGAGCAGCGTGAACGGCCCCATCGGATAACCGGCACCGAGCTGCATTCCCTTGTCGATGTCCTCAACCGTCGCGACATCGGCCTCGAGAGCCCGAATAGCGTCGAGCATGTACGGGATCAGAAGCCGGTTCACGACGAAGCCGGAGCTGTCCTTGGCGCGAATCGGCTCCTTGCCGAGCGCACGAACGAATTCGATCGCCGCCTTTTCGGTCTCGTCGCTGGTGGTGATGGTACGGACGACCTCAACCAGCTTCATCAGCGGCACGGGATTGAAGAAATGGAGTCCCAGCATCTTGTCGGGCCGGCCGCTCGCTGCCGCCATCGCGACGATGGTCAGGCTCGACGTGTTCGAGGCGAAGATTGCCTCAGGACCCGCGACCTGACTTAGCTGCGCCCAGAGCGAGTTCTTGACGTCCAGATCTTCGACGACGGCTTCGATGAAGAGATCAGCCTCGGCGAGGTCGCGCACATCGGTCGCAAATTTCAGATTCGCGAGAGCAGTGTCCCGTTCTTTGGCGGTGACTTTGCCTCGCTCGATGCCCTTCGTAAGCGTCTTCTCGATCGACTGGCGCGATTTGTCGCAAAGCTCACGCGAGATCTCACGTACTGTTGTCGGAAAACCGGCGGCAGCGCAAACCTGGGCGATGCCGCTTCCCATGAGGCCTCCACCGAAAACAGCGACTTTCTCGATTCGCTTCATGGAGGGCCGTTCGGCGTTAACGGGGAAGTCGAGCGCGAGAGGTGATCGCGCCAAGCAGGCCGGCGCCGCGATCGAACTCGCCGTGCTCCAGCCGATCGAGTATCTGCTCGAGCGCGAGCTGAACGCTGCCGAGGACAGTACGATGCGATTTTGCGATCTGATAGGCGGCGATTCCAGAGCCGGTCAGGGGGATGACGACGGCTCCCGCGGCGATCAACAAGGGAATGTTGGCGATGATGAGGCCAAGGCCGATCACTCCACTCCCCGCCAATCCCATCGCGCCAAGAAACCCACCTATCCCGACTCGCCGGGAGCGGCTGGCGTGGATGTCGGCGTCGAGCCGGACCACGACTCTCGATGAATCCACCGGCATCACAGTCGCCGACACTTGCGCCGCATCCATTAGATAGAAACCGCGGCCGCTGACGTTCACCGTTCGCCGAAGTTTGCCAAACAGTCCGCGCTGGGGCTCCCAGGTTATCCGATCAGCGAAGCGTCGCTGGACCTGCAGGCATTCGTCCCGCACCATCCACGTATCTATAGTTGCAAGGATGTCCCGCTGGTTGCCGGCGACGGTGCGGGTGGCACTGGCGTATCCGGCCCCTGCGATTTGCGCCACCAGCCCACGTTCTTCAGGAACGTTGATGCGAGTGCGTTCTTCGGCGAGGGCCTGGTTGATGGTCGCTGGACTGAGGCCAACCTCCTTCCCGATCTCCAGCAGCTGGTTCTCGCTGATGAGATCGCCCGACTCGGGCATCGCGGTTGCACCCTGCAGCTCCGCCGCGCGGGCGAGCACGCGCTCGAGCGCCTGTCGGTCCAGCAGTGTTTGCTTGCCGGCAACCGTAGCCGGCAGCGGAGCCTTCTCATCGGGCATGCAGAATTATATCTGCCTAAATCCCTCCGAGGACTACATCCAGCTGGCGAATGAGGGCGTCGCGGATCGTGTCAGGTATCGAAAAGGTCGACGCAAACGTGGCGGCAACGTTCGATCCGACCGGCCGATTCACCGCTCTCAGGTAGTAGCGCATGTAGCCGTCGAGGCTCTCCGGCGCCGCTCGTTGGAGTAGCATTGCTCCGCCGCGCACCGCGGCGCTGCTCTGATAACGTTCGCCGAGCCCGGTTCGGCGTTGCTCGGGAGTGATGTTGTCAGAGACGGCGGTGGCTGCGATGCCGCTGACTGCTTCGTGGGCGATCACGTAGATCGCCTCCACCGCATCGCTCGGCCGAGCCGGAAAACTGACGGTGATCGTGTTCGCCTGCTTGCCGTTGCTTAGCGATCGGCCTTCGCCGTCGAGCGGCAGCGACAGCAGAATGGTGCCCTGTGCCTGCTGAGTGTTATTGAGAAAGCGCTGAATTCGCGGGCGATACGTGCGCTGCCAAAGTGTATCGACGAGCTCGAGGACATTGGCTCGCTCGCGTTGTTGCTGCACCCAATAGGAGTGATAGAACCTCGTGCTCTCGTCGTTGAGCGACTGCACGAAGAGTCGCAGCCAGTCCCGATCGGCACCGGTCGGGAAGTATGCCGCCAGGAACGCGATCGCGTTTGCCTGTTCCTGCGACGAGGCAGCGCGCGGATTGCCGTCGGCGCGCACGAACAAATCGACGACTTGCGTCAGCTCATTCCACGACGAGAAGGAAAGCGGAACGAATTGAGCGTTGATCAGTTGCGGATTGACTGCCAGCCGCGAGCGCAATCGGTCGCGATTCGCGTCGAGCTGAGTGACGACATTCGCCCGATTCTTCAGCACGATCATGTCGGTTCCGTAACCGCGTCTGAAAAACGGGACGAACGTCGTGTCTTCCTGAAGCAGCGCGAAGCCATGGAGCCAGAGATCGACGTGCTCGCGCGTTTTCACCGGCCAGATAATGCCCGGTTGAGTTGTCTGGTCTGGTGCACTGGTTACAGTGCCACCCGGTCCGCCACCGGCGGATGCGCACGCCGCGACCGCAGATAGCGCCGCAGTCGCCGCGAAAAATCTCACAAGTCGCCTCATGTTTTCCTCGAAGCCTGTGTCTGGCGCAGTTCTATTGAATGGATTCGATGACGACAGCGATGCCCTGGCCGCCGCCAATGCAAGCGGTGCCAAGCCCGAACCGCTTGCCCTGCGCACGTAACGCATGCAGTAGATGGGCCGTTATTCTCGCACCCGACGCGCCAAGCGGATGACTCACGGCAATGGCGCCGCCGTGCACGTTGAGGCGCTCGCGAGGCAGAGACAGCTCCCGTTCAACAGCACATGTCTGCGCCGCGAACGCCTCGTTGACCTCGATCAGATCCATGTCATCGATTGTCAGCCCGGCCTTGGCCAGCGCCGCTTTCGACGCCGGCACCGGTCCGATGCCCATGATCGACGGATCGACGCCGGCGGACGCCCAGGATATGAGACGACCGAGCGGCTTGAGCTTGCGATCGCGGGCGAGTTTTTCGCTGGCAATCACCATCGCCGCGGCTCCATCTCCGATGCCAGAGGCGTTGCCCGCGGTGACGACTCCCCCTTTTCGAAAAACCGGCTTCAGGGCAGCGAGCTTTTCGGCAGATGTATCGGGCCGCATGTGCTCGTCGATCGCCAGCTGGCCGACTTTTCCCGTTTTGGGATCGGGGATCGGCATTGGAACGACTTCTTCCCTGAAGACGTCCTCATCCCACGCCGCCTTGGCGAGCTGTTGTGATCGCAGGGCGAATTCGTCCACACAGCCGCGATCCAGTTTGTACTTCTCAGCCAGATTCTCGGCTGTCTCCGCCATGCCGAGTCCGACGAAAGAATCGGTCAGGCTTTCCCAGAGCACATCCTCGAGCGCGGGGGATTTGCCCAGAGGTGTTCCCCAGCGCAATCCGCGCGTCACGTGCGGCGCCTGCGACATCGACTCCGCGCCCCCAACGAGGCACAGCTGCGCATCGCCGAACAGGATTTCCTGAGCGCCGCTCACTACGGCCTGAAATCCGGATCCGCAAAGTCGGTTGACTGTGAGCGCCGAAGTTTCCTGGCGCAGACCAGAT
>Ga0114129_10015007_pt1 | contig 11031 bp, 7 predicted proteins | sample RhiMetdeltSRZDD1_FD_80071 | JGI IMG/M metagenome (GOLD analysis project Ga0114129, IMG submission 80071) | Populus rhizosphere microbial communities from Tennessee, USA - Rhizosphere MetaG P. deltoides SRZDD1 (version 2) (version 2) | ecosystem: Host-associated > Plants > Roots > Rhizosphere >... | reverse complement strand
CGCTGCTGGGTTTGCACACGAGCAATCTGATCACGTCGCTGCTCGAGACAGCCATTGTGCTCGCCTACTTCCTGTTGCGGCCGGTCGAAGACCGTCACTACCTCGACGCGCGGCTGGACGGCGTCTTCTGGTACTTCATCGTCGTGACCTGGATCCCGCTGTACGCGATGGTCTTTCTCGTGCCGAGGCTCCATTGACCACGGCAAAACCCGCGGCGCACCGGATCGAGCGCGAAGACTCGGTGCTCTGGCTCCTGGCCTTTATGCCGGTGCTGGCGTGGATTGTCGCTCAGGGGTTCAGCTTTCTCGCGGCGCGCTCGATCTGCGAAACCGGGGACCGATGGGTGCTCATCTCTTCATGGGATCGGGCCTGGTGGCCACGGCGGCGGCAGGCGCGACGAGTTGGACGAAATGGAAACAGTTCGAAGACGGAACTCCGGCGTACCGCCGCTTCATGGCGATCGGCAGTGTGATGCTGGCGGCGCTCTGCGCCGTCTCCATTCTCTCGTTGATGATCGCCGCGGCGATCCACCGTCCCTGCGACTGACATGAGCCACTGGGTCTTCGATCCGATATCGCTGGCGTGCCTGATCGCGAGCGGCGCGCTTTACGCTGCGGGAGTCTCGCGGCTCTGGTTGCGAGCAGGGCGCGGATGCGGCGTTCGTCCCTGGCAGATCGGCGCCTTTGCCGCCGGATGGATGGCGCTCGTCGTCGCGCTGTTGTCTCCGGTTGCCGCGATCAGCGATGTTCTCTTCTCCGTCCACATGACGCAGCACGAGATCCTCATTCTCGTGGCCGCGCCTCTTCTCGTCCTCGGCCGGCCCCTTGTTCCTCTTTTGTGGGCGATCTCGCCGCGATGGCGAGTGCGCGTGGGAACCTGGTCGCAAAACCGTTACTGGAGTGCCCTCTGGAAAACACTGACGGGACCGCTGGTCGTCTGGCTGCTGCACGGCCTGGTGCTCTGGGTCTGGCATCTGCCGGCGCTCTACCAGGCGGCGATCGGCAACGCCGCTATCCATGCGGTCGAGCACACCTGTTTTCTGGCGACGGCGTGTCTCTTCTGGTGGGCCTTGATCCACGGCCGGTACGGGCGCGTGGGTTATGGAGCGGCCGTCGTGTTCGTGTTCGCGACGGCCGTTCACAGCGAAGCGCTCGGCGCGTTGCTGACGTTCGCGCCGCGCGTCTGGTACCCGCTCTACGCCATGCGCTCACCGGCCGCCGGTCTCGATGCGCTCGACGACCAGCGGCTCGCGGGGCTGCTCATGTGGATTCCGTTTGGCCTCATCTTTCTGCTCTTGGGCCTCGGGCTCTTCGCCGCGTGGCTCGGCGAAGCGGAGCGCAGGGCGAAGCCGGCGTCGTGGATTCCTTTCATTCTTCTTCCGCTGATCCTTGCGCTTGGTGGCGCCGCTTGCGATTCGAGCGACAGAGCCTACGCAGAAGAGATCACTCGCGGACACGCCGACGCTGGAAAAAAAGACATCCAGCGGTACGGCTGCGGCTCCTGCCATCGAATTCCGGGCATTTCAGGGGCGGACTCTCTCGTCGGCCCTTCGCTCGAACGAATCGCGAGCCGCGTCTACATCGCGGGCCACCTGATCAACGAGCCCAACACAATGATTGGCTGGATTCGAGACCCACGGCATCTGCGCTCTCCGACCGCAATGCCGACCCTGGGCGTGACCGAGCAGCAGGGGCGCGACATCGCCGCCTATCTTTACACCTTGAAGTGAGCTTCTCCGTCGACAACGCATCCCATGTGCGTGCAGATGGCCGAGCGAAGTACCGTCTCGCCGTCCGGACGCCGATACGCCGCGACACGTTTGCCGTCGATCAGCAGTGACGCCGTCGTCCCTGTCGTTCGCCAAAACCAGGTCGGTCCGTCTTGAGCCGCGCGTCGCGATTGATTGCGGACTACAACGGCGAGCCGAGCGCGGCCCACTCATGTGACCTCTTGACTTCTTGCTCGTCGCGCGTGCCAGCCTAATTCTCTGGCGGCGCGTTATTCGGGAAATTGATTGCAGTTGTTCATGCTGTACACGAGATAGGTCGCCCAATTCGATCCCGGAAAATCAAAGCCGAAGCCCCATCCTGTCTGGGTGCCACCCTCGTTCTCCGGCGCATGCACGACGGCATGGGTCGCAACCACGATCTGCTGAGCGGCAGCGAGCGCAGCCACGCGCGGAATGGAGACGATGTATTCGGTGATTTCCGGAGCGAATGATGCGCTGTAGGCGAAGCGGCCCGGGATCGGGTTGCCGCGTTTTGTCTGCGGAATGCCGGCGAGGCTGTCGGCCACCGCCACGTGGACCTCGCCGAGGAACCACGGCGCCGTCGCACTGTAGTGCACATAGATGTTCGAGGCGTCGATGTACGTGGTGACCGTTCCCGCCGGGATCCTCCGACCCGCGAGCAGCGGCGTGCTCGACGCGCCGCACACCTGCGCACGTGCGGCGGACGACGAAACGAGCAGCAGCGTAACAACCAGAGCCGTCGTGAACTGTCGGCGAGTGTTCATGAAGTCATGAAAAAGGCAAGGACCGTACCCCCAGTCTTTGATGCGCTAGTGAACATGTTGGCGCACTTTCACCGCGAATTCGGAGAATAGACAGGTCGAATTCTGAGGTCAGAATCTCAAGAGTGAAATGCGATCGCGAGGGTCGGTTGACGCCGCACCTAATCGCAAAGCCATTCGCCGCCCGTCGCGAACGCTCGTAACGCCAACGGCGGAGAACGAACAGAGTTCAACCGCACGAAGGCGACGTGGCGCATCGCTTCGTGCGCAGTCCGAACGAGCCTCCAGTCTCGGTTGGATTCGAGGGCCGTTTGGTCTTACGCGGCGCGGCGTTCGTACCGATCGTGGAGGCCGCCGACTTGTGGAATCGCGACGATGGCGCCATCGGCCGGTGACGCGACCTGTCGCGAGATCGGCGCATCTTTGTTTAGCGGAGGTGTGTTCGGGAGCTCGAGTAGTACGCGACGTTTCCGTGCGATCACCTGCCTGCTCGGAAAACTGAACAAAAGTCTTCGCAAAATACCTCTAGACAGTCTATATAGACCGCCAGTATAAATGCTGCTGATGACTCCTACAACAGGGCCGTCGTGGTTTGGTGCTCCTGTGAGTTCCGGCTCTCGTCCTGTTGGGCGAGCTCAGGATCGCCGCACCGCAGGGCAATCTGTACAGACGACCCGCATAAGGGATGAATGGCTACCACACAACTCCTTCAAGGCACCCTCGACCTGCTCATCCTCAGAGTCCTGGCGCTCGGGCCGTTGCACGGGCTAGGGATCGCCGATCGGATCGCGCAGGTGACCCGCGGCGCGTTACAGATCAAGGCCGGATCGCTGTTTCCCGCGTTGTACCGACTCGAGGCTGATGGCCTGGTGTCCGGTTCGTGGGGAGAATCTCAGTCGGGGCGGCGCGCGAAGCTGTACACGCTCACGAAGCAGGGGCGGAAGCACCTCGCGGAAGAGAAGAAGTCGTGGGCACGAGCGGCGCTGGCGGTGCAACAGGTGCTCGAGATGTAGAGCGACGTCGGTGTTGCGGCGGGCCATTCGACGCCGGGATCGCCAACCGGTACCTGGTCTCGTATGTCTATGGGTAATGCGCATGGCGGCAGTGACGATCGACCAGCTCGTGAAGGATGCTCGAAGCGGCGTGCGTGTGGTCCGGCGCGACCCGTGTGCCACCGCCGTGGCGGTGCTCTCGCTGGCCCTCTCGATTGGGGCCAACACGGCGGTTTTCAGCATCGCGCACGCGTATTTGCTGCGCGACTGGCAGGTTCGGAGCCCGCAAGAACTGGTGTTTGTCCGCGCCCGCGCCTCGACCGGCGAGCGGATTGGAAGCTTTCCCTGGCGGACCATTGAGCAGCTTCGCGGGTCCCATCCGACGCTGACCGCGCTGTCCGCGTTCGACGAATCGACCGTAACCGTTACGAGCGGCGGCCTGGCGGAGGTGGTGTACGGCGACTTCGTCACGGGCGACTACTTCGAGATGCTCGGTCTCCGCCCGGCTCTCGGACGGCTACTGACGACAGCCGATGACCGCGCCGGACAGCCTCCGGTGGCCGTGCTCAGCCACGCGTACTGGACCAATCGCTTCGGAGCCGATCCCGACGTGATCGGGAGAACGATCGCGGTCAAGGACGTCACCTGCACGATCGTCGGCGTCACGCCTCGAGACTATTTCGGGCGTGAGACGGCGGGGCAGGCGGCCGCTGTGACTGTGCCGATGGTGCTGCAGCCGCGCCTCGGGCTCAAGGATCATCTGGACTTCGAGATGCTCGGCCGCTTGAACGCCGGCGCCGCGCCGGATATCGCACGCGCGCAACTGGACGCGGTGTATCAAGCGGCGCTTCGCGACGAGCGGCTGGGGAACGCGCCGGCCAGACATATCGAGGTGCAGTCTGCGCGCCGCGGAGACACGCAGGATGACAGGTTCGTGCGCCAGGTCTGGGTTCTCCAGGCGGTTGGCGGAATCGTCCTGCTGATCGCGATCGTCAACGTGGCGAGCCTTCAACTGGCACGCGGCATCGGGCGGCAGCACGAATTGACGGTCCGTCTCGCACTCGGAGCCACGAGACGGCAGCTGATCCGACAGCTGCTCGTCGAGAGCGCGCTTGTCTCGGCGGCCGGTGGTCTGCTCGGGTTGTGCGTCGCGCGCTACGGATCGTCGACGCTCGCGATGCTGCTGCGCAACGCGCGGAGCGTCGACACGCCACTCCTACACGCGCCGACGCTCGCCTTCGATGCGGCGTCGATTGTCGTTGCAGCGATCGCAAGCGGCATTATTCCCGCGCTGCGGTTGACGCGCCTCGACGCGGCGGCGGATGCGCGGACCGAATCGCTGCGGACGCGCTCGCCGCACGACACGGCGCGCGCAGGCCGCTCGCTCGTCGCGATTCAAATCGCGCTGTCGCTCGTGCTCCTGGTTCCAGCGGCGTTGCTGACGCGCAGCGTCGACGCTCTCGCCCGCGTCGATCTGGGCTTCAACCCGGACCGGCTGATCGAGATGTGGGTTTTCCCGACGCTCGCCGGATTCGACGGCGCGCGCGAGCTGGACCTCTACGCGCGACTGCTCGATCGGCTCAACGCCATTCCCGGCGTCCGCACGGCGAGCTTCTCGCGCTACTCGATTCTTCGTCGTGGACGCGCACACGGGCTGACCGTGGAGAGCGATCGGCAGATGGTCGATCTCGACGCGTCATACGTCCTCGACGCCACCGCGCCAGGCTTCTTCGATGCACTCGGATTGCGGGTTGTGGCAGGCCGCGACTTTTCGCGATTCGATACACCGACGTCCGCTCGCGTCGCGGTGATCAACGAAGCGCTCGTGCGCCGGTACGTCGGCGGCGAGCTCGCCGTTGGCCGACGTCTGCGCGTCGAGGACGGCTGGCGCGAGATCGTTGGCGTCGTCGCCAGCATGCGATTCGGTGTTCGCGATGCACAAGCGTCGCCGGCCGTGTACATTCCCTACACGCAGGCGCCGGAAGACATGCTGGGACAGATGCTGCTCAAGATTCGAACGGCGACGCACCCTGCGCCGGTGGTTCCGTTGATTCGACAGGAGCTGCACGCGATCGCCCCGACGCTGGCGCCGGTATCGATCGATACGGCATCGGCCGACATCGCGAACGCGACGAGGACCGAGTCCTCGCTCTCCGCGCTCGTGGGCGTCTCCGCCGCGCTGGCGATGTTTCTGGCGATGGTCGGCCTGTATGCGACGTTTACGCAGGCGGTCGGACGACGGACGACTGAGATCGGCGTCCGGATGGCGGTAGGGGCGGGCCCGCAGGATATCGCGGTGATGGTTCTGCGCCAGGTCGCAATCCTGGCCGGGGTTGGCCTCGCGCTCGGCATTCCGGGCGCATTCGGCGCCGCCCGTGCCGCGGCAAGCTTTCTCTTTGGCGTCGGCCCCGCGGATGTCCCGACGATCGCCGTGTGTGCGTCCGGCCTTGCAGCCGTCTCGGTAGTCGCGGGTTATCTTCCGGCACGCCGCGCCGCGCGCATCGATCCGCTTGAGGCGTTGCGCCACCACTGACGGGTTGGTATTGCGAGTGAGGTGCGCACGCTTCGCAAGAAGTACGAGGACCGCGGCAATCGACAGTTGTTCGTCAGGGACATGATCCCTCATCATGTTCTAGACACGCTATATAGACTAGCTGTATAAAGAGGCTATGCCTCAGTCCCGGCCCCTGCGAGCCGCGCTCGACGCGCCAATCCCGCAGGAGAAATAGGATCCACGATGTCGCTCTTCTCTCAAGGACGCGCTTGGGTTCGGTCAATCCGCCACCGCGATCGCCTCGACGCTGATCTTCATCGCGAGCTATCCGACTGGGTTGAGGAACTCACGGCACGTTATGTGGCCGAAGGCGCGACACGTGAGGCGGCTCGCCGTCGCGCATTGATCGAGACCGAAGGGGTCGAGCGCGTGAAGGAAGCGGTGCGCGATGAGCGAGTCGGTGCTTCGCTGGACGCCATCGCCCGAGATCTGCGCTCCGCCTGGCGGATGTGGCGGGCATATCCCTGGCTAACCGCCACGGCCATACTCTCGCTAGCGCTTGGCATCGGCGCGAACACGGCTGTGTTCAGCGTGATGAACGCGCTGTTTCTGAAGTCCGCGCCAGTGTCAGACCCGGGCACATTGGTCGCGATCTACGGCACGAGCACCTCCAATCCCGGTTGGCATCAGACATCGTTCAAGAACTACGCGGATCTCCGCGAGGCGCTGCCGTTGGAGGTGCTCGCGTACGCTCCCATCCCTGTCGGCCTGTCCACAGCCGGCAGCCCTGCCGAAGACGTGCCGACGGAGATCGTCTCGGGGAACTACTTCACGCTTCTGGGCGTGCGCGCCGCGGTTGGCCGGCTGTTCACGTTTTCCGCGGCCGAGGACAAAGTCACCGACAAACACCCCGAAATCGTTATCAGCGATGCGTTGTGGAAGCGGCGGTTCGGAGCTCGAGCCGACGTCGTGAATCAGATCGTTCAGCTCAACGCTCGTCCTTTCACGATCGTTGGTGTCGCGCCGCCTGCGTTCGTCGGTCTCGACGTCCTGCGAGCAGTCGACGTATGGATCCCGGCATCGAATCGCTCGATCCTCACCGGCGTCACCAACTTCTTTTTCGGCAATCGATCGATTGGCATGTTCGATGTTGTGGCGCGAACCACGGCGCAGACCAGCCCACAGCAGTTGTCGGCGATACTCCAGGCGCAGGCGTCACGGCTCGCCGAGACGTTTACGCAGGACAACAAAGGCTTGACGTTCGCGACCCGCCCGTTCTGGCAGGCGCGGATGAATCCAGCGCAACGTGACACGTGGATCCGCGCGGCTGGCCTGCTGACCGTTGTCGTCGGGCTCGTCTTGCTGATCGCGTGCGCAAACGTCGCCAATTTGTTGTTGGGCAGGTCGGCAGCGCGGCGGCGGGAGCTCGCCATTCGGCTGGCGATCGGCGCGACGCGGCGACAGCTGGAGAGACAACTCCTCGTTGAGAGCCTCCTGTTGTCGTCGGCCGGGGCGGTGGTCGGGTTGGGCATGGCGTGGGGAATGATCTACGTGCTGTCGGCAGTTCGACCAGCATTCGTGCCGCGTTCGTTCGAGGTGCCGATCGAGTGGACGACGCTCCTGTTCACCGGAGCGATCGCATTTGTTATCGCCCCCCTATGCGGGCTCCTGCCCGCGCTGCAGGCGTCGCGTGCCAATGTCGTCGACGGATTGAACGGCGGCGAAGTGGCGGTACAGCGGGTGGGCCGTTCTGACTTGAGTTTAGCGTTCTTGATTGCACAATCGACGCTGGCCACGGTCGCTCTGATCCTCGCGAGTCTGTTCGTGAGCAGCCTGCGCCACGCCCAGGACATCAATCTCGGCTTCGATGCCGGTCATGTCGCCATTGTCAGTTTTGACCTCGGCATGCTTCGCTACGACAACACGAAAGGTCCGGCATTCGTGCGGCGAGTGAATGACAGACTCCGCGCGGTGCCCGGGATCATTTCCTCGGCCGTCGCAAGTCACGTATTGCTCGACGGTGCGGGGTTCGCGTCGAAGATCAAATTGGCCGCGCACGAGGACGCGGAGGCGCTGAGCATCGAAGCCGGTGCGGTTGGCATGGAGTACTTCCGCACGATGAAGATCCCGATCATCGCCGGCCGTGGGTTTCGGGAATCCGATGCCGCCGCTGTGAGCGAGTTCGGGTGGGCCGTGGTGAATCGCACCATGGCGGAACGGCTGTGGCCAGGTGCGGACGCGGTCGGCCAACGATTCCATGTACTCGGAATTCAGGAAACGTACGTCGTTGTGGGTGTCGTATCCGATGCGCTCTACGACACGCTCGGTGAGCGTCGACGTCCCTATTTCTATATCTATTACGACCAATCACCCGGCTTGAAGAAGCTGACGCTGCACGTGCTGACGGCTGGTGATCCGCGTCAGATGCTGCAGACGATTCAGAGGGAGATTCAGGCGGTCGATCCTAACCTGCCCTTAATCAATGTACGGACGATGTCCGATGTCCTGAATGCGGCGATGTGGGTGCCGCGGACTGGCGCCGCGCTCTTGCTTTTGTTCGGGGTGATCGCTTTGAGTCTGGCGGTCGTCGGTATCTACGGCGTGACGGCATTTTTTGTGAGGCAGCGACGACGGGAGATCGGCATTCGTCTCGCGCTGGGCGCGCCGGCCGCGAACGTGGTGTGGCTGCTCGTCCGACGAACTCTCGCGCCCACAGTCGTCGGCTTCTTGCTCGGCCTCGCCGCATCATCTGTCGGTGGGCGCCTCGTCGCGAGTCTTCTGATTGGCGTCAGTCCCACCGATCCGAAGAGCTTCGCGACCGCCGTCTTGGCCCTCGCCGCCGCGGCCGGCGCGGCATCGGTGTTGCCTGCGGTCGCCGCAATGCGCGTGGACATAGTGCCGATTCTGCGACGGGAGTAGTAGGCGCGACTTGGGCTTGTTCAATGCCCGCGCGTGGTTTAACGCGAGGCGACGTGCGGAAGGAACAAGGTTCAACGACATATTTGAGAATACCGAAGCTCGTTATGCAACCACGGCAACGAATGCAACCGCGCGTCCGACGGATCTGACATCGCTGGAAGAAATCTCCGTCTCGATGCGGGTCGATGTCATCAGCTCGAAAAGTACCTCGACCACATGGACGCCATCATTCGGGCCGCGCGCAACAGCTAGTGGCCTGTCCACGCTGATCAAGGACCAGCTCGCGGGGCATCCCGGCTGGCTGCGTTGCTCCTCGCTTCAAATACTCCCGGTATTGCACCCCACCGTGCGAAGCACGCACGGTGGGGGCCCCGCTCGTTCGGTCGTCGCGCTCATCGTCCCGGGGTCCCCACGGCGCGTCTTTCGCGCCGCGGGGTGGCGTCCGGGCGCCGCGCTCCGCGATCTGGTCCTCGTTCAGCGTGGACAGGCCACTAGCGTTCGGTCGTGCTCGGAGGTGACAGGTCCCGGGCGAAGATCGCAACCTGATGCAGTGCCGGTAATGCCGTCAGCAGCAACGCCACCCAGAACAGCGGCCAGTTGAATGTCTTCGGCAACACCTGCAGCACGGCGTCACGGCCATTCGGCAACGCCCACCAGGCGTCGATCATGAAGACGGTCAGTGCCATAAAGATACCAACCGAGCCGAACGCCCATGGCCAGCGGCCCCCGCTCGCAACATCCTCTGCCTGGGTCGTGAGTGTGCCCCACAGGATCATCACCACCGCGATGCTGACAGGCGCGAGCACAGGCCCCCACCATGGAAGCGGCAGCAGAAACAGGATGTCCCAATCCAGCAGCGTCCGCGGCCAGCCCGAGATGAGCCGAAGAAAGACGTAATAGAAGACGTCCCACGCGCCGAACGCAAGTGCCGCGTAACCGGCGCGCTGGCGCCACGTGCGTCCCGCGAGCATCCCCAACGTGGCAATCATCACCAGCGTGGCAGCCTCGCGCCACAACTCGACACTGCCGAGCGCTTCCTGCAACGGCAGCGGGTTTGCCTGGTACGGCTCAACCCGATCGACAAGGGCGCGGATGTAGAAGACGCTTGCCGCTTCGACGCAGGCCATCGCGATGGCGAAGACCATGACGAGCGCCCAGCGCGTTCGAGCCGACAGAAGACTCTCGACGCCGTCGATTTCCATATTTGCGACTATACACAGAGGACTCTGTAATGTAAAGTAATCGGCGGAGGTTATGCATGAACATCCTCGTTACCGCGCCGCGCCCGTACAGGCGTGCATCGTGCCCCATCCTCTGCGGACTGTTGGTGCTCGTGTCGATTGGGGCCTCCAGGGCAATCGCGCAGACCGGTGCGGCTTTGGAGCAACAGCTCGATTCCATTGCCGGCGCCGGTGTCCGCGAGAATCGCGCAGTCGGCATCGTGGCCGCCGTCGTCAAGGGGAACGACACGCTGCTCCTCAAGGCGTACGGCAAAGCCGTGGTCGAGAGTGACTCGGCGGCGACGGTGGACACCGTGTTCCAGCTGAATTCCGACACCAAGCAGTTCACCGCTGCGGCGATTCTGCAGCTGCGTGACCAGGGGAAACTCACCCTGGACGACGACATCACGAAGTGGCTGCCGGACTTCGAGACGCGGGGCAACAAGGTCACGCTGCGCCACCTCCTCAATCACACGTCCGGGATCGCCGAGCTCGGCGGGATGCAGGAGCTACGCGCGATACGTTTGATGAGAAATCCCACGGCCACTCGCGACGACGTCTACAAGGTCATCAACCGGTATCCGTTCATGTTCCCAACGGGGACGCTGGAGATCTACAGCAATACCAACTTCTGGCTGCTTGGCCTCATCATCGAGAAGGCAAGCGGGATGACGTACGCGGACTACATCGAGAAGAAGATCTTCGAGCCGCTGGGCATGACGCGCTCGATGTACTGCACCAACGCGGAGAAGGTTGCGCGACGTGCCGCTGGGTACGGCATGCGGAGTGGCAGGCCCATTCTCGTTCCGCCGATCGTGTACACGGGGGCGCAGGGCTCAGGTGCGATCTGCTCGACGGCAGAGGATGTGATCACGTGGTTGAAGGCGTTGCACGG
>Ga0114129_10015006_pt1 | contig 11031 bp, 13 predicted proteins | sample RhiMetdeltSRZDD1_FD_80071 | JGI IMG/M metagenome (GOLD analysis project Ga0114129, IMG submission 80071) | Populus rhizosphere microbial communities from Tennessee, USA - Rhizosphere MetaG P. deltoides SRZDD1 (version 2) (version 2) | ecosystem: Host-associated > Plants > Roots > Rhizosphere >... | reverse complement strand
CCCGAAAGTACGTTGAGCAAGTAACAACCGACGAGCCGCGGATCGTAGATCTGATTTCCGGTGAACGGGTCATCGGCCAGTTGATAGCCGCCGAGGGAAAAGCCGTCATCGTTCGCTCCCCGATACTGGGAGATCGCCTGGTGCCCATCGACGCCATAGACGCCGTCCCATCTTCCGCACCGCTAACGCAGATACGGGGCAAAGGCGCGGGCCCTTCGGCAAGGCCGAATCCGGCGCAAGGGCAGCAACAGGGAGCCATAGGGCAAAGGCCCGCAGACGTGGGGGACATCCGGAAAATCTTTCTGCGCCAGTCTACAGTTCTCCTGCGCCCCCGAGAGTTGGAGGTTGAAGCCACGTTCAACTACCAGCATACGCAGGTCGTCTCCACCATTCTGAATGCAAGGTTCCGCCAATTCCAGGTTCCCCTGGCAATCAGAGCCGGCCTGTTCGGCCGGGGCGAAGGGTTTCTGACGATTCCCGCCACGTATCTGCGCCGGGAAGTCGGGTTCGCCGATAGTGGAGTCTCTCAACAGCAGATTGGAATTGGAGACGTGACGACAGGATTGAACTATGAATTGGCCGAAGAAACTGCGGGCAGGCCCAATATCATCGCATCGGCAGGCCTGGGAACCCCGACCGGCACGAAACCGAACGAGCAGGGATTGTCGCTCGGAACAGGACACTGGTCCGCAACAGCCGGCCTCCAGTTCATAAAGACGGTGGATCCAGTCGCTCTTTTCGGCGGCGTCAATTACGTACATCAGTTTGGGGCGCGCTACTTCCTGGGCGACGGGGTGCACAATGTCGATCCGGGTGAGATCGTCGGCTATAATCTCGGCTTCGGCTTTGCGGTGAATCAGAACGTGTCGTTGAGCGCCCAAATCACAGAAAGTTACCAAGCCGGCACAAAAACCGACGGCATGAAAATATTCGCTTCCTCAAGGGAGCCGGCCAACTTGAGATCTGCGCTGACTTACCGGTATTCCAGAGTGACTTACATCGAGTCCTCGCTCACTATCGGCCTTGATCAGGACACACCGGACTTCGCTCTCGGCCTATCCCTGACTTACCGATTCGACAAGAGAGAGGAGCGATGAAGAATATCATCCTTTTCAGCGCAGTATATCTGCTCGTCGCGACACTGGAGGGATGCGCCGCACGGGAGATTCGCGCACCCGAGACGGTACTGCCGATCCGCACCGGCGGGCTCAATGGAGTCAGCGCCACACGTTCCTGGAAAGAGTTGCGTGACGAAAATGTCGTCCTGCAACGGTTTGATTATTCCTGTGGAGCAGGGGCGCTGGCCACACTGATGCGATACTATTTCGGCGACGACGTGAGCGAAGAAGTGATACTGGCTGGGATTCTCGGTCCGATGAATGACGATGAGGTGAAGGACCGGGAGGCCAACGGCCTGTCGCTTCTGGATCTGAAGGATTATGCAGAACGACGGGGCTATCAGGCAGTCGGCGTGAGACTGAATTACGCCAGCCTGCCCAAACTGTCGGGCCCAGTAATCATTCATCTCGAGCGGGAGGGTTACCGGCACTTTGCCGTATTGAAAGGAGTACGGGGAGATCGAATATACCTGGCGGACCCAAGTCTGGGTAATGTACGTCTTTCGGCGGATCGATTCGCAAAAGAATGGTCGGGCATCGCTCTGGTACTGGGTAAACGGGAGTTTGGCCTGCCTAGGGAATATCCTCTGGCCGTGGACGATCAAGAACCGGTCTCAAACGAAATACTGGCCGCGAGAAGATCGCTTTTTATCAGGTAGCCGATCGCCTCATCCCGTACGCAATTTAGACCTATGCTTTCTGTGCTAAAAGGGACAGATGTCTTTTGACCCGGCGTTACGCCATATGATCGCTTCGTTCAGAAAATCTCCGAACTGGGATCGTGACCTCGATCTGCAGCTTCTCCAGAAGTTGTGGCCATCACTGGTTGGAGAAAGTCTGGCCGCCGCAACGACTGTCGTTGCGGTACATGGCTCGCGAGTGGTGCTGAACGTACCCGATCAAATCTGGCGCAGGCAGCTGGTCAAGATGCGGCCCGAGCTTCTGCGAAGAATGAACGAGCCGTGGCCGTCACCCTGGATTACGGAGATCGCGTTCACGTATGAAAATTAGCGAATCGGATGTTCAGTACGTTGCCAGCCTCGCCATGCTGGAGGTTGCGGAAAACGAAAGAAAAGAACTCGCGGATCAGTTGAGCCGCATCGTGGAATACGTCGAGCAGCTCAACAAACTCGATGTGAGCGGCATCGAACCGACGCCGCAGGTTGTGACGAGCGTGAGGCATGCCGTTCGCGAAGATCGCGTCATGCCAAGAACCGGCAGCTCCGAGGCCGGCAAGACGGTAAAACTTTTCAAGGTCCCCAAAGTCATCACGGAACGATGAACCTCAAGAACATCACGGCCGATAAACTCGCAGCGCTCTACAGGAACAAAGACCTCAGCGTTACGGAAGTTATCAAAAGCACGTATGAAGAAGTCGCGCGCGTCGACAAGAGCATTCGTGCTTTTATTTCGCTTTCTCCTGACCGTGCACTTGAAGAAGCGCGCCGCATTGACGCCAAAATCGCAGCGGGCGAACCGCTGGAGCCTCTCGCGGGCGTGCCCGTTGCGATCAAGGACAACATGAATATTCGTGATGCGCCGACGACCTGCGGATCACGGATACTCGAGAACTATATTCCGCCATACACCGCAACAGCCGTGGAACGGCTGCGTGGCGCCGGTGCGATTGTGATCGGCAAGACAAACATGGATGAGTTTGCGATGGGCTCATCTACGGAGAATTCCGGATTCTTCGTCACCCGAAACCCCATTAATCCGGATCGCGTTCCAGGCGGCTCCAGCGGAGGATCTGCTGCGAGCGTTGCTTCGGGAACATCTTTGATTGCTCTCGGTTCGGACACCGGTGGATCGATACGAACTCCCGCGTCCTTCTGTGGCGTCGTTGGAATAAAGCCGACGTACGGCCGCGTATCGCGGTACGGTCTCGTCGCGTTCGCCTCTTCACTTGATCAGATCGGTCCATTCTCGAAGACAGTGCGCGAGTCCGCGCAGGTGCTCGAGACGATTTGCGGCTTTGATCATTTCGATTCGACGTCGGCCGATGTGACCGTGGACGAATTCGTGAAAAACCTGGAAAGTTCAATCAAGGGAACGAAGATTGGTGTCCCGAAAGAATATTTCGTTCCTGGAATGGATCCGGAAGTTAAGGCCAAGATCGAAGCGGGCATCCGGCTTTACGAAAGCCTGGGCTGCGAAATTCATGAAATCAGCCTGCCTCACACGGAGTATGCCGTCGCCACGTACTACCTGATTGCTACCGCCGAAGCGAGCTCCAACCTTGCTCGATATGATGGTGTGCGTTACGGATTCCGGGAACCTGCCGGTTCGCTACAGGAGATGTATCGCAAGACGCGCCACCACGGCTTCGGCAAAGAAGTGAAACGGCGCATCCTGCTCGGAACTTATGCGCTGAGCGCCGGCTACTACGACGCGTACTACCTGAAGGCCCTGAAGGTTCGAACGCTCATGCTTCAGGATTTTCAGAAGGCATTCGAGCGGGTCGGCGTTATCCTCACACCCACCGCGCCCACTGTCGCGTTCAAGATCGGCGAAAAGACTGAAGACCCGCTATCAATGTATCTGGCCGACATCTTCACCATCACCTGCAATCTCGCTGGTCTGCCGGGCATTTCTGTTCCATGCGGGAAGAATTCCGAGGGCTTGCCTGTAGGTCTGCAGCTCATGGCCAATCATTTCCAGGAATCACTGTTGCTGCGGGTTGCGCATCAATTCGAAAAGGCTGGTGGATTCAATATTTGAGTTAGCCGCGAATTACTCGGATTACGCGAATTGGGGGACAGAGGCCGTCCCCCAATTCGCGTAATCCGCGTAATTCGCGGCTACTTAGTATACTGAAGTCATGCCTGACCTTGATTACAAGGGATACCTCAAACTCAACGAGCTTCTCTCATTACAGCGTCCACTCGCGGATCCGCCCAATCACGACGAAACGCTATTCATCGTCGTGCACCAGGTCTTTGAATTGTGGTTTCGACTGATGCTCCACGAAATCGACAAAATCGAGGAGCTCCTCGACCATGACGATGTCCTCGAAAGTGATCGTCTGATCCGGCGCCTGACCTCGATCGTACGTCTGTTCATTCCGAAACTGAGCGTGCTGGAGACAATGATCCCTTCCGATTTTGTTCAATTTCGTGATCTGCTTAAACCGGCGAGCGGGTTTCAATCATCGCAATTCCGCGAAATCGAATTTGCGTCCGGATTGAAAGACAGACGCTACCTCGGGATGTTCCGCAACGACACGGCCGCGACGGCCAGGCTGGAAGCGCGGCTGGCTCAGCCGACAATCTGGGATCGATTCATCGCGTTGTTGAAGCGGAACGGATATTCGGTGGATGACGAGGCGGCACAAACTCAAGCGATCATTCGGATCTACCGTCGCGATGGCGATCACAAGCTTCGTAGCCTGTGTGAAGCCATGATCGAATACGACGAAATGTTTTCGCTCTGGCGCGAACACCACGTGCGCATGGCGCAGCGCATGATCGGGTCGAAACCGGGAACAGGCCAGGGTGTCGTCGAGTCGATGTACGGAAAGGCGGGCCCGATGGGTTCCATTGGAGTGGAATACCTGACGCAGACACTTACCAAAAAATTCTTCCCGATATTGTGGACGGCTCGAACGGGAATGTAGGAATCAGTGAATCCGGTAGACCGGATCGACCTTCGATGCAGAAAGGTTTGTTACCACATCGATCCGGTGAAGCAGATGGCTGGCAAGTTCTTCGAAGTTCTCCACTTCGCAGATCTTATCCATTTCATTGAGGATTCTGTTGAGAACGGACTCGATTTCTTCGTACGTTTTCTCCTGGAAGAAGGGCCGCTGGCACTCCAAACGGCACTTATGCCGGAGAAACTCTTCCTTGTAGAAGTCGGCGATCCGCTTCTTTTTTACAGCTGCAGTTTCCATGAAGTGACGCACTATACCCCCAAATTCCGTTAACCCGCAAGCTTCTTTCTAAGGAGTTCGTTGACCGTTTGCGGATTCGCGCGGCCGCTCGTGGCCTTCATCACCTGACCTACAAAAAAACCGAAACTGCCGGTCTTGCCGCCGCGGTATTGCTCGACCGTCTTCATGTTCTCCTCAATGACCTTATCGACGATCTTCTCGATTTCGGAGCTATCGGATATTTGTACGAGGCCCTTCTCCTCGATGATCTTCTGCGCGTCTTTCCGGGTGTTGTACATCTCTTCGATGACCGTCTTCGCGATCTTGCCGGAAATGGTGCCCTTCTCCACGAGCGCGATCATGTCAGCAAGCATCTTCGGCGTGATTGGAGAATTCGATAGATCTTTCACGTCAACGTTGCTGTCTTTATAGAATCGCAGCAGATCTCCCATCACCCAGTTCGCAGCAGCCTTAGGGTGTCCGCTCGAGCGAGCCGTTTCTTCGAAGAAGTCCGCGAGTGCACGCGTTGCAGTCAGGACACCTGCATCGTATTCCGAGAGCGCATATTCTTTGATGAAACGATCACGCCGCTTCTCGGGCAGTTCGGGCATGGAGTTGCCGATGGACTTGATGAATTCGGGATCAACGACCAGCAATGGGAGATCGGGATCCGGAAAGTAACGGTAGTCGTGCGCCTCTTCCTTGCTCCGCATCGATACAGTACGTTCTTCAGCGCTGTTCCACAGCCGGGTCTCCTGGACGACGCGGCCGCCGCTTTCAATGACATCGATCTGGCGTTCGATCTCATAGTCGATCGCTTTTTGGACGAACCTGAATGAGTTGATGTTCTTGAGCTCCGTTCTCGTGCCGAATTTCGTCTCACCAACTTTTCGAACGGAGACGTTGGCGTCGCAGCGCAGGCTGCCTTCTTCCATGTTGCCGTCGTTCACATCGAGGTATTCGAGAATCTGCTTCAGGCGTGCGAGGTAGTCGTGAGCTTCGGCTGAAGACCGGATGTCGGGGTCCGTCACGATTTCTACCAACGGAACGCCGCTCCGATTGAAGTCCAGATAGGTGTATCGGCCGGAGTCTGGAAATCCTTCGTGCAGGGATTTGCCCGCGTCTTCTTCCATGTGGATGCGCTGCACGCCGATCTTCTTTCTCGAGCCGTCCGCAGAAATCTCAATATAACCGTGCTGGCATAAGGGCCGGTCGTATTGCGAGATTTGATAGCCCTTGGGAAGATCAGGATAGAAGTAATTCTTGCGCGACCATTGCGATTCGGGGTTGATCTTACAATTCAGGCCCAGTCCGGCCTTCACTGCCATGGCAACCGCCGCACGATTCAAAACCGGCAACGCACCGGGAAGCCCCAGGCACACCGGGCAAGTGTTCATGTTTGGAGGTTCGCCGAACTTCGTGGAGCAGGAGCAGAAAAGCTTTGAATTCGTGAGTAACTGCGCGTGGCATTCAAGACCGATTACCGCTTCGTAGTTCTGAGCCATGGTGAAACGTTTACTCTAGCATATAGAATAGGTTGTTTGAACGGCGGGCCGGATAGCGTAGTCCCCTCCTAGAATAGGAGGGGACTACGCTATCCAACGCTGCGACATATCACAATGATCAAAACCATCGAGTGGACCGATGAAGGCGTACGAATGATCGACCAGCGCAAGCTGCCTACGGTCGAGGAGTACCCGGTATTCAAGACCTACCAGGAAGTCGCAGAAGCTATTCGCGTGATGGTCATCCGAGGAGCTCCGGCGATCGGCGTCGCGGCCGCGATGGGCGTGGCTCTTGGAGTCCGGGATTCCAAGGCAAAAGACATCGGCGAGCTTCGGGAAGAATTCAAACAGATCACGAATACGCTGGCATCAACCCGCCCGACTGCGGTGAATCTATTCTGGGCGATCGAACGCATGAGGCGGCTGTTCAACGAAATATCGAGCAATGGGACCGACAGGCATGCATTGTCGCAACGGCTGATCAAAGAAGCGATCGCCATTCAAGACGAAGACATTGAAAACAACAAACGCATGGGACGATTCGGCCAACAGCTGCTGCCCGACTCCGGAACGATTCTCACGCATTGCAACGCTGGAGCGCTCGCGACTGCCGGTTATGGAACCGCGCTTGGCGTGATCCGAGCCGCAATCGAAAATGGAAAACGTCTTCGCGTTCTGGCCGACGAGACGCGGCCATTTCTCCAGGGAGCTCGCCTCACAGCCTGGGAGCTGTGGAAAGATCACATCGACGTGCGCGTGATCTCCGACAATATGGCGGGATCCTTCATGCGGCAGGGGCTTATTGATGCGGTGATTGTTGGCGCCGACCGTATTGCCGCGAATGGAGACGTCGGCAAGAAGATCGGAACGTAGCCGGTTGCAGTCCTCGCAAGGCAGCACGAATTGCCGTTCTACGTCGCAGCGCCGATGTCCACGCTCGACCTGAGCATTCCCGATGGCTCACACATCCCGATCGAACAGCGGACACCGGATGAAGTCACTCACATCGGCGGAGTGCGCGTCGTGCCGGATGGTGTTTCCGTTTTCAACCCGGCGTTCGACGTGACACCGAATCAGTTCGTCACCGCAATCATCACGGAGCGCGGCGTCGCCTTGCCTCCGTACGAACAGACCCTGAAGAAGTTGAGAGATTCCTGATGCTGGTGCTGGGAATCGAAACATCCTGCGACGAGACGGCCGCTGCAATCGTCCGTGATGGCCGAGAGATTCTTTCGAATGTGATCTACTCGCAGGTAAAGACCCACACGCCTTACGGCGGCGTTGTTCCCGAGATCGCGTCGCGCGAGCATCTGCTGAAGATCCGGCCCATCGTGGACCAGGCCTTTCACGATGCCGGGAAGGTTCTCAATGATATCGACGGCATTGCAGCGACATCCGGTCCCGGCCTGATTGGTTCTCTCCTCGTCGGATTGACGTATGCGAAGGCACTCGCGCTTTCCACGAGCAAACCGCTCGCCGCCGTGAATCACATCGAGGGGCACATCTATTCCGTCTCGTTCGAACATCCAGACGCGGAGTTTCCGGCGCTAGCTCTTGTTGTTTCCGGCGGCCATACGAATCTCTTCTGGGTGGAGTCGGAATCCGGGGACTTCCGGCATTTGAAATACAAACTCGTCGGGCGAACGCGGGATGACGCTGCGGGTGAAGCTTACGACAAGGTGGCGAAGCTTCTCGGCCTTGGCTATCCGGGGGGCCCGATCATCGATCGCATTGCAAAAACAGGTAGGCGCGATGCCATCCGGTTCGCGATTCCCAAAATCACGGACGGTTCACTCGACTTCAGTTTCAGCGGAATCAAGACAGCGATTCTGAACATGGTCAAAGAAAATGAATCGCTGAAAGAGGATCCTTTGCGGCCGGACCTGCTCGCTAGTTTTCAGGAATCCGTCGTGAATATGCTTTGGGCGGTGACGTCAAAGGCAATCGCGCAGCTCCATCCGCGATCGATCATGCTTTCCGGAGGGGTTGCCGCAAACAGCCGGCTGCGCGAAGTCTTCCAGGAACGGGCTGCAGAAGCACGATTGCGGTTTTATTTTCCCAAACCAATTCTTACAACCGACAACGCCGCTATGATAGCAGCGGCCGGCACCGCTCACTTGATGCGCGGCGAATTCGCTGATGTTGACGTGAGTCCGGATCCGAATTTACGATTGGCGGTTCCTGAGGGTAATCGGCAAAACGTGCGGTGGAGAAGTTAGCACGAAGAGATAAAGATCCGGCGAGCACGTAGTCGCGGGCTTTAGCCCGCGTTCCGCTTCGAACAGCGGGTCTTTTCTGGTTTCGGAAAATTGAACGCGGGCTAAAGCCCGCGACTACGTGCTCGACTCACCAAGGCACCCGAATCTGGCGAGAAACGCGGGCAGCCCGGATTAGGCGAATTGAATTTGCGTAATCCGTGTAATCTGCGGCTGGTCTTAACTCTCCAATACTCCAAAAGCCCGCACGGGAAATGTACCGAAAGCGCGAACCTTGACGGGCACAGCGAAGAACTTAAAACCGCGCCGCGGTAAATGTCCGAGATTGCAGAGATGCTCGACGATCGGGATTTCATTGCCGAGCAGGATCGTATGCACGGGACGCGACATATCATTCGTGTCGTCGATGTTCAAGGAATCGATTCCGACGAGAGCCGTGCCTCCCTGGGCAAGATATTCTGCCGCGCCTCTTGTAAGGAATGGATGGCCCGTCATGTATGCATCCGTGTTCCAATGTTTGTCCCAGCCTGTATTCACGAGCACAGCCTTGCCTTTGAGATCGAGCCCGCTGAACGCGCGTTGATCGATTGCGCGCGACGGAGGTGTGGCTCGAACGACGATTCCATCGAGATCTGCGAGCGACCGCAGCGGGAGTTGAGACAGATCCTTGCCGTTCGCATAACGATGGAACGGACTGTCCACGTATGTGCCGGTGTTCGCGACCATGTCGATTTTGCCGATCTGAAATTCGGTTCCCGCCGCGTAGTGTTTACGTGAATTTTCCCGGCTGAGGAAGTCGCAGATCACCGGCGCCGGCAGTCCGGCGTAGGTAACCAATCCGTTCTCGACGGTGTGGCTGACGTCGACGAACGATTTCATGACAATACCTGGGGCAGGGCGCGTATCGAACTCAGTACATGTGAGGCGCCGCTGAAATCATCAGCCGCGGTGAAAGAATTGCGAATGATCACACACTTCAGTCCGGCCGCCAGCGCTGCCGCAAGTCCCCGCGCGGAATCTTCGATCACCAGCGCGTCTTCAGGCCGGGCGTTGAACCTGGTTAACGCGCGCAAATACGGGTCCGGATCCGGCTTCGCCCTTGCACAATCTTCGACCGTGAGAACGAATTCAAAAAAGTCGCGGATCTTGCGCGAACGGTGAATGAGTTCGAAGTCGCTCCGCCTCGATGTCGTGACAATCGCCATCCGATAACGCGCACTCAGAGCGGTGAGCACGTCGATGACGCCGTCGATCTCAATTTCGCGGGTCATCAGGTACTGCTGATACCGGCGATCGCGCTCCTGTCGCGCCTCAACAATCGTGCTTTCCGGAATGCCATGCTGCCGCGCAAGATCCCAGCTCGTCCGGCCCGCAGTTGTCAGGCGAAGATACTCGTCTTTCTCGATATCGAGACCCAGTAACCTGATGGATTCCTGAGTTGCAGCAAAATACAGAGGCTCGGTGTCTACCAAAACCCCATCATGATCCCACAGAAGAAACCGATGCATGATTGATTGTGAGGAAAGGTCGCTTACTCCAGCCGCCGAACTTTCGGCGGTCCCTTCTCAATTCTGGGATTCTTGTTGTACTCAGCACTTCCTCCGGGCGGAATGCTCAACCAGCGCCATTCAGGCCCGCGAAGCTCCTTGCCGATGGTGATAATTTGGCCGACGTGATAGCTCGTGTGGGCGAGGCCGCGCAGAATAGCCTCGAGGGCGGTTTGCGGCATGTTGCGAACCGTCACGGTCGCGTCGAGCTGACTGTCGTCGAGTTGCTGAAGAGTGGCATAAAGAACATCCCAGCCTTCGTTCCACTTAGCTGCCAGGTCCTGGTGCGTCACGGTGCGCGCGACAAATTCCGAATCGCGATCGCGCCAATCTTTTTCGCCGTCTGACGTCAGGAAGTCGGTATAACGCGACTTCAGATTGCCCGAAATGTGCCAGACGAGAATCGCAATGGAGTTGCCGACCTTCGATAGCGGCGTGGACAGCTGCTCTTCATTCAATTGGCGGATAGTGGCCTGAGCCAGAGCCTGGTATCGCCGGAATTCGCCCTCAATCGCTTCGATTACTTTTCTCATATAGTTGTTTTGTTAACTAATGCGCTGCCAGTGCAGCTCGCTCGTTCCTGGAAAACTACTCTTTGAATCGTTAATGCCGATCAGCCGCAGATTATCGGCGTCCTCGAACTTGAATTTGCGGACTCGTGGAGTGCCGACCCAGGCGGGATGAATTCCGCCTTCCACGTGATGTGTGACTGATTGGGTCGCGTCGTCGACCGTATAGGGTCCGTAGTAGGCAAAAAAGATTTTCACGATTTTT
>Ga0114129_10015005_pt1 | contig 11031 bp, 11 predicted proteins | sample RhiMetdeltSRZDD1_FD_80071 | JGI IMG/M metagenome (GOLD analysis project Ga0114129, IMG submission 80071) | Populus rhizosphere microbial communities from Tennessee, USA - Rhizosphere MetaG P. deltoides SRZDD1 (version 2) (version 2) | ecosystem: Host-associated > Plants > Roots > Rhizosphere >... | reverse complement strand
CGCCCACGCGTAGCTCCAGACAGCCAGGTAGCTGATCTCAAACCACCAGGAGGGCGGCCGGGCCTCGCGCCACTTGTAGTTGAAAAAACTCTGGATCAGCAGCATGAGCACGTATGCTGTGTAGACGCCGAAAATGAGACCCAGACGTTTCAAAGACCACTCGCGGCGCAGCGGGTAAACGTTCGCCAGTCCGCCGAAGCGCGGCGTCTCGTCGAGCGCGACTCTCAGCTTCTCACTCTGCTCCACCTGCATTCATTTAAGGATAAAGAGCCGGAGGCAGCAACTCCACCGAGATGTGACGGGTCGTGAGTTATGCGTAGCGAGCCGTGGTTGTGGGCGCGGCCAAACTAGAGCAAGTCAGGAAGGGTGGCTTGCCCCCGCTCTCCGGTCAGCGGGGGCAAGCCCCCCTTCCTGACTTGCTCTAGGTGAAACGGCTTATACCCCACTCGTCACGAGTTATCACAAAAATTTCCCCCCATAAAACTTGTCTGGTTACAGTCCCAAAATGCGTAAATCAATCTATCTCGCAACTGTCGCAACTCTACTCCTTTCAACACTCAACACATCGCTCGCTCAAACGAGGCTAAGTTATCCCGAAGCCAAACGAGTCGAACAAGTTGACGACTACTTCGGTACGAAGGTCGCCGACCCATACCGCTGGCTCGAACAGCTCGACTCCGCCGAAACAAAAGCGTGGGTGGAAGCTCAGCAAAAGTTAACCTCCGATTATCTGAGTCAGATTCCCGAGCGCACGCGTATCAAAGATCGCCTAACCGAGCTCTGGAATTACGAGAAATACTCAGCGCCGTTGAGACGAGGCAAACGCTACTTCTATTCGAAGAACGACGGCTTGCAAAACCAATTCGTGCTCTACGTTGCTGAGTCCGTTACAGACAAGGGCCGCGTTCTCCTCGACCCGAACAAGCTCTCGACAGACGGCACGGTGGCCCTCTCAGGCGCAACGTTCACAGACGACGGCAAACTCATGGCGTATGGTCTGGCGACCGCCGGTTCAGACTGGCAGGAGTGGCATTTCCGCGACGTGGAGACAGGTGTAGATCTTCCCGATGTTTTGAAGTACATCAAGTTCTCGGGCGCGAGTTGGACCAAGGACCAACAAGGCATTTTTTACAGCCGTTATCCGGCGCCTGATGAAGCGACGAAGATGGCGGCAGCGAACGCGGATCACAAACTCTATTTTCACAAGCTCGGCACGCCGCAGTCTGACGATGTGTTGATCTACGAGCGTCCGGATGACAAGCAGTTGCTAATCAACGGCAGCGTTACTGAAGACGGCGAGTGGCTCGTGATCTACTTGCGACAAGGCTCGTCGCCGAAGGTCCAGGTAGTCGTCAAGAATTTGAAACAGAAGGACGCGCCATTCATTCCCCTCGTAGCCAAGTTTGAAGCCGGCTACGGTCTCGTCGGAAACGACGGTCCGACGTTTTACTTTGACACGGACAAGGACGCGCCACGCGACAAGCTGGTGCAGGTGAATGTTCTCGACGCTGCGCCCGTCTGGAAAGACGTTGTTCCTCAAGCTGCCGAGACGTTGAGCGGCGCGAGTTTTATCAACAACCAGTTTGTCCTCGCTTACCTGAAAGACGCCCACACGCAGGTCAAAATCTATGACATCAAAGGAAAGTTTGTGCGCGAGCTGCAATTGCCAGGCATCGGTTCGGTCGGCGGCTTCGGAGGCAGGCGCTTCGACACGGAGACGTTCTACAGCTTCTCGAGCTTCAACACGCCGTCGACTATCTTTCGCTACGACATGAAAACCGGCAAGTCGGAAGTCTTCCGTCGCGCGAACGTGAAGTTCAACCCTGCGAATTACGAAGTGAAGCAGGTTTTCTATCAGAGCAAAGACAAGACGCGCGTTCCGATGTTTATCGTGCACAAGAAGGGGCTGAGTCTTAACGGCGACAATCCGACGTTGCTCTACGCGTATGGTGGCTTCGGCAGCTCGATGACTCCGTTTTTCTCGATCTCCAATCTGGTCTGGATGGAGATGGGCGGCGTTTACGCGATGCCTAATGTGCGTGGCGGCGGTGAATACGGTGAGGACTGGCACCAGGCAGCCATGAAGTCACACAGGCAGAATGCCTTCGACGATTTTATTGCGGCAGCCGAGTGGCTCATCGACAACAAATACACGCAGCCGAAGAAACTGGCGATCAGTGGCGCATCAAACGGCGGCATACTGATCGGTGCAGTTCTCAACCAGCGGCCCGAGTTGTTTGGCGCAGCGCTTCCGGCCGTTGGCGTGATGGACATGTTGCGTTTTCAGAAGTTCACCATTGGCTGGGCCTGGACACCTGAGTTTGGTTCGTCCGAAAACGCCGACGACTTCAAGGTGCTGTATGCCTATTCACCTTTGCACAACATCAAGCCGGGAACGAAATACCCGCCGGTTTTGATCACGACTGCCGACCATGACGATCGTGTTTTCCCCGCGCACAGTTTCAAATACGCGGCCACACTGCAAACAGCGCAGGCTGGGGACGCGCCCGTATTGATTCGCATTGAGACGAAGGCGGGCCACGGCGCGGGGAAGCCGACGGCGAAGATCATCGAAGAGCAGGCGGATATCTGGGCGTTTCTCGTGAAGCACCTGAATATGGGTTCGCCACGGATGACACGGATATAAATCCGGATTTTATCCGTGTTATCCGTGGCTAACTTGACGACCGCACGATGATCGTGCGGAATCGCGCGACGGGATATGTGCCGAACGGTGACGGAAGTTACAAGATGCGAGCGTCGTTGTGGGACAGAGTCGGAGATGGCGGGATGTTGACCACCGTTCAGGATCTGTTTCTGTGGGATCAAAACTTCTACGCTCCAAAAGCCGGCAACGCCGAACTGATAAAACTGCTAACCACGCCGGGCACACTTGCCAACGGTGAGAAGATTCCGTACGCCAGCGGTCGCCGCGGCGCCGGAGTCGCCGGCACGGTTAACGGAATTAGCGGGCCGCTACTACGCTGAGGAGTTAGACACGACTTATGTCTTAACACCGAAAGGAAACAAGTTGGTCGCCAGTAAGCAAGGCGGTGACGATCTTCCACTCACACCGCAATACGCCGAAGTGTTCGGCAACAACAGCAAACTCATCAGCATCAGGTTCACGCGCAGCGTGAATGGCCGGGTGACAGGATTCGTGCTGAACACAAGCCGCATCAAAGGATTGTCCTTCCGGAAGCTCTGAACCACGGTTGGCTGTATCAAGTCGTTGCCCCTGTTCGCAAAAAAGTTGTTGGGTCTCGCGTCAAGGCCGCTATATACTTCGCCTGAGTCAACAATGCTGGAGAACAGTTTCTTCACACAAAGCCTGTTCTTGAATGGTTTGCTTTCGATCCCGATAGTCCTTTTCTCACTCAATTATCAAAGATAAGGATGCGTGATTGAATCATGCTTACGACTCCACGACCGTTGAAAAGAGAAAGCTCCATTCGGAGAGGATAGTTCCATTGCGATTCACAACTGATGTGGAGGAAATGGATTGATCCTAAAGTTTGTAACGCATAGCAAACACGTAGGAAACATAGCTAAGCTTTTCGGATGGTTGCCTGGTGCGCGATACACAAATTTGAGGGATGTTCGATCTTTTGATCGCCTGGGTTTCCTTGATATTCACTGGGCCTGTTATGACTTTGAGAGACACCTGGCCGCCGCAAAAAGCACCAGGCCTCTGATGACTGTAGCTAGAGATGTTGAAAGGAAACGAGACCTCGGTCGGATCCTCGAGCAAGCTGACAAATTGGCGGAATACGCGGAAAGAGTGATTATAGTGCCGAAGGACATCAAGCTGGCTAAAGATATGAACGAGATCATCCCCACGAGATTCATACTCGGGTTTAGCGTTCGTTCGAAATACGGCGCAACCCAGATCTCGCCAACCGCTTTTCGTCATCGACCTGTACATCTTTTGGGCGGTCGCCCAGACACTCAGCGATATCTTGCAACGATCATGCCTGTTGTCTCGCTGGATTGTAATAGGTTTACGTTGGATGCTGCATTCGGAGACTACTTTGACGGAGAGATTTTCAGACCTCATTCAACAGGAGGTTATGATCGCTGCATCGCCGATTCCCTCGCAAACATCAATGCACTTTGGCGTGATTATAAACCTCCTCTGCTGGATTCTTTCTGCACGGACATTTCAGAGCAAACGAATTGGAGAAGGATATGAGCCAGAATCCTCCAGTGGCTGGCGGCCAAACATTTGCGGATTTTATGTACGCCGTTGTTGTTGGTGTTGCTTTCTCAGACATCAAACTAAGTGATTCCAAGTCTGTCTTGTTCGTTACTGTTCTCATACTCCTAATGGTGTTAGAGGACTTTTTCATGTATCAGACTCAAGTTAAGCCCTTAGTGGATGTTTTCAAATTCTGGACGTTGGGCTCGTTGTTCTTTGAAGTAGGAATGTTGCTATCGTGGTTCTTAGCTTTTCTCTCGAGACGGGAATTCCTTAGAGGCTCTCTGGTTTGTATTGCGATTTTCTTTTTCCTCAAATGGTTGGCTTCAGCTAAGCATCTTGCGTCTACGCCGCAGGCGAGGCGTTGGGTTCTTCACCGAGATCATCTTTACTTGATGTCAGTAGCGGCCGCTTTACTGCTGGTCTTTTTCGACAGGAACTACTTAGGCGCCTATCTCATATTGACTGCTGTGTGGGTCGTACAGACAGGCTTGTGGTGGGTAGTAGTAAGCAGGCACAGCTAATGAATGCGAAAAGGACGACACTACTTGAGATGGGATTGCGAGAACTTCCTGCACTGACTTTCCCATCCAGTAGCCGAAACGGCGAGTCTTTGGATACCGATGAAGCTGCCGTTTGGAAACGAGTATTGAATTACCGGCTCGCCTCATACCTTAGGCCAAACCGGTTACTTGAGACCCATCCGGGGGTAGGGATTAGCACGATCTTATATCGACATGCATCGCCAAAAACGCGGCTTGTTACGCTTGACGATGCTTTGAGATGTCGGAAATGTTTGATTGATTTTATAGACATTGATCCGTTTGGCGCTCCCTGGCAATCACTTGAGGAAGTTTCATGCCTGATCTCGCGCGATACGGTCGTTCAGATTTCGAATGGTGAAGCGCATTCTGTAAGGCGAAATCTTAAGAGAGGTCAGAAATATCCAACGCAATATGCAGGGCGACTCCTGCCCAAATGGGTCATCAATGAGTATCTACCCCAACTTCAAAGTTTTCTCGGATTAGACGTTCAGTTTTTCTACGCTTTTCCGACAACTGTTCGCGCAATATTGTCAAAAACTTCTCTTCCTAACTATCTTTGGCGCGATTGCCCGCAGTGGATGTGGTGGTTGGAAAAATATGCATGTTAGTGAGGATCCGCTATGGCCGACGGAGCTGCCCAATCATTATTCGTCGATTTTATGTACGCCGTTGTTGTGGGTGCGGCGCTACCCAGGATTGATAAAGCCACTCTGTCCGTCAAGAATTTGGAGTTCTGGGGGATCATCTTCCTGCTGGCAGTATTCCTTGAGGATTTCTATCTGTACCATCGCGTGGTCCTGCCTTATCTGGCAGGATTTCCTTCAGCTCGACAATTGATACTTTCGATATCCATCGTTCTCACCTGGTATTTCACTTTCGTTTCCTTTCCGAGCAATGCAAACTGGTTCCTGAGTTGTTTTCTCATCTTTTTCTTACTTAAGTTACTGGGCGGCGTTTTGTTGGGGGCTGTGCTTTATCCGTGGGGTACAGACCTGCTTTTCCTTATTCCCATTTGCACTTGCATCGTTGTTCTTAGGGTCGGGTGCGATTCTAAAAAGTCTTTGTACGCATTGATACCATCCTGGATTCTCACGGTGACATTGTGGTGGTTATTGTTGCCTAAACAATCGACGGCTGGGAATATCTGAAACGTAATGGGCATCCTTATGGCTGGAACCCAAGCTCCCTGAGGGAACGCAGCAGACCTGCCTCATCGACACCAACTGCTCGATAGACGATCTTTCCTTCCGAGTTGATCAGATAACTGGAGGGATAGGTTTCAATGCGATAGGCACCCACCACACCCGGACTGTCACGCTCGCTCATCACAACCGGAAAAGTAAAACGATTGCTCCGGACATAGGACGCGATTTCCTCCCCTCGATCGACAGTATTGATCGCGATGACGGAGAATCCCTGGTCCTTCAGATCGGTATAGAGTTTTTGAAATATGTCAAACTCTGCGCGACAGGGTGGACATCCGAGGTACCAAAAATTTATCAGCGTTGCTTTCTCACCTCTGACTGACTCGAATTTGAGCACGTTGCCTTGAGGCGTAGGCAATGAGAAGTCAGGACTGCGGTCCCCGATGGCGAGCATTTTCGTTTCGGCTCCAGTGTCAAGCCTCGCTGAAGCAGGTGGTTTGAATCTGAAGTTGTTCGGCCGCAGGCGTCCGGTTGTAATTACGTTTTCAATCTGAGCGGTGAAGACTGCTGCATTCTCGCCTTCACCGAATCGGACCACTGATCTGCATAAGAGTGTGTTTCGATCGAAATAAAAACGTGCGACGTACGCCATTGGTTTGTCGCCAGTGATTTCCAGTATGCGGTACGTTTTTCGACCTATTGTTTCCGTGCCTGCATATCTGCTGTTGATCCAGGGTGGTGAATCCGGACCAAACGGTCGAATGCTTTGCGTAAAAAAGAATCGCACAGGAAACGCCCACCACGGCGTGTCAATATCTTTTCCTTTAGCATCAGCCGCTGCCAGCGAATATTTGTTCGCTTCTGAGAACAGGTATCGAGATCGTCCATCAGAAGCGAGTGTAACCAATGGGTAATCTCCTCGGAGCTCAATGAGCGCAAAGTTTGGCTTCAACAATGTGACGGTGCCGGCACTTCGCTTCAGTGATTGGCTTGGCGACTCCCAGGTCAACTCAATGCGGGCTTTTAAAATGTTGAGAGTTCTCGCACGCGCTTCGGCGTCTTTTAGCAGAGTCTCAACAGTTTGATTGCCCAGCACGACTTGCGCCGTGAACAGACACAATGAAACACAAAATGACTGAAAAATGGTGTGCACAGGTAGCGACTCTTCACCTGATCTTACTCGATTTTCAATCCGTAAGTGACATGAAGTAAGTGAGACTTACGTGGATTTTGTTTCACTCGCTGGAAAAATGTGTCGATTTCCAGCCGCTCCAAACGACTATGGTATTAGAAGAACAAAAATGGAGGCATAAAATGGGCACATTAAATAACGTAGTTCAATCGAATATGCAGATTCCGGCACTTGCAGACGCGAAGAAGCGGCTTTGGGCGGGGCGTATTCTCAGTTTCGCGCCGGCGTTGTTCCTGCTCTTTGACGGCGTAATGAAATTAGTCAAGCCGGCTTTCGTTGTCGAAGCCACAATGAGGCTTGGATATCCTGAGCGTGTTATTTTTGGTCTTGGCGTCGTGCTCTTGACGTGCACGTTGATCTATTTGATTCCACGAACCGCTGTTCTCGGCGCGATCCTTTTGACGGGATATTTAGGTGGCGCCGTCGCAACGCACGTGCGTGCGGGACAAGGGTGGTTCGAAATTTTGTTTCCCGTTGTCCTTGGCATTTTGCTTTGGGGAGGACTTGTATTGCGTGATGAACGGCTGCGCACGCTGTTTTCTCCAAAGCATCTGCGACTGCATGAGTAAACTTGCGAGCGTAATTTGCCCTTGAGTCAGGGCTTTACGGAAAGAAATAAGGCTGAAAACATACGTCTTCACGATGTCATTCGAGTCGTGCTATTTTCCGTGAGCATGCCACCACCTATTTTTTGAGGCCGGCAGGGTGAGACAAAAATGAAAGCCTACGAGTTTGTCACTGTCTGGCGCGTTAAAGCTCCGCGAGAACGGATCTGGAACGAGATCTATCACTCCGACGAATGGCCTGCATGGTGGAAAGGCGTTGAAAGTGTAGTTGAAGTGCGCGATGGAGATGAGAAAGGTGTGGGAAGCGTTCGTCGCTACACTTGGAAGAGTAAGCTTCCGTACAGGCTGAGCTTCGACATGCAAACGATCCGCATTGAGCCACCGCTGTTGCTCGAGGGCGTCGCAATGGGTGAATTGCAAGGCCGAGGACTATGGCAACTGTCGGGCGAGGGCAGCGAAACGATCGTGAGATACGATTGGAAAGTCGAGACAACGAAGCGATGGATGAATCTCCTGTCACCGATCGCTCGTCCGCTATTTGAGTGGAATCACAACGTCGTGATGAACTGGGGCGCAGAAGGGCTCGGAAAAAGACTCGGCGTAACTGTCATCCGACAGCAGCCGTAAGAGTGCGGCCCAAACCGACATTCACCCCTCGTCCGACCCCAAAAATTTTCTAGCATCCGCCAACCGACTTTCTTCTCCTCCAACGTCAGAAGCCATACGCACATAACTTGCGAGGGCGGACCGCGCCTCGTCACATTTGCCGAGATGTGAATAGGAAACTCCTAAGTAGTATTTAGACAGATAGTCCTTTGGATTGAGGGCGATCGAACGTGACAGAGCTTGAACTGCGCCATCATAATCGTTGAGATTTAGTAACGTGAGTCCGTAATTATGAAATAGCGAAGCGTTATTTGGATCCAACTGAGTAGCCTCACGCAGTAAATTCGCAGCTTCTCGGTTCTTGCCCTGGTCCGAAAAAATCACTGCCAACCCAGATCTGGCGTCGATGGATTTCGGATTCAGCGCAAGAGACGTTTCGAACTCCGTCATTGCGCGCTGTGTGTCGCCTAACTCCTTTAGCGAAAAGGCGAGGAAACAATGTGCATAGGCATCTTGTGGCCGTAGCAGGAGCGCCTGTTGATACTCGGCGACCGCCTCTGTCCATCGATTTAACAATGAGTATGCGTTGCCAAGGTAAATATGAGGTTCCACATACGTGGGATCTAAACTGATAGCAGTCTTGTGCTCTGCTATTGATTCATCATGCCGGCCTAGTTCCCAAAGGGCGTTGCCCATGTTTTTGTGAGCGACGGCCGACTGTGGGTCGAGTTCGAGGACTCTACGATATGCTGCCAATGCTCCCTCATAGTCTCGCCTGAGCAGAAGAGTATGGCCCTCTTCACTAAACGTGGAGACTGCTCTCGCAACGTTGTCGAGGGTTGTTCGATAATCTCGCCATATTTGGTAGACCAACGTCAGAATTCCAATTAATAGCGCAACAATCGTGGCCCATGCCGCCGCTCGAAACACATCCATTCCACTCCTGGTATTTGGCGACGCCGGGATTGGCATAGCATTAGGAGATACTTGCATTACACTCCTCCAAATCAACCATCATTGTACCTCTGAAATCGTGGTCCGAGTAGGCGCGGAGAGACTGTTTTATTTACATCTGACGGGCCATCTTGTATCGTTTAGCGCAACTTTGACCTTGCCGGCCCATGCCTGGCTGTGGAAATTTGACCCCTATGTTCCCCCGCAAGCCCAAAAATCCGACCGTTGCAGCGCTTTGCTTCTGCATCGTCTTCACTTCACTCGGTCCCTTTGCGCTCGCGCAAAAGAAGACTGCGCCCGTCGAATCCACGCCTCCGCCCGTCAGGGAAGAATTTAAGTTCGGCGATGTCGATTTGGAGGTGCTCGAACAGGCTGATCTGCTCGACGTCAAGCTCGAGCGCGATGGCCTCGTGCTCGCCGACGAACCGGCGAATGCTTATGTTCGTGGCGCCGAGCAGTCGCTGATTCCCCGTGATTTCGCGCTCGAAAGAGTGTCGTTTAGATTTCGCATACTTCGCGATCCACAACCAAATGCCTTCGCCCTTCCGAACGGCTCGGTCTACGTCACCACTGGATTGATGGCTCTCATCGACAACGAATCACAGTTGGCAGCGATCTTCGCGCATGAGCTGACGCACGTAATGCGGCGCCACACGTATGTGCATAATCGCAGCAACCGCAAAAAATTTCTCACCATGAACGTTATGGCAGCGGTCGGCGCGTATGCGCCCGGCGGAATTGTGGGAGCAGTCATAACTGTCGTCACAACGGTAGCTCCATTCATCATGATCGCGACGATTTATGGTTACAGCCGGGATCTGGAGCGCGAGGCCGATCTCAAAGGCATTGACATGATGATCAGCGCTGAGTACGCGCCCGAAGAAATGGTTAACGTGATGAAGCTGCTGGATAAAGATATCGAGGGAGAGAATATCCGGCTGTTCTACAACGACCATCCGGCGCTCGATGAGCGAATTAAATATCTGAGTAGTTATCTCGGTTCGCGCGCGGACAAGGTGACGCATCAGATGGAGCTGAATCGAGAGCGTGCGGCGTACTTTCAGAACATGGAACCCGTAATGCGGCACAATGTTCAGTTGTCGATCAATGCCGGACGCGCGCGTTCAGCAGTTTTTTATGCGCAGCGCCTGGTAGATTTTCATGCCGATTCGGAGAATTTGTTTTGGTTGGCGGAGAGTTATCGCGCGCTCGGACCTCGCGCGCCACAGCTAACCGAAAAGGAGTTGACGAACAGCGGGAAAAAGGATGCCGCGAAGAAACGCGTGAAGCGCACAGCGGAAGAAGAAGAGCGCGATTTGCTTGCGACGGAGGCGGGTAAGAACTACTGGCAAACACATCAACAAAAGGCTGAAGAGTCTTACCAGCGCGCTTTGAGCGCAGAGAATCCAACGCCCGTCGCACATCGTGGGCTTGGCATGCTTTACGAAAAACTCGGACGAGGAAGCGAGGCCGCCGCCGAATATGAGAAGTACCTTGAGTTGTCACCTACGGCGGTCGATCGCGAACGAATTCAACGACGCATTGAAGTGTTAAAGGAGAAGCTTAAATGACTGCTCGCATGTTTGCCCTCGTGGTACTGCTCACCGTGTCCGGCTCGCAACAGGTCCATGCGCAATTTCTTCACCCGAAGATCAAGTCGAACGAAACGACAATTCGTCGCGTCGTTGTTATGCCGGCGAAAGTGAATGTCGTCCGCGATAGCATGAAAGGCCCGGAGGGCATGGCGGCTGAGTCTGACGAGTTAAGCAAGCGCGTAGAAGCGATGGTCACTGAAGTCTTGTCGAAAAAGAAAAACGTCACCACT
>Ga0114129_10015003_pt1 | contig 11031 bp, 11 predicted proteins | sample RhiMetdeltSRZDD1_FD_80071 | JGI IMG/M metagenome (GOLD analysis project Ga0114129, IMG submission 80071) | Populus rhizosphere microbial communities from Tennessee, USA - Rhizosphere MetaG P. deltoides SRZDD1 (version 2) (version 2) | ecosystem: Host-associated > Plants > Roots > Rhizosphere >... | reverse complement strand
CTCGCCCCTCCCATGCAAGACCGTCAAGGGCTTGCCGTGGAGCTCCTCGGTGAGGCGGCCCGACAGCTTCTGGAACTTCGGGTTGGCGTAGACGATGCGCTCTTTGTTCCTAAGCTCGGTAACGGCGATCGCCAAGGGAATGCAATCGAGAAACCGCCTAAACTGATTGTTGTCGAGCGCGGCTGCGAAGTCGGTCGTGGCAAGCAGCTCTTCGACGGGAGCCAATTCATCTTCGTCGGCAGTCATAGGTCCCCTCGATGGCGCCCTCTCACGGCAACCCAACCCGGCAAGTAGGTAGCACGGAGGCTCCAAACATGGGTAGTCCACCGAGCGCAGACCCTCGCCGAGGCAAATTTCTCGCATTTGAGAAAAATTTTGAGTGGCAGGGAACTTCGTGCAATTGCGAAAGGTTGGCGCAGTTAATCGAGGGTGAGTGTGTTCGGGGTAAGTGTGCGTAAATGAAGGTAGTTGTTGAGATATTGCACTGGAATGGCGAGCCGCAGCCGAAATTGCTGCATGTGCTGACCCATGACAGCCATTCCCTGGAAACTGTCCGGGCAACGGTTCAAGCTGTGATCGATGCTCCAGACAGCGCTGCGAACGGCTATCATATCACGACCGATGATGGGGACGAGCTTTTTGGTTCAGCGCAGCGCAGTTTTTGGCGACAAGGCCGCCCAGCTAAAGCTTGACCGGGAACGTCGGTATTCCAGGAGCGTTCTCTACGTGAATAATAAGAGAGCGAGGTCATTGTGCTCTCTTGCAGTGAACCTCTCTTGAGGTTCAAGAAGGCTCCAAACCGGCGGTGGGGCCTTCGCTGTTGGGGGGATCAAGAGGTCAGTCTACCACCTGCCCCGCGGCTCCCACGCGCAAGCTCCATAAACACTGCCATTATAGCTGTGGGTGCCCGTGTGAGCACCACTTGCTACGCGATAATGAATGAACGGTTGACTAGGACCGAAGGAGCATTGCTGCATTTGCAGTTCGATATAGAATTGCGAGGCGTAAACATAAAAAATGTTGGGAGGACAGTATGCGGAACTTCAAATCCTTGCTGACCGCTCTGGCCATTGGTGGTTCAATGATGATGCTGCCTCTAGGTGCATCAGCAGGCCCTTTGGCCATCGGCGCTGGCGTGCAAAAAGCTGAGATGACCACTGTCGTAGAGCTTGTGGGTCATAAGGGCCATAAAAAATGGCGACGCCATGGTCATCACGGCAAATGGCGTCATTTTTCACATCGGGGCAAGTGGCGTCATCGTCACTATGCGTTTCGCCACCACCGCCGCCATCATCGCCACTATTGGCCCGACTATGGTGGCTACTACGCGGGCTGCGGCTACCCGTTCTACGGCTACTATGGCTATCCTTATTCTCCGTACTGCGGAAACTACTACGGCGGGCCATTCATTACTTTCGGTTTCGGCTTCTAGCGAAGTCGGACCCTGGGCTGAGGAGGCAAACCCGGTAAACTTGCGAGGGCGGCTGAAGTCACGGCCGCCTTTTGTTTGAAAGGAATCGCCAGCGCCGCTGGGAGACTCACCAGCGGCTTTTCTGCCCCGGTGGATATCAGAGACTCTAGACCGCAAACGACTTGTGCGGACTCCTGTGAGTCAGCAACGGCGTACTGATTGCATTGGCATGGGCAAAAGAATTGGCCGCAAATCGCCGTCTGCGGCCAATTCAAACACTACGCATACTCACTTCGCTTTTCTTAGCTGAACGAGATTAAGGAGAGATTTATCCAGGGGCTATGTGGCGAGTATGCAACGCCTTTGCTTTATTTGGCATGTTAACCGACAACCTGTTTCTGCGTGTTTAGAGTCTGCGTAGCCGAATCACTTCAATCAGAGGCACGGGAGACATAAATGCGGTCCTTTTTGCTTGCTGGCACATGTGCAGCATCGATTTTGCTCGCCGTTTCATCCGTTCAAGCTGCCGACATCGACTATGTTCCTGAGCCACAGGGCTGGGAGTGGTATGTCTCTGTCCTTGCTGGTTGGAGCAATCCCGACGGCATTGATGGGACAACGGGCGGTGGCTACTACTACGATCTTGATCTCGACGATGGTTTTGTAGCCGGGATAGCTCTGGGAGCTCACATAAACGAATGGGTGCGGGCCGAGGTTGAGGTGTCTGGCCACTGGCATGATGTCGACGGAACCGTTTACCCGTTTGACACAGTTGAAGGTGATGCGGATGCAATGTTCGCATTGGCCAATTTATGGATCGACCTCCCGTTAAGTGAAATTGTCAGGCCCTATTTTGGTGGCGGTGTTGGGTTGGGACGGCTTGATTTGGATATCGAATGGACGACTGGTGATACCGCATTCGATGATTCCGATTGGGGTTTTGCTTATCAGCTTGGTGCAGGTGTAGCACTAAACATAACTGATAACATCGCTCTGGACTTCGGCTATCGCTACAAAGTGATAAACAATGCTGAGGTCGAGATGGAGCAGAACGGCGAGGATGTTGAGGTTGACTATCAATCTCACAATTTCATTGCGGGAATCCGATTGGAAATGTAATCGCATCCCAAGGCCAGAGGCCCCAGCGTAGGTACGCTGAGGCGCCTTCCAAAGCAAAGCGGTTGAAGTCCCAGCCGCTTTTCTTTTGCCAACAAGGGAGCAGAGATGCGGCTGCTCTTATTTGCGGCTTTGCTGGCTCTAACGGTTCCGGTAAGCGCCACCCAAGCGCTTGATGACCTTCTTGCTGGTCATGGGGCCAGACGATATTTGAAATCATATTCTTTGCCCTGAGGGTCTCTGGCATGGAGAGCCATCTCGCCGCGGGCATTTTGGTACTTTCCAGTGCCGCCGGTTATGGCCAAAACAGAGTCCTTGCCATCAGTAAAGGGTCCGGCAACGGTGATCTGTCCCTCCTGTAGAGATAGCGTCCAAAAGCACTCCCACGCCTTGCCGACCACCGTTCGAATGCACCAACCATTGTTATCGCCCACTTTGCTCTTGTTGTCGGCATCATAAATTTCATTGCCGAAAGTAAGAATATCCCCAGCGCTGTCTCCACTGGCTCCGGTATCGAGCACGGCATCTGACGTGGCGCGCTCCACTACATTGATTTCCTCTGCTAGGCTTGGTTGCGAAACAAATAGTCCCATGCAGCAGATAAACGACATTAGAGTGTAGCGGCGAAATTTTGCTGATAGATACGATTCCATAAGAACCTCCCTTTTTGGCAGCGCGGCCTGAGGCCGGAAACGAGTGATCTTACATAAAGTTCATCAGTTCGCATCAGTGCATCAGCTATTGTCATAATGTGATTCGCTATCTCCTTTATTGAGGCATAACATTGTTTGGGTGCAGAAATAGTCATGCCCCGGGGTTTGAGGATCACGTAGCCTATCATTGCTACGTGCCTGGGCAAACGGTTCGACGATAAGCACCAAGAAGACTCTTAGAAAAACCAATGATGTGTTCACCTCATCATCCCTGAAGAGGACGATGGGCTGCGCGGGTTAGTGCCCTACGCCAGAGATAATCTAGGTCAGGAGGAAAAAGACATGTCAACAACATCACCATCAGCTACACGACGCGAACTACTTGCCGGCGCGGCCGCAGCCGGAGCTATCGGTATGCTGTCCGCGACAGCCCAAGGGGCGACAGGCAGCGACGCGATCCGTCCCTTCACCCTCAACTTCCCGCAGGAGGACATTGACGAACTTCGCCGGCGGGTCGCGGCGACACGCTGGCCTGAACGTGAAACAGTGATAGATGCAACCCAGGGCGTGCAGCTCGCGACAATGCAGAAGCTCACAAAGTATTGGGCAACAGATTACGATTGGAGCAGATGCGCAGCGCAGCTGAATGCCTTGCCGCATTTCCTCACCGAGATCGAGGGCCTCGACATCCACTTCATCCATGTGCGCTCTAAGCATGAGAATGCGTTGCCGCTCATCGTCACGCACGGATGGCCTGGCTCGATCATTGAGCAGCTGAAGATCATCGCGCCGCTGACCGATCCAACATCCCACGGTGGGAATGCCTCGGATGCATTCCACCTGGTGATTCCCTCAATGCCTGGTTACGGTTTCTCCGGAAAACCAAGCACTCCGGGCTGGGATGCTCACCGCATCGCGCGCGCCTGGCCTGTGCTGATGAAACGCCTCGGCTACGAGAAATTCGTTGCACAGGGTGGAGATTGGGGCGCGATTATCGTCGACTTGATGGGAGTCGACGCACCTCCAGGATTGCTTGGCATCCATACGAACATGGCGGGTTCGATTCCGCCAGACATTGATAAAGCGGCCTTTGCCGGTGCTCCCCCGCCGGCCGACCTCTCCGCCGAGGAGAAAGAGGCTTACGATCGGATCGCGTTCTTCTACAAGCACGGCCTCGGCTATGCGCTGGAGATGGGCAATCGTCCACAGACTCTGTATGGCATTGCGGACTCCCCCGTCGGGCTTGCGGCTTGGATCCTCGACCACGACATCTGGAGCTATGAGCTCATCGCACGTGTTTTTGACGGTCAATCCGAGGGACTCACGAGGGACGACATTCTCGACAACATCACGTTCTATTGGTTGACGAACACGGGTGTTTCGTCGGCGCGTCTTTATTGGGAAACCAAGCTCGCTTTCTTTGGACCAAAAGGCGTCGTCGTCCCGACAGTCGTGAGTGTGTTTCCGGATGAAATATCTCCGGCCCCGCGAAGTTGGGTCGAGAAGGCCTACCCCAAGCTGATGTACTATCAGCGACATCCAAAAGGCTGTCACTTCGCTGCATGGGAGCAACCGCAGGCGATTGTGGATGACCTTCGCGAAGGTTTCCGTTCGCTGCGAGCCATATGAAGGAGCGAAGCTCGCAGCGCTGTTAAAGTTGTATGGCCGCGATCACTAGACGACGGCCTTGACAGTGGCATGCCGTAGGGTATCGCCGCCGGTTTATTGAACTGTGCCAGGAACGGGGCAACCGTGGTCGCTACTTGGTTGCTAGGCACAAGGTCGATGCTTGCGCCTCTTGTCCTAGCTCGTTGTTTTAATTGGTGGAGCCAGGCGGAATCGAACCGCCGACCTCTTGAATGCCATTCAAGCGCTCTCCCAACTGAGCTATGACCCCAACCGATGCCGAGCTTTTGCCGGGCGGCCAAAAGGACCCTGAAGGCCTCCCGGAACGGCGGCGCGGACCATAGGGGGCAAGCTGTCAACAATCAAGGGCGAAGGATCAGCTTTCTTCCTCGGTGGCATCGCCACCCGGTCCGCCGATGATGTCGGGGACTGCCGCCTCGTCCTCTTCCTCTTCCTCGAGAAAGACATCGTCTTCCTCGCCTTCGACAGGGACTTCCTCGCCGAGGTCGACGTCTTCGATGGCAGCGGTCTCGTCCTCAGCCGGGCTCTCCGCCTCTTCAAGGCTCACGAGCTCCACATCCGGTACAGCCTCGACCTCGGGCTCGACGACCGGCCGGGGCTTGGGCGGCGGAGCGGCTGAGGAATCGCCCTTGGAGGGGAGGAGAACCTCAGCCATGAAGGTTGCCCCGCATTTGGGACATGTGATCGGATTCTTCATGAGATCGTAAAAGCGCGTCGCGCAAGACGGGCATGTGCGCTTGGTGCCGAGTTCAGCTTTGACCACGGTAAAAAACCCTCTCGGATTTCGTTGATTGGGGGCCTCCCTGCCACAGTCAGCCCGTACTGTCAAAACGAAAAGCTTCCCTCGGATCGAAGCTCTATGATAGGAGGCACCGGGCTCACTCCACCCCCTCACGGGTATTCCTTTGCACCGGCCGCAACCCCAACCGCTTCTGGCAAGAAAAACGCACGCGCTCAACGGCCGCATCCGCGTGCCCGGCGACAAGTCCATCTCGCACCGTTCCCTCATGCTGGGAGCGGCGGCCATCGGGGAGACGGTCATCGAAGGCCTGCTCGAGGCCGAGGACGTGCTCAACACGGCCCAGGCGATGCGGGCGCTCGGTGCCGATGTCCAACGCGGCACGGATGGCCGCTGGCACGTGGCGGGCGTGGGTGTCGGCGGCTTTGCCGAGCCCCAGGGCGATCTCGATTTCGGCAATTCGGGAACGGGCGCCCGCCTCGCCATGGGGCTCATCGCCACGACCCCGATCAAGGCACGGCTCGTCGGCGATGCATCCTTGTCGAAGCGTCCCATGGGACGGGTGATCACACCTCTTCAGAAGATCGGGGCGCGTTTCGAAGCGGCAGAAGGCGGCAGGCTGCCAATCGTCCTTCACGGGGCGCGCGATGCAGTTCCTATCCGTTATGAACTTCCCGTGCCTTCGGCACAGGTCAAATCCGCCATTCTGCTCGCCGGCCTCAACGTGCCCGGACGCACCACGGTCATCGAGCCCATCGCCACGCGCGATCACACCGAGCGCATGCTTCAAGCGTTCGGAGCGAACATCGAAGTCGGGGAGCAAGAGGGAGCAAGATCGATCTCGATCACCGGCCAGCAGGAGCTCAAGGCGCAAGTCGTCAGCGTGCCGGGCGATCCGAGTTCCGCCGCCTTCGCCCTGGTGGCCGCCCTCCTTACTCCTGATTCGGAGGTGATGGTGGAGAACATGCTGCTCAATCCGACGCGCACGGGTCTCATCGAAACGCTTGCGGAAATGGGCGCCGATCTCATCACCAGCAACAGGCGGCAGGCGGGCGGGGAGACGGTTGGGAACGTGAGGGCGCGCACAAGCCGGCTCAAGGGGGTGAAGGTGCCGAAGGAGCGGGCGCCATCGATGATCGATGAATACCCCGTGCTTGCGGTCGCGGCTTCGTTCGCCGAAGGAATCACCCGCATGGAGGGGCTCGAGGAGCTCAGGGTCAAGGAGAGCGACCGGCTCGCCGCCGTCGAGGCAGGGCTCAGGGTCAACGGGATAAAGACTGACTCAGGACCGGACTGGCTCGAAATCAGAGGGGCTCCGCGTGTCCAAGGCGGCGGCAAGGTCGAGACCCATCTCGACCACCGCATCGCCATGGCGTTCCTCGTGCTCGGGCTTGCGGCGGAGACAGCGGTCATGGTCGACGATGGAGGAATGATCGCCACGAGCTTCCCGGAATTCAAAACACTGATGCGCGGGCTTGGCGCGGCGATCGGCGGACCGGGAGAGGCCAATTGATCATCGCCGTCGACGGGCCGGCCGCCTCCGGCAAGGGAACGCTTGCGCGAAAGCTCGCCTGCCATTTGGGCCTTGCCTATCTCGACACGGGCGCCATCTACCGTACGATTGCGCTCAAGGTTTTGAAGGACGGGGGGGACCCCCACAGCGAGGCCGATGCCACACAGGCGGCAAAGGCTTATCGGCCACAAATGTATCCGGATGCGGCGCTCAGAACGGAAGACGTGAGCAAGGCCGCCTCCATCGTGGCGGCGCATCCCAAGGTGAGAGCCGAGGTCATCGGCATCCAGCGGAAAGTGGCGGAGACGCCGCCGGGTGCCGTGCTCGACGGGCGGGACATCGGCACCATCGTGTGCCCGGAAGCCGACATCAAATTCTTCGTCACTGCCTCGCCCGAGGAACGGGCAAGACGCCGGCTGAGGGAGATCGAAGACCGGGGGGAGCGTGCCGATTACGGCGTCATTCTGGATGAGATCACCAAGCGGGACGAGCGCGACCGGACGCGCGCCATCGCACCCCTCAAGCCCGCGCTGGATGCGTACTTGCTCGACACCACGTCTTTGGATATAGAAGCCACATTCCAGGCAGCCCGGCGCATCGTCGACGGGCATTAACCGGGGCCTCTTCTCCTCTCGGGAAGACGTGCCCTTCATGGTTTCCGGCGTGGGGTCAAGCTGCCGCGAGCCTGGCGGGACCTTCACCCTTCGGAAACAAGAATTATGCCCTTAGGCCTCACAATCCCAAGCCTATGGGAGGACCTGCGGCCGACGGGCGCGGGCCAACAACAGAGTTAATTTCGAGGACCTGATGGCTGATGCCAGCTCGCTCAATCCCAGCCGGGAAGATTTCGCCGCACTTTTAGAACAATCCTTCAGCTCTTCTGGAATCGCCGAGGGCTCGGTGGTCAAGGGAAAGGTCGTCCAGCTGGAGAATGATTTCGCCATCATCGACGTCGGCCTGAAGATGGAAGGGCGGGTGCCGCTCAAGGAGTTCTCGCAGCCTGGTCGGGACGAGCGGCTCAAGGTCGGAGACGAGGTCGAGGTCTATCTCGAACGCATCGAAAATGCGATGGGCGAGGCCGTGCTGTCCCGCGAGAAGGCGCGCCGCGAAGAGGCATGGACGCGCCTCGAGGAGTCGCACAGCAAGAACGAGCGGGTGGACGGGGTCATCTTCGGGCGGGTGAAGGGCGGTTTCACCGTGGATCTCGGAGGTGCCGTGGCCTTCCTGCCCGGTAGCCAGGTCGACGTGCGGCCGATCCGCGATGTTGGACCGCTCATGAACATCACCCAGCCGTTCCAAATCCTGAAGATGGACCGCCGGCGCGGCAACATCGTAGTTTCGCGGCGAGCGATCATGGAGGAGACACGGGCCGAACAGCGTTCGGAGATCGTGCAGAACCTCGCCGAAGGACAGGTGGTCGAGGGTATCGTCAAGAACATCACCGATTATGGTGCCTTCATCGACCTCGGCGGCATCGACGGGCTCTTGCATGTCACCGATATTTCCTGGAAGCGCGTCAACCACCCATCCGACGTCCTATCCGTCGGCCAGACGCTCAAGGTGCAGATCATCAAGATCAATCCCGAGACGCAGCGCATCAGCCTCGGCATGAAGCAGCTCGACAAGGATCCCTGGGAGGGCGTCGCCGCCAAATATCCGGTCGGCGGCCAGGTCAAGGGCCGCGTCACCAACATCACCGACTACGGCGCATTCGTCGAGCTCGAAGAGGGAATTGAGGGTCTGGTGCACGTCTCGGAGCTCAGCTGGACGAAGAAGAACGTTCACCCCGGCAAGATCCTTTCCACGTCGGAAGAGATCATGGTGCAAGTCCTCGAGGTCGATCCTTCCAAGCGGCGCATTTCGCTCGGCCTCAAGCAGACGCAAAGCAATCCCTGGGAAGCGTTCGCCGCCAAGCATCCGGCGGGATCGGCGGTCGAAGGCGAGGTCAAGAACATCACCGAGTTCGGATTGTTCATCGGGCTCGACGGCGATGTCGACGGCATGGTGCATCTGTCGGATCTCGACTGGAAGCGGCCCGGCGAAGAGGTGATCAAGGAGTACAAGAAGGGCGATGTGGTCAAGGCTCAGGTGCTCGACGTCGATCTCGAGAAGGAGCGCATCAGCCTCGGCATCAAGCAGCTCGCCAGCAGCCCGATGGAAAAGATCCAAACGGCCGGAATCAAGAAGGGCGACACCGTCACCTGCGAAGTGACCAAGGTGGAAGAGAATGGAATCGAGGTGAAGATCGCCGGCTCCGATGCCTCGGCCTTCATCCGACGCTCCGATCTCGCCCGCGACCGCTCCGAGCAGCGGCCTGAGAGATTTGCCGTGGGCGAGAAGGTCGACGCCAAGGTCATCCAGATCGAGCCGAAGAGCCAGAAGATCACCGTGTCGATCAAGGCGCTCGAGATCGCCGAGGAGAAGGAAGCGGTGGCGCAGTATGGCTCATCGGATTCCGGCGCATCGCTCGGCGACATTCTGGGCGCTGCCCTGAACAAGGCAAAAAAGGACGGCAAGGACAACGGCTGATCCATGCCAAGGCGGGGAAGCGATTGAGGGCGAATGAGCTTCGAGGCTGATCAGATCGTTGCGCGAAGGCGGCTTCGCCGTCAGGTGTCCTTCTGGCGCGCCTTAGCGGTCGTGCTGGCGCTGGTCGCCGCGCTTGTGCTCATGATGAGCGGTGGCGATGAGGGAGCGCTGTCGAAATTTTCCGAACATGTGGCGCGCGTGCGCGTCGAAGGCTTCATCTCCGGCGATGAAAAGACGCTGAAGATGTTCAAGACGCTGGCCGAGAGCAACCGGGTGAAGGCCCTGATCCTGCACATCGACTCGCCCGGAGGGTCGACGGTCGGGGCAGAAGCCCTGTTCGAGGCCGTGCGCAAGGTCGCCGAGAAGAAGCCGGTGGTAGCCGTCATGGATTCGGTTGCGGCCTCGGGCGGCTATGCCACCGCGGTTGCCGCAGATCACGTCATCGCCAGAGGCAACACGATCACGGGCTCGATCGGCGTGATCTTCCAATGGCCGGACGTGTCGCAGCTCCTGAATACAATTGGAGTCAAGGTCGAGGAGTTGAAGTCGGGCGAGCTCAAGGCGGAACCAAGCCCATTCAAACCCTCATCGGAACGCGCGAAGGCCGTGGCGATGCAGATGATCCGCGACTCCTTCGACTGGTTCGTGTCGCTGGTGGCCGAACGCCGCCGGCTGCCCATCGAGCGCGTGCGGCTTCTGGCCGACGGCCGCGTTTACACGGGCAGGCAGGCGCTACAGGAGAAGCTGATCGACGGGATCGGCGGGGAGGACGCCGCCGTCCAGTGGCTCGCCACGGTGAAGAAAATCCCGCAAGGCATGCAGATCATCGACTGGAAGGCGGATGAGGGTTTCGGTCCCTCGGGATTGGGCTTCGCAGCTTTCCGGGGCTTCCTGCGAGTCCTCGGCATGGATGGATGGGCGCAGACGCTGGAGCGCATGTGGCGGGGAACTGCCGTGCAACTTGACGGTCTACAATCGGTTTGGCACCCTGACTCCCAATAGGCGGTCCGTTTCACATCCCGTGTGAGGGCGGGAGGGGCCTCCTCATTGAAAAGGGGCGTGCATGATCAAGTCAGAATTGATTCAAAAGATCGCTCAAGCCAATCCGCATCTTTATCACCGGGATGTGGAGCGCATCATCAATACGGTTCTGAGCGAGGTCATCAAGGCGCTGAGCGACGGAGACCGGGTAGAGCTCAGAGGCTTCGGCGCTTTTTCGGTGAAGGACCGGGAAGCGCGGATCGGGCGCAATCCGCGAACGGGCACGTCGGTTTCGGTCAACGCCAAACGCGTTCCCTTCTTCAAGACCGGCAAGGAGCTGCGCGAGCGGCTGAACCAGGACCAGGCGGGCGGCTCGTGAAGCGGCTTCTGGGCTGGCTGTTCGGGGCGCCGGCCGCATTCCTCCTGATCGCCTTCGCGGTGG
>Ga0114129_10015002_pt1 | contig 11031 bp, 14 predicted proteins | sample RhiMetdeltSRZDD1_FD_80071 | JGI IMG/M metagenome (GOLD analysis project Ga0114129, IMG submission 80071) | Populus rhizosphere microbial communities from Tennessee, USA - Rhizosphere MetaG P. deltoides SRZDD1 (version 2) (version 2) | ecosystem: Host-associated > Plants > Roots > Rhizosphere >... | reverse complement strand
TTCCCCAACCTGCCCTGGCGCTCGGCCAGCCCCAACGTCATCGCCCACCCCCCACCACCGAATCACACCGGTGTGATTCTCCCAGGTCAGGACCTCACAAGCGAATCAGCGCCAGCACCAAAGGCACCACGCACCTAGGATCAAAGGCGCCGGCGGGGGCCTCGTGGACGAGCAGGCCGAATGTCCCGGGCCGCCGCACATAAACCGGCCATTAGGGAGGACCATGACGGTGTGTCAGAGGTCGATCCCGAGCTGCTCGCGGTCCTGCGCCTGATCCAGGGCGGCGTTCGGGGACGTCGAAGTCCTCGAGGTTATCGACGACACGCCCGCCGGCGGGCACAACCCGGCGCAGGGCTGGCTATTCGACGACGGACCGGCGACGGATGAGCCCTCTGGAGCAGGGTGAAGGGCTTGAGCCAGTGACCGAGGCCTCGCACCAACCAGGCGGCATTCGTCCCCGCCAGCCGCTCAAGCACAGAGGGCTGAACGATCCCTGCATCCCTTTGCGCCGGTGAATCAACGGTTGATGGCGATGGCATGCCGCAAGAGACGCTTGGACGTGGCATAGCCTGGGTCAATACGACACGCGCCACAAACGGCCTCGCGATGCCTGGCGAAACGAGCATGTCTCGACCGAAGCCGGAGGGCTCCCTACGGCTGGACTCCCACCATGTCCACCATGCCGACAACCCGCTTGCCCGGCGGCACCAAATAGATCAGCAGCCCCCCGCGGAACGGGACTGTGTAGGTATTGGGCACCGCCGAGTACGCCTCCACGGCGAGCAGCGACTGGCCGGGCAGCGGCCCCCGGGCAAGGGCGCGGTACACATCAGCCAACTCTGCCCGAGCCTGCTCCGATAACGCCGCAACGAGCGCCGAAAACTCGGGGCTATGCAGGATGGTGTAGGACGAGGCCACCCAGCGGCTCGCGGGCGGCTCAGGTGAGATAGCGGCTAATGGCGTCCTCGACGTCAAGCGGCTCGGTCTCCCACTCCGGCTCTTCGCCGCGGCGCAGCCGCGCCTCGGTGTCCGCCCAGCGGGGTCCGCCGTGCTGGCGGGCGAACACGACTCGATACCAGGCCTCCACGACATGGCCGAGGGGCCGCAGATCCCGGGTCGATCGCGCCGTGTCCAGGGCCTGGTCCAGTTCCCGCTCGAACCGGGCGCGGTCGGCGTCGGGCAAGGCCGCGCGGACCAGCTCGACCCGCTCAGGCAGGTCAGGGCCGGTCGCCCGCTCAGCCACGCTCACCGCACGCTCCTTCTCGACGAGACTGTCGGTCCGCTCACCAGTGTGACACACATGTTTGTACCCGGGTTCTTCACAACGGGATGGGGTGGTGTGCCGGCACTTGAGGTGGTCCAGGGCACTGTGCCGGACGGACCCACGCTGCACCTGCGGAGGAGCAGTGATAAGGCAACACGACCGGCCGAAAGCTCCCGATCACCCAGCTTCCGGGTTCCCTGACTCGGGTGGGGAAGAGAACCAAAGCGACGAGGGTTTACCAATGCGTAGGAGAAGGTTGCCTACTTCTCAAATCTGTGTACATCGTGCGATAGCATTCTGCCGCTTCCTTCTCTGACAGCTCTTCTTCATCCTCAGCATCTGGCAATTCGTCACGATCCGTCAAGAACGGTGGATCACAGTCGTACTCACTCATAGTCCAAGCGAGGATCTCTTCGTGCTCCTCCTGCCGGGCCATGATGCCAACAAGCAGCAAGGTATTCTCGCATTGGGCAAGCAAATGATCGTAGGTCATGATTGAGATGCCGTTGAGGCGAGAGTTGAGGCCATGGAGCGCTTTTTGCCTCTCCTCTGGCCAATCCACTGATCGGCCAATCACAATGATTGCACGTGGATGGTATGCGACAATCTCTGGGTGATCCCGGAGACCCTGCTGTGCGTCGTCATGCAGGATATCCAGATACCGGGTACATTGTCCGATAGCTTTGTTGGCGTCTTGTGAGAAGAAATAGTTTCGATGCGTGGTATCCCAATGCAAGACCGGCATGTTTGGCCGCTTCAGTTCAACGATATCCCGCAAGCCGGTTGTCACTGACGGCAAGAGCGAGTCAACCTGATCGCCTATGGCAATGGTTCTCAGAGAATCGCTGACGAGGTAGCCATTGCCAAAGGCCCAGCTATGCTGCTCAACCCAGGCCTGATAGACACGCTCCTGTGTCACATCATTATCGAGGTTGTAGCGGAGTTCATCAACGGCTGCTCTAAGTTCTTGATACCGGATTGCTGACCGCAGGCCAAGCAGTAACTCTGCACCAAGTTCATGAGATGTGAGGTGTTTGGCGATATCGGGTCGACTCAACACACCGGCAAGTGCAGAGGCAATCGTCGCAGGATCAGCACACTTTAGATCCACCGTTCCATTGTCAAGCCGCAGGACGATGTACTCTCCATCTCCTGGCTGCTCGGAAATTACCAAGTGGTCCTGTAGCACCCGGTGCAGTGCCAAACAATCCTTCGCACTCAGGGACAACTCATAGGTTGGACCGACCTGGAACCCTTGACGCTTTGCCCAAAACTGTATCTTCGCACACAGTTCCGTGCCGCTTGAACGGGGAATGTAGAATGGAACAATCTCAATATGCTTTTGCGCTGTATCGTGGATAACCACTGGATGGCCATAGGACACATGTCCTGAGTTCGCGCCCATCCTCCGCAGCAATGCGGCAGGTTCAAGGGGGAAGTCTGAACCGCTCACCCTTCCCGAGACGCCTCCCTCTTCAGACGAGACGTGCAGACACAAGCTGTGGGGAAGCACGAGGATCATACCGTTTGCTTACACATGTGGAATTATCGAACACGTGTTCGAGTCCTGCTAACAGTCAAATCGCACATGTTGTGCTGGCCAAGTGAGGCCTACTGGCCGCCCAAGTACCAGTGCCACGACACCTCGTGCCTGCAACCCAGCTGGGACCTGCGGGAGGACGCCGTTGGCCAGGTAGGCGAGGACCGCCACGCCGGCGCTGACCCCAGCGGTATGCCCCTCCTCTACTCCCCAGTGAGGGCGATACCCTCGCGGCATGCGCACGATCGCCCTGCGGTTGCGTCCCGGCGCTGACCTCAAAATGAGCTGGTGGCGCTCGCCGCCCACGAACGCGTCCAGGCGGGCTGGGTTCTGACCTGCGTCGGCAGCCTGCCTCAGGTCAGGGTGCGGCTGGCCGGCGGGGCCGAACATGGCACCTGGCAGGGCGCCTTCGAGATCCTCGCCTTCACCGGCACCCTGTCGCAGCACGGCGGCCACCTGCACCTGGCCGTGGCCGATCATCAGGGCCGCACGGTTGGCGGCCACCTCGCCGAGGGCTGCACCGTGCGCACCACCGCCGAGGTCGTCGTGGCCGCCGACGACCGGCTGGTGTTTGCCTGAGCACGATCCAGCCACCGGCTACGAGGAGCTGGTGGTCCGCGAGTGCGACCCGTGACGCCAGGGAACGCCACCTGGTCCTCGCAGCCGCAGTCCATTCGACCCGGGCAACAACCGGCTTATGGCGACACGCGCCAGAGAAACGGCGGCCGGATTGACCGATTGCCGGCCGAAAACTCATCCGGAATTTGGTCCAGCCGGTGCCACTCGGTGCCAGTCGCTGTTACTCGCTGGACAGGCTATACTCACCGCTGACCTGCCCGAATGGCTGTTCTTGCTGGTCACCGCATGAGGGAAATACCGCCCAGGTTTGTCGTTGTAGCGACACGCGCTACCACTGCGCCACACGCCCATGCTTACTGTTCTGTAAATTCACTCTCACATGTCAGGTCGGCGGTGCCCAGTGTATCGCGCACTCCATGCTTCCCCGCCGTCCATGAGCGACAGCAACACACGGCTGTGAGGCCAGCTTCGACTGGCCGACCGACCGTCCGGGCCGCTGGGACGAGGAGCCGAAGACGAGCTTCGCTCCTCTGGACCTGGGTCGAAGGCACCTGGGCCGACAGCAAGTCGAGGTCGGGGCCAGCAACGACCTCGGACGTGGTCGGGACCTGGACAGGCAGGTGGTGTCGGAGCGGTAGAGGGCACCCGGGTCGCCCCGTAGACTCCTGGGATGCGCTTTGGCCCACCCGTCGGCTTCGCCCGCCGCCCCGACGGGCACAAGCTCGCCTACCAGGTGCTCGGGGACGCCGAGCTGGATCTGGTCTTTGTGTCGGGTTATGCCACCCATCTGGGGTTGTTGTGGGAGGACCCGTCGGTGGCCGGATTCCTGCACAAGCTGGCCGCCTTCTCGCGGCTGATCCTGCTGGACCGCCTGGGCAGCGGCCTGTCCGACCGCGGCCCCAGCGGCCAGGCCTTCGAGGACGACATGGACGACGTCGCCCTGGTCCTGGATGCGGTCGGCTCGGAGCGGACGGCGTTCTTCGGCAGCCATCTGGGTGGGCGGCTGGCGTTGTTGTTCGCCGCCACCTACCCCGAGCGGACCAGGGCGGTGGTCGCCTACGCCTCACATCCGGCCAGCATGCGCGACGAGGACTTTCCCTGGGGCTCCAGCGAGGAGGCACGCGAGCGGCTCCTAGCCAGCTTGCGAGACGGGTCGTTCGACCCCACCGAGATGATGCTGCGGTTGGCGCCGCGCGAGATGGCCGACCCGTCGTTCCGCCAGTGGTGGCGGATACTCAACCTGTCGGCCATGACGGCGCCCGAGGGCTACCACGCGGTCATGGCGCTGGGTCCGGTGGACATCCGCCGGCTCCTCGGCTCGATCCGGGTGCCCACCCTGTTGCTGCACCGGACCGGCGACCAGTTCATCGATGTGCACACCAGCCGCTACATGGCCCAACGCATCCCCGGGGCCAGGCTGGTCGAGCTGCCCGGCGATGAGCATCTGCCCTTCTTCGGTGACCAGGACGCGGTGGTCGCCCTGACCCAGGAGTTCCTGACCGGGACCCTGCCGATCCCCGACCCCGACCGGATGCTGGCCACCTTGTTGTTCACCGACATCGTGGATTCCACCCGGCTGGCCACCGAGCTGGGCGACCGACGCTGGCACCGCATGCTGGAGCAGCACAACAAGGTGGTGCGCGCCAACCTGGCCCGCTTCCGGGGCAGGGAGGTCAAGACGACCGGGGACGGCTTCCTGGCCAGCTTCGACGGGCCGGCCCGGGCGATCCGTGCCGCCCACGCCATCCGGGTCGAGCTGGCCGAGCACGGCCTCCACATCCGGGCCGGGTTGCACACCGGCGAGGTCGAGCTGCTCGGGGACGACCTCGGGGGCATCGCGGTCCACCTCGCCGCGCGGGTGCTTGGCCAGGCCAGGGCTGGGGAGATCTGGTGCTCGCGCACGGTCAAGGACCTGGTCGCCGGGGCCGGCTTCACCTTTACCGACCGCGGCACCCGCCGGCTCAAGGGCGTCCCGGATCGCTGGCAGCTCTACGCGGTGCAGCCCGCCGAGCGCTAGCCATACCGACGGCCCCTGGACCAGCCTGTGGGCGTCCTTCCGGCCCAGTACGGACCGGGCATGGGTGGCCGCCATCGCCATCACGACCGCCCTGTCCCAGCGCCGCTCGTCTGGGCGGCACCCAGACCCTGCAACATGACCAGCCTCGATGAGGCGCTCGTGGGCTGCAACCAGCTCTAACCAGCCAACCAGAGCGACGTACGTCTTCAACAGGACCCTCGAGCCTAGACTTACTGGCATGCGGATCGGCGTGGTGGTTCCCATGTCGGTGCCCGACGGGCCGGGCCAGGTGCCCACCTGGCCGCAGGTGCGCACCTTTGGTCAGCACGCCGAGGCGGTCGGCCTAGACTCGGTCTGGGTCTGCGACCACCTGCTGTCCGGCCCGCCCGAGGAGGGCATGCACGAGGGCTGGACGATTCTGGCAGCGCTGGCCGCATCGACGCGCCGCCTGGAGTTGGGCCAGCTGGTCATGTGCACCTCCTTTCGGCACCCGGCGCTGCTGGCCAAGATGGCCACGACCGCCGACACCGTCAGCGGCGCGCGGCTCATCCTGGGGCTTGGGGCGGGCTGGTACGACCCGGAGTACACCGCGTTCGGGTATCCGACCGACCACCGCGTGGGCCAGCGGCTCCGCTCGTTCTTGTCCAAGCCACAGGGAGCGGACCTGGTGGTGCTGAAGGAGCTCCTCGAAGCCGGCAAGGTCACCCCGGTGATCGACCGAACCTTCCCCCTGCGCGAGACTGCTGAGGCGATCAGCTATGTTGGCGAGCGGTCCACCCAAGGCAAGACCGTCATCACCGTGTGAGCAGGCCGCTACGCAGACCGATGGAGAAGGAGAACGAACATGGGGAAAGTCCGCACCGGGCTCGCGGTCTCGCTCGACGGGTTCATCAGTGGGCCAAACGACGACGCTGCAGCACCCATGGGGCACGGCGGCGAGCGACTCTTGGCCTGGTACGGCGCTGGCGACACCGAATACCGGCTGCCTGGAACCGACATGGTCTTCAGGGTCTCAGCCCAGACCGCCGACTTCTTGCGCGAGACCCGCGAAACGACCGGGGCGTTGGTGTTTGGTCGACGGACCTTTGACCTCACCCATGGCTGGGGTGGCAAACACCCCTTGGATGTCCCGGTCTTTGTGGTCAGCAGCTCGGTCCCCCAAGCGTGGGTCTACGAAGGATCGCCGTTCACCTTCGTCACTGACGGCCTGGAACGCGCCCTCGAGCACGCCCAGGCGGTCGCCGGCGACAAGGACGTCGGTGTGGGCGCCGCGAGCATCGTGCAGCAGTGCCTCCGAGCGGGATTCCTGGACGAGATCCATATCGATCTGGTGCCGGTCCTGCTCGGGGGCGGCGTCAGCTTGTTCGACCACCTCGGCATCGGGCCGATCGACCTGGAGCGCACGAGGGTGATCGAGGGCGCTGGGGTTACGCATCTCACCTTCCGCGTCGTCAAGTGACCGACGCCCGACCTTGTCGTCACTTCACGGTCTACTCCCCGCTCGCCCCGAGGGTGAAGCCCTGCACGGTGACCCACCGCCTTATGGTCAAGAGCCAGAGGGCTCGCAGTAGCCGAGTGAGGAGACGCGAACTTCCTGACGAAAGGCCTGATGACGCCTTCGCTGGGGTTCCGGCGAAGGCATTGGTCAGCAGTTCATTGGCGTATGGCGGCGATGGCGGCCAGGTCCTTGAGGCTGATAAGGAGGGCCTCAGCGCAGCACCGTCGCCGCATTGTCGGCCAACCGGTCGCTGTCGCCGATCACGGTGGCGCCGGAGCTGACAGGCCGTGGTGGGCGCTGGGTCCAGGTGGCGTCGCGGTCGAAGAGCAGGAAGAAGTCGTAGTCCAGCCCGCCAAAGTCGACCCCAAACTGCTCCAGGAACTCCTGGCCGATGACGTTGCCGGTATCCCACAGGTGGGTCACTCGGGGGTCGATCATGCCTGCCCCGTCGATCTCGGCGCGGGTGTCGAGCGCCCAGCGTTTGACCCAGACCACATAGACCCGCAGCCGGGCGTGCTGGTAGCGCTGGAGGAGGTGCTGGGCCGCCCACCTGGCGCCCGCAAGGCACTCCCCTCAAGTGGGGGCCAAGGCCAGCACCAGCCGCGGCATGCCCTGGTCGGCGTTGAACCGCGCCTGCAGTTGCCCGACATCGCGAAGGTCGGCGACGGCAGTGCCGGACGGCCGGGTCGCCCCCGGCGCCAAGGTCGCGGTGGCCGGCGTCTTGCTGGACGGCAGAGTCGACGACCTCCCCCACGTGACGAGGGCGGCAATCAGCGCGAAGGCGAGCAGGCACGCTGCCACGAACCCGAGCCGTCCCCGCTGGCTCATGGCCTGACGCCTCCAAGCTCGGCGGCGATAGCCTCCCGCAGCCCGTCAAGGCGAACCCCCAGCGCCGCCAGCAGCGGCCCGACCGCACCACGGTAGCCATCCGGCAACCCAAAGTGAGCGATGATCCGCCGGTGCCGCCGGGACCCCCTGGGGCTGTCCACCGGCGAGCGGGCATCCTCCAGCAACCCCAGCAGCACATGCTCGGGCCCAACCTGGACGTGCCCGAACGCGCGCGCCCGCTCGCCGGCCAGCTGCAGGGCGCGCTTGGCCAGGAACGGCGGTCCGCACAGGGGTGTCCACACCACCCTTCGGCCCCGCCAGCCGCGCCGGCGGGTCACCCGCCAGGTCGCCTCCCCCACCGCCCGGGCGCCGAACGCCTGCTCGGTGGTGTGCCGGACTGCGACCAGGTCGATGCCCAGCGTTCCTAGCAGGTCGGCGTCGCTGGGCTGTGGAGCAGGCACCATTCCTCGGCCCACCAGGCGACCCAGCGCGGTCCGCGCCGCCTCCAGCTCCACCCCGTGGGCCCACAGCAGCTGGGCGGCCCGACTGTGGCCCTCGGCCAGCACCCCCAACAGGACGTGCTCGGGCCCCAGGTAGCGGTGGCCGCACCGCTCGGCCTCTTGCTGGGCGAGGTCGAGGATCCGATGGGCCTGCTCGGCGAACCGCTCGAACATCTGGCTCCCTTTCGCGACCGGATCCGTCGGTGGCGTGTTTTGTTGCGGCGCTGCCTAGGGCACCGTCGCGCCCAGCTCGGCTACCAGGGCCGCACCCAGCTCATCTGGGTCGACCCCGAGCAGCCCCAGCAGCGGCCCGGCTGCACCCCGGTAGCCCTCCGGCGGGCCGACCGAGGCGTGCAGCTGCCGCACCCAGGGGTTGTTCATGCACCGCGGCCAGGGCGTCTGGATGTCCTTGACCACCCCCAGCAGCAACAGCTCCGGGCCCACCACACCAACGCCGAGCGTCTTGGCCTGCTGGCTGGCCAGGTAGGTGGCCTGGGTGGCGAGCAGCGGCGGGTCACACAGCGGCGTCCGCGGCACCCGCCCAACCCCACGCCGTCGCGCCCGGGTCGCCTCCCGAATCGCCCACCCCACCGCCTTGCCGCCGAAGGCCTGCTCGGTGCTGCGGCGGATCGCCTCCAGGTCGATGCCGAGCGAGCCCAGCAGCTCGGCGTCGCTGGGCCGCGGACCCGGCACCAGCCCGCGGTCGGCCAGACGACCCAACGCGGCCCTGGCCGCCTCCAGGTCCACGCCACGGACCTGCAGCATCTGGGCGGCTCCGCTGCTGCCGTCGCGGAGCACCCCCAACACCAGGTGTTCAGGACCCACATAGCGGTGGCCGAACCTGGCGGCCTCCTCCCTGGCCAGCTCGATGACCCGGCGGGCGGGCTCGCTGCGCTGAACCACCTGGCTACCTCCGAAAGCCGAACCGACGGCCGGCGTACTTGTGGTGCACGGCCTGTTTGGTGACGCCGAGCTTGGCCGCGATCTGCTGCCAGGACCAGCCCTTAGCCCGGGCGTTCTCCACCTGCAAGGCCTCCAGCACCTCGACCAAGCCGCGTAGGGCGGCCACCGCAGCCAGCCCCACGTCCGGTTCCTGGCTGCTGGTCGCCGCCGCCACCTGGGTCACCTCGCTGGACGTCGCCTCACCCATGGAGTCAATCTACATTGACTCCTGCACAACGTCCATCGCCGTTGACTTGCCTCAAGCGCAGGCGCCATGGCACCCCATGCTTTACTTGGCAGCAGCCAGCGGTCTGGCCGCCGAGCCTCAGCATCACGGCGGGATAGCCCCTCTGGGGGCGCCCAGGTGCAGCCAGACCCGGCTGCTCAGGACGGGATGCCGGCCAGCTGCAGGGCCTCCTGCCGATCGTGGCAGTCGCGCAGGGCAACGATCCGGCCATCGCGCACCGTGAACACGCTGTAGGCGCGGTCATCCCCCCGCCGGCCGAAGTCGGCGTCCACCCCTGGCCTCCGCACGCCCACCATCACCAGTTCACCGCTACCAGCTACCTCCTCCAGTTCGGCCCGCAGGCCATGCTCGGCCCAGCCCCGCAGCACCTGCTCCAGCTCCTGACGGCCGTGGCAAACCTGCGGGGTGGGCTGCTCAAGGCTGGGATCCAGGTAGGTCCATCCCAGGTCCGGATCCACGAACTCCAGCATCGCGGCCAGATCGCCACTGGCGTAGGCCTGGTAGGCGCGTCGGATCCGGTCGGCGTTCTCATTCGACATGCTGATGCTCCTCCGCCTGCGTCATGGGTCGATGGTGACGGTGGGGCCGAAGCCCCACGAGGAGGCGGCGCTCGGGCCGGAGCCGAGTCCTGGTCGGGTCGGCGCCAGCGCACAGCAACAACCGGCGGGTGCCCAGCCGGTCCACCCGTCCGGTTCCCTGACGGGAGTGCGCCGGGGGTTCAGCGTCAGCCGAAGGGTCGCATCTTGTCGATCAGTATCGACCGCGCCGGAGGGTCGGGCAACGGGTTACCCATACGCCACCCTCACGGGAGCGGCGCTTGGTCGGTGGGGTCGATCAGGAACCTTCCATGAGGTTCCGGGATGGCATAGTACGTGCGTGCCGCCCAGTCGCCCCCGCAGATCCAGCATGACCGCCGCGGCGTCGGCCAACGAAGCACTGCGGTTCGCGGCGGCGCTTGTCCGCTCCTGCTCACAGGCGCTCGGAGCCATCGTCGCCGAGGTGATCTGCACGGCTCCTTGCCCCTCGACGACTACCTCCGAAACAGCGGCGGTTCGACGACGAACTGGCCTCAGGCGTCGGAGGCTTCCCGCAGCCAGTCCAGCCACCTCCCGACCAGCGCACCGATCAGCTGGCGTGCTTCCCCCAGCGTCATGGTCGGCCTGGGCGGGTCACCCTTCAGGCGGGCATGACGGGCAAGATCGCCGCTGACCTCGCTCCGATTGGCCGAGCCAGTGAACGTACTGATCTGGTCCCTGGTCACCCAACCGCGCTGGTAGAACCCGGGCACGGTGTCGAGCAAGATCTCGTGGACCTTGTACAGCTCAGCCCAACCGGGTGCCGGGTCGGCGGTGCCGAGGAGGTCCAAGACCTCGGCGACGTCCGGGTGGGTTTGGGCCAACTGCACATAGCCCGGACCCGGCGCTGGGGTGCAGGGGCCTGCTCCCCTCCCACCGACACCCCTGACCGGGTTGGCGCGGGCCCGGACCTCGGCCGAATCGGCCAGGACGACCTGGTGGTGCCGGCCGCTCTCGTCGCTGAAACGCCCGGTCAGGCCCACCGGCCGAACGTCGCTGCTGAGCGTCCGGGCCACGCCAATGACCCGGCGCAGCAGCACC
>Ga0114129_10015001_pt1 | contig 11031 bp, 7 predicted proteins | sample RhiMetdeltSRZDD1_FD_80071 | JGI IMG/M metagenome (GOLD analysis project Ga0114129, IMG submission 80071) | Populus rhizosphere microbial communities from Tennessee, USA - Rhizosphere MetaG P. deltoides SRZDD1 (version 2) (version 2) | ecosystem: Host-associated > Plants > Roots > Rhizosphere >... | reverse complement strand
CAGCCATGCCGGCGACGCGGCCGTCAGCACACGCCGCGGAGAGGTCGTTTTTCCGCGCAGCGAAGCGGGAGCCCCAAGACGACCGGCTCGCTCGGCCGGACGAACGGACGATAGACGGGAGTTCACGACGTGGGTTCCGGACGATCGTTCACACGAAGGTTCACGACGGGGGTTCACACGTAGGTTCACACGAGGGTTCACCGGCTGCGACTATTGATAGCGGAGCACCGAGGACGGGATCGAGCGGTCGATGCGCATGCGCTCCTTCGCGTCCGCCAGCATCCAGGCCGACACGAAGATCGTGCGCGCCGTCGTTTCCATCTTCTTCGGATCGAGGAACCTGGCCTCGTCGGCCGGCAGGTGGTAGCGGTCATGGTTGCCCGATGTGAAGCCGATCGTCAGAACCCCGCGCTCGAGAAACGGCCCGGCGTCGGTGCGTGGATAGAAGTACTCGCTGTCTGCTCGATCGTTGTCCTGATTCAATTTCATCTGCAGGTAGGTGTTGTTGACGCTGTGCAGCAGCGCGTCCGCCTGGGCGCTCAGCACGCGCGGGCCGAGCAGAAAGATCTCGTTGGGCCCGGTCGTTCGTGGTGTCGGCGCTGGATCGAGCGCACTGTTGGCGCCGATCATGTCGATGTTGATGTGCGTGACGATGTTGTCGAGCGGCACGGGCGGACGGCTGACGAAATATCGCGTGCCCCAGAGTCCGCGTTCCTCGCCGCTGTCCCAGATGAAGATGATCGACCGTTTCGGCCGGGGGCCGGCTGCCATGAACTCCGCGATCGCGAGGTTGCCGGCGCTGCCGGAGGCATTGTCGTCGGCGGAGTTGTAGATGCTGTCGCCCTCGACCGTGCGTGATCCTACTGCCCCATCGAGGTGAGACTCGATCGTGATGTATTCGTTCTTGAGCGTGGCATCGCTGCCCTCGAGTAGCGCAACGACGTTGTAGGGACGCCGATCGGTCGTCGCAGAGAGCGGAACATGGACGGTCACTGACTTCTTCAGCTGGAACGACGGCGGATAATCCTGCTTGTCGCCGAGCGCCAGCAGGTCCGCGCCAGCGACCTTCTCGCCAGCCATCAACGCATCCGAGGCCTGACGCGACAACATCACAGATGTAACCGGCGGCGCGGCGTAGGCCGACGGCACGCTGGGCTCGAGCTCGCGGCGCGTCAGGTTCTGCCCGCGCATCTGTTCCCAGTTGGTGACCGACGACTGGGGGATGAAAATGATTCCGGCCGCGCCGCGTCGCTCCGCTTCGAGAAATGGCGGGCTCCCGCCCACGTTGACCCTCCCGAGCAGCGGAATCTCCACGCCCTTCGGCAACGCGCGCGGACCATGGACAATCACCAGCTTGCCCTTGACGTCGACACCGGCATAGGGATCGATCGGCTGACCGTCGACCTTCCAGCCGTGCCCGACGTAGACGACCTGCTTCGCACCGGACATGGCACCGGTCAGCGAACGCAGCACGAAGTCATCGCCGAATCGCAGCCGTTTGCCATCGATCTCGATGTACGCCGCGTCGGAGTCGGCCTGTATCTCGCGCATGACGTAGCGCTGGTAGAACGTGCCTTCGTCGCCCAGCGGCTTCAAGCCCGCGCGCTGCAGTCGCTTCGAAATGTAGTCCGCGGCCATGTCGTAGCCCGGCGAATCCGTGTTCCGGCCCCTGAGCTCGTCGGACGACAGGTAGTCGAGATCCTGCTTGAGTTGTTCGGCTGTGATCTTGTCGGCGGCCGCGCGAACGGCGGCAGGAATCTCGGCTTGCTGCGCGAGAGGCGCCGCCGTGGTCAGAAGGATGGCGAAAGCCAGCAGCAGAACGGGCATGGTGCGCTGATGATACATGCAAACTTTGTCAGCGCTGCCCCGCCCGCGCACTACTCATAACGCAAAGCGATGATTGGATCGACGGCGCTCGCCCGCCTGGCGGGCAGCCAGACCGCGACCAGCGCTACGACGGTCAGCAACACCGGTACTCCAACGAACACGAGAGGATCGGTTGCCGTGACGCCGAAGAGCAGCGTCGAGATGAAGCGCCCGAGTCCGAGCGCCGCCGAGACACCGATGACGACGCCGATGATCGCCAGCAGCATCCCCTGGCGGATCACCATGTATTTCACCTGGCTCGACTGCGCGCCGAGCGCGAGACGGATACCGATCTCCTGCGTCCGCTGCTCCACCGAGTAGGCCATCAGGCCATAGATCCCGATCGCCGCGAGGAGGAAGGCGCTGCAGCCAAAGACGCTCATCAGCCACATGTTGAAACGCTCCTGGGACGTCGAGTTCCAGGCGATGTTCTGCATCGTCTCCACGTCCGTCACCGGCAGGCCGGTGCTCTGGCGGATCTGATCACGGATCGCCTGCGCCAGCGACTTGGGCTGACCGGCCGTCCGCACGACCCACACCATCGGCGACAGCGCGACGTTCAGAGCGTTGGCGGCATCAGGCACTTGCGCTTGCGGGATGAACATCAGCGGCTGTGGATCGCTGTTCAGGCCACCGTCGCGCGTGTCGCCGACGATCCCGATGATCTGACGCTCGGGCTCGGTGGCGAACTCCTTCATGCCACCACGGCCGATGACTATGCGATCGTCGAGCGGGTTACCCTGAGGCCAGAACTGCCGCGCCATGGCCTCGTTGATGATCGCCACCGGCGCTCCGCGACCGTCGTCGCGGTCCTCGAACGTGCGCCCACGCTTGACCGGGATGTTGAACACTTCGAAATAGCCGGATGAAACTGTGTACCATGCAGCGCCACCATGAAACGGGCCGTCGCCCGGCGGCCGGCCGACAACGTTGAAGGGCAAGCCATAACCGCCCTGGAGCGGGACACAGCAGGTGGCGCTCGCATGCACGACGCCGGGAATGGCGCGCACACGCTCTACGCCATTGCGAATCACCGTCTCGACCGCTTCGGCTTTTGCGAATTGCGGACCGGTCATGGACGTGCGCATGGTGACAACGTTCCGGACGTCGAACCCCGGATCCACGCGCGAGAGCGCGAGCGCCGTTCGAATCAACAGTGCCGATCCGATCAGGAGTACCAGCGCAAGCGCGACCTCGACAATCACGAGGATCGATCGGACCTTGTTTTGCCTGAACCCGCTGCCCGAGCGGCCGCTGCTTTCCTTCAACGTGGTCGTCAGATCGGCCTTCGAGCTTTGCAGCGCGGGAATCAGTCCGAAGACGATACCCGTGAGAAGCGATAGCCCCAGCGTGAACGCGACGACGCGCCAGTCCATACTCACGAGCGAACCATCCTCACCAACGCGAGGAAGACCGGCCGTATTCACCGACAGCAGCGCCCGAATGCCCACCCACCCGAACAGCAGACCCAATACACCGCCGGCCAGCGAGAGAAGGATGCTCTCTGTCAGGAGTTGACGCACGATCCGGCCTCGCGAACCACCCACCGCCGCGCGGATCGCGATTTCGCGCCGGCGGCCAGTCGCGCGCGCGAGCAGGAGGTTCGCCACGTTCGCGCAGGCAATCAGCAGCACGAGGCTGACGGCGCCGGCAAGCACGAACAGCGAGGTGCGCACGCCCCTGACAAGGACCTCCGTGAACCGCGCGACTCCGAAACTGGCGTTCTGCCCAAACGTTGGGAATCTCTCGCGAAACGTCGCGGCAGAGGCGGCCAGGCGCGCGTTGGCCTGTTCGACCGTGATGCCTGGCTTGAGCCGTCCGGCCACGCGGAAATAGTGTCCCGTTTCGCGTGTGTTGGGATCGAACTGCCAGGGCGTCCATACCTGAGGCGAGGCGCCGAACTCTGTGAAATCGAAGTCGTCGAGCACGCCGACGATCGTGTAGGGCTCACCGTTGAGGGCGATGCTCCTGCCGCCGACGTTGGGATCGCCCGCGAAGCGGCTTTGCCACAGCGTCTTGCTGAGCACGACGACTTTCGGCGCATTGGGCAGGTCCTCGTCAGCGCTGAACGTCCGGCCGGCCGCAACCCGCGCACCTATGAGCTTGAAAAAGTCGGCGGAGACCCTTCCCGACTGCAATTGTTCGGGAAATTCGCCGCCGGTGTAGTTCATGACACCAGCGGTAAAGGCCGACACGTCCTGCAGCACGTCGCTCTGGGCTCGCCAGTGCATGAACTTGGCGGGTGAGGCCGCCGGGCCGGACCCTTGCGGCGAGACGTTCATCAGCATCACGACCCGATCCGGGTCCGGAAAGTTCAACGGCGTCAGCATCACGGCATTGACGACGGAGAAGATCGCGGTGTTCACGCCGATGCCGAGCGTCAGCGCGGCGACCGCCGCCAGCGTGAACGCAGGCGTCTGTGCAAACATCCGGAACGAATGTTTGAGGTCCTTGAAGATGGTCTCGATCATGAGGGGTTAGACGCCAGTGCAGCGAGTTTCGATGTGTCCTGGCTGAAAAAGGATGTTACGTCTCGACGCCCGATTCCTGCTCCTCGGGGCCCTGAGGCGAGCTTTCGATTGGCCATCCGAATGCCTCGAGCGCGGCCGAAGCGAGAGTGCGCAGCTCCACCCAGTGCTCGCTGCTCCTGAGCGCGGCGTCGGTCCACAGGTCGGCGTCGAACTCGTCCCCATCGCGTGACATGGTTGCGAGCTTCCGGTCGATCGCGGCGAGCGCGTCCGCCTGAGTGCCCGACAGGTCGGCTTCGTACTCAGCCCTTACCGCCGCCGCCGACTGGTCGTAGTCGGATGCGAGCTCTCCAGCGCTTGCGGCGAGGTCGGAAAACAGTACCCCCTGCTCGGCACCAGCCGTGGCGAGCGCTCGGAGACTGCGACGAAGCAGCCTGAAGGCCCCGGAACGTTCGCTGTTATCGTCTTGCATTGACCTCGGCACAGCGTATCGCATGACAGCCGAGCATGCACGATCGGCCAGGGTGGTGCCACAATAGCCGCCTTCTGCCTTTGACACTGCGGGTGAGCTGATGGTGAGCAAGTCGTTCAAGGTCAAGATCGTCCGGGATGGCCCGATGTGTTACATCCCGGTCTCGTTCGATCCGAAGAGCGTGTTTGGCAAGGTGCGCGCGCCGGTGAGGGTGACGCTGAATGGCTATACCTACCGCAGCACCATTGCCGCCATGGGAGGCCCGCCCTGCATCCCGCTCCGGAAGAGTCATCGAGAGGCAGCAGGTCTCGAGGGTGGCGAGACGCTGGAGGTTCGCCTCGAACTCGATACCGAACCGCGCGAGGTCGCTCTTCCCGCGGACTTCGTAAAGGCCGTGAAGGCCGTGCCGGCTGCGTGGGCCCGCTGGAAGGATCTCAGCTACAGCCACCAGCGCGAGCACGTCGAGGCCATCGTGAGCGCGAAGAAACCGGAGACTCGCGCGCGGCGCATCGAGACCGCGGTTCGCCAGGTTCGCGCCTTGCCCGTCAAGATCACCAAATCTTGACGCGCTTGTCAGGGGCCAGCCACATCTTGTCCGTTTCCTTAACGTCGAACGTGCTGTAGAAGCTCGCGACGTTCGGCAACGGGCCGTTCCCGCGCATCATGTCGGGTGCGTGCGGATTGGTCAGCACCTGCTGCCGGAGCGCATCTTCGCGATACTTGGCACGCCACGCCTGCACCCATCCGTAAAAGAAGCGCTGGTCGCCCGTCGCGCCGTCGAGCACCGGCGCCTCTTTACCGCCGAGCGAGAGCTCGTAGGCGCGGTGAGAGATCGCGACGCCCGTCAGGTCGCCGATGTTCTCGCCAAGCGTCAACTCCCCGTTCACGTGCAGGCCCGGCAGCGCTTCCATCGCGGAATACTGCGCGACCAGGCCCTTCGCGCGAACCATGAACTGCTCGGCATCCTTGGCGGTCCACCAGTCGCGCAGGCGGCCCTGCGCATCGTACCGGCGTCCCTGATCGTCGAAGCCGTGTCCCATCTCGTGACCAATGACGCCGCCGATCGCGCCGTAGTTCATCGCATCGTCGGCTTCCATGTCGAAGAACGGCTGCTGAAGAATAGCGGCGGGAAAGACGATCTCGTTCCGGACGGGATTGTAGTAGGCGTTCACCGTCTGCGGCGTCATGCCCCATTCTTCGGGATCGACCGGCTTGCCCGCCTTGCCGAGCTGATATTCACTCTCAGCCATCCAGCCGCGCATCATGTTGCCGACCAGATCGTCCGGCTTGATTTCAACCTTGGAGTAGTCGCGCCACTTCGAGGGATAGCCGACCTTCGGACGGAAGGCGGCGAGCTTCGCCTGCGCTTCCTTCTTCGTCTCAGGACCCATCCATTCGAGCTTGTCGATGCCCTCGCGGAATGCGCCCCTGAGGTTTTCGACGAGGCGATCCATGCGGGCTTTCGCTTCAGGCTTGAAGTGACGGTCGACGTACGCCTTCCCGAGCATCTCGCCGAGCGTGTTCTCGAGATTGTTGATGGCGCGCTTCCACCGCGGCTCCAGCTCTGTCACGCCCTGCAGCGTGCGGCCGTAGAAGTCGAACCGTGCGTCGACGAATTCCTTGCTGAGATATGGCGCCAGCGCGCTCGCCGTGTGGAATCTCAGATAGGGCTTCCAGCGATCGACCGGCATCTGCCCGACAGCGGCGGCCATGGCCTGAAAGTAACTGGGCTGGGCGACGACCACACCGGTGGCACCCTTGATGCCAGCCTCATCCACCCAGGCTGACCAGTCGAACCCGGGAAATCGTTTGGGCAGTTCCGCGAGCGCCACCTTGTTGTATGTCTTCACCGCATCGCGGCTCTCGACGTTCGTCCAATGCGATTTCGCCAGCCTCGTCTCGAACGCGACGATCTCCTTCGCAGCCGCCTCAGGATTCGACTGCCCAGCGAGAGTCAGCATCTTCGTGACATAGGCGAGGTATTTGGTCCGATACTCCTTCAATTTCGGATCGTCTTTCAGGTAGTAGTCACGATCGGGCAACCCGAGCCCGCTCTGAGAGAGGTAGAGCACCGCCGTGTTCGGATCCTGCGCATCGCCGTCGACGAAGCCGCCCGCAATCGACGTCATGTTCAGCTTCACCATTCGCGCCATGTGACGAACGAGCTCGTCCTTGCTCGTCAGCGCATCGATGCGCGCGAGCTCTGGTTCGAGCGGCGCCTTGCCAAGTTGATTGGCGCGGGCTTCGTCCATGAACGCCGTGAAGAAGTCCCCGAGCTTCTGCTGGTCGGATCCGGCCGCTTTGTTCGGCGCCTTGGCGGCAGCCTCGACGATCTCGTGCAGCCGATCCTGGGTGCGATCGATGGCCTCGTAGAAACCACCGTAGGCGCCCTTGTCCGCCGGGATCTCCGTCTTCCCCAGCCACCGGCCATTGACGAACTTGTAGAGGTCGTCCTGCGGCCTGATCGTCTTGTCGAAACCGGCTGGATCCACACCGGAGCTCAACGGCTTGGACGCGGCGGCAGGAGGAGGCGCTGACGAGGACTGGCCCGAGCAGGCGGCCAGAAAAGCGGTGGCGAAGACGGCGAGAATTCGGAGCTTCATAGGCTTTAGCGATGGACGCTTACAGATTGACGATTGCGCATTGACGGACAATTCACGATTGTGCATTGACGGTTGAGGGGTTGTCGATTCACGGATTGCGGACTGCCTGATTCGCGGTGTAGTCTCCTTCTCAGGTGGTGCGAAATGGCCGCAATTCTGGACCGGACCGAAGCCGCTGAATACTACTTTACCTACATCGATCAGGTCGGCGAGGGCGACATCTGCAGGATACTCGAAGCCCAGTTTCCCGAGACGCTGACCTTCCTGCGCGGCATCTCCGAGGCGAAATCGCTGCATCGCTATGCGCCGGGCAAGTGGAGCATCCGCGAAGTGGTGAGCCACCTGAACGACACAGAACGCCTGTTCGTCTCGCGTGCTTTCTGGTTTGCGCGAGGCTTTGAGGATCCGCTGCCGAGCTTCGACCAGAATCAGGCGATCGCTACCGCGGGCGCGGACGAGCGATCGTGGACGAGCCATCTCGAGGAGTTCCGCGCCGTGCGCGCGGCAACGCTGACGTTCTTCCAGAACCTGCCCAAGGACGCGTGGACAAGACGCGGCATCGCCAGCGGCAACCCCTTCACCGTGCGCGCGCTCGCCTACATCGCTGCGGGGCACGTCACCCATCACATCAAGATTGTGCGCGATCGGTACGTGAGTTGAGCGGGGTCAGACTCGTGTCGGAGTGGGGTCAGACGGGGGTCAGACGTGGAAGCTGTCAGTCCGTAGCGCAAGTTTCAATCATGCTGGCCACCCTACGCTGCAACGGTTTCGTACCAGATCAGCGACCAATCGTTTTTTCAAGCCTTTTCGTGGAGCCGGGATGGCGCGACTCATGAAGCCCTCGCGAACATCATGGTTCGGCCAAGACGCAATCAAACTCCGGGACTGGTCCGTCATGTTATGGCTCGCGGAAATGGCCGCATGCAGATCTTCCTTGACGACACCGACTACCGCCATTTCCTAAACCTACTCCGCGAAACCGTCGAAGATTCTGAAATCGAGTGCTGGAACTATTGCGTGATGCCCAATCACTACCATACGACCTTGCGACCAAGTCAGCCAAACCTGTCCGACGCCCTCAAGTGCCTGAACAGTGATTACGCCAAGTGGTGGAATTTTCGACACGGACGCGTCGGCCATGCCTTCCAGGGTCGATTCAAAGATCAGATCGTCCAATGTGATCGCTATCTACTGGCCCTCAGCAGATACATCGCATTGAATCCCGTACGGGCGGGACTGACCAAAAGACCCGAGCAATGGCCTTGGAGCAGTTACGCCACAATCGCGGGGCTATCGTCCGAACCAACGTTCGTCGACGTTGAACCAACCCTTCGCCAGTTCGGCGAGGGCGATCGCCACACACTTCAAGCTCGATTCCAGGAGTTTGTTGAAGCGTCGGACGCGCTGACCGACACACGAATTCGGTCCAGCGCACGCATTCTGGGCGACAAAGAATTCAGGAGGTCAATCCAAGGACGCGACCGGGGGTCAGACACGTGTCTGACCCCACTCTGACACGTGCCTGACGTCCGCACGTCCGCACGTCGGCACGTTCAGAAAATCCACCTCACCTGCACCTGCACCGAGCGCGGCGCATTGAACTGTGACGTGATCCGACCGAACGTCGTGCTGGCGAAGTCGGTCTGAGGGAACGCCCATTGGCGGCGGTTGAATACGTTGTAGACCTCGATCCGGCCGGTCAGGCGCTGACCGTTCGACAAGTACACGTTCTTGGTCAGCCCGGCATCCAGGTTGCGCACGCCGTCGCCGTAGAACGTGTTCCGGCCAACCAGGCGGTTGTAGTCGTCGGGCGTGGCGCGCGCGAATGCGGACCGGGGCAGATCCTGCTCGCCGGTCGCGACGTCCCCAATGGTGTTGCCAAGGATCGACGGATCGAGGATGACCGGCCGGTTCTCGTTGAAACCGTCCCAGTTGATGTCGCCTCCGCCCGTGTCGATAACCGTAAACGGCGTGCCGTGCGAGAGCTTGACGACGCCAGACAGTTGCCAGCCCCCGAGAATCTGACCGATGAGGTCACGCCGATCCCTGAATATCGGCAGCATCCAGGAGCCGTTGAACGTGAACCGGTGAGGTGTGTGGAACCGGGACAGGCCACGCGCGAAGCTCTTGTCCGGGCCGAGCTGATTGGTGTCGCCGGCGCCGACGAACGTCGCTTCCGACGTGTCGTCAATCGACTTGCTCCACGTGTAGGTCGCCGAGAACCACAGGCCGTTGGCCATCGCCCGGGTCCACTCCGTCTGCAGCCCGTGGTACCAGGTGTCTGCATCGTTCGAGATGATCAGGTTCGTGGTGTAGGCCGGATCGGGACGCCGCTCGTTGATCCGCGGAACGCGCAGGCTGATCTCGTTGTTCGCGATCGGCACGGCATTCGGGCAGGCGGCGTTGACCGCCTGGCCAGGAATGACGCCGGTGCCTGCACAACGGAAGTCCGTCGCAACGGTGTTGATCAGCACGCCACGCAGATCGGGCGACCCGGCGGCTGGTGCGTTGTTGGGCGCATTGACGACGACGATGCCGCCTTCGGCCGGGGTGACGGCAAGGTTCTCGGGAACGTAGCGGATCAGTCCGGATCCACGCGCGCCGCTGTAAGTGAGGCGCAGAGTCGAACGCCACGGCATCTGCCGCTCGAGGCTCAGGTTCCACTGGTGCGTCTCCGGCATTTCCAGATCCGCACTTGGCAGTGTCTCGGAATGTCGTACGGTTTGCGGCCCGGGAGTGAACACGAACCCGGCTGTCGGGTCGGCCAGGTTGAAGATGTTCGGCGTCGTGTTGAAGGTGAGCGCGACGGCATTCGGCGGGTTGGTTCGGATACTGGCGCCGCTCTGCGAGAAAATTGATTGGAACAGGCGTCCGTGATAGAGGCCGTATCCACCTCTGACGACGAACCCGGCCGGTTCGCCTGCGATCGCGCCTAACGCCCCGCTGCTCCAGTTGGGCGTCCAGGCAAACCCGACCCGCGGCTCGAGGTTGTTCGCGTCATCGTCGTACGCGTAGTCCACCAGGTCGTCCGCATCCTGCGCCGCGCCGGCATACTCGTACCGGAGGCCGAGGTTCAGCGTCAGTGAGTTGCTCACCTGCCAGCTGTCCTCGGCGTAGAAGTTGTACTCGTTGATCCGGTTCTTCAGGAAGAACGGCCCGAAGGCGGTCTGATAGCTCGACACACAACCGTCCCAGAACGCGGCAAACGAAGTGGAATACGTGACCCCGCCGCAGGCGGCCGCAAAACTCCAGAAACCTCGCGTGTTGCTCTGCGCTAGATCGTCGAGGTGCGAGAAGCGAACGTCCGTTCCAGCTTTGATGTTGTGCCCGCCGCCAAGCAGGCTGCTGAGGTTGTAAACGAGCTGATAGTCATTCTGATCGCGAAGGATTGGGAAGTTGCCGGCGTTGCCGATGATTGAGGCGAATGTGGTACCTGCGAAGCGGATGATCGGTGTGTCGTTCCCCGCCTTGATGTTGACGTTCGTGTCGCGGACTCCCACGCCGACGCGGAGCTCGCCGACAGTCCGGCTCGAGAGCGTGCGCGTCCACGAGATCCCGACGTTCTGCTGGTCGTTGAGCTGCTGCGTCGCCTCGCCGACGATGATGTCCTGGTTGTCGAGGT
>Ga0114129_10015000_pt1 | contig 11031 bp, 10 predicted proteins | sample RhiMetdeltSRZDD1_FD_80071 | JGI IMG/M metagenome (GOLD analysis project Ga0114129, IMG submission 80071) | Populus rhizosphere microbial communities from Tennessee, USA - Rhizosphere MetaG P. deltoides SRZDD1 (version 2) (version 2) | ecosystem: Host-associated > Plants > Roots > Rhizosphere >... | reverse complement strand
TGGAAGCCGAGCCCGGGGGCCATCTACCCCGCCCTGCTGGCGCTCGTCGATGCCGGCCACGTCAAGAGGACGCACCACGACGGCACCCGCGTGTACTCGCTCTCCAGGGAGGGGCGACGCGCCGCCGAGACCCTTCGCTCGAGCACCCGATGGGCCTCGCTGACCGCCCGGGCCGAGGAGGGCGAGGAACGGATCTCGATCGGCTCGCTCCTCGACCGCTTCGCCGATGACTCCCCCTTGCGCCGGAGGCTCGCTCACACGCAGCAACGAGAGCAGATCGAGGCGATCCTCGCGCGAGCCGGCGCCGAGATCGAAGGCACGCTCCAGGAAGGAGAGAACGATGGATGAGTTCGCCGAGATGGCTGGGCGCGAACGAGAGGCGAGGCGGATCGCGAGGCGTCAGTGGTTCTGGCTCCACGCCGCGGTGTACGTCCCGATCCAGTTGCTCCTGTTGGTCGTCTGGATCTGGACGGGTGCGAACTTCCCCTGGTTCGCCTTCCCGCTCCTCGGCTGGGGGATCCTCCTCGCCGTGCACGGGGTCTACGCCTTCGTGATGAAGACGCCGGAGGAGATCATGATCGAGCGAGCAGCACGCGAAAAGCAGCCAGCATGAGCCGGCTGCCTGCTCCAGCGCCTTCGGGGGAGGATGAAAGCGATGTTCGTCACGATCGTTGAAGGCGTGGTCGACGCCGGCCGTGAGGACGACCTCCTGTCGGCGTGGGAGCAACGGCCATCCCCACCGCCGGCGGGTTTCATCGAATCCTTCCTCTTGCGAGGCGAGGAAGGCGGCTGGCGGATCGCCACCGTCTGGGAGTCGCGCGAAGCCGTGATAGCGATGAGGGCTTCGCTTAAACGCCCGCCGGCGCTGGTGATGTTCGATCAGGCCGGCGCGGAACCCTCCGCATCGTTCTGGACCGTCGAGGGTCACGCAAGCGCGGGTTGACCTCGAGCCGATTCAGCTCGCCGGCACGGCGCGGGCATCGATGCCAAGGGCGATCAATGCGGCCCGCGAACCGGCACCGGTCTTGACCAAGAGCGACGAGATGTGGCTCTCCACCGTTCGCACGCTCAAGTACAGGCGCTCCGCGATCTCGCGGTTCGAGAGCCCGTCCGCGATCAATGAGAGCACCTCGGCCTCCCGGACGGTGACTCCTGCCTGGCGGAGCGGCTCCGGCAGCTCGGGCGCCGTCCGCTTCTTCCGGGGCACGGCGAGCCCGGCGCCGCGCATCAGGCTTCGAGCGCGTTCCGCGTCCGTGACCGCGCCGACCCGTTCGAAGATCGCCAGCGCCTGACGAAGCCATCGCTCGACCGGCGCTCGGTCCAGGACGGCGGCGCCGATCGCGAGGGAGATCGCCTGGTTGATCTCACCGACGGCCGCCCAGGCTTCCGCGGCCGACTCGAGCGCCGCCGTGTCCCCCTCCACAAGCGCCTGGGCCACGGCGGCCCAGATCGGGTTCAGATAGAGACGGGCGATCACCGGCGAATCGCGGAGGAGGTCGAGGAGCTCTCGCGCCTCGTCTCGCTCTCCGCTCGCCGCGAGCGCGACCGCGCGCATGAACGGCGCCGGCGGCGGGACCGAGCTCGGATTGGAGAGGATCACCTCGACGGCCGGGCGATAGGTCTCGGCCGCCTCTTCGAACCGGCCGAGCCGAACCAGACGGTCGCCTCGGGTCCACGCCGCCATGATCCGGAGGTCCTCGTCATCGCTCAGGCCCTCCGCCTCCTCGACGAGCGGCTCGCCGTCCCCGATCCCGCCCAGATCGCGCGCCCATCCGGCCGCCGCCAGAGCGTGAGGAAGCAGATCGAGCCCGAACCGCCGACAGACGTCCACGGCCTCATCGCCGAGCCGAACCGCTTCGTCGAGCCGGCCGCGATGGCCCATCCACCAGACGAGCGACAGATCGGCGAGCACGAGGCTGGTGAACGCCCCCGTCCCGAGTGAGAGCCGCCGCGCTTCCTCGAGCTGGGCCGATGGGCCGCCCGACATCCAGTCGAGGTTCCCGAGCTCCATCAGCGCCTGCAGGCCGGAGGCCGTCAGGCCCGCCGCACGCGCGCGACGTTCCCACTCGCCGAAGGCATCCGCCGCCTCGGTCCGCCGGCCGACCGCATCCTCGGAACGGGCGATCACGTCGAGCGCCGCACAGGCTGTCTCTGCATCGCCGGCGATGTCTGCGAGCTCGAGCGCTTCTCGCGCAGCGCTCAGCGCCTCGTCCAACCGTCCGCGCCAGAGGGAGGCGAGGGCGCTCAGGGCTCGGAGAGGTCCTCGCTCCGCGCCGGCATCCTCGGCGCGCCGGATCAGGTCGTCGCCGATCTCCAGGCGTCCGGCGGAGACGGCGTGCCGGGCCATGCGCGCGAGCCGCTCGGGGGTCGGACCGGTTCGCTCGAGGAACGTCTCGTCAAGCTTGAGAGCCTCGTCCAGACGCCCCTGCAGTCCCATCACCTGTGCGAGTGCCGATGCGGCAGCGTCCGCCGTCCGATCCGTCTCCGCGAGTGCCAACGCCTTGACGAGCGCATCCTCCGCGGTCGCGAGGGTGTGACGAGCCATGTTCGTCGTGGCCGACGCGACGAGCAGGCCCGCGGCGGTGTCCCGTTGGCCCAGCTGCTCGTGATGGAAGGCACGCTCGGCGAGGACGTCGGGGTCCTGGCCGTCGTCGGCGGCGAGCGCCTCGGCCGCCCGCGCGTGCATCCGCATGCGCTCTGGCGGAAGGAGATCCTCGAGGGTCGCCTCCGAGATCAGTGGATGACGGAACGACACCCGTTCGCCGTCGGTTTCGAGGAGCCCGGCGGCAACGCATCCCCGCAAGCCCGCGGTCACCTCGTCTGCCTCCAGACCGGTCAGGGCCGCCAGCAGCGCGACGTCGGACCGCCCCGAGAGGGCGATCGCGTGCGCCACCGACCTCGATCCGACCGACAGCCGCTTCAACCGCGCCGCCACGAACCCTACGGTGGTCTTGGGGACGGGACCTCCGGCTCGTTCGTCCCACGTGACGAGGCTCCCGTCGCGCACCAGCGTCCCGGCCGTCAGCAGCGCGTCCACGAGCTCCTCAACCAGGAGCGGGATCCCGTCGGTGCGCTCGACGACGGTCTGGACGAGAGCCACCGGTGGCTCGCTGCCGACGAGCGCCTCCACGAGGTCGGCGACGTCGGCGGGATCGAGGGCGCCGATGCGGAGCACGCTCGCTACGCCGTCGCGCTCGAGCGACTCCGCCATCACGAGGGCGCGGTCGTCCTCGTGCACCCGGATCGCGCCGATCAGGGCGATCGGAACGTCGGCGATCGACGTGGAGGCGTGGTGGACGAACGCCAGAGTCTCGGGATCGGACGCGTGGAGGTCATCGAGCGCAACGACGACGCCCTCTCGGCCGGCGACCGCATCGAGCAGCCGGAAAGCGCCTTCGACGGCGAGCAGGTGGAGCTGATCCGGCGAGTACGAAGAACCCGGCTCCGGCGCCGGCCACTCGGGCAAGATGATCTTGAGCCCCGGCCCGAACGGCATGAGCTCGTCGGTGGGCGGCGCCCATCGCCGCAGGAACGGTCGGAGCGCGCTCGCCAGCACGCCGTAGGCGGGCGACGGCATCCCGGGAGGCGAGCCGCCGGTGAGCGCCGGGAGGTGGGCGGCCTCGGCGGCGCGGGTCGCCTCTCGCAGGAGCCGCGTCTTGCCCGAGCCGGCCTCGCCGACGATCAGGAGGCTGGAACCGTGGCCGGACGCCAGCCGGTCGACCACGCCCTGGAGGATCTCGAGCTCGTGCTCGCGACCCACCACGCTCGACGAGCGCACCAGCGTCATCGGTGGGCATCGTTGCCCTCTCGTGCCCGCACCGCAAGGGGCGAGTTCCGTGCGGTGACCCGGCCAGCTTCCGTGCGACCACGGATGTCCGCGGAGGTCGTCAGCGGCACGATCGGCAAGTCCAGATGCAAGAGGAAAGGAAGGAGGGAGGAGATGAGGAAGATCCTGATCGCCGCTATGGCGGCCGGATCCATCCTGGTCGGGGCCGCGTCCGCATCCGCGGCGCAGCCGGCCAACCAGGCGTGCCTCGGCCACGACTTCTCCGGCTACGCCCAGGGCGGGTCGGCGTTCGGCGGCTTCGTCAGCACGGTGGCGTCGAACACCCAGGGTATCGGCGGCGAGGTCCAGGCTCACCTGGCCGGGCAAGTCCCGGACACGGTGATCCCGAACAGCTGCAACGATTGACCAGCGGGGCGTGGGTGGCCGGTCTCCGACCGGCCACCGACGCCTGATCCGTCTCGAGTGTGAGGCGACCGACCCACTCCCGGAGGCTGACCTAGACTCCGCCGCATGACGGCGTGTTCCACCTGCGGAGCCGCCAATGCGGCGGATGCGAAGTTCTGCTCGAACTGCGGGTCGGCGCTTCCCGAGTCCTCCCCCGCCGACGAGGTGCGCAAGACCGTCACGATCCTCTTCTGCGACGTCACCGGGTCCACACAGCTCGGGGAGCAGCTCGACCCCGAATCCCTCCGGAAGGTCATGGCGAGCTTCTTCAACGCGATGCGCGCCGAGGTCGAGCTCCATGGCGGGACCGTGGAGAAGTTCATCGGGGACGCGGTCATGGCCGTGTTCGGGATCCCGTCCCTCCACGAAGACGACGCGCTGCGCGCCGTTCGAGCGGCCGACGGCATGCGCGAGAGCCTGGAGCCGCTGAACAAGGACCTCGAGCGCGACTTCGGCGTGCGATTGGAGTCACGGATCGGCGTGAACACCGGCGAGGTCCTCGTGGGACCGGGGGCGACCGATTTCGGCCGCGTGACGGGAGACGCGGTCAACACGGCGGCTCGTCTGGAGACAGCCGCGCAGCCGGGCGAGGTTCTGATCGGCGCCGATACGTACCGGCTCGTCCGCGACGCGGTCGATGTCGAGTCGGTGGAGGCCCAGGCCGTGAAAGGCAAGGCGGCGCCGGTCGAGTGCTATCGACTGGTCGGCGTCCTCGCGGGAACCGCGGCGCCGCCGCGAGCGTTCACGTCGCCGATCGTCGGCCGGGAGCGCGAGCTGGAAGACCTGGAACGCGCGTTCGAGCGCTCGGTGCAGGACCGGACGTGCCTGCTCTTCACCGTCCTCGGCGCCGCCGGTGCCGGGAAGTCGCGCCTCGTCGAGGAGTTCCTGGGTCGCGCCGGCGGGTCCGCGCGGGTCCTCGTCGGCCGGTGCTTGCCGTATGGGGAAGGGATCACCTACTGGCCCGTGGCCCAGGCCCTGCGCGCCGCGATGGACCTCCATGATTTCGACGACCCGGAGGAGGTTCGGTCGGGACTCGACGCGATCCTCGCCGGGGACGACCACGCGGACGCGATCGCGGCGAGGCTCTCCGAGGTGCTCGGGATCGCGGAAGGTCACTCGGCGCCCGAGGAGACCGCCTGGGCGATCCGTCGGTTCCTGGAGATCCTCGCGAGCGAGCGGCCGGTAATCACGGTATGGGATGACATCCATTGGGCGGAGCCGGCGCTGCTCGATGCGATCGACCACGTCGCGGACTGGGCGAGCGACGCGCCGATCCTGCTGCTGTGTACGGCGAGGCCGGAGTTCCTCGACGCCCGGCAGGACTGGGGAGCGGGCAAGCAGCGAGCGTCGGCGCTGACGCTCCCTCCGCTCCCCGCCGATGCGTCGACCCAGCTGATCGCCAACCTCCTGGGAGGCGGGCGGTTGCCCGCCGATGCCGCCGATCGGGTCGCCGACGCCGGCGGCGGGAACCCGCTGTTCGTCGAGCAGATGGTGTCGATGCTGATGGACGACGGGCTCGTCGTCCGTGACGACGGCGGCCGGGACGACGCGGGCCGGGAAAACGCGAGATGGACGCCGGTCGGGGATCTCTCGACGATCGCCGTCCCGCCGTCGGTGGCCGCGTTGCTCGCTGCCAGGCTGGAACGACTGAGCGACGACGAACGGCGGGCGATCGGATCCGCGGCGGTGATCGGCAAGGACTTCTACCTCGGCGCGGTCCGGGAGCTCCTCCCGGAGCCGGACCGTGCGAACGCGGGACCGCTCGTGCGCTCGCTCGTGCGGAAGGAGCTCGTCCGCGAGGCACGATCGACGATCCCCGGCGAGGACGCGTTCGAGTTCCGGCACATCCTGATCCGCGACGCCGCGTACGCCGCGATCCCCAAGGAGCGCCGCACGGAGCAGCACCGTCGATTCGCGGAGTGGTGCGTCCGGATCGCCGGGGAGCGGATCGAGGAGCTGGAGGAGATCGTCGGATACCACCTCGAGCAGGCCTTCCGCAATCGTGAGTCCATCGGCGCCCTCGACGAGGAAGCGCGTGCGCTGGCGATCGGGGCGTCGGCCAGGCTCGAGTCGGCGGGCATGCGGGCGTTCGACCGCCCGGACATGGCGGCCGCCACGAACCTCTTGCGTCGGGCGGAGACGCTGCTCGAACCGGATGATCCGCGTCGTGCGGCGATCCTGACCACCCTCGCCCATGCCCTCCTCGACGCCGGACGGATCGACGAAGCACAGGAGTCCGTCGCCGACGCGGAGGCGCAGGCGAGGGCCGCCGGCGATCCCGTGGCGATCGAACGCGCCACGATCGCGCGCTGGCAGCTCGTCGAGCGAGGTGTCGAGCGGCACGAACAGATGAGGGCGGACGCGCACAGGGCGATCGCGGCGTTCGAGGCAGCCGGCGACCAGCGCGGACTCGTGCGGGCGTGGAACCTCCTCACGAGCGTCGAGTGGCTGGAGGGGCACGGCGAGGCGCAGCTCGACGCGGTGGAGCACGCCTTGGAACACGCCCGGGGCGGAACCGCCCGCTACGAGGAGCATGAGGCTCTCGGAAACCTCACCGCGGCGCTCGTCCGGGGACCGACTCCCGTCGCCGACGGCATCGCGCGCGCCGAACGAACGATCGAGGCGTACTCCGGGAGCCGGGAGGTGGACGCGCTCATGAGCCACGGGCTCGCGCATTTCCGCGCTCGGCTCGGCGAGTTCGACGCCGCCCGGGTGGCGATGGACCGCTATCGATCCTTCTACCGTGATACGGGCCAACCGTTGGCCTACCTCCACTCCGTGGAGCTCGCCTTCGACATCGCGATGCTCGCCGGCGAGGAGGAGCACGCCTGCAACGTCGTCGAGGAAACCTGGCGGTCACTGAGCGAGCTCGGCGACTCCTGGGCGTACCTCTCGGCGTTCCTGGCGCAGGGCCGCTACGCGGTCGGGAGATATGAGGACGCTCGCGAGGCGGCGGCGTTCGCCGCCGAGCACGGCGATCAGATCGAGGGGTCGCTCGGACTCGGCGTGCTCGCAAAGGTCGCGGCGAGGTCGGGAGACGCGGCGACGGCCCTCGAGACGATCGCCGAGGCTGTCGCCCGCGTGGATCGAACGGATTTCCTCTTCGACCGGGGCACCGTGCACACGGATCACGGCGACACGCTCCGCCTCCTCGGCCGGGAAGACGAGGCCCTGTCGGCGTTCGACGAGGCGATCCGGCTGTTCGATCAGAAGGGCGACCTCGTCTCCGCGGAACGGGTCCGCCGCCTCCGCACCGAGAAGCCCTGAGCGACCCGGCGGCGCGTCAGAGCCAGAGCAACACGACGGACGCGATGATCAGGGCGGCGAGCAGCAGATTGACCACCCGGCGACGGCGTTCGTCGGCAACGAACCGCGCGAGCGCGGCACCGCCTGCCGCCCAGATCGTGAACGAGACGGCGACGACCGCGAGCACGGTGACGGCGAGGATCGCGATCCCGGCGAGTCGGTGGATCTCTTCGGGGAGGAACGTCCCGACCAGTGCGATCGCGAACACCCACGCCTTCGGATTCAGCCACTGGAACCATGCGGCCTCCCACACGCCGAGCGGCCGCGCGACCTCGGCCCGGCTGAAGGCGCCGCTCGCCGCGACCCGCCAGGCCAGGTAGAACAGATAGACGGATCCGGCCACCTTCAACGCGAGCGCGGCCGCGGGCACGGCGTCGAGGAACGCACCGATCCCGGCGCCCACCCCGACGACGAGCGCGCCGACGCCGAGCGCCGCCCCGACGATCTGGGGCACCGTCCGGCGGAACCCGAACGAGATGCCCGACGCCCAGAGCAGGGCGTTGTTCGGCCCGGGCGAGAACGAGCCGACGAACGCGAACGCCACGAGCGCGGCGAGCTCGTTCAGCACCGGCGGCGAGCAGTCCGCGATGCCATCGCGCTCATCGAAGCCGGTATCGCGGCGAGGGGTCTTGTACGTTCCTCGCATCGTGGATCGGCATGCGCAATGGGTGCGAGCGTGGAAGCCACGGGTGCCCGGTATCCACGAGGTCTTCCACGCTCGGTTCGTCGACCACGCCTACCCGGCGCACACGCACGACGCCTGGACCGTCTTCACGGTCGACGAGGGATCCATCGCGTACGACCTCGAAGGGCGCCACCGTGGGGTCGTTGGATCGAAGGTCACGTTGCTGCCGCCCCACGTCGTTCACGACGGCAGGCCGGGAGCGTCCGATGGGTACCGCAAGCGGGTCCTCTACGTGGGAACGGAGGTGCTCGGCGAGCATCTGATCGGCCCGGCGGTCGATCGACCCGATGTCCTCGATCACTCGCTCATCCGAGGCTTCCGGTCGCTGCACCGGGCGCTCGCCGATCCGGACGACACCTTCGAGGCCGAATCGACCTTCGCGGTGTTCGCCGAGCGTCTCTCGCAGCACCTCGGTGACTCGACGGCCGAGGCGACCGACCCGCGCGGCGACACGATCGCCGGGGACCTTCGAGACCTCCTCGATGCGAGGGTCTTCGGGGGGATCACGCTGGCCGAGGCGGGGCGCGTCCTCGGCGTCTCACCCTCGTTCGCCGTCCGGTCGTTCCGCCGGCGTTTCGGGATCCCGCCGCATCGCTACCTCGTCGGGCGTCGGATCGACGTGGCTCGCGGACGCCTGCTTGAGGGTCACCCGGTGGCTCGCGTCGCCGCCGATGTCGGCTTCCACGACCAAGCCCACTTCACGAAGCACTTCAAGCGGCACGTCGGAGCCACGCCGGCCAGCTACCGCGACGCGTGGCGCTCGCCTGAGCCATGATCCTCCGGATCTACGCGGACGAGGCGGGCGAGTCCCACCTCGAAGATGTCGAGTTCGCGTTCGAGCAAACCGACTTCGTTCCTCCCGCGCCGCCGGTGCTGATGACCGCGCTGAAGAGCGCGAGCAGCTACGGCTTCGAGCTCGTTCATCCCGGGTGGCACGGCGACTGGCATCCGGTGCCGCAACGGCTCCTGGCCGTCTACCTCTCTGGGGCTGGAACCATCGAGGCGAGTGACGGGGAGCGAAGGGACCTCGGGCCCGGAACGATCCTGCTCGCCGAGGACACGACGGGCAAGGGCCACATCACCGAGGTCACCGGCGGCGAGGACATGCTCGTGCTGATCATGATGTTGCCGGACGAACAAGGGATCGAGGGGTAGACCGCGGTCTCAGGCAGAGGACGCGACGGCCTCGAAGGCCTCGATCGGCGAGCTCATCCCCTTCAAGTTGACCTTACCGATGCTGGAGAACACGAGGTCATCGCGATCGCCGGTGAGTCGGACGACCTCAGTGTCGACCAACGTCTGCCCTGGTTCTGCGGCCCCCGCGAGGCGTGAGGCGAGGTTCACCGTCCGCCCGTAGTAGTCGCCGTCCTGGAAGATCACCGGGCCTGCCGCGACACCGGCGTGGGCGGGCGGCAACCCGACATCGCCGGTGCGGCGGCCGACCTCGATCGTCGCGAGCACGGCCGCGGCCGGATCGCGGAACGAGAACATCACGCCGTCGCCGAGCCACTTCACCGCCCTCCCGTCGCGACGCCCGACCTCCTCGTGGACCAGCTGCGAGAGGCGGGCGCCCGTCTCCGCCGCCGCCTCGTCACCCTGTTCCTCCGTCAAGCGCGTGTAGCCGGTGAGGTCGAGGAACGCGAACGCGGTCGGCCGCTCCGTGCGTTGGTACAGCCCCATCGCTTCGATCGCGCTCTCCATGTGCTGGACGAAGTCGTCGGTCCACACGCGCTCCTGCTGGCGTCGATAGATCGCCATCACGAGCTCTTCCCTCCGCAGATCGAGCTCCGCGCCGATCTCGTTCACGATGCCCAACATCTCGCCGTGGCTGCGGCCGGCGTCGAGGATCGGCATCTCGATATGTCGATGGAAGACGTCCGCGTCCGTTTCGACGACCCGGCTGAGTGCATCGGTGAAAACCCGAACGAGCCGCAGCTCCATGTCAGGACCGACGCCCGCGGCGATCGCCCGGCGTGGCGCCTCGAGCATCCCCGGAAGGTCCGCCGGCACGGGATCGTCCGGCCCGGGACGGACCCTCCCCAAGGCTTCCTCGAACGCGAGGACGAATCCGATCGGCAGGTCCACCTCGTTCGCGACCTGTCGGTAGGTCCGTGCGGACAGCGGCGCCCAGCCGTACTGCGCTTCGTCCAGGAACGCGAAGGAGAAGCGGCCCTCGTGGATCGAGCGCGCGATCGCCTCGATCGACAATCCGCCTCGATCCGAGGCCAGGACGAACCGCACGCGGAACACGTCCGATCGGGAGAACGCACCGTCATCGCCGGGGTTCAAGATCCCCAGCTCGACGAGCCGGGTGACGTAGGACTCCTCGACGCCCGCCTGCTCGGCGAGTTCCTTCGGATCGCGCGCGGTCATCGAGGCCGGATGATAGGCCGCAGGCTCGAACGAGGCTGACCATGCCGGCATGGCGCTGAGGCCCTGGAGATCATGGGCCAGCTCGATCCATCAAGCTCTCAGCTTGGCCCGCTCGCCCCGCTCTTCGGCTTGAATTCGTCGCAGGTGTCCTCGGCGTGGATCACGCCGCGCACGAACCGGCATCCGCCGATCGACAGTCGCGGGAACATGAAGGCGCACTCGTGACAGCTGAACTTCGGGTTCTCGGCCTTGCGGTAGTTCGCCTCGGCCTTCGAAAGGCCCTGCACCTTCGGCATCGGTCACCGACCTCCTTTCGTCGTGGATCGGGCATGGCGGATCTGGTCGGCGTGATCGAAGGCGTGCGCCGCGTAGATCTCGAGCCAGTCACCCATCGAATAGGCGCCACTCTCGCTATGCGTTCCCATACGGTTCCAGT
>Ga0114129_10014999_pt1 | contig 11033 bp, 6 predicted proteins | sample RhiMetdeltSRZDD1_FD_80071 | JGI IMG/M metagenome (GOLD analysis project Ga0114129, IMG submission 80071) | Populus rhizosphere microbial communities from Tennessee, USA - Rhizosphere MetaG P. deltoides SRZDD1 (version 2) (version 2) | ecosystem: Host-associated > Plants > Roots > Rhizosphere >... | reverse complement strand
GCGCGCTCGACGACGTTCTCGAGCTCGCGCACGTTGCCCGGCCAGTCGTACTCGGTGAGCAGATCGAGCGCATCGGGCGCCAGCTCGAGATCGGTCTTCCGGTTCTCGTCGCCGTATTTGCCGAGGAAGTGCTGGACCAGGACCGGGATGTCGTCCTTGCGGTCACGGAGCGGCGGCAACGGAATCGAGATGACGTTCAGCCGGTAGAACAGGTCCTCGCGGAACTTCCCTTCTTCCATCATCTGGCGCAGGTCGACGTTGGTCGCCGCGATGATCCGGACGTCGACTTTGATCGTCTCCATGCCGCCGAGGCGCATGAAGTCGCGCTCCTGGATCACGCGCAGCAGCTTCGCCTGCGTCTCGAGCGGGACGTTGCCAATCTCGTCGAAGAAGATGCTGCCGCGATCGGCGAGATCGAACAGCCCTTTCTTCGGATACACGGCGCCGGTGAACGCGCCTTTGACGTGGCCGAACAGCGTCGACTCGAGCAAGTCGGGCGGCAGATTGCCGGAATTGACCGTGATGAACGATCGCTCGGAGCGCGAGGAGTTCGAGTGGATCGCGCGGGCGACGAGCTCCTTGCCTGTGCCGCTCTCGCCCTGGATCAGAATCGTCGACCGGCTCGGCGCGGCCTGAATGATCAGGTCGAACACCTGCCGCATCTTCGGGCTCTTGCCGATGATGTTGGCGAACTTGTGATACCGCTCCTGGATCCGCTCCCGCAGGTTCCGATTCTCGTTGACCAGCCGCCGCCGCTCCAACGCGTTGCGGACGACGACCAGCACCTCTTCGTTCTTGAACGGCTTGGTGATGTAATGGAAGGCGCCGCTCTTCATCGCCGAGATCGCGCTCTCGATCGACCCGTAGGCGGTGATGATGATCACCGCGAGGTCTTCGTCGATGCGCTTCAGCTCCTCGAGCGTCGCGATGCCGTCGAGGCCCGGCATCATGATGTCGACGATCGCCGCGTCGAACGGCAGCGCGCGTGCGAGCTCGAGCCCTTCGGCGCCTGAACCGGCGACCCGCACCTCGTACCCTTCCCGCGTCAGGAGGGTCTCGAGGATCTCCCGCATGATTTCTTCGTCGTCGACGACGAGGACCGCGCCTTGGCGTGTGGTCGGCATAACCGTCAGGTCCGGCTGGAGCCGGCACTCCGTACTTCACGCGCCGACGCCACCGGCGCGGTGAGCGGCAGCGTCAACGTGAACCGCGTGCCCTGGCCGACCGCGCTGTCGCACCGGATCGTGCCCTCATGCTCCTGCACGATGCCGTAGGCGATCGACAAGCCGAGCCCCGTGCCGCGCCCGATCGCCTTGGTCGTGAAAAACGGATCGTAGATGCGCGCCAGCTGCTCCGGCGGGATGCCCGAGCCGGTGTCCGCAACCTCCGCCACCATGTGGCGCCCGTCGCCGCGCGTCGTGATGGTGAGCCAGCCGCCGCGCGGCATCGCATCGCGCGCGTTGAGGAACAGATTGAGGAAGACCTGCTGCAGCTGATGCTCGATCCCGATGACCATCATCTGAGTGTCCGACAGCTCGCGGCGGACCTTGATCCGCGCCACCTCGAACTGGTGTTCGAGCAGCGACAGGACGTCGTTGATGACCTCGTTGACGTCGACGTGGATCCGCTCGCCGTCGCCGGTTCCCGGGCGCGAGAGGTTCAGCAGGCCGTTGACGATCTTGGCGGCACGGAACGTCTGGCGCTCGATCTTCTCGAGCAGTGCCGTCTTCGGATCCGTCGGATCGGCGCCGTCGAGGAGCATCTGCGTGAAGCTCGAGATACCGGTCAGCGGCGTATTCACTTCGTGCGCCACACCGGCAGCGAGCAGGCCGATCGACGCCATCTTCTCGGAGATCTGCAGCTGCTCTTCGAGGCGAACCCGATCGGTGATGTTCTCGAGGAGGAGAATCGTCCCGGTCACGGCATCGGATCCAGACTGAAGCGGGACGGCGGTCGCATTGACCAGCAGGCGTCTCGATTCGGCTGACGCGTGGGAAACGCTGCCATTGAGCGGCACCTTGAAGAGCGTCGCGCCGCGCGGATTCTCGCGCCGTGCCGCCCGCAGCGCCTCGACGAAGGTGGCGTCGAACACCCCGGCCAGTGGTTTGCCGACGACTTCGGCGCGTTTCATCCCGTAGAAGCTCTCGAGCGCGTGATTCCAGCGAACGATCAGCTCGTCCTCATCGAAGACCACGAGACCGTCGTCGAGCGATTCGAGGATGTTGTCGTTGAACTCGCGCATCCGCCCGAGCTCTTCGGCCTTGAGATGGAGCTGTCGGAACAGGCGGCCGTTCTCGATCGCAGTGGCCACCTGGCCGGCAACGGCTGTGAGCAGCGCGAGGTCTTCGCTGTTGAACGGCTCGTCGGTGTCCTTCCGGCCGAGCGCGAGCACCGCAATGGCCGCGCCCTCGAAGACGCACGGCACGAAATAGAAGATCCCCTGGTCCCGCCAGAACTCGACTTCTTCGGCCGCGAACCACGCGGCCACAATCGGATCGTCGAGGGCCACGGTGTGCCCGCCGTCGAACCGCGCGATGAACGACGACGACCGCGCCAGCCGCGGCACCGCCTGGGAGAAGCCGAAGTCGCCGATGCTGCGGAAGTCGCCGTGGCGCTCGTCGGCCAGCATCAGCGACATCCGATCGACGACCAGGGTTTCGACGATGCGCGTGACGAGCCGCTGGCTGAGGCGCACCACGTCGAGGTCGCTGTTGAGATCGCGCGCGAAGCCGACCAGCGCGCGCCGGTAATCGTAGCGATCGCGGTAGAAAATGCGATCGAGCGCATCCTGAATCGCCACGCGGACCGGACGGGCCAGCAGCACGATCACAACGGTCGCCAGCAGCGCGATGATCCAGTTGTGCGGGTCGCCCGCATCGCCGAACACGAAGCCGACGAATTTCCTGAGGGCGACGAAGATCGCGCCGCTCGCCAGGACGAACGCCGCGTAGACCAGGCCCCGCTTGATGATGACCTCGACGTCACGCAGCCGGTACCGCACGATCGCGGACGCGAACGTCAGCGGCAGCAGGCCGAGCGGCAGTGCCGTGAGCTGCAGCGCAAACGGCGGATCGACGCCGAGCGCCCACGGCAGCGCGTAGCCGAGCGCGTACGGACCCACGCCGAGCACCGTGCCCCACGCGATCCACCGCAGCTGGCGCCGGCCGGTCAACGAGGAGATTTCGCCGAACGCCCGTACGAGCACCGCGCCCGCGGCAATCGCGCATGCCAGCAGAAACGCATCCTCGGATCGGTTCAACCACTCGATCGATCGCGTCAACTGCGCGCCGTCCGCCGCGCCGCGCGCGACCACCACGATGCGCGCCGCGATGAGACCGAGCGCCGGCATGTACATCACCGGCAGGAGCAGCCTGATGGGGAGCGCCGCGCGCCACGGCGGACGCTCCGGGAACACCATCGTGAAGTGCAGCAACAGCGGCGGCAGCAGCGCCGTCGCCACGGCGTCACCCCAGACGAAGAACCAATCGAGCTTGTCGAGCGGACCGTTGAACGAGAACGAGAAGACGCCGAAGAAAGCGACACACAGCCAGAAGAAATGCAGCGTCGCCTGGTCGCGCGGGCGTCGCAGCCGCACCCCCACGCCGACGAGCAGCGCGAAGAGACCGACCGAGGCGAGCACGAAGTACATCGAGCTCGACGGGGTCGCCGGCGCGAGCACGACTTGCAGCGGCTGCTGCGCGCCGAATCGCAGCAGGGTGTATGAGAGCTGTGTGCCTGCGCGGCCGCGATGCTGGATGGCGATGACGTCGGCCAGTGATTCAACCGCGCGACCGTCAACGGCGAGGAGGATGTCGCCCCTGTTGATCCCGGCCAGTTCGCCGGCGGAACCGCCGGCGACTTCCGTTGCGGTGAGGCCCTCGGGGCGGGCGTCCCAGAGCACGCCGTCCTCGACTTCGTGCGACCGGGCGCGCATCGCGACGTTTGCCACGCCGAGGCCGATGAGGACGAGCGCAATCGTTGCCGCAAACGCAGACCGCCCCCACGAAAGCCACCGGCTTTCGGGTCGGATCGCCGTCAGCGGAGCGGTCAACATCGGAGACGTCACGCTCGTGAGTACGCCCAGCCTTCCACCTCGGTTCGCGCGGAATTACGCGAACGGCAGTGAGGCTCACCGAAGCGAGAGCCTTGGCCAGCCGTGGCCCGTCGAACTAGCAGAGGCAGCAAACGACATACCCCGCGTTCGACCGTATCCTCGCCCCTAAGTACTAGAAACATATACGTCTTTGACAGCGCTGCGAACGCCAAAAGACTTATCTTCCAAACTTGCGTAGGCCGCATTCAATATTGTGGATCGCCGGATCGAGGTGGGGGCCGGCGTACGGTCAGGCGGGCCCGTAAGTCGCGGTCGGCTAGTCAGATCGGCCCCTGACTGCGCCGAAGCAAGTCGGTGGTCTTTAAACCTGACCTGGCCTACCCCTGACCTGCCTGACCTCGTTAAAAGCGCATCGTGACGCCGCCGACGATGCGTTTGGGGGGGCGGACGACGAGCAGTTCGTCGTACAACGACTGATCGGGCGCGGTCTCGCCGAAGAAATTCCGGACCGCGACGAGCATTTCCCACTTCGCGCTCGTGAAATTCATGAACGGCAGCGACTGGCGGACCTGGACGTCGAAGCGGGCGTCGACACCGGGGCGGTCCAACGGCACGGAGCCGCCACCCGGCTGCGCGAACCCGTTGCTGATGCGGTACAGCAACAGAACGCGAGTGTCGGTTTCGGGGACGTGTGTCTCGATCGACGTCGAGACGTCGTGGATGCGGTCGCCTTCGGGCCGGAGCGTCGAAGGCGCCATCAAAACCAGGTAACGGATGTGATCGCCCGCTGTGAAGTTCGCGTTGGTCAACGTATACGCGATCGACCCGCTGACGCGGCTGGCGAGCGTCGTGCGGAATGAAGCGATGCAGCCGGCCGCACTCACGTCTCCTGCATTGCCGACAACGTAGTGACCGAGCTTGGCACTCGGCTGCCCGGGGACGTCGATGCCGAAGAGCGTCACGAGCTGATCATCGACCTGCTGAAGGAACGCGCCGAACCCGACGGTCGATCCCCCGAAATCGCGTTCGACATCGAGCGCCACGCGCGTGGCGCGCTCGGCCTGGAAGGCCCCGCTGCGCCGGGTCGAGGAGAACGTCCGCTGCGGCGGCAGCCAGATCCCGGTGTCGGCGGGCGGCAGGAATTCTTCGGCGCCCGGTGCCTGCGCGCGCCGCGACACTTCCGCGATCAGGCGCAGGTGCTCGACAGGCATGACGGTCAGCTCGACGCGCGGGCTGAGCAGGCTGCGATTGTCGAGATAGTCGTAACGGGCGTATCGCCCGCCGTATCTGAGCACGATGGCCGGCGTGATGGTGAACCTGTCAAAGCCGTACATTTCGCCGGCGTTGCGGCTGCCGTCGGTCACGTCGCGTAGCGCGAGCGGATTGCCACCGTCGTAGCGTTGCGTGCTGTACGACATTCCGATGTCGTACGAGTGGCGCCCGGCGGCTCGCGTCGTGTAAGAGCCAGCCAGAAGCCACGACGAAATGTCGCCCTGGTTGACGGCGCCGCGAACCGCCCAATCACCCTGCCCCGCCGGAGCGCCGACGCGAACGTAGGCAATGCCCCGCGCGAAGTTGTCCGACGAGAAGAGCTGCTGTGGCGTATCGAACGAACCGGTCGTCAGCAGGTTGACCTGGCCCGAAAACGGAGTCTCCGCGAAGAAGGCCGTCGCCAGATGCGCCGGCGAGCCGACCGCGCGGCCGAGGAAATCGACCGGCGAGATCGCGCCGGGCCCGGCGTTCGCGAGGAGCGTGTCGGACAGCGACGTCTGTCGCAGTACGCCGCGCCGCGCATGACGAATCCGCCATGCCAGCTCGCTGTGATCGTCGTCGACGGTCTCCGTGGTGCCCGCCGGCTGATCGTCGTCAGTGCCGCTGGTCTGGACGGCTGCCGGCGCTGTGTCTGAAACCAGCGCGACGCTCGCGGCCAGCGTGGCTGGCGCACGTCGCAGCGACAGCGACGACATCGTCAGTCCGCTCGAGCGGACTTCGACCATCTGCGCGCGGGGCGCGACGAAGCCGGTGAGATGCGCACGAACGAGGTATGGACCCGGAGTGAGCGTGCGGAGCTCGAAGCGGCCGGTCTGGTCGGTGACGGCAACCGTTGTCGTCGCGCCGAGCGCCGAAACCGTGGCGCCGGCGAGCGGCGCTCCTGTCTCGTCGCGCACGACGCCGTGAATCGCGCCGGGCGCGAGCGCGGCAATCCGGCTCACCGGGAGGGCGTGAATGCCGGCGGCCGACTGCGCACCGATGATCGCAGGCGTCGCCAGGAGCATGACGCCGACGAGCGCGGCCGACGCCGATCCGGATTTGCCTGTCATGTTCCGCCCACGCCTCGCAAAAATGCGCAGCGCTCGTGTCGTTCTAAGACCCGGCGACCGAGAAATTCACGTTGCGCGTGATCGACTTGTTCGCCAGCTTGTCGGTAACTTTGATCTCGAGTCGATAATCGCCCTCGGGGAACGACGCCAGCGGCACGGCCTGCCCGGCCTGCAGCTGATGGGAGTTGACGTCGAACGCCGGCGGGAGCGTCTGGGCGTTGAGGTTCTGCGGGTTCGTCTTGTTGAAGAACTTCTCGCCCTCGGCGGCTTTCGCGTAGAAGTTGTACTCAATCAGGATGTCGGGCTTGTTGCCGCTGTCGATCTGCGCGTTGTAAATCAGCATGAAGGTCGAGAGCTCGCCCTTCTTGGTGTATTTGGTGTCGAGGTCGGGCGTGATCTCCATCGTACCGAGCGCAGCGTATGGACGCTCCATCTGCTGCTGCGGCGTGAGCGGCGCGGGCAACGGATCGATCCTCCCGACGAACACCGAGCTCGTGGTCAACTCGCCGTTCCACAAATCGGGGATGTCGATGTTTTTCTTGATGACCGACGCCTTGACCGGCGGCGCGTTCTTCGGCGCTTTTTCCGGCGTGGGCTCCTTCACGATGACCCACACGTCGTAGTTCCCTGGCAGCACCTGGAATGCCCGGCTGATGCGCGTCGAGCCGTCGACCGTCGTCACGTTCGCGGTATTGATCTGCTCGAAGGCGAACACCGGCTTCGCGGCAGCGGCGCTCTTGTTCGTGCCGCCTTTCGCGTCGGCGGGAGCCGCCGGCGGCGGCGCCGTCGAGATGACGCGCCAGTACACCGTCAGCACCTTCTGCGGTGTTTTGGCGGGATCGATGCTGAGGATGAACGGGACGTACTGCTGGTTCTGGGACGACTTCAGGATGTCTTCACGTACCCACGTCAGCGAGAGATCGTTGGGAGGCGTCGCCGTCTTGGTCGGATCGAGCAACGCGTAAACCGAGTCGCGCTCCTTCTCCTCGGCCTTCGTGAGTTTCCGGGGAGCGGCCGCCTGCTGTGCAGAAACGGCAACCGACAGTAGAAAAGCGGCCAGAGCAGAGCATGCAATCGCGAGTCGACGGGTGACCATACCCTCTATCTCCAATATCGTTTAAGAGCCGGTCGAACAGTTCATAATAGGCGGGGGTCTCGCGCCAAGTCAAACTGTTCTGCTGCAGCAGTTTGGCCTCGGGAGCGCCAGGTTTCCGCTGTGCTATTATCGCCAGCCCTGCCTCCCCATGACGTTCATCGATGTGACGGTTCCGCTCGACGCCAACCTGCCTGTTTACCCGGGCAATGTGCCGTTCTCGATCGAGGCGATCAAGCGGATGTCGCGAGGAGACAGCTCGAACGTATCCGCGCTGCACCTCAGCGCGCACGCGGGCACGCATGTCGATGCGCCGAATCACATGCTGGACGGCGCCGCGGCCAGCGAATCGCTGCCGATCGAGCTTTTGATCGGCCGGGCGCGCGTGATCGAAATCACGACGCGCACCGGCATCGGCCGGGAGGAGCTCGCCGGCCACGATTTCTCAGAGGATCTCCGGCTGTTGATCAAAACCCCCAACTCCCGGCTCTGGGCATCGCCTGATTTCCACAAAGACTACGTCGGCGTCACGGAAGCGGGCGCGCGCTACCTCGTCGAACGCGGCATCAAGGTCGTGGGCGTCGACTATCTCTCGGTTGAGGAATTCAGGAAGCCGGGAGCTCCCGCTCACCGAACGCTGCTCGGCGCCGGCGTCATCGTGATCGAAGGCCTGAATCTGCTGAACGTCGAAGCGGGTATCTACGACATGTTCTGTCTGCCACTGCGGGTGATCGGATCAGACGGGGCGCCGGCGCGCGTTGTGTTGCGCAGGAGCTGACCGCACGTGTCCCCGCTGCTCGACGACAGTGTCGTCATCGTCCTGGCCGGTGGCGCCGGCGAACGTCTCTACCCGCTGACCAAGGATCGCGCCAAGCCGGCGGTGCATTTCGGCGGCCCGTACCGCATCATCGATTTCTCGCTGAGCAACTGCATCAACTCAGGTCTGCGGCGGATCTTCATCGCGACACAGTACAAGTCGCTGTCGCTCAACCGGCACATCCGGATGGGTTGGAATATCGTGTCGGAAGAGCTCGGCGAGTTCGTGGAGATCCTGCCGCCGCAGAAACGCGTCAGCGAGCATTGGTATCAGGGCACCGCCGACGCCGTGTATCAGAATCTGTATTCGATCATCCGCGAGGGCCCGCGGCACCTCGTGGTGCTCTCGGGAGACCACGTCTACAAGATGGACTACGCGCGCATGCTGCGCTTCCATCAGGAGCGCCAGGCCGCCGTGACCCTGGCGACGATCGAGGAACCGGTGGCCGACGCGAGGCGGTTCGGCGTCGTCTCGATCGACGAGCAGGAACGGATCACCGGATTCCAGGAGAAGCCGGAGTCTCCCACGCCGATTCCCGGCTCGCCCGATTTCGCGCTCGCGTCGATGGGCGTCTACATCTTCGACACCGACGTGCTGGTCCGCGCCCTCGAGGCCGACGCCAATCAGCAGACAACCCACGATTTCGGCAAAGACATCATTCCGGCGCTCATTCAGCAGGAGCCGGTTTACGCCTATCGTTTCTACGATGAGAACAAGAAGGCCTCAAAGTACTGGCGCGACATCGGGACGCTCGACGCCTACTTCGAAGCGAACATGGATCTCTGTCACGTGAACCCGGATTTCAACCTGTACGATCCGGAGTGGCCGCTGCGCACACATCAGCCGCAGTCGCCGCCGGCCAAGTTCGTCTTCGCCGAAACCGGAACGCGATGCGGACAGGCGCTCGACTCCGTCATCTCCCCCGGGTGCATCGTCTCGGGCAGCACGATTTACGGCAGCGTCCTGTGCCCGAACGTGCGGGTCCACAGCTTCTGTCAGATCGAACAGTGCATCCTGATGCCGGGAGTCCGGATCGGCCGGCACGCGCGGCTCAAGCGCGTCATCGTCGACCGCGACGTGCTCATTCCACGCGGCGCGATGATTGGCTACGACGCCGAGGAGGATCGGCGCAGGCACACCGTGACCGATGGAGGTGTGGTGGTCGTCGAGAGCGATGAGGAGCCGCTTGTCGGCCCGCTCAGCGAGGAGGCACTTCGGATCGAAGCCGAGGCCGATCGGCGAGGCGGGCAGGGTGAACGTTGAAATTAAGAATTGAGAATTAAGAATTAAAAAGTAGGGATTAGGGATTAGGGATTAAGGATTAGGAAACGCTGAGCGGAGAGTGGATTGAAAATTACGGCGATACACGGGCGCGAAATTCTGGACTCTCGGGGAAATCCGACGGTCGAAGTGGACGTCACGCTTGCGGGCGGCGCGACCGGACGGGCGGCCGTCCCATCAGGCGCTTCGACGGGCGAGCGCGAGGCGTTGGAGCTGCGCGACGGCGACAAATCGCGTTATGGCGGCAAAGGCGTCCGCAAGGCCGTCGCCAACGTCAACGGCGAGATTGCCCGCGCGGTCGTCGGCAAGGATCTCGACCAGCGCGGCCTCGACCACGCGCTGATCGCGCTCGACGGCACACCGACGAAGAGCCGGCTCGGTGCCAATGCGCTGTTGGGCGTCTCGATGGCTGCGCTTCGCGCGAATGCAAATGCCGCCAGGCTGCCGTTGTATCAGCATATCGGCACCCTGTACCGGACCGCGCGCTTCACCCTGCCCGCGCCGATGATGAACATCCTCAACGGCGGCGCCCACGCCGATTCCAGCGTCGATTTTCAAGAGTTCATGGTGATGCCGCTCGGCGCCCCTTCGTTCAGCGAAGCGCTGCGCGCCGGTGCGGAGATCTTTCACGCGCTGCGCGGCATCCTGCGCAGCCGCGGCCAGTCGACCGGCGTCGGCGATGAAGGAGGTTTCGCCCCGAACCTCAAGTCGAACCGCGAGGCGCTCGAGGTCGTGCTCGAGGCCATAGGGAAGGCCGGGATGAACGCCGGCCAGGATGTGTTCATCGCGCTCGACGTGGCGGCAAGCGAGCTCTGGGCGGGCGATGGCCGCTACGTGTTCAAGAAGTCTGGAGAACCCGATCGCACCACCGATCAGATGATCCGGATGTACGACGAGTGGCTCCGGCAGTATCCCATTGTTTCGATCGAAGATGGGCTGGCCGAGGACGACTGGGAAGGCTGGAGAGCGCTGACGGACCGGCTCGGGTCTCGGGTGCAGCTGGTCGGCGACGATGTGTTCGTGACGAACCCGGAAATTCTGAAGCGCGGCATTGCCGACCGTGTCGGCAACGCGTTGCTGGTGAAGCTGAATCAGATCGGGACCGTCACCGAAACGCTCGACGCGGTAGCCATGGCGCGTGACGCCGGCTACGCGACGATCATCTCGCACCGCTCCGGAGAGACAGAAGACGCGACGATTGCCGACCTGGCGGTCGGCACCGCGGCAGGCCAGATCAAAACCGGCTCCGCGAGCAGAACCGATCGCGTGTGCAAATACAACCAGTTGCTGCGCATTGAGGAGGAACTCGGCGCGCAGGCGACCTACGCGGCTCGCGGTGCAATCCGCGCGCGAGCCGTCTGAATCGGGTAATTGGGGAATCGGGTAATCGAGTAATTGGATTGCTCGATTGGCCTACAATCCAGACAATGCCCCAATCCAATTACCAGATTCCCCAATTACCCAATT
>Ga0114129_10014997_pt1 | contig 11034 bp, 10 predicted proteins | sample RhiMetdeltSRZDD1_FD_80071 | JGI IMG/M metagenome (GOLD analysis project Ga0114129, IMG submission 80071) | Populus rhizosphere microbial communities from Tennessee, USA - Rhizosphere MetaG P. deltoides SRZDD1 (version 2) (version 2) | ecosystem: Host-associated > Plants > Roots > Rhizosphere >... | reverse complement strand
GCGTGCGCGGCAAGCCGCAGGATGATGGCGCAGTCCTCCATCAGCTGCTCGTAGGGCTCGCCGGCGCGATACCATTCGAGCATGGTGAAGGCCGGATGGTGCAGGGCGCCGCGCTCGCGGTTGCGGTAGACCTGGGCGAACGTGAAAATTCTCCGCTCGCCGGCCGCCAGCAGCTTCTTGCACGCGAACTCGGGCGAGGTGTGCAGGTAGAGCTGCCGCCGGGCCGCGTCCGGGCCGATCAGCTCGGTGGCGAAGGCAGACAGGTGGACCTCGTTGCCGGGCGACACCTGCAGGGCAGCCGTGTCGACCTCCAGGAAGCCCTGGGCCTCGAACCAGGCGCGCAGCGCCGCCTTGATGCGCCCGCGCGCCAACAGGAGGGGTCGGCGGTCGGCGTGCTTGTCGGGATGCCACCAGGGGCGCGGCCGGGACGGCGTCGGCAGGGACGGATGCTCCTTGGCGATGCGAAGAAAGGCCTGTAGAAAGCGGCCAGCTGAATACGGCGGGCCTGCAGGCACGGCGGCGCGCGGCGGCTCTCTCCCACTCGGAACGCAGGAGTGATCTCGGTGGTCAAGGTTATTGCAAGCTCGGTGCGCAAAGGCAACGTGCTCGAGGTCGACGGCAAGCTCTGCATCGTCATGAAGGCCGAGAACATTCATCCCGGCAAGGGCACGCCCGTCACCCACCTCGACATGCGCCGCATCTCGGACGGGGTAAAGATCACCGAGCGTTACCGCACCACCGACCAGGTGGAGCGCGCCTACCTGGAGGACAAGACCTACAACTATCTCTACGAGGACGACATCGGCTTCAACTTCATGGAGCCCGAGACGTTCGAGCAGATCACCGTATCGAGGGACATCATCGGCGAGCAGGCGGTTTACCTGCAGGAGAACATGGCCGTGAACCTCAGCCTGCACGAAGGCGTGCCGGTCTCGGCCGAGCTGCCGCAGCGGGTGGTCTTCGAGGTCGTCGAGGCCGATCCCGTGGTCAAGGGCCAGACGGCCTCGTCCTCCTACAAGCCGGCCGTTCTCTCCAACGGACAGCGGGTCATGGTGCCGCCCCACATCACCGCCGGCACGCGCGTCGTCATCATGACCGAGGATGGCTCCTACGTGGAGCGCGCCAAGGAGTAAGGCGGCGGAAGCCAGCCGAGCCCCGCGGCGGCAGAGCCTGTGACAATGGCAGTCTAACGACCGCGGCCTGCGCTGCAGCGCACGGGGAACCTACTCATGCGGGCCGCGATTTAAGGGAAAGCAAGACTTTCGCGGGGTTCCCTTGTCCTGGCTCGCCAGTGTAGGCTAGCTGGTGGACTGAATACCATGCTCCGCGGTGGGGCGGACTTCGGGTCAACACGGAGCTGCCCCTCGCGTCAGGGAGGACTACGTTGAACAACGAGGTCGTTTCGACCCTCGGCGATAGGGCATTGACGGAACCGGTTCCATCGGGGGAGCCCGGTCGGGCACGACAGTCGCTTATCGAGATCGAAGACCTCAACGTCCAGTTCGTGACCTCGCACGGCACGGTGCGAGCTGTGGAGGGGCTGAGCTATTCGGTCTATCCCGGCGAGATGGTGGCGATCGTCGGGGAGTCGGGCTCGGGCAAGTCGGTTTCGGCTCTGGCTGTGATGCGGCTGCTGCCCGAGGCGACCGCGCGCATCCCCAAGGGATCCGTGCGCTTCGGCGGGCGGGAATTGCTGCAGCTCTCCGACGAGGAGATGCGCCGCATCCGCGGGCGCGAGATCGCCATGATCTTCCAGGAGCCCATGACCTCCCTCAATCCGGTCCTCAAGATCGGGCTGCAGATCATGGAGCCGCTCACCATCCATCTCAACATGGATGAGGCGGCGGCGCGCGCCAGGGCGATCGAGCTATTGACACTGGTCGGCATCACCGATCCCGAGAGCCGGCTGAGCCAGTATCCCCACCAGCTATCGGGCGGCATGCGCCAGCGGGTGATGATCGCCATCGGGCTTGCCTGCAATCCCAAGTTGCTGATCGCCGACGAGCCGACGACGGCGCTGGACGTGACGATCCAGGCGCAGATTCTGGAGCTGATGAAGGATCTTTCGCGGCGGCTGGGGGTCGCCGTGATCATCATCACGCACAACCTCGGCATCGTCGCGCGCTATGCCGACAGGGTCAACGTCATGTATGCGGCGCGGCTCGTGGAGAGCGGCACGGCCGAGCGCGTGTTCGGCCGGCCTCTGCATCCCTACGCCAGAGGCCTCCTGACCGCCGTGCCGCGACTCGATCGCGGCCGGGCTGCCAAACTTTCCACCATCGAGGGAGCCCCGCCCAACTTGCTGGCGCCGCCGTCGGGCTGCCGGTTCCGTCCGCGCTGCCGCTTCGCCATCGAGGCGTGTCTGGCCGATCCGCCGCTTGTGGAGGGAGAGCCCGGCCACCTCGCAGCCTGCCATCGCGTCTCGGAGATCGAAGCGCTCGATCCGCTGCCGGCGGCCGCGGCTGCGGCTTCGAGGGCGAGCGCGAACGGCGAGGACACAACCGTCATTCTCGACGTCAAGGGCGCCAAGAAATACTTCCCCGTGCGTGTAGGCTTCCTGCGCCCACCTAAATTGGTACGTGCGGTCGACGATGTGAGCATCGACATCCGGCGCGGCGAGACGCTGGGCCTCGTCGGCGAGTCCGGATGCGGGAAGTCGACGCTCGGCCGCCTCGTGCTGCGCCTGGACGACCCCACGAGCGGGGCGATCCGCTTTGAAGGCATCGACATCGCCGAGCTCAGCCGCGACGAGATGACCGCGGTGCGCAAGCGCATGCAGGTGATCTTCCAGGACCCCTATTCTTCGCTCAATCCGCGCATGACGGTCGGCCAGATCATCGCCGAGCCGATGCGGGTCCACGGCATCCGGCCGAAGGCGCAGGTGCCGGATCGTGTTTCCGAGCTGCTGCAACTCGTGGGGCTTTTCCCCTACATGGCGCTCCGCTATCCCCACGAGCTGTCCGGCGGGCAGCGCCAGCGTGTCGGCATTGCTCGGGCGCTGGCGGTCGAGCCGCACGTGATCGTGTGCGACGAGGCCGTCTCCGCGCTCGACGTGTCGATCCAGGGCCAGGTCATCAACCTGCTGGAGGACCTGCAGCACAAGCTGGGGCTCACCTATCTCTTCATAGCCCACGACCTCGCCGTAGTCCGCCACATCTCGACCAAGGTCGCGGTCATGTATCTCGGTCGGATCGTCGAGTACGCGCCGGCCGACGAGTTGTTTGCCAACCCGAAGCACCCCTACACGCAGGCCCTTCTGGCAGCCGCCCCGGTGCCCGATCCCGTGATCGAGCGCACCCGCCCGCGCAGCATCGTCAAGGGCGAGCTGCCGAGCCCGCTCAATCCCCCGAAGGGTTGCGTATTCCATCCACGTTGCCCGCTGGCCACTGAGGATTGCCGAAAGGCGATACCAGCTACGCGCGAACTGGGGCCGCGACATTGGGTTGCCTGCATTCACGCGTAATTACGGGGGGTAAAGTCGGGCGTGCGGAGCCAACCAACACGCAAAAAGGAGACATAGAAAAATGCCGGGAAGCATACGCAAGGTTCTGGCCGCGGCGGCGGCACTCACCCTGGCCACGGGGGTCGCCAGCGCGCAGACGCCGAAGCGAGGGGGTACATTGAATTTCTCGGTCGTCGCCGAGCCGCCCAACTACGACTGCCACGGCAGCACGACGTTCGCCCTCATCCACCCGATCGCGCCGCACTATTCGCTGCTCGTCAAGTTCGACGGCAAGGACTACCCCAAGGTCGTGCCGGACCTGGCGCAGAGCTGGAACGTCTCCAGCGACGGCATGACCTACACCTTCAAGCTGCGCAGCGGCGTAAAGTTCCATGACGGCTCCCCTCTCACCTCGGAGGACATAAAGGCGAGCTACGACCGCATCATCAGTCCACCTCAGGGCGTCGTGTCGATCCGCAAGGCCTACTATTCCGACCTGAGCGTCTCCGCGCCCGACCCAACCACGGTCGTCTTCAAGCTGAAGAACCCGATGGCGGGCGTGCTGGAAGCATTGGCGTCGCCCTTCAACTGCATCTACAGCGCCGCCAAGCTGAAGCAGAACCCGCGCTATCCCGAGACCGAGATCATGGGGTCGGGGCCCTTCACCCTGGTGGAGCATGTTCGCGGCACGAGCTGGCAGGGCAAGCGCTTCGAGGGCTATTACGACAAGGGCAAGCCCTACCTCGATGGCTACAAGGCCTTCTTCGTCAAATCGAACGGCGTCGTTCCGGGCATCATCGGCGGCCAGTTCGACGCCGAGTTCCGGGGGCGCAACCCCTCCGAGAGGACGCAGCTGCTCGACAAGATGAAGGAAAACCTGACGGCCTTCGAGGGCACCTGGGTCAACAACCTGATGATCGTCTTCAATACCACGCGCAAGCCGTTCGACGACATCAGGGTGCGGCAGGCGCTGAGCATGGCCGTCGACCGCTGGGGCGGCTCGGAGGCGCTGTCGAAGATCTCGATCCTCAAATACGTCGGCGGCGTCATGCGGCCGGGCTACGCCATGTCGCTGCCGGAGGCGGAGCTCGTCAAGCTGCCGGGCTTCAGCAAGGACATCGCCAAGTCGCGCGAGGAGGCCAAGAAGCTGCTGGAGCAGGCCGGCCACAAGGACCTCAAGTTCAAGCTGCTCAACCGCAACGTCGCCGAGCCGTATACCCCGGGAGCGGTCTACTCCATCGACCAGTGGCGCCGGATCGGCGTGACGGCCGAACACGAGCAGCTCGAGACCAAGCTCTACCAGGATCGTGTCGCGAGCGGCGACTTCGACGTCGCCATCGAGTTCCAGGCCGACTTCATGGACGATCCCACGGCGCAGTTCTCGAAGTTTCTGACCAAGAAGTCCTCGCCCAGCGGCTACTCCGGCCACACCGACATCAAGATCGACGAGATGTACGACAAGCAGCGGCGCACCATCGACGTGGCCGAGCGCACCAAGATCGTGCGCGAGATGGAGCGTTATGCCCTGACGCAGGCCTACAACGTGCCGTTGCTGTGGTGGCAGCGCATCATCGTCAACCACAAGAAGATCAAGGGCTGGTACATGACGCCCAGCCATTATCTCTGGCAGGATCTGTCGACCGTCTGGCTCGATCAATAGCACTCGGAGCGGGCGGCGCCGGGTGCGCCGCCCGGGTTGCTGCAATGCTCTGGTACGTCATCCGCCGTCTGCTCCTGGTGATACCGACATTGCTCGGTGTCGCCATCGCCGTGTTCTTCCTGATCCGCGTGATGCCGGGCGACGTGGTGGTCGTGAAGCTCAGGGCGGACGGGGCGGCCGTTTCGGAGGAGACCATCCAGGCCGAGCGCAAGCGTCTCGGCCTGGACAAGCCGCTCTACCAGCAGTTCATCGACTACATGGGGGGGCTGCCCCGCCTCGACCTCGGCAAGTCGCTGTGGACGGGCGAGCCGGTCATCAAGGAGATCGCGCTGAGGATGCCGGTCTCCCTGCAGATCGCCATCATGGCGGGCGTCATCGCCGTGCTGATCGCCATTCCGCTCGGCACCATTTCCGCGCTCTACCGCGATACCTGGATCGACCATACCGTGAGGGTGATCGCTGTGTCGGGCCTTGCCATCCCCTCCTTCTGGCTCGGGATGCTCATCATCCTGGCGCTGCTGACGCTGTTCAACTGGCTGCCCAAGATCGGCTACGTCCCGATCTGGCAGGACCCGCTCACGAATCTCGCTGTCACCATCTGGCCGGCCGCGTCCGTGGGCTACCGATATGCGGCGGTGGCCACCCGCATGATGCGCTCCTCGCTGCTGGAGGTGATGCGCGAGGATTACATTCGCACGGCCCGTGCCAAGGGCGTGTGGACGCGCCTCATCATGCGCCGTCACGCCCTCCGCAACGCCATGCTGCCTGTCGTCACCGTCATCGGCCTCGAGTTCGCGTTCCTGATCGGCGGACTGGTGGTGACCGAGCAGGTCTTCAACATCAACGGCATCGGCAAGCTTTTCGTCGACGCCACCGCCCGCGGCGATTTCAATTTGATCCAGGGCCTCGTGCTGCTGATCGCCACCATCTTCGTGCTCGTGAACCTGGTCGTGGACCTGCTCTACGGCTGGCTCGACCCGCGCATCCGCTTGAGGTGAGGGCTGCAAGCCATGGCTATCGTCGCCGCTACCCCGTCCGTTCAGGCGGAAACCCTGCCGAAGCGCGCGAACGCCTTCGTGCAGTTCGTGAAGGTCCAGCCGCTGGGCGTGGTGGCCTTCTTCATCATCCTGCTTTACGTGGTGTTCGCCCTCGGTGCCCGCTGGATCGCGCCGTTCGATCCTGAGGCCATCGACTTTGCGGCCATGCTCTCCAGGCCCAACGCGGAGCACTGGTTCGGCACCGACCAGTACGGGCGCGACGTGTTCTCGCGCATCGTCTACGGCGCGCGGACGGCGCTGGCGGTCGGTATCCTGTCGGCCGTCTCCGGCTGCACGCTGGGCGCTCTTGTCGGCGCGGCGTCGGGCTACTTCGGCGGCCGCATCGATAATTTCATCCAGCGCATCGTCGACATCATGCTCTCGTTCCCGATCATCGTCCTGGCGATGGTGGTCGTGGCCGTGCTGGGCAAGGGCAACATCGGCGGCGTCGACACCAACCTGATCGCCGCCATCGCCCTTCCGATCGTGCCGAAGATGGCCCGCGTCGCCCGCGCCTCTACCCTGTCGATCGTGGCCATGCCGTTCATCGACGCGGCGCGCGCGGCAGGCTTCTCCCACAAGCGCATCATCCTGCGCCACATCCTGCCCAACATCATCGCCCCCTACCTCATCATGGTGACGGCGTTCATGGCGCAGGCGATCCTGCTGGAAGCCAGCCTGTCGTTTCTGGGGCTCGGCGTCACCGAGCCGACGCCCGCCTGGGGGCTCATGCTGTCGGGCACGAGCGCCGACTTCTACCAGACGGCGCCTTGGATGATCGTGTTTCCGGGCCTCGCCATCACGCTGGCGGTGTTCGCCTTCAACCTGTTCGGCGACAGCCTGCGCGACTGGCTCGACCCGAAGCTGAAGGGATGAATCCTCGTCGCAGGCGTGCGCACGCGTCGGCGGCATGACGCGGGGTGCCGGCGGCCGTCTCCGCCGGGAACGAATCCGGGGACAAGCCGTCGGCGCAGCAGCCACAGGATTGGCGCGGCACAAGCCTGCGGGTGTATGTTGGCGCCATGGACATGCCGCTCGACCACGCTGCCAACCCTCTGACGGAGGCAGGCTTCAGGACCCTGGCCCGCAAGGGCCTGCTTGCTGCACCGTCTCAAGCCATTTTCGATCCCCGCTCGGGTCGGGCGCTGGGCCCCAGCGACTGGGACCTGAACCCCGAGTTCAAGGGCGATCTTGCCGCGATGGCGCCGCCGCGGCCGGCGGTGGTGCTGGTGCCGATCATGCTGCGCGATCCACTGACCGTCCTGCTTACTCAGCGCGCACACGACATGCCGAGCCATCCGGGCCAGATCTCCTTCCCGGGCGGCAAGGTGGAGGCTGGCGACCGATCCCCGCTCGACTGCGCCCTGAGGGAGGCGCACGAGGAGATCGGCCTGCCCGCGAGCTGCGTCGATCCGCTCGGCTACCTCGACAGCTATCGCACCGGCACCGGCTTCCAGATCAGTCCCGTGGTTGCCCTTGTGCGGCCGGGGTTCGAGGTCGCGGTGGACGCGCGCGAGGTGCTCGAGGTCTTCGAGGTGCCGCTCGGCTTCCTGATGGACGAGGCCAACCACCAGAAGCACGCCCGCGAATGGCGCGGCCGGCAGCGCTCGTTCTACGCGATGCCCTACGAAGGCCGCTATATCTGGGGCGCCACCGCTGGCATGTTGAAGAACATGCAGCAGAGGCTGTTCCTGCGATGATCCGCGCCATCATCGAGAACATCGCGCTGTTCTTGCTGCCGAGTGCCATTTATCTCGCCTACATGCTGCTGATGCGGCGCGAAAGCGGATCGGCCAGCGCCGTCGTGAACGAGGCCCCGCTCGTGTGGCTGTTCGTGGCGGGAGCATTGCTCGTGGCGGGAACCTTGATCTACTACGCCACCATCACACCCGGTGGCGTGCCCGGCGCTTCCTACACGCCGCCGCGGATGGGCAAGGACGGGCGCATCGAGCCCGGCCAGTTGCGATAGCAGGCGTGCCGCATGGCCGCTCAGCCTTCGAATGCCGTGGTTCCCAGTCTCGTGGACGCCGAATGGCTGGCGCGCCCGGCGACGCGGGCCGTCTTCGGCGCGCTTCGCGCCAATGGCCACGCCGCGCGTGCCGTCGGCGGCGCCGTGCGCAACGCCCTCCTCTGCCTGCCAGTGAGCGATGTCGATATCGCCACTCCCGCCACCCCCGAGGAGGTGATCGCGGCGGCTCGGGCCGCTGGCCTCGAGGCCGTGCCGACCGGTATCGCCCATGGAACCGTCACCGTACTCGCCGGGCGCGTCCCGCACGAGGTGACGACGCTGCGCCGGGACGTGGAGGCGCACGGACGGCACGCCACGGTTGCCTTCACCGACGACTGGGAGGCCGATGCGCGGCGGCGTGACTTCACCATCAACGCGCTCTACTGCGGCGCGGATGGAGAGGTATTCGACCCTCTCGGCGGCTACGCCGACCTCCTGCAGCGCCGCGTGCGCTTCATCGGCGACGCGCGCGAGCGGATCCGCGAGGACTACCTGCGCATCCTCCGCTTCTTCCGCTTCACGGCCCAGTACGGCGAGGGTCCGCCCGATGCAGCCGGGCTTGCCGCCTGCGTGGCGGAGCGGTCGGGTCTCGCCCGGCTGTCGGCGGAGCGCGTGCGCCAGGAGATGGTGCGCCTGCTGATCGCGCCGCGCGCCGTTGACATCGTCCGGGCGATGCAGGACTACGGCGTGCTCGCCTGCACCCTGCCCACCGTGCCGCGGCCGGGCCTCCTCGCCCGCCTCGCCGCGATCGAGGCGGAGTTCACCGGTGTCGGCGATCCCATGCTGCGGCTGGCAGTGCTCGGCGTGGCGATTGCCGAGGATGCCGATCGCCTGCGCGACCGTCTGCGCCTGTCCAACGAGGAGCACGCACGCCTGGCACGCGCCGCCGGCGCGGCGCAGGGGCTCCGACCGGGGGAGCCCGAGCACCTCGCCAGGGCGAGCCTCTACCGCGAGGGCAATGAGGCGTATTGCGAGGCTGTGCTGATCGCCTGGGCGCGCTCGGGCGCGCCAGCCGCGAGCCCGGAGTGGCGCGGCCGTCTCGCCCTGCCGGAGCGCTGGCGTCCGCCGGCGTTCCCGATCGGCGGCGCCGACGTCCTGGCCCTGGACGTGCCCGCAGGACCCCGTGTGGGCGAGTTGCTGCGGGAGCTGGAGGGTTGGTGGATCGACGGCGATTTCACGGCCGACGCGGCGGCGCTGCGCGCGCAACTGCAACGACTGGTGGAGCGCGGCTGATCCTGGCTCGTTTCGTGTGCGCCGGCGCGGCTTGCCGTGCTATCAGGGCGAGGGGGCAATGCTGGCTAACGGGGAGTCCTCAGCGTGAACGATCAAACGGCAGCTCCGCCGCCGCGGTTCCTCTGGCTGTTCCTGGGCAAGGTCGTGCTTCTGCTCGCAACCATCGTGACGGTGTGGGTCCTCTATGCCTACCTGCACGCCTATCGGCTGGACTGGCTGGGTTGGGCCTACTCGCATCTCCTGCCGCTGACGAACGCGCTTTATGCCCTGGTCGACACCTATTTTCCCGCCGATATGAAATACAAGATCCGCGGCGCCATCACCGACGATCTGGGCCAGCGCTCGCTGTTTCTTCTTCTGCTGACCGCGCTGGTGGAGCTCTCGCTTTACACCGCGTTCAAGCTGCTCAGATCGGTGAGCGCCATGCTGCGCAACCGTGCCGAGGCCTAGGCGAAGCCTCGCCGAACGCCGGCGGTCGCATCAGGGGTACCCCCTTCAGGCGCGCACGGGTTTCCCCCAATTGCCCACCACCGATCCAGGAGCCTTCAATCCGGCGCTGCTGAGCTATTCGGCTCTCATCAATGAGGCGGGGTACCAGCAAGAAGTCAAGGCCAGATGCAGGAGGCCCCTGATGCATGTGATGAAGACAATGGCACTGCTGGCCGTGGCGTCGGGTTTTGCGGCAGTGAACCTCGCAACGGCGCAGACCAAGGCACCTCAGTTCATGTTTGTTCAAACCGCAAAGAATGTAACGTTCAAGGACGGTGTTCTGACACTGCAGGATGTGTCGCCGGTGACCGCCTTCTTTTCGGAACGCCCTGAGCGAATTGTGGGTCATGTTGGGAACGACCTCTTTCTGAGGAACTGGAGTGAAGGCAAGAACAGCTTCAAGAATGATCCGCCCAATGCCGTTCTCTCGGTCTTCAGCGACAAGGCACGCCCCACGGGCGCGGTGGTTGTGCTCAGCAATCCCCGGCTGGCCGGCAACGACATCCACTATGATGCGCGAACACTGAAGGGTGATCTTCCGGCAACCGGGACCCAGAGCACGCTCTTCATCGACGGCGGCGGGGCGCCCTGCGATCCACAATTCGACACAGGCGACCCGGGCTACCCGTGCTGGGCGCAACAGGCGTTCGCGGGTCAATAGCCGGGCGTTGGGTGTAGCTCGCTATCGCGATGGTCGCGGCGAAGCGGATTGCTTCTGCATTCACGCGCAACGAGAATTGGTCGACGGCGGCAAAAAAACGCGGGTCGCGCCTCAGTTGACGCCGACGGCCCGGCCCATGGTGGAGCCGATCTCGGCGTTGATCACGAGGTCGGCCAGATCATCCTGCTCGGTCGGCTCGCGGTTGACGATGACGAGCCGGGATCCGTTGCGCTTGGCCATGATCGGGAAGCCCGCGGCCGGATAAACCACGAGCGAGCTGCCGAGCACGATGAAGAGGTCGGCGGCCAGCGTCACCTCCTGCGCCCGCTCCATCTCGGCCTCCGGCATCGCCTGCCCGAAGGAGATGGTGGCCGTCTTGATGATACCGCCGCAGCCAGTGCACAGCGGCAGCCGCTCGTCGATGGCGAATATCTCGCGCACCCACTCGAGCTCGTAGCGCCGGCGGCACTCGAGGCAGGTCGCATAGGTGGCGTTGCCGTGCAG
>Ga0114129_10014996_pt1 | contig 11036 bp, 7 predicted proteins | sample RhiMetdeltSRZDD1_FD_80071 | JGI IMG/M metagenome (GOLD analysis project Ga0114129, IMG submission 80071) | Populus rhizosphere microbial communities from Tennessee, USA - Rhizosphere MetaG P. deltoides SRZDD1 (version 2) (version 2) | ecosystem: Host-associated > Plants > Roots > Rhizosphere >... | reverse complement strand
TCGCGAGCCGCAGCGGCGCAAGCAGAGCGAGGTACAGCCAGTTCCCTTCGCGGCCGTAGAGCCAGCCGAAGAAATTTCCTCCGGGGCGCAGCGCTTCTCGCGCGGCGACGAGGACCGGCACCGGATCGGGAATGTGGTGCAGGACGCCGATCGAGAATGCGGCGTCGAGGTCGAGCCCCGCCGGCAGGGCGTCGCCCCGCACGTTCAGGTACGTGATCTGCGCGGCGCGGGCCGCCGTGTTCTGCTTCATCACCACGATCGCGTCCGACGGCTCGACGGCGACCACGTGCGCGGCGCCCGCGTCGAGAAACACGTTCGTGAATCGCCCGGCGCCGGCGCCGATGTCGGCGACGCGGCGACCCGCGAGATCCGCCGAGGTGAGCAGCGGCCCGAAGGTGTCCGTCAGGAGCGCGGCCGAGCCGAAGAACCCGTCGGCGTCCTGAAAGTGCGTCCACTGCACGCCGAAATCGCTGATCGTGCGCTCGGCGAGATCCTGACCGACCGCGCCCGGACGGCGGCGCGTCAGCGCGGCGCGCATCGCGTCATAGATCGTCGCGATCATCGCGTTCTCAATCCGGAGGCAGTATCGCATGCCGCTTCCGGCGCGCCCGGCAGCACGCGCTCGACGGGACGGCTCCCGGATGGCCGTTCCGGCACCCGACGGATTCGCGCGGCGTGCCATCTCACCAGGACCATCAGCCCCCACAACTCCCACCCGAGCGAACGGCGTCCGGACAGATGGTCGTCGACGGCGCGCGCGACCGCGGCCGCATCGAGCGCGTCGACGCGCCGCACCTCCGCCGGCGACAGCACGTCCGCCACCAGCGCGCGCCCGGGACCGCGCAGCCACGCATGAACCGGAATGCTGAAGCCCTGCTTGGGCGCGTCGGCGATCTCGGGCCCGTAGACGCGCCGCGCCAGCTCGCGCAGAAGCCGCTTGGGCTTGCCGCCCCGGCCGCAGCGCAGCCACGCGGGCAGCGACAGCGCGAACTCGCACACTGCCGGCTGCAGAAACGGAGCGCGCACCTCGAGCCCGTGCGCCATGCTCATCCGATCAACCTTGGCGAGAATGTCGTTCGCGAGATAGTCGCCGATGTCGGCGCGCTGCAGTGACGCGAGATCAGTCGATCGATCGAGGCCATGACGATGGGCCGCGGACGCGAGCGCGGCTCGCGACGCCTGCCGCGTCCGCTCGGACGCGGCAAGCCGCGCGGCTTCTTCGGGCAGCCACGTGCCGTTCCACGAGAAGTGCGCCTGCCCCGCGGGCAGCGCGGCGGCGCGAAGAAAGCGCATGAGCTGATAGCTTCGCGACACCTTGCCTTCGCTCGTCGGCAGCCAGCCGGACACCGCGGCCGCGAGCCGGCGCATCGGCGCCGGGAGCCGCTCGGCGACGGCCGCGTGCCACAGCGTCGCCTGGTACGTCAGGTAGCCGCCGAACAGCTCGTCGCCGCCGTCCCCCCCGAGCACCACCTTGCCCTCTCGCGCGGCGGCGCGCGAGACGGTCCAGACCGGCAGCGCCGAGGAATCGGCCAGTGGATCGTCCGCGTGCTCCACGATCTCCGAGAAGCGGCCGAGGGCCTCGCTCGAGAACTCGACGCGCGTGAGCGGCAGCCCGAGCCGCTCGGCGACGCGCTGCGCCTTCGGATACTCGCTGTAGCCCTGTTCCGGAAAGTCGAGGCAGTACGCACGCGCCAGACGTCCCTGCCGCAGGGCGCTCTCCGCGATCAGCGACGAGTCCATCCCGCCCGAGAGGAAGATTCCCACGGGCACGTCGCTGACCAGCGCCAGCCGCACCGCGCGGTCGACGTGCTGTCGCAGCTCCGTCAACGCACTTTCGAGATCGAGGGCGCGCTCGGACGGCGCGGGCGGCGTCCAATAGGATCCGCTCTCGATCCGGGCGGCCGAATAACGGCGCCAGCTGCCGGGCGCCAGCCGCGCGATGCCCGACATCAGCGTTCGATCCCCGGGGACGTAGTTCAGACACAGATAGTCGCCGAGCGCGGCCTCGTCCAACCGGCGGGAACATTCGGGCAGCGCGGCAAGCGGCCGCATCTCGGACGCAAAGGTGACCGAGCCCGGCGTCTCGAGATACAGGAGCGGCTTCTCGCCGAACGGATCGCGCGCGAGAAACAGCTCGCGGCGCCGGCGATCGGCGATCGCGAACGCGAACATGCCGACGAGCCGCCGTGGCAGATCCACGCCCCACGCCGAATATCCATGGAGCAGCACTTCCGTATCCGACTGCGTGGTGAACGCGTAGCCCTGACGTTCGAGCGTCTCGCGCAGCTCGTGGTAGTTGTAGATCTCGCCGTTGAAGGTGATGACGAACGATCCGGCCGCGTCCGACATCGGCTGACTGCCGCCGGCCAGGTCGATGATCGAGAGCCGCCGGTGGCCGAGGAAGAAGACCTCGTTGCGCCAGAACGTGGCGTCGTCCGGGCCGCGATGCGCGAGATGGTTGACGAGCGCGGGCAAGGCGTCCTCGGGATCGACCGGACCGTCCCACGAGAAGCGTCCGAGGATGCCGCACATGACTAGCGCGCCGCCCGCACGGCGGCAATCAGTCGGGCCCCTTCGACGAGCGGCCAATGCCGGAGCTTCACCATCTCGGAGAACGGGAGCGTCTCCATCCGCGTGTCCTTCGATTCGAGCGCGCCCGTCAGCCGACGGAACGTGCCGGTATCGGGATTCCAGTAGTACCACGGTTCGCGAACCCGGATCGCCGGCGCCGTGCGAAAGCGCCCGACGACGCCGAGGTCCTCGCGGACCTGCTCGGGATTCCACGACACGCACGACAGCTCGTGGATGTAGAACCGTCTGAAGAATCCGAACCGGTTCGTGAACCGCCGCTCCAGGACCGACGGCCGGTCGTACACCCATGCGCCCTCGTACCGGGTCGGGCCGTCGTAGAAGATCACGGCGTTTTCGGGCGTGGCGCGAATCTGCTCGACCGGCGCCGCCGCGACCCACTGCTCCTGGCGCACGCCGGCGGTGCGCCACTCATGGATTCGTGTGCCGGCCGCGGCCAGCAGGCAGACGACGCCAACCGCGAGCAGCGCGCGCGTCGCCGGCGTCAGCGTCCCGTGCGTCAGCGGCACGCCGATGACGAGCGCGCCGGCTGCCGCCAGCCAGAAATCCGCGCTGAAGCTCGTGTAGACGTCGCGGCCCGTCAGCGAATAGTTCGCCGCCGCATACGTGGCGAGCGCGAGGGCCGCGCCGGCCAGCGCGCCGCCCAGGAGCGCCCGCTGACGCGTCGCTTCGCCGGCGTCGAGCCGGCGCAGCGTCGATCGATACAGCGCGGCCGCAACGAGGACGCCGAGGACGATTCCGATCGCGTAGAGGTACGCGCTCGAGATCAGCACGTCGAACGGGCCCGCCGTCACGTTGTAGACGAACTTCACCAGCGTCGCGCGCAGCCCGGCGGGCGTCTTCGGCGAACCCGCCAATCGGTTGTAGGCGATCGCGAGCAGCTGAACGACCGAGAACGCCACCGCGGGACCGACGAGCGCGAACGTCGATCTCCGGCGCGACCGGTTATACGCGTACGCGACCAACAGGACGGCGATGTACTGCAGGTAGAACGCTTCGTACGTCAGATAACTGAGAAGCTGGAGCAGCGAAGGACCAAACCAGGCCGGGCGGTCCCTCTCGAGCGAAGACCAGAACAGCGCGGCACCGGACAGAAAGAAAACCGCGGAGAGGTAGGCGAGCTCGGCGGTCGGCGAGACTTTCGCGAAGATCGTCCACGGCATGATCAGCCACGATGCCGCCGCCCACACCGCCAGCCGGTCATCGTGGATCGCCGCGAGCCGCAGCAGCCGCTGCGTGAACAGATACACAGCCACCATCGTCGCGAGCAGGACTACGGACGCGATGAACCGGATCCGGACCGCCGAGCTCCCGGCGAGCGACGAGGTCACGAAGTACGCGAGGGCGTACATGGGACGGCTGCGGCTCACGCCCCAGACGCCTGACTGAAGGAAGCGCTCGGCTGAAAATGGTCCGCCGTTCAGGGCAGCGTCCGGCCAGGCCCAGTCGTCTCCATAGAAGCCCAGGACCAGCGGCTGCCAGGCCTGGAGCAGCAGCCACAGGCCGACGACCGCGGCCACGCCGGCCAGCTGGTTTCGCAGTCAGAACATGTACTTCGTCGCCAGCTGAATGACGCGCTCCCCGCTCTTGCCGGTGACGAAGCCGAACGAGCCGCTCGTCGGATTGCTGCTCGCGCCGCCCCAGTTCGGGTGATTCAGCGCGTTGAACGCTTCCAGGCGGAGCTCGATCCGGTTCCGTCCCCGGATCGGCACCGCTTTGCGCAGGCCCATGTCGAGGTTCCACGTGCGCGGGTTCCGCAGTGAGTTCCGCGGCTGGACGCCGAAGGTGCCGGCCGCCGGACGCGCGAACGCCGCCGGGTTGAACCACGCCGCGTTCGTCGTGAACGGCGTGCGCGCGATCGTCGGATCGCCGACGAGATTCCAGAACTGGTTGCCGCTCCCGGGTCCGACGCCGGCGAAGTCGTCGTTGCTGCGGATCGAGAAGGGCGCGCCGGACTGGAACTGATACACGCCGGTGATCTCCCAATGACCCAGCACGCGCGAAGCCCAGCTGGATCCTTCACGAAGGAACGGCAGCTCGTAGATCCAGTTCGCAATCAGCACGTGCGTGCGGTCGAGATCCGAGATGCCCCAGTACGCGCTGTCGTCGTACGCATTCGGCAGCACGTCGGTCAGCGACGACGAATTGTCCCTGGTGCGCGACAGCGTGTAGCCGACGCCCGCGTGCAGGCCGGCGGACATCCGGCGCTCGACCGAGATCTGCAGGCCGTGGTACTGCGATCGGCCGGAGTTCTCCGCTTGCCCGATCGGACCGTAGCCCAGGTACGGCCGCAGCGCGTTCGCGTTCACGCCGGGATTGGCTTGCAAGGCGCCGGGCTGCAGCTGGTTGATGTTGCGCTTCCGCTGGTTGTGGGTGCCGCGTCGGCCGACGTATCCCACTTCGACCGTCGTACGCAGCGGCAGCTCGCGCTCGAACGTCACGTTCCAGTTCCACGCGCGCGGCATCTCGAAGATCGGATCCTGTGCCGTCACGACGAGCGGGAACTCGCGGCGGGTCGCACCGCCCGGCGCCTCGATCGAGCCGTTGACGACGATCTGCTGCACCTGGAACGGCGAGTTGCCGCCGAGCGCCGTGTCGCGGTTGATCATCGGCCGGTTGTAGAACAACCCGAGTCCCGTCCGGAACGCCGTCTTCGGGTTGATCGCGTACGCGAGCCCGAGGCGCGGCTGCACCATGTCTCGGTGCGTCTGTGCCAGGCCGCCGTTCAGGCCGTGGCGCAGACGATCGAGCTCGCCCCCCGATCCGGCATTGCCGGGGACGACCATTCCGTTCAGCGGAACGCCGCCGCCGACGACGAACCCGCCCGTACGATCCACGAGCTGCGCCTTCGCCGGATCGTAGAATCTCGGATCGAACATCGAGAGGCGGCCGTCGCGGCTGTACCACTGCGGCCAGAGCGAATAGCGCACGCCCGCCTCGATGGTCACCTTCGCGCCGGCCTTCCAGCTGTCCTGGGCGAACGCGTCGAACGCCGTCGCCACCCACCGCGTGAGCGGTTTCGCGCCGAGCTCGGTGTAGTCGTTGAAGTTGCCGAGCAGCGCGTTCGCCATCGCGAGCCCCGTCGACTGCGGGTGTCCCGCGTCGAGGAAGCGGACCTCGCCGTTCTGATTGTTCGTCGTGCCCTGGCTGGCCGACGTGAACTGGATCGAGTCGTCCTGCCCCGATCGCTCGATCACGAACCCGAACTTCGCGGTGTGGTTGCCGATCACCTTGGTGAGGTGGTCCGACCACGTGTAGACGAAGCCGGCCCACGCGCCGGGATAGGGACCGGCGTCGAGCGTGCTGAGGCCGGTGACGCGGATCGTCGGAATCTTCTGATCGGCCAGCTTCGTGCCGGGGAACAGATACGGGTAGGTCAGCCCGTACGTGGCGCGATCGCACCGCGCGCCGCAGTCGGGATCGAGATCGATGGTCCCGGTCCCGTCCGAGTTGAACGCGAACGTGAACTCGTTGAGGAGCGTCGACGACAGGGTGCTCGTCAGCGTGGCGGCCCCGATCTTGTTGGGACGCGACCACGCCCACTGCACGCGGTCGAGCGCGACGAACGGATCGTTGAACGTCCACGGCGTGTAGCCGATGCGGAACGACGCGCGATGCGATGCATTGGGCACGAAATCGATCTTCACCGTGTCCTTGCGCAGATCGGAATGCCGCGCCTGCGTGCCGATCCAGTTGCTCGTGCCCTGCTGGAAGCCGGGCGTGGGCAGCGGATAGACGTTCAGCAGCGCCTGGCCCTGCGGGCTGATGCGATCGGCCGGGACGATGTTGTTCGCGAACGGCGCGCCCGTGCGCGGATCGGTGATGGTGCGCACGCGGCCGAAGAACGCATTCGCCGGGTTCAACAGCTCGCTGAAGTCGCCGCGCCGCATCGCGGCCGACGGCACCGTCGCCGTCGCGGTCGGCGTGTCGCGCCGGCGGATCCATTCCTCGCCCCAGAAGAAGAACAGCTTGTTGCGATCCCGGTTGAAGCCGCCCGGCAGCAGCACCGGTCCGCCCAGGTGGAACCCGAACTGGTGAAACGAGAACGGATCGGGCCCCTTCGACAGCCGAGGATCGCCGCTGCGGTTGCGCGTCCAGCTGTTGGCGTCCAGGCTGGCGTTGCGATAGTTCTCCAGCGCGTCGCCGCGGAACTGCTGCGTGCCGCTCTTGGTGACGAAGCGGATCTGCCCGGCCGACGCGCGCCCGTACTCCGCGCGGAAATTCGCCGTGAGGACCTGCACTTCCTCGACCGTTTCGACGTCCTGCGCGCCGAGCATCGACCCCGACGACCGCGTGCGCGTCGCCACGGCTCCGTCGATCGTGACGAGGTACTCGTCGTCCCGCGCGCCGTTGATGCTGAAGCTGCCGTTGGTCACGCTGTCGGGATCGAATGTGCCGATGGTGCCGCCGCGCACGCCCGGCTTGAGCGACGCGAGGAAAATCGGATTGCGGCCGTTGAGCGTGAGCTCCTGGATCTGCCGCGTTTCGATCGTCCGCGCCACCTGCGCCGACGTCGTCTGGACGAAGGCCAGGCCCGCCGTCACGGTGACCGTTTCTTCCAGCCGGCCGAGCTCGAGCTCGGCATCGACCGCAATCTGGCTGGCGGCGCTCAGACGGATCCCGGGCCTGACGAACTTCTTGAAGCCCTGCAGCTCGACGCTCAGGCTGTAGACGCCGACCGGAATGTCGGGGAAGACGTAGAAGCCAGTGCCGTTGGTGACGGTGCTCTGCTTGTTGCTGGTGCGCTCGCTCGTGACCGTGACCGTGGCGCCGGGCAGCGCGCCCTGCTGCGCGTCGCGAACGAAGCCGGAGATTTGGCCCGAATCGGATTGGGCGTGAGCCGGTACCGACGACACGACGAGAACCGCCAGCAGCACCACTGTACGCATCGGCCCTCCTTCAGGGGCGGCGAGAGTCAACGCGCACTATATACTCGCAAAATCCTCTCGCGTCCAAGTCATTTGCGAAGGCCACCTCAGGCATCCCGAGGCCGCGGCGAGACTTCGTCGTACCGTTCCGGCGCGTACCGCGCCGCCAGCAGCCCGGTTGCCTCGGCCACGTCGATGGCCTGCACCAGCACGCCCTCCTGCCCGTAGGGCAGGTACGCCTGACACCGCCCCGTGGGCCCGATGAGGCTGGTCGCCGATTCCTGAAAGCGCAGCGCGTAGTTGACGCTCCCGAAATAGATCGCGTTCTCGATGCTGCGCATCATCATCGCCTTCTCGTAGTACGGCGCTCGGGGCGAGCCCCACTCCGTCAACCGGACGCCCTCACGATCGCTGCCGGTGTGATGCGGATGAAAGACGATCTTCGCGCCGCGCACGGCGGCCCATCGCACGGTTTCCGGATAGCGCCAGCCCTCGTGGCAGATCGCCACGCCGAACCGGACGCCGTTGACGTCGAACAGCCGCCGGGTGTCGCCCGGCACGTAGAATCGATCCTCGGTCGGGTCGAGCTGGTTCTTCGTCTGGCACCCCTGCAGCCGACCGTCCGCATCGATGACGAAGGCGGCGATCTGCCGGCCGGCGTCCGTCAGCCGTTCCATGCCGAGGATGGCTGCGATGCGGTACTCGCGCGCCCATTGCGCGACGGCGCGGAGCGCGCGGTCCTGGTCGGCTCGATCGAACGCGAAGACGTCGAAGTCCTGGCCGCGCAAGCCTGGGATGTACGCTTCGGGAAAGCAGACGATCGCCGCGCCCCGGCCCGAGGCGTCGGACATCAGCCGCTTGATCCGCTCGAGGCCGTCGTCGAGCGATGCCGCCACGCGCGGCGACGCGAGGCCGACGATCATCGGCGCGATCCCTGCTGCCGGACGCACAGGACTCTTCTGAGCACGTCACCACCCCGAAATCGACGCTCGCCGATGCGCCGCGAGCAGCGCGTCCGCCTCCTGTCGCAGCTGATCCTGCACCCCTACCACTTTGGTCCCCGGTGCAGCAGCACCGGTTTCCACGCGTCGCGCCATTCGCCGTACGTCGTCGGACCGCGCATCGATTCGGCTTGCGCCGCAGACGCACGCAGCGTGACCGCGACGCGTGCGCGTCGGCTGGCCGGGTCGTGTCCGCTGGCATGCGTGACGATCCCGGCGAGAGCGTTCGATCCGAGCCGCCCGTCGAACGTGAAGAGATCGCGGGACGGTTCGGGCTCGTCGATCCCCGCCCGCATCTCGAGCCCCATCGTGAGCTTGGCCGAGAACGACAGCGTTCCCGTCCGGCGATCGTACCGCACATTCTGCAGTTCGCCGATCGGCGTGTCCCCCGCCAGCCCCTCCGACGATTCGAACAAGCCCACCAGGCAGTCGCCGGCGCGCCAGAGCATCACCGTGTAGCCGTACACGTGCTCTTCGGTGTAGCGCATGTTCGAAAAGGCGCCGACGCCGCGGATGCCGGCGGCATCGGCAATCGTCGCGCACGCATCGGCGCGGGGCTGCGAGCCGAGCGCGCATTCGACGAGCGCGACGAGCATGAAGGACAACGGCGTCATGACTGCGCGACGGTGAGCTCACGAACGGTTACCGTGCTGCCGAAGCAGGGCCCGATGGCCAGCGGCGCCTCGATGCCGCTGTACTCGCCGTCAGCCGCCACGCGGACCTGCCCGTCGACGAGCACGCGCATCGAATTCCGCTCGACGGTCCAGACGATCTCGTGCCAGTCGCCCGGCGTGACGAAGCCCTGATCGTCGAGCCCGCGCTGTTTTCCCGTCGCCGGGTCGTGGACGCGCAGCTGCCGGACTGAGCACTCCCAGTTGAAGATGATCTCGCCAAGGTGCCAGTACAGCCGGATGTTGGTGGAATCCGTTCGCGCGATCGCGCGGAGCGTGAACGGGGCCCGAAACAGGCGGCTCGTGATCGCCGCCGCGTTCATGTAGTTCCGGCTGGCGCCCGTCAGCTGCAGGCCGTCGGGCGTGCGCTCGATCACGCAGCCGAAAAACGGAATCATCGATGCGAGCAGATCATCCGGCACGGTCGGCCACCTCGAGTACGGGCTCCTCGCGCTCGTCGAGATTCACGATCGCGCGGGCGATCTTCCACGAGCCGTCCGCGGTTCGCGAGTACAGGAACAGATACTTTCCGGTCTCCCGCGACGTGTCGCCGCCCGATTTCGGCGCCACGGTGAACGAGAAGCTTCCGCGGTCGAAGGCATAATCGCCGAGGACACGAATCTCCGCGCTGACATACGTGATGCGCCGGACGAATCGCTGCAGGAGATCGGCCATGATCGCCGCGACGAACGACGCGCACGCCGCCTTGCCCTCCTGCACGGGCCCGCTTGGAACCATGATGACGGCGTCGTCGGCCAGCATGGCCTCCACGTCGGCGGAGTTGCCCGCATTCTCTGCCGCTTCGATCCGCCGAAGCATCGCTTCGAGATGACGGACGTCCGCTGCCGCGTCACTCATTGCGCTTCGCGCCGCTCTTCGCGTCTGCGAGCAGGCTGTCCAGCGCCTTCCGGTCGAGGAGCCGACCCGCCAGGACGACCGCGCGAATCCGCGAGACGTTCCCGATGTCCGCCAGCGGATTGGCGTCCAGCAGGACCAGATCGGCGCGGCGTCCGGGTGCGACGGCGCCCGCGCTTTCCTGCAGACTGAAGTACCGCGCCGGATTGAGCGTTGCGGTCTGCAGCGCGGCGAGCGGCGCCATCCCGCCGCGCACCATCGCCGCAAGCTCGTCGTGCACGCAGAAACCGGCAATCATCGTGTCGCAGCCGGCGAGGATTCCCACGCCTGCCCGTGCCATGCCCGCGGTGACAGCCGCGCCGACGACGGCGCCGGCCTTCATGGCCCGCACCAGGTCGGGCGTCGCGAACATCGACTGAATCGCGGTCCACGACTCCCTCATGGATCTGGTCGCGTAGGCGAATCGGTCCGCGCTCACCGCCGATGCGGGCGTGCCGATGGTCGTGAGCTCGGACGTCGCCACGAGCGTGGGGGTTTGCCACACGCCGCGGCGCGCCAGCATCGTGAACAACTCCGAGCACATGCCCGCCTGGTAACTCTCCCCCGCACAGGACTTCCACAACTGGAGATTGTCGAGATGCTCGAGATCTCGCTGACCGGCATCGATCATCTCCTCGAGCGTCACGCGCATCGGCCGATGACCCGCGAGCGGCAGGTTCTGACGCCGCGCCTCGTCCGCGATGGCGAAGAACGCGTCTCGCGGCGTGCGATCGTGAACCTTGATGAGATCGACGCCTCGCTGCTTGAGGAGCTGGACCGCGGCGCGGCCATCGTCCGCGGTCTTCACCCGCATCCGGTACGGCCAGTCTCCCGGCGCATCGTCGAGGATCGGGCCGGCCGCAAAGATGCGCGGCCCGAGAACGCGGCCGGATGAAACGTCAGCGCGCAGGCGCAGGATGAATTCCAGACCGGAGCCCATGTCGCGGATGCCGGTCACGCCGTTCGCGACATAGAGCGGGAGCCACGCCGGCCCGCTCGCTTCCATGTGGGCG